>JADHEE010000147.1_pt1 | contig 40520 bp, 48 predicted proteins | sample 8952401 | NCBI WGS metagenome assembly JADHEE01 (sample SAMN16124438, study PRJNA663242) | bioreactor sludge metagenome | isolation source: sludge (ammonium) | place: India:Bengaluru | collected 2019-02-28 | reverse complement strand
TAAATTTTTTATATAGCTAACAGAGCGTCAATTCAACTTTTCTCAGTATCAATACTTCACACGCAGTTTGACCCTGCCCCGTTTCCGCCTGTGCCATTTGGCCGGTCGACATTCTAAAAAGCTGATTTCTTAAAGTAATGGCAAATGCTGCCGATATGTTACTTACCTGCGTCATGAACGCGGGATTGATAACAAAGCTAAGGGAGTTATGCCCGCTCCCGTGCGGGCTTTTTTTTGCTGTTCAGCTGCTCCAGAGATAGGGTGCACTGCCCTAGTGACGTTCCGGGTCACACCAGGCATTGATTAACTGTCTCAAAATATGGATAAGCCCCGAAGGAATCATAAGCGCTGTTAAAACAGCCAGAATAGCTGTCGTCATAAGAAACTCCATGTTCTCAGGTTTGCTCTTAAGGAATCTTAGAACATATTTTTCAACTGTTACCAGCGTCAGGAAATTTTTACTTCAACACCTGTATTAGTTGATAGGTAAGAGGTGAGCGACCAGCGAAGAAATGGGCAGCTGTGCCTATTGATAATTACTGCTGAACATTATGATGCCGTTACACTTTCAGCGCGTTAATCTCAGCCTGCAGCTGGGTGACCTGCGTGGTCAGCATTTCGATTTTGGCAATAGCATGGTGCAGGGCCAGCGCCGTATCCATCATGATGACATTGTTATCCAGCGCCAGGGTGTCATCTTTATCACAACGATTTCCGTCCTCGTCGAACTCAGGCGCAGCAGGAACTAACTTCACATACTCACGATCAATATCGCGTAAAGCGTCCTGAGCGATAATCCCCCGGCGCACACGCTCTAAGTAATCGCCGTTATACACGAACGTACAGGGTTTCAGCTTCCTGATGTTTTCGTAAGAGGCCTTTCCGTCATCATATGCAATATCGTGTTTCAACGTCGCATCTGAGGTTGCGGCCTTCTGATACGTATAGTTGCCCACAAAGCCGCCATCCCCGCTGACTGAGGTTACAAAGTCCCCGTTGGCTGGGGTGAAGTACCAGTACCGTATCTTGGACCCACTATCTCCGAACTGTGTTAGTGCAGTGTTAGCCCAGGAACTCAGCCCGTTACCAACATTACCCCACATCGATCGGAGGTTATAACCACCGCCATGTTGATACCCCCAGGAAAGACCAGCTATAGCCCCGTTACCCGGAGAATCCGTGGCGGTCTCCGCGTAATAAGAGGCATAGTGGGCCTGTGCTGAGTTCCACCACGAACTCACGGCTGGACCGCCCATATACAAACGTCCCGGGATCTGCACATTGCCGTTGGACATGAAGTCGAAGTAGTTGTTCTGCGCGGAGTCAGTACCCCCCGCATTTTGCAACACCACCAGTCTGGCAATGGAGTAGTTCCATTCGATGCGTTTCACGATCTGGAGTTGGGCGGATATCTTCTCAACGCCATTTACGGTGTACTGTGACTTTATGTATCCGCCATAAACCGTACTCCCGACCCCCGGCAGAGACGCGTCATTGATGGTGGATGTCCAGGCAGCAATGGCCCTGCTTAATTCAGCCGTGTCTATTCTGTTTGCCATAACTTAATTCCTTACGCCCAGACGCGAGCCGGTGTTTTCGGTTTAACCACAAAGTCGTTCAGCCCGGATAAATCGAGCGAGTCATTCATAACCCGCAAATTGACGTGATAGCCGGGTTCGGTGGTGTACTTAATGATTTCGTTTTCTTCACCGGGATTGATAACTTCAGCAGGGACAGTGATAACGCCGATGATATCCAGGCTAATGTCCGGGTGATATAAACCACCCTGCCCCTCATCATCCACAAAACCCGCCGCGATTAATTGCGTGCGCATTTCGTCGGCGTCATTAAAACGCAGATATAAGTCTCTCATTAGCGGAGTCCATTAATTTGGTTAGGAGTTAGCAGGCGATGCCAGATACGGAAGTTACGAAGGTAATAAACGAACCTTGCAGTAGATTGGGCTACGTTACCGAATTTTGTGATCGCATTAACATCGGCATTGGTTCGGGTACCTGAAGTGGTCTTTCCAATAAATGACATAGACACAGCATTGCCCGTGATGGTATATGCGAATATACCTGACGCCCCATTATCTAGAGCAATCTCCAGCGGGTTACTGCGGTAGGAACGCATCATTTTATTCATATCGAGTCGACAAACGATGTCATATCTAGGTCCCTGGACAGATATAGCCTCAGTATAACCGCCCACAGGCATAAACTTTGCTGTTAACTCCGCTGCAACGGTCCTATTAAACAGAGTTGCAAGGGTTTTATATCCCGCATTTTCAACAGGAATGCTCCAACTGTCTGCGGTACGCGCAACGGTAGACGCCTCGGTTTTGATATATGAAGTAGGGAAAGGGCTGTCCTCTAACTGCGCGCCCCATACATATAAACCTGACTTGCCATCACCGGTGTAGTTTGATGAAACGCCGTTTGCTAATTGAATGCGAATAACTGTACTCTGACTCGCTCCGGCTGTGAAAACCATCCAGACACGGTATATGCCATTTCCGAAATCATCAAAACCACGATCAACAAATTGAGTACCATTGCCAGACCCAACCCAGGCACCTGCAGCCGGGTCAAAGAAAACGACTGATGTACTACCAGAAGCAACACGCAGATATAAATTACGCGGGCTGGTGTGAGCTTTTACGAAAACCGAATAACAATAAGTTGTTCCTGCTGTTAAAATAATATTGCGGTCTTGTGCATAGCGTTCAATGGTAGGGGAGGTATCCTCAATTATAAGCGCCATGGTTTTATCGCCACGAGGCGAGTCGCCACTGTTGTTCGTGGTGTTAACTCTCGTTCCTGCTCCCCATTGCTCGGAATTTATATATAAGTTTGTGGCCTGAGATTCCAGTAATAATCCAGCCTTTTCAAAGCGCGGTTCGTTAATATCTGCGGTCTGTAATACGCCGGATTTGTCGATATACGTTGCTTTGGTTGACCGGGTAAAGGTCGCTGATTTTGTTGCTAACTCCAGCACCTGCCCGGAAATGGTCAGCCGGTCGTAAGGCGCAAACCCTGCCAGCAAGCGGAGGTCATCATTCAGCGGCAACCAGACGTCAGGGAATGGGGCTTCCTCATAGGGTACAGACGTCAGCTTCTGCGCGGCGGCCAGTGATGCTGCGGCGTTCGTTTCGCTGGTTTTGGCGTTATTTTCTGAAGTCTTCGCGTTCGTCTCAGACGTTTTGGCGTTGGTTTCTGAGGTTTTGGCGGCATTCTTTGATGCGAGTGCGTTACCCTCAGACGTTGCCGCGTTCGTGGCGCTTTGTGCTGCTGCGTTTTTTGAAGCAAGAGCGTTTGTTTCGCTGGTTTTAGCAGCAGCAGCGCTGGCACCTGCCGCACCGGCCTGGGCGATCAGCTTCGTCCAGCTGGGACCCGTCTTTTTTGAACCGTCTGCCAGGGTTACGGTGACGTCGCCGGTACCCGACAAAATCAGGTCCTGGTTGATGATACTGCTTTGCGCCAGGCGAAACCCTTCTGTGACGGCTTTCGCCAAATCGTCATCAAGTGTGGCCATTCGTGATGTCCTTAAAATGAAAAACCCAGCCGGAGCTGGGTTGGAGGTTCTGAGGTTGTGGAGATTAGGAGAAGGAGCCGGTACCGCGCGTAATGGTCAGTGTCGGAGCGGCAATACGCTTACCTGCCGTGCCCGAGCCAACAACAGTAATGGTCCCGTTGATCACATTGGCCGTAAGGTTGCGTACTGCGTGACGTACGGTTATCCAGAGTCCTCCCGTTCCAGCTGGCACGCCAATAGAGCCCATATCGCGGACATTACCGTTTATGTTGAGGGTGATATTTACGGACGTTGTGCCAGAGATAGATGTGACATAAACCATTGCCTCAAGCAGAGCCGATTTATCCAGCGATGAGGAGGATGAGTCGGTAAAGGTAATTGAACTTGATGCTACGCCAGCGCCTGATATGTAGGCATCCGGCGCTATACCTACGTTTGCCACGTCCCCTATGAAAGACGTGGCCTCTACCGTGCCCCTGAAGCTCCCGCTGGTTGCCTCAATGCTTCCTTTGAAGCTACCGTTAGTGGCATAGACTGTTCCTCTAATCGTCACGCTATTGAAATATGCCGATCCGTCCTTACGGATACACCACCCGCGTCCATTCGGGTCCCAAGGCCCGAGATCGTTCCAGTCACTGGAGCTGATCTGATATCCAATCTTGGCGTTATCGATGGAGCCATCCTGGATAAACGCTGATCGCAAAAACATTTGCCCACCGGTCGCCGCAAAGACCAGTTCCTGCCCAGTAGTCGTTGGGTTATAAACCGCAAACGTGTCGGCGCTGACGAGGAAGTTAGAGGAGCCTGCGGCATCAATACCCAGCTGGATCCCCGCGATGCGTTTAACACCGTTCGCCTCTACCTGGACTTTAACGCCCCACTGCGCGCTCAGCTTGCCGTTGATATCCGCAACAGCCTGGCTGGTCGTCTGGACATTGGCATTGGTTTGCCCAATTGACGCCGTCACCTGCTGAATGCTGGTTGCCGTGGCGCTCTCCAGATCCGTAACGGCTTTATCAATACGCGTGATGGCGGCGGCGTTGGTCTGGCCGTTTTGCTCAACCGTGGCCTTAAGCGTGGTGACCTGCTCTGCCACAGCGCTTGTGGCATCTGCGGCGGTCTTCCGGGTTTCGGTGATCTCGGCCATCGTTTTTGTTTCGCCAACGGCGAACGTGACGCGCTGATCAGAGAACGCTGTGAAGTTGGCGAGCGCATTGGTGACGTTGCCAACAATACCGGCGTCCCGGCTGGCCGTGTTACCGTCCACATCAACCTTCAGGCTGTCGATGCGGCGGCCGAGCGCGCTGTCACCATCCGTACGGGCCGTGGTTTCCGTGCTGATATCCGCCGTATTCTGGTCGGTCGCAGCCTTAACTGCAGCCAGCGCAGTAGTCTGCGCTTTGTTGTTGTCAGCGACCGCTTTATCGATGCGCGTGATATCGCCGGTATTTTTCCCGACGGTGGTCTGCAGGCCCGACAGCGTGGTGGCCTGCGCCTCCTGCTCAGTCGTCAGCGTTGCCAATTCCTGCGTCACGCTGGCTTTGTTGGCGTTAACGGTCGATTCCAGCTGAGTTCGTGCTGTCACCTCCGCTTCCTGCGCGGTGATGCGCGCCTGGCGTTCGGTGTACAGCAGGCCCGAAGCCAGTTTTGACGGGTCGTCACCGGTATAACCGCCCCGGATCTGCGTTGCCAGCGTCTCGCGCGCCGTGGCTTCCGCCTGGTCGCCAGTGACACGGGCTGTCGTTTCCTGCTGCAGGGCCGCCATCCCCGCGCCGGGCGTAGGCCGCCCGATCGCCACCCAGTCAATCAGGAAATAATTCGTCGCATCCTGCCTGGTGGACAGGTCCAGTCGAATCTGGTTGATCGTCGTGTCGGCCAGCCAGGGGATATCGTCACACTCAAGAGTGGCGACGCCGTCAGAGTTATAAGCGGGCTCCGCCACCGTGAACCGGTTGGTGTCGTTGAAACCAGCCGTATTGCGCCAGCGGATTTCCCCCGCCCATGCAGGCGCTCCCACTTTCCTGATACGCAGCTTCAGAAAGCGATACGCAGCTGCCGTAATGCCCAGCGTCGCAGGAGAAGCAACGTACGGGTCCGATGCATGGTTGGCAGGGCGCAGCCAGCCGTTAACAATGGTTGGCGTGCCGTTGCCGGTCCAGCCCTCTGCTGTCGAATCGAAGTACCAGATTTTGGCCGGGTCGAACTGCGAGCCGGTGCCAGCAGAAATCTGCCCAATCTGCTGCGCCAGTGATTCGGTGGTGGTCTGAATCGTCTGGTTGACGTTGCTGATATCCGCGACGCGCTCGTTCTTCTCGGTCAGCAGCGCCTGCCCCCGCGCCGCTGCCTCGTCGGTGATGGCTTTCTTACGGTCAACCACCTCCTGCGCCAGTCCCGCTTTGGTCGCCGCCGACTCTGTTGTGACTGTGCTGATGTCGTCGCGTGCCGACTGGATATCGTCACCCAGATCAGTGATTTCCGAAACCAGGTCTTTGTAGGCGTCGGTCTGTTTGATCTGGTTATCGATATCCACCAGGTAATCCGCGGCATCCGAGCTGCTGCTGCCCTGAATGAAGTCAGTCCAGGCCGACTTATTGCCGGTGCGGTCCACCAGCCGCGCCCGGTACCAGAACCCCACCCCGGCCTTTAGCCCAAGTTGCTGGTAAATTTGCTGGGGATACGGGACGCCAGCCAGCAGCATCGGGTTCGCGCCGGTTGATACCGTGGAATACTGAATCTCGGTTTGTAGCGTATCGCCAGTGCCCGCAGGGAAATCCCAGTCCAGCTGTACCCCCCAGAGCAATGGTGTAGTGAGGAAATTAACTGGCTTGGGCACATCACCGATCCGGCCCTTAAGGTGGGTCAGCGCTGACGTTGCCCACAGGCTTGATGCGCCACCGGCATTAATTGCCCTGACCCGCACCAGGTAATCACCTTCGAAGATCCCCGGCACTTCGATATTCCGTAGGCCGGTTTGCGGAACGTTCACCCATTCGCTGCTCCCGCGGCGCCACTGTGCCTGGTAGGCGATCACGTCTGCCTGAGGTTTCCCGGCTTTATCCAGTGGGACGTCCCAGGACGCCGTCAGCGTCGCGATGCGCTGCCCCTGGCGCACCGATTCATAACTCGACACCACGATGTTACCTGGTTGAGATACCACACCCGTGGGGATGAGGCTGATCGGCGGGATATCGAGGCGCGCATTGTGGTCGACGGCATCATATTTCGATGCGTTGTATTCCGCGCCGGTAATGGTATAGGTGTTTTCCTCATCGTTAAACGTCAGGTTCGTTACGCGGAAGTACTGTAGGCGCAGCTGCCCGGCATCGATAACGAAAACGGCGTTTGGCGCTGGCGCTGCTGTGAACGGCGTGGCCACGATCAGCTGCGTGCCGTTGACCGCCTGTATAACCCGGCTTTCCACAATGCCGCCATGGGTGCGGATCATCAGTGTGTCACCCGCGACAGCGCTGGTACCGCGATCGGTTGTTACCGCTTTAAGCCCGGCGTTATAGTCCGTGAGGCGACCACCATAAACGCGCCCGGAAACGCGCTCATCAGCGAAGGCAAATACGGTGCCAGGGACATAGGCGAAGCCATCCAGCCCGGTCTGCAGCGTAATGATACGGTCAAGTGAGTTAGAATAAACCGCCCACCCGCCACGGCGCTGCGCCTCGCTCTCGCGTGTACAGCCGATGGCCGTGAGCTGGGTCTGCTTGAATTTGAACTGCTTCACCAGCTCAGGAAACATTACCGCGGTGGTGCGGTCCTGATAATGGTTATCCGGGTCGCTGAAGTTAATCAGCGCGCTCGAGAATCGCGTTTTTTCACTGCCGCTGGAATACGTTGGCTTACCCACCACTGATGCGCGGGTGAGGATCTGCAGCTTCGACGTGTCTGCCGGCATATCAGAGACAACATTGAACATATTGTTGCCCCAGAACGTCATTCCGTTGAAGCCAGCAGCGATATCCTTAATCACTTGCCAGGCGTCGGCCTGCGACTGGATATAGACGTCAAACATGAATCGCGGTTCTGTGCCGTTACCGCCCTTCCCGTCCGGTACCTGCTGGTCGCAGCGCTGGGCGATGCGGTAGAGTTCCCACTTATCGAGCATATCCAACGTTACCCGGCGGCCCAGACCAAAGCGCGGCTCTGTCAGGACATCAAACCAGATCCACGCCGGGTTGTTCGTCCAGCCCCACTTGAATGTGCCGTCCCATGTGCCGATGTACGTTCGCGCGTCGGGATCGTAGTTCTGCGGGATGCGGATCACCCGGCCTTTCGGCTTACAGGATATTTTCGGGATATTGCTGAATGCTTTGGCATTGAATGACACATACAGCAGCGCGGTATGCGGGTAGCGCAGGCGGGCGTCTATGACTTCGGTGATAGCCTGCACCTGCGTTTTGTTCTGCAGCATCTGGCTGGTGCTGTCGGCAGTATCCCGGACTACCCGGATCTGCCAGCCAGTGGTGGCTTTTGGCAGATTGATGCGGTGCGTCAGTTCGTACAGTGAACTGAGCTTTTCCGTTACCGTTTTGGTGAGCACTGTCTGGTATGACCCGCCATCAACCGCAACGTCGATGTGATATGCGACGGTTGTGCCGACGATATCACCGTCGTTCTCCTGCTGCTGCAGGCCGGTGATCCCGATGCGCATCAGCACAGCATCAATCTGGGTATTGCTGATAGCGCGGGTCCAGGGTGTGGCCTTCGTCAGCGATACGCCAATGCTGGTCTCGTTCTCCACGGCTGGGAACCCGGGGATCGGCGACTGCGTCTGCGTGCCGGGGCGAAAATCCCAGGAGACATTCTCAAAGTTCATCGAACCATCGGCGTTGCCCAGCGGAGTGCCGTCCAGGAATATCCGGGTCGCATCCAGCCCACCAGCAAATTCACCTTCGCCGAGCGCCAGCAGCATACGGCAGCGCGCCATAGACTGGGCTGAATCAGGCTGTTCAACAGGCGTGTGCTGCTTCTGGCTGCCGCCCTTTGCACCAGTAATCGTTGCCATATTGCATCCATAAAAAAGCACCCGACCGGGTGCTAATTGAAGAGTAAGAAGTCGTCAGATGTCCTCGGCCACGATCCCCGCACTGATTATGGAGCCGCCAATTTCGCGTTCGCCATACAGCAGCGCGACCGGGTTGCCCATCGCCAGGGTGTTCACTGCGCCGCCGAAGGCATAGCTGGGCTTATTGTCGGGATCATCACGCCCCTGAAGGCCTTTGGGCTGCGGCGAGAGCATCTGGTAGATACCGCCTGCCGCCATGCCGATACCAGCGGAGATCATCCCCGCGCCGACAACACCGGCTGAACCGAATGTCATGCCAGTGACGACAATGCCCGCCACAACCATGACGGCACCCAGTATCGTCTGGAACAAGCCCGCTTTCTTTGCCCCTTCCATCACTGGCGCGATACGGATATCGCTGTCCCCACCCAGCTCTTTGAAATCCTGCGCGCCGATGTTTCGCTTGCCGCGAAACACCGCGAAGGTCATGCCGTTTTTTTTTGCATTCATGAGAAAGCTTTCCAGCCCGTCCAGGTTGATGCACAGCGCCTTTACCGCTTCCGCTGACGTCTGCACCGCCAGCCGGTGAACGCGGCCAAACCGGGCACCCAGCGCGCCATACAATCGAATCGTGGTTAAGCGCGCCATGGCTTAATCTCCTGCGGCAGGTCTTTGTGCCGAACGCAGATCATCGTCCGGTCTTTAAAATATCCACGGGCATAAGGCGTGATACAGGATGGCTGGCCGTACAGATGGTGCAGCAGTTCGCCGTCTTCGGTGATGATCCCCGCGTGGTTCCACTTGTCCGACTCGACCTGCATGATGACCATGCACCCGGGCGCGGGGTCGCATTCGACAAACCCCTCGCGCTCCCAGTTATCGAAATAGAGGTTGTCCGGGTACTGGCTTTCCCACCACGGATAATCTACGCGGAAATCTTTCAGCGTGACGCCTTGGGTGGTGTGCCAGTCCATGACCAGCCCCCAGCAGTCGTGCGAGCCAAGGAGGAACGGGCGGCCAATCAGCGGGATGGCGTCCGGCGTTATCTCTGCGTATTCATCGCAGTCCGGCGCGTAAATGCCCCAGACCACATCAGAGTTGTTGCACTGCTGGCGATCAAGGTCAGAGGGGATAGGCCGTGCGCCATCGCCCGGGTGGGAGTGAATGACGCGGACAATGGTCCCGGCGTCCTCGGCGTTCGCCCAGTGTTCACCGTCAATTCGAAAATGCTCTGTTGGATTTTCGTGGCTGTTCGGCACCGGGATATAGCGCTGGCGCCGTCCTGACTGAATGACGAAGCCGCAGCACTCGCGTGGGGATTCCTCCAGCGCATGCGCCCGGATCGCCGTCATAATGGTTTTGTTCATGAGTTTATCCGGTTATCGGGAGAAGAGAACGGTTGCCGGGTAGCCGCCGAAATCAAGAACGGCAGTGTTCGGTTCTGCCAGCCCGGCGCCGAAACGCTTGCGGCAGTCACTGAGGCAACCCCCGCATACATCAAACACCGGGTCCGCTACCGCATTACCCTTCGCATCGAAATATGCCGTGCCGTTATAGGTACAGCCATCACCGCTGCGGTACTGCCCGCGCAGGGCCCATTCGCACAGAGAGGTGATTTGCCGTGTGGGAATGACCAGATTTTGCAGGTCGGCTGGACTACTGAGAGACCACGAAACGACTTCGTCGTCTTCCGCGGTTTTGGTATCCAGCCAGAACGTCTGCAGCGTGAACATCGTCGGATCAGCGGTCGGGTTTACACCGCCCGGAAAGTTCACCGCGTCCAGATAGACGGCGTAGGTGTCGATGATGCTCACCTTCGCATTCACCATATCTTTGAACTGAAGGCACAGCGCCGTGATGTGTCCGTCCAGGTTCGACACGCTGAGATCAGGCTCTGCCGCCTGGTCTGTTGAAAGCTCAAGGCCTGACATCTGGAAGGGCCAGAACTCATAGACCTCTCCGTCCCAGATAATGGGCTTTGGCCCGAGCTTATCTTCGTCTCCGTTCGTCGCGTCAATTTCTTCAGGTGTATGCGGTAACGGACTGTAATGGAAGCGGTGGATCCCGCCACTGAATTCTGACGCATCCACCTTGATTAATCGCACCCTGCCACCGGGTGCCAGTTTTGCTGCCTGATCGACCAGAGCCATTATGCGAAAACTCCATATGCACGCCTGATAGTGAACGTCAGCTCCGCAACGTTGCTGCTGATGAGATTCTTACGCACTGAGTTAGCCACGACGCGATAAAGGCCCTTCTCCTCTCCCGGCGGGGTGATAATGAATGCCTTGACCGTGTGGGCCAGCAGGAAGGCGCGGATCTCGTTAACCTCAGTATCCTTGCCGACATATTTCATCGGGACCTGTATGGCTGTGGAGTTAATGCCGTTATCAGCGACCTGCTCATAACCGTCACCAAACTGGGAGGAGCGGATCGCCTGATCGTACTCAATAGCCCCGCTGCCCAGTTGTACAGGCCATTTATAGGTTTCGACTGCCATGTTTACTCCATAAAAAAAGCCCACCTGAGTGGGCTACCGGCCTTTAACAAAGTTGTAGATCATTCCGCCGTTCTTCAGGTGCTTTTGCACTATCTGGGTGGCTGCATTCTGCATCTCCACCGCCAGCGCCCGGCCCATGGCATCGCCAGAGCCTTCTGATTGCGCTGAAGCATTGCCGTTGGCATCGACGTGTACGGTTGTTTGGATCACTGGTGCCGTATTACCCGCGCCTGCGTCATTGCCCAGGCCGAACATGGGTGCCCGACCGACCAAACCACCGCTGGCATAGCCCCGGGCGTTGTGCATCATGGCATAAAGGTTGCCCACGCCAATTGCAGCTGTGGCCTCTTTGGTGAAAACAAATTCATCCTTATGTACGATGCCTGCAGGCTCATATTTGCCTCCTGGTCCGGTATAGCCACCAGAATCATAAAGGCTTACGCCTGAATTAGCCGCACTGGTGTAGGCACCTGATGGCGTGCTCCAACCGCTACTGCTGACGCTGCCAGTAACCCACCCCAGCGCGGATTGTACGGCATAGGCCACCAGCAACCGGTTGATGACATCAGCGATCATCTTCATCATCGATGCAGCAAAGTTTTTGAAGCTGGCTGTGCCAGTGGTCACGAGGTTCGTCATCATATCGGAGATACCGCCCAGGGCTGACTGCGCCACGCTTTGCATGGAGGCATAGACGTTCGTAGCTGAGTCCAGGTATTCGGACCACCCTTTCTTAAAGCCAGCCCGCCAGTCACCGCGAAGCTTATCCTCCGCTTCGTAGTAGTCGTTAGCAGCTTTAAGCTCCTTCTGGTAGCCCTCATCCTTAAGGCTGCCGCCAGCATTAATCCAGCCACTGCGCAGCTGAGAGAGCGCCGTCTGGCGGCCTGCCAGCCTGTCGCTCATCGTTGCGCCTGATTCAAGCCCGGCCCGCTTCTCTGCCATCTGCGTGACATATTTGCTGGCCGTGTCCATGCGCTTGTTCAGCTGCTCCTGGGCGGTGATCTGGTCACCCAGCAGCGCCTTCTGGCGCGCCAGCGCCAATACCTGGTCTTTGCTGGCCAGCAGGGATTGTTCCTGCTTGGAGAGCTTGCGCTTACCGGCGGCTTCCTCCAGTACGGCAAACTGCGCCTCGGTTTTCCATAAATCCTTACGCTGCTGACTGATAACGTCATTAATGCCCTGGTGCTCTTTCAGAACCCTGAGCTGCGCCTGAAGGGCCAGCAGATCAGCCTGCGCTTTGTCTTCTGCGCTGTCTCCAGCAGAAACCGCCGCCCCTCTGTTCTTTTTCTGTCGGTCTTTCAGTATTTGCTGCGCTCGGTCAGTAACCTTGCTTTGCTGGTTCGGGCCGCTGTCTACCGTTGTGCTCCTGTCACGGTTTACATAGCCCATTTCACCTTTACGTACTCGCGCATCGCGTGCAGTGTAGGATTTCTCCAGCTCAGCAATGTCTTTTTTGGTCTGGGCAATAAATGCTTTATTGTCTGTAGCCATATCCCCGAACAAGGACTTCATGCCGGGAATATTTTTGGTTTTCTCATACGCGGAGTTGGCAAACTCGGCAATGAGGACATCACCCTGCTTCAGTAAAATCTGGACCTGCTCAACTGTTCCTGCGACGACATCGATGATCAGATTAAGAGCACCGATAGTATGATCTCCCACCCACTTCCAGGCGTCGGCAGACCATTTTTTTATGCTATCCCACATCTGTTCCAGAGGCGTGCTTGCATCATCAATTTGCTGCATACGCTTTTGCATCGTATCGGCAAAAATCCGCATGCCCTCGCTGACAGCTTCTTGTTTTTTATCTGAGTCCTCCAGCCCGGCGATATAATTTAATTGCGAGACCGACAGAAAGTTATACTGGGAGTTCAGTTCAGCCAGCGCCTTGACCGGCGATTTCATTATTTCGGCAAACGAGGCTTCAATTTTTTCGGCCCCACTACCCATTACCTGTGTCCATTGCTGGGAGGTCTGCGCCACGAGTTGCAGCTGGGCGGTGGTGAACTTCCCTGACTGGGCCAGGCGGGCCAGGGTTTCAGCAACTGAGTTGGTGCTGGCGGTCGTGTTCTCACCTATTTGTTCAGCCATTTTCCATAGCTGGGCTGTAGACGTCGCAGACGCTCCGCCGGTTAACACGATCGCCTGATAAAGCTCGCGATTAGCCTGCTCGGACTGCCATGCGGCTATAGCCATACCGCCAAGGATCGCAGTAAAACCACCCACAGCCAGCCTGGCTGGCGTCAGAAACCGCAACAGGCCGCTGGCGTGCTCGGCATTCTCTGCCAATGCGTTGGCATTTTCTGAAAGAGATTCTGAAGAATCATCAGACGCGTCTTTAATTCCCAGCAACTCTTCCTTGATGACTTGAAACAACCCACCAATACCACCGAATGAGTCACTGATTTGCCCGCCCTGCTGGATCAGCACCATCCATAACGGCATGCCACCTGCAATGGAAGTGGCAATATCAGTGAACTGTGCGGGAAGCATCCTCAGGGCCTGCTGATATTGCCCGGCGCTGAGTGTGCCTTTATTGAACACCCTTTCCTGCTCGCCAAGCTTTGCGATGAACGGGGCGGCCTGCTCCGACACACCGAGCTGAGCGGCTCTCATCTCCAGCAGCTCGATCCGCGTCTTGCCCATTGCGTTCGCCTGGTCCTGAAGCGAAGAGATGAACGAATCGCGAATGTTCTGGTTACGCCTGAGTTCCGCAGCCTCAGCCCGCTCTGTTGCCTCCAGCTCGGCGATCGCTTCTTTCAGCATGCGCGACTGCTGGGCTGCAATCTGCCGCTGGGCAGCCTCCTGCTGGACGGCGCGCTCCTGCTCCCGCAGTCGAGCAATAACCGGGGCAGCTTCCTCGGCGATCCCCATTTGCGCTGCCCGGTACTCGGCCATATCCGCCTTACTGGCGCGGAAAGTCGCTGCCTGGTCAGTAATGGATCTGAGGAAGTTTTCCTGCGCGGCGGTGGCGCGCTGCGTCTCCTGCGCCTGCTTTAACCGTTCCTGCCCTTCAGCAGTCTCGGCCTCCATGACCCTGCCGAGTTTCTCCCGGGTAGTTTCCAGGACGCTGTTGTAGCGGGAGTAATCCTCATCAGGCACCAGTCCGCTCTTACGGAACCTGCTCAGGCTTTCCTGCAGGTTGTCCAGCTCATCCAACGCCCTGTTCACCGGACTGATTTTATTCAGTAGGTTCTGCAGCTCCTGCTGCTGCTCTTTCAGGCTCTGGGTATTCTTTTTCTGATCGGATGCACCCGCGCGAAATACCGAGTTCAGATCATCGGCCTTATTTGCGGCGCCGCCAGCCGTCTGTTGGAAATCGTCCAGCGCCTTGTTGCCGCGCTCCAGCTCGGCGGTATTCACCCGGAGCGAAATCGTTGCAATATCAGACATTAAGCCCCCTGATGGACAATCTTCAGCGCCGCGCTTTCCATTACGCGGATATCCGTTAACGCGGTTGCCTCATCCTCCACACCATTAAGCTTCATCAGCCAGGGCAGCACGTTGTAATCCAGCCCGGTGATGCCGCCCATACCCGTGCGCCATTGGGTGCCCATCGACTGGAAAACAGCGAACGCGGGCCAGACATCCGGCCATACTTCAACGGTCTGCTCTTCTTCGGTGTAGTCGTCAGCACTCAGGCCAAACGCGGCCAGGTCTTCGGTGGAGGGTTCAGGCGTATAAAACGCCGAGGCAACCGCTATCAGTTTTTTTCGCGATTACCCGTCAGTTCGCTGTAATAGGTCCTGACGATCGCTTTCATCGCGCCCGGGTAGTTGTCCAGCAGCACTTCAAGATTTTCCTGGCTGAACGCGTCAGGCAGTGCCCAGCCCTCGGTGATCTCCACCAGAAAATCGACGGCGGTTTTACCTTCCATTGTTTCGAGTGCGGCCAGCTCCTTTAGCGGCTTGTGGCGGAAAGTAAACGTAAGCATGCCGTCATCATCACCGGCGCGCGGGATCGTGACGTTGGCTTTAAACGTGGGTTTGGGCTGAAGCTGGAATTTAGTGGCCATGTGTTCCTCGGCAGAAAGAAAGGCCCGCTGACGGGCCTGTTAAAGGGTGAATCAGACAGCCGCCTGTGGGGCAGCATCTTTGTAAAAGGTGATATCACGGGACTGGATGGCAAACGCCGGCTGTACCGTTTCGACGTTGTTTACGGCAGTGGTCGGCTGCGGATCGAAAGACGCCTTCCCGGACCAGTAACGCATCTCTTTTGCCTTTGGTATATACATGCGCAGCGGCAGCGTGTCACCTGAACGGTCAGCAGCTGACAGCACGGCATAGATGGGCAGCGTGGAGTCATGCGCCATGGTGAAGGTCTGCGACTTGGCCGCCTTGTAGGTCGCCAGGTTGCGCTGACGGTCATCGGCAAGGAACTGGATCTGCGTGTACTGCTGATCGCCGCCGGACTGTGCAACCTCGGTGATCTGCGGGATTTCAGTCCACTCGGATACTTTGCTGAGTGAACCAGCACCCGAGCCAGCCGGGAAGAAGTTGGTATCGGTGCTGTTAATCACCCCGATCGTCACGCTGGTGGTCGTCTGCGCGGTGACACGCGCCACCAGGCTGTCAATCAGTGCCCAGCCGCTGGAAACCAGTACCACGTCTCCCACAGCGAGGCCGTGGCCGTTTGCAACGGTAAAGACGGCGCCTGCGGCATTGCTCACGCCCGTCACCGCCACTGGCGTGGCAAGTTTCGAGCCGACAAATACCGTGGCGCCATTAGGTAATGCGAAGCCCATAGGGATTCTCCATGTTGAAATATAAAACCGGCAGAGCCGGTGGGGATGATCAGGCTGAGATATCAGCCCGATAGTTAATGCTGACGGGGATGGAGTAGGACACACCGTCCGGTATGCCGCGGTAGATGGCGGGCGGTGATGTCACCCAGGCGGTAAAGCCGTCGCCGGGGATCTCCTGGTTCTCCGGGAATAGCCCGGCGACGCGGCGGGCCAGCGCTCTGGCCTGTGATTTGCCGCCACCCGCTGGCGCGACGACAGTGACCTGATACACGCCGGGGTAGACCCGGCAGCCACCCGCTATATCGATGCTGTACGGCTGCGCAGGCATATCATGGGAGATCAGATACAGTCCGTCGCCTGGCGGGTCGAACTGAATGTTATCCCACGCTACCGGCACGCCCTCGCCGTCAGACCACATACCCAGCATCGCCTCAAGCGCCGTTGTGATGTCCGGTATCATTTTTAACCTCGCTGACTGCCTCGCTGAAGTACCGCTGGAACTCGGCGGCGGTGATTCGCACCATGCCGCCAGGCGCCTGACTCGAATGCCCCATCTCCAGCGGGTAGGCATACGGGACGTTGTTGCAGAAATAGACCGCCGTGGTACCGACTTTGAACTGCTCCAGCACCAGGTTGCCTGCGGCGATCGTCTCGTGGCCAGCCTTATCGATGCGCCCTGTCTCGCCCGTTGCCCGCTGGTCAAACGACACCTGCCAGTTGCCGCGAAAACGCCCGCCCGTATAGCCCGGCGGTGCCTTCAGGTCCATGCTGTCGTTAACCTTACGACCCGGCCGCAGCCGCCCTGCTTTAGTCAGGTTGCCCGGATTCTGCCGCAGTTGGCTGTTGTGCTCGGAGACCGCCGCGTTATAGGCCGCCGCCGTCTGGTTGACTGCCCACAGCTCTGGATTGCCGACAGGCGACATCTGCACCAGCCGCGCCAGGATTTTGATGCCGACCACGCGCACCACTTCCTCCTGTCGCTCCTTTGCCTGGCTAACGAACGCATTAATGGACACCATAAACGCCTGGTTATCTGACATGCTATGCCCTCAGCTGGGCCCGGTAGCACAGCAGCAGTTTGCCAGGCTTAACCGGGTTGGGCTTTTCAATGCGGTACCATTTGCCGTCCACATCCACCATGTCACCGGTGCGCAGCTCGGTATCAGCAGTAAACACAATGCGCGTGTCGCCGTTTATGATGACCGTGCCGTCAATTTCGCCGGGTTTATACTCAGTCCGCACGCCGATAGCAGTGAAGCTCTTATCCGGCTCGCGATGTTCAACGCCGCCGGTGACCGTTACGGTGCCCTTGCGCTTTACCGGGTACGCCGCGCCGTTTTCAGTGAGCAGGCGCGTGCTGGTGGTTCTCATTCGGGTGTAGTTAACAGGCATGTTATGCACGCTCCGCAAAAGTATTTACTGCATAGCCACGACCACCAGCCAGATCGCCGAGCAGGGCCATCACCGCCGGGTAAGAAGGTCTGAACACCTCACCATCAGCGACGGCATAGGTCGTGGTTACGGCACCCTCCACGCGCTCGGACTTCACCGCAGCCTCACGCGCACTGCCCAGCAGATCGCCATCCATCGCCTCGACCGCCAGCATGCACTGCGCGGTAACAACCTGACGCGGTACCTCACCGGCAGGCAGCTCGTACCCGTCAAGGATGATCCCGGCGCGCGGCCACGCCAGCGCCTGATTCGGTTTGATCCGCCAGCCAGACCAGTCCAGCCCTTCAAGGTAATCCATCGCTCTGATGAGCAACGGCGCGATCTTTTCCGGCAGCGTAATGTCGCGCAGTTCTGCAAAGGCTCTCAAATCCGCCTCGCCCGCGTAGCTGTTCATGGCTGGTGAAGTGGTATCGGTAATGATCATCGTTGCACCCAAAGAAACGGGGCTTTCGCCCCGTCAGTTACTCTCCGGCAGCGGCAGTGAAAGTGATTTCTTCACTGGTTTGTGCCACACCTTCGACCGTACCCGTTACGGTGAACGTTCCGGCAGTATCAGAGGTGAGTTTCACCGTGGCGCCACCGGCAGAGCCGGTCTGCGATCCCGCAGTGCTCAGCGTGCCGCCAGTAGACGACCAGGCGACAGCCGCTCCGGACACGCCCGCGCCGTTACGCGTATATTTCAGGGAAAGGGTAACCGCATCGGTACTGTCAGCAGTTGCGGAAGTTTTATCCGCTGACAGTGTTACTCCCCCGGGGCGGTTCCCAGCTTGATCAGCACGCCTGCAGTGGACTTGTTGCTGGTGAAATGCTTCTTCCAGTTACCGGCCGTGCCGATGGCGGTCAGATCCGGGTTCTCACCTTTGGCCGTATCCCAGCTGTAGCCCAGCAGTTCAACATTCACCGTACCCTCCGCACGGTAGCCAACCGCGAGGTTTTCCTGATCATTGATGTCGTAGGAGCGGAAGCCCGGCGCCTGCGATTCGGTCACGGTCACCGCACCGGCCACCAGCCCCAGAATGGCGGCGGCATCCATGGTATCGGTCACCAGCACCGGCTTACCCAGGGTGCCCGGCTGGCCGCCGTACACCACCACGCCCGCTTCTTCGTAAATCTTGCTGGCGATCGCCTCGTCCACGATGTCGAAGTAGGTAGCGGAGTGCATGACGAACAGCACCACGCGGTTAAATTTGTCGCCGTATTTGCGCAGCCCGCGCGTAAGGGTTTTCTTTCCGTCGGTTTCGATATCGGCGGTAACAACCATATCGGCATTAGCTCCGATTGCAGCCGTTAGCGCCTTCAGGCCATATTTCACGTAGCCTTCCAGGGTGGCATCAGCCACATCAACGCCGATCACCTCGGAGAACTCATCCACCGTGCGGCCACGGCGTTTGAATGCCTCTTCAGTGGTTTCGTACGGACCGTATTTCCACGGCGCCTTAACAGATACCGCTTCGCCTGCACCGATTTTTTTGCCGTTCACTTTGCCGACGGAGTTCACGTCACGCGACTCGATGGAGCCACCTACCTTGTAGAAAGCGCGCTTGCGGAAGTCGCCTTCAATCAGCTCGTTATCCAGCAGGATCGCACCATTGGAAGAGGTGTTAAACACTTCCAGATTATCCTGGCGGCGCTCGAGGAAAGCGGTCTGTGCCAAATCGTCATAGATGACCAGATCGTTATTAACAGTTGTAGCCATTGAGTAAGTCTCTTATTTCGGGAGTTTGAGGAAGGCCTGCTGGCCATGCTTGCGGATATAGTCCGCCTTTTCGCTGGCGCTCATTTCTGAACGTTTCTGGCTGCCACCACCGCCTGGCTTGTGTCCACCCGCACCGGTACCTTCTGCACGCGGGAACAGGTGCGGTGCCGTCTCCTTGAGCGACTCCGCCCATTCAAGCGGGCTTAGTGGGGTTTTGCCGTCCTTACCGAACAGAACGTCGCCATTCGCATCAACTGCTACGGCCTCGCCTTCGTCGTTGAGCTGGAATGTGCCTCTGGCACGCAGGATCAGGTCATCGGATGCTTCCGCCAGTGCGCCAGCTTTTGACGCTGCCGCCCGGATGGCATCACCCAGTACACGATCCCGGAACTTGCCGGAGAAGGCTTCGGCCTTTTCCGCGCGTTCATTGGCCGCTTTGATCTGCTTATCGACATCAGCGCGCAGGCGCTCGGTGCGCTTATCCAGCACCTCGTCAATTTTCCCGGCGGCGATCAGCTTTGCCTCTTCGTCGTCGGAAAAACGCTGCAGGATGCCGCGCACGGCATCAGGGTCGATGCCTTCATAGCGGGACAGGTTGTCTTTCTGCTGCTTGATCGTACCCAGCAGCTCAGAGTTTTTGGTTTTCAGGCCGGTCACCTGAGCTGCGACCTGATCATCAATCAGCTTCTGAATTTCTGGGGTGATTTCGGTACCGCCACCCCCGCTGCCCTGGCCATCGTCTTCAGGTGCGTAGTATTTCAGGAGCATATTTCGGATTAACATGGTTTCCCCTTGGGATGTTATGGGCCTAGCCCAATAAAAAAGGCCGCCCGGAGGCAGCCATGTGTGAAAAGGTTTTGGGATCAACTGAGCGCTTTCAGTCGGGCCAGGCTTATCCATTCGCCTTTGTCCGTGAACATCTCCCCGAACTTTACCTCGCCAGCGCGGTAAAGCGCGGCCCGCTCCGGCCCGAGGATCTCATCCTGTCGCTGCGGCGACTGCCGGGCCAGCCAGTCAAAATAGGTGGTATCCGCCGGCACCTGCCCGTCCATGCTGGCGCGGGTGCCTTCATCCAGCTCTTCGCTGTCGATCCCGAGCTCACGCCATGATTTGGTAATCAGTGTTTCCGTAGAACGGCAGCAGAAATGGATTTTCCCCGGCCCCTGCAGATACGGAACCTTGTGACCGACAGGTTTGTTGTCCAGGGTGTAACGCAGGCGATCACGGATGATGCACGTCGGCGTGGTTTTGTTGTCCAGCGTGGAGAGCCACTGTTTACCTTTCAGGACATCGCCGTTGGCTTCTGCAAAATTAGTCCGCGCCGTGGCTGCCAGGTGAATCACAGCCGTTTTGGTAATACTGGCGGCATTGGTCCGGCTGAGCTGCAGCGCCCCGTCCTTATAGCCTTTGCTGGCGATCCCGCGCACCTGCCGGGCGATCGTCTCCGTGGTATCACCCAGTAGGTAGCCACGGCGCACTGAATTGACAACGCGCGCCATGCGGTCGGCTTCCAGATTATCGGCCCACTCGCTCAGCAACCGTCCCTGAAAGGGCTGGGCCATGGCTGCCGCGTATAGCTGCACAGGCGTGATACCCTGCAGCGGGTACCGCTCTTTCACCCGCTGCGGCAGCAGCGTATCAAAAAGGCTCAGCTGATAGCCCGCTTCGTGCCCGGCCAGTTGCAGAAGCTCATCCGCCAGGCTGGTCTGCATGCCCGCGATGGCCTGCTGGTTAAGCTCACGTACGCTGCCAAGCAAACTTTCGAGACGGGCCACGGTAAACTGACTGGTGGGCAGACTGTCCATCGCCACCAGCAGGCGCGCGGTGAGTTCGGCGTCACTGTCATTCAGCAGCTTCACCATGCGGTTTGCCAAGCCAGTGCTGTAGCGGCTGATCCAGACGGTGTGGGCTATGGCTTCGTCACGTAACCTTTCATTTACTGTTGCCATTGTTACCGCCGATCAGGGTGGGATTGGGGTTGTGCAGCTCGTCAATAATATCGTCGGGGCTGTCTGCCGGATTGATGAGGTCAAGCTTCTGCAGCGCACGAACCATATCAGTGTCGCGGATTGCACCGGACTGCCAGGCGTTCACAATAGCGGTAACCATGCCGGACTCGGCGACCTTAGCAATGAACTCCTGGTTGATCGCATAGGCCGCCTGCTGCTCGCCGACGCCCAGATATTTCGCGCACCAGCCGATGGCCAGTGAGTAGGCCTCTGATACGTTGGACACGCAGATACCCAGCACGGATGTGGATGATGTCTGCTCGCTGCTGGACTGGGTCGCAGTCTTCACCGCTGCGTTCTGCTCAATGAGCCGCGCACCCAGCTGCACCATGTAGTCGCGCTTGCTGTCCATCGCTTCTTTCGCCAGCATGTTGGGCTGAGCCTGGGCATAACCAAAGCTGCCCTCACGGGGCAGAAGCAGTGGCGAGCGGGAGCCGATTTTGACCCCCTTCTTCTCCAGGTGATCGCGCCATCCTTCATCCAGCCCCGTCATGTACGGCTGAACCTGGCCGGAGAACCACACGCTGTCTTCGTAATCGGCGCTGTTCCGGAAGTGTCCATGGTTTATCTCCACCAGCGCAGCCAGCGGAGAGTCATCGATAGAAGGATCGTTGTTCTGCGCGCCGACGAAGGTGAACGGAATTTCGTCCCAGCTGTCTTTGCCTTTGGGCTTTGGCTGGTATTCGCTGGTAACAGCGAACGCGCCGGAACCGGCATCCCCGCTGCGACGCCACACACGACAGACGAAACGCCCCTCTTTGAGCGCCAGCTCGCGATACTGGACCTCATCCTTGAACGCATAACCATCTTCCTTCTCCACGCATTCCCGCAGCACCACCAGCACCAGTTGATCGCGTCCGTTGATACGCTTCGTGCGCCAGTTGATGATGTTCTCGGCCAGATAACGCAGGATGATGGCCTGGCCACTGCCCTCAGCGTAATCGACATAAAGCCCGTCACGGGCCACCTCCAGCACGTTCTCGGTCACCAGCTGCGACTGCTGGTAAATGCTGGTGCCAGCGCCGTCGGCGTTCTTCAGGAGATAGCTCAGTTTCTCCGGCGCGGAAAAGGTCGGATCCTTTCTGAAGGCCAGCCCGAGGAGGCCAATCTTGGTATTACCAGTAATCGCATAGAAGACCGCCCGCTGCAGGTAGTCTTCGTTGCGCTTGCGGTTGCGTAAGCTCTTGTCTGTGGGGTCGAGCAAAGGCAGATAGTTGTTGCCCGGATCTTTTACCGCCTCCGCCCCTTTGCAGAAGTCCCTGATTTTCTTCCAGGCAGCACTGGCCGCCCGGTGTTCAGGACGAACCCAGGTGATGTCGTTATTAGCCATATCAGAAGGTGGTATCCATGGTGATTGAGTATGCTGGTTTAACGATGGGGTAATCCTTCACAATGAAATACCCGCCACCATCGTTGGGGTGATCGTTATCCGCCTTTTTGTCCGGCTCGCCGTTTTTATCCCATACCTGCTGCTCAAGACTTTCCGTATAGACCGGGCAGCGCTGGACGTTGACCAGGTAGCGGCGTTCGCCCAGCGCATTGCAGAACATGGCGTTCATCGAGTTGATACGATCCTTCACCGGCGGGTTGGAAGCGTTAACCATGACGCTGAACCCCGCCTCTTTAAGCTGAGCGATATCGGTCAGGCTGGCGCAGTTGGATTTGCGGCTGTCGCCGGAGGCGTCCGGGTATATGTAGATCTGGCGGCTGGCAACGTAGCGGCCGCCCTCATAGCGCCAGAACTCTTCCTGAATGCGTTTGATCATCGCCGGAGTGTCATAGACCTTCACCAGCTCCCGCACCGCTCGCGGCAACCCTTCACGTTTCACATGAACGATGGCGGCCATCTTACCGACGTTGAAGTCCATGCCGATAAACAGCGGCTCGCCCGGCTGCTCTTCGTCGGTGCAGTTATTCAGCGTACGATCGAACTGGTGGTAAATGGTACCACTGGTCAGGTTAGTAAAATGCCCGCGCAGGTAGGCCTTAATCAGCTCCGGCGGATAACTCGCCAGCAAGGACGGGATATAGTCATCCGGCAGGTTCGCTTCGTTATCGAACGTGGAGGCCTGCACCAGGCCATACAAGGTTGCCAGCTCAGGCTTATCGCGCACTGCCTTAACGAACTGCTGGTAAACGAACTTATACCCCTCCGGCGTGGTGGTGACGTCAATGCCGTTACGCAGGCCGGTGACATTGTAACGCATGCGGGCGATGATCTTCCGCCAGGCCTGTTGCGCTTTGAGCGCAGGCATTACGTCCAGCTCATCCACCAGCGCGTTGCCGATTTTAAACCCGACGATCGTGGCCGGTTTCTCCATCGAGCGGCAGATAGTGGTTCCCCGGTACTGCCGCCCGGCATAGAAATGGACCTCTTTGTTGCTCTCGTTAATCTGGACCTTTAGCCCCCAGTCGAACGCCACCTCTTCCACTGTCGGGTAGAAGATGTCGCGGATCTGCGGATAGGTCGGTGCGAAATAGCCCTGGTTGATTTTGGGAAACTCCCACATCCCCTTGCAGATGCCGCCGCAGCCAACCCACGTCTTACCGGAACCGAACCCGGCAACATAGGCCTTAAACTTATGCGACATAGCGAGGAAGCGCGCCTGGGGAACATTAAGCGTCGGCGCTATCATCACGAACCCTCGCGTCTACCACGTTAATGTTGATTGCAACTGGTGCCGGGACATCATCATCTGGATCGGCTGCCAGCTCTTTACGGAGCTTTTCCACCTCCAGTTGCCGACGTTCGATTTCAATCTGCTGCAGACGCTGCGCAAACTCGCTATCGGCCAGGCCAAGCCGCTTGATCATGGCTTCATACATGCGCTCGCGGCTTATAGCTGTTATCTCAACACCATTCTTACCCAGCTTTACGCCGGAATAAGCCAGGGCAGCATCAGGAGAAAGTTTCCGGGTATCCGCGAAGTATGGCTGCCCTATTCCATCGCCATTACAGCGTGGGCAATCAGGGTTAGGTTCCCGGTTGTGGTCGTAGCCATAGCCACCCACATCGACTGGCTCACGCTTATCGCGTTCTGTTGCTTCCAGCCTCTTCTCTTCAAACTCCACCATATCGCGCCACTGATATTGATGACCGAAGCCCCAGCAATATCGGCAGGCACCGCGACGATACTGTGAAAGCTGGTTTGCGTCGAAGGTGGCGAGTTGCCACATCTGGGAGAGAACTTCATCGGCACTACCAAGCGTGCGCTCAATAGACGCTTTCTGCTGGCGCTCTATGGCCTGCGCAACTGAAGTTTTCTTAAGTAGCTGATGACCTATTTGATCTGCGGTCTTTGTACTGTATCCCGCCCGGATAGCTGCCTGTGTAGCATTGCGATCCTTCAGGTATTCTGCGACGAAAAGTCTTTGCTGGGCCGTCAAGCCATCATCATCTACCAGCTCATCTGCGCACTTTTCCTTTTGCGCAGTGCGCACTTTCTTCTGCGCAGTTTTTTGCGCAGTTTGCGCATTAGGCTTTTTGATATGTCGGCGTGCGGTTGCATAATTCAGTCCCTGCGCTTCACACCACTCCTTCGGTGATACGCCGGTTACGGCATGGTCGGACAGGAACCGTTGCTGAAGCACGCCCCAGTCCGGTTTTGCCATAATTTTGCTCTCAGGATTAAAATCATTAAAAAAGCCACTCGGAAGTGGCTTTTACAATGACATAATTAACATACCAATAAAGTTAGTTCAGACTTACCCAAACGTGGATTATCAATAGCACCAAACATCAATGTGCTTAACGGCACTTATAAGACACTTTTCGTTCTTAACTTGCTACGAATCAACCCTGCTAATCTCATCACGCAATCATCAAAAGGCTTCCTAATTATAGTTGTATTTATTTGCTTCCGATTAAGCTCACCAATCAATTCTTCATCAGGTTTTGGATCAACAACAATAACATCCGCCTTTGAATCTAAAATCGCATCCCAAATATGATGATCATGTTGAACGTATTTAACACCTACAATAACAACCGTTTCGGACTCAGTTACTGCCTTATTAAAATCGCTTTTTAAAGTCTCAAGCATCTCTTTATTTATCACCGCTCTTTTTTCTTTGTTGTACATGCACATCATCGGACTTAAAAAGGCGGACTTAGGACTATCACACCAGTGCTGGATATCATTGTGATTATTTAGAAAATCCATGCGATCTGTTCTAATGAAAGAACCGCAATTAACTGCTGTCATCCCCCCTAAAAAATTCTCACCCACGTCTGGAACAAAGTTAGAGGAACCATGAACCTTCAATAAAGAAACTTCTCCCTCATGTACTCCATAACGCACATATTTGGCTCCAGAAATTGCAAGTGATTGCTCTATCAACAAATCATAATTTAATGTCATCAGATGAATTTCATTAACTAAACCACCTAACATCCTAAACAACTTGACGTAAACATTCTTTTCGCTTGGTTTAAACGCAGATAAATATAAAGCTAACTCTTTTTGCAAAGGATTAATTATCGAACAGTCGTTTGGTACAACAAGCATGCCTTGCTCAAAACCCTTCTCACGAAATTCATGCTTTATTTCTTCGGGCAGCCTTGAATAAGCCCCATTTAGCTTTTCAAGTTCACCGAATAAGTAATCACCTTGAGGAGGGGTAGGAACACCTTTAGCTTCTGAGCCGTAACTTGCACCAGCACCAAATATTAATGACAGCATGTGAATATCCATTTGTGGAGAGTGATATTTGAACAATACCAATCTTTTTCACTAACATCTATGATTTAGATCTAGCTACTCAATAACTTATTTCCTGACTATAAGCTCTCCAGAATGAGCTTAGAACTAATATTGCGAGGCACGCAATGCTTCAACCTTCCTGATACTGGCCTTATCGATGTTGCACTGGCCCAGCGCCGACAGAAGGCTCACATTCAAATCCAGGCTGGCCCCGTAGGTCAGCGGTTCGGGAATGGCTGGCTGTTGCGTCTCAGCTGTCAGGCTTGCCGGAAGCGGCACTACCGGAGCCGGTACGTAGACTGTCCGCGAATTGCCGCAGCCGGTTAGCAGCTGCAGCAGGCACAGGCTGACGAGCGCAATCATCATTCGCAACAGCCACTTTGATATCTGCCTGGGCTCTCTGTGACTCCAGTGCGATCTGGTTCTTGGCATCCTGATTGGCCTCTGAAATAGCGTTGATGATGTTCACGGCCTGAATCACGTTGGCGGTGACGATGTTTGCCGATTCGGCCTGTTGTTCTGCGCTATCCGCCCGCGCCTTTTCCCGGCTGGCCTTATCGCTGTAATGCCAGGCTGACCAGCATGCCCCGCCGAACAGGCAGAGAATGAATATTGCGATCGCAATGAGATAGTGGAGTTTCATCAGAACACTCCCGGGGCTGATGGTGGAGTACCCGGGTTAAGCGGCCCGGCGCCACCGTCAAACAGCTGCGGCTTTTGCTGCCACTCGCAGACTGAGCGCTCTATCTCGCGTCGGGTGATCAAGCCTTTCCACTGTTGCCCGCCAGCGTACGTCCAGCGCTGCAGCTCTTTGCAGGCACCAGCTACATCACCGGAGTTCAGCTTTTTCAGCAGCGTTGATTTGCCAAACGCGCCAGCGCCCACGTTATAGGTGAACGAGTAAAGCGCCGCTCTGGTGGTCTCAGGGATACGAACCTTAATCAACGGATCGATGGCCGCTGCCACCTTGCGCAGGTCTGACTGCAATAGGGCATCGCATTCCCGGTTGGTATAGCGGTAACCGCGCCGAACGTCAGCTCCAGTGTGTCCGTCGCATACGGTCCATATGCCAACCACATCCTGGTATGCGTAATACCTTCGCCCTTCCAGTCCGCCAGCATTGCCCAGCATAACCGCTGCAATCGTGATGGCTCCCGAACCGCCAGCAATCGCGGCCATCAGCTTATTCCTCAATGTCGGGTTCATGCCGGCTCCTGTTGCGACGGTTTTCTTCGCGGATTTTGAAGTACAAATTTGTCAGGTACGTAAGAACAGCAACTACTATGCCCACCAGTACGCCAATGGCGTTCCACTGCTCAGGGCTGTATGCGTTAAGAATGCCGTTCAACACGCTCCCCGCAGAGGCGCCATAAGCTGCGCCGGTGGTTATTTTGTCCATTCGAAACATCTCTCACCTCCGATAATTCCGGGGTGCTGTGTGTAGTTGGGATCAGGCTCTCCGGACGAATTAACGACAAGACGAGTGATGGGAGTTCCGGGAGCCTGAGATAAAAAAAGGCCCGCATTTTCAGCGGGCCTAACTGAGTTTAAATCTAAGTAGGTAGGTATGTTCCCCAGCCACCATCCGTATTGCAACTGTGTCGAGCAGCATTACTGACCGGTCAGGAGCTCCGGTTAATGGTTATGACTTGGTTACGATTAAATAATAGCACTACTAACGAAGCGCATATAAAAAAAGCCTGCTTTTGCAAGCAGGCAATACTAAACCCAGGTATTGATACTAAGACAGGTGCCGGGTGCCTCCCGGTGACTCGTTACCAGTTATACGAGCCGCAAGCATATCTGCACTTAGCAGTTAACTGGATTGCCCCGCCGCACAGGGGGATTCACCTGACTCTTAACAATAGCAAAAGTTTGTCAGAATTCTAAAGTGTCGATGCTCAAACAGAAAACTGGAAGCAAGTTCCATTAAGCCATCGAGCGGCACGCTTCTGCGCAACGAAGGCAAGCTTCAGAGCATTTCTGACAATGTTCTGCTTCGTGCTTCCCACATTCTTCACCGCATTTCTGACAGACTTCTGCGCAGACACGGCATAGCGATTTGGCAAATTCACTATCAAAGGTCATAAATTGCGCTGCGAGCCGACAAATATTCGCGCACTGCATATCGAGTCTTATGCACTCACGCATCATATCCACTTGTTCTTCTTTCAGACATGAAGCAGCACAATAATCACAGGCAGCCGCGCATTTGTAGCAGGCCTCGATGCATTCAGCATGGTTAATTGGCATATTTCGCTCCTTTCAGTCGTAAGCAGAAAACTAAGTCTGGTTACAGGAGTGCGATGATGCCAGTTAATAGGAGCGTTATTCCAAATTCGCCTAAATTGTAATTACAGGGAACGCATTCGAATAACGACTACCTTCATCAAATTCCGAAACGACTAACGATCTCATGATGGTGTAAGAGGACCTTCCAGAACTTCTGCTTCACCATTATCACAAATGGGATCCCCCTGCGTCAGGTGCCAGATACCGGTTACGGTCTTACCCGTTTCAAGGTCTTCGGTTTCTCCGTGGGTGTAGTAGGCAACCTGGACCTTCCCTTGGTGCTGTATCCAGTAAAATCCTTCCTCCATAATCATTGTCCTCTGCAAGCTCTGACAGAACTCATCAAGATGACATTATCTGATATGTAAACCGGAATCCAGGCTTGCTGTGCGCCACATAACTTACATCAGGGCCGGACAAAGAAGTGCATGAGTGGGTGTGATGCCGGGTGCCTCCCGGTGACTCTGCGCCAGACCACAGAACCGCGTTCTACTCACCTGCCAGTCTAGTCGCCCCGCCGCATAGGGGGATTCATCACAGGCACAGCCTAGTCTTCTTCCTGCCATAAAGCTATTTATATCTGTATATTTATTCAGTAGGAACAAAAAGACCAGCAGTGCTGTGCTGGTTAGGGTCAGGTAAAACAAAAAGGCTGCCAATCGGCAGCCTTAAAAACTGTGGTAATGGAACTGTAGTGCCGGGTGCCTCCCGGTGACCCTGCGCTAGACCACAGAACCGCGTTTTACAAACCCGACTCGTTTTGCCTAGCCGCCCCACCGCTGAGGGGGATTCACCACCCGGGCACTCTACGTTGCTTGCGCCTTAAAAGATACATTTAACTTACAAGTTACTTAATAATAAAAAACCCCGCCATAGCGAGGTTCAGGATTTTTAACTCTGGGCATATAAAGCCCATCGTTAGTAAGAAATTAACACAGATTCCGGAAAAGTAAATAGCCCTCGCTTGAAACGTAAGCTATTTCCGTGAGCGCTATCGCGTTATCTGTTTCAGCTGCGCCTCTGCCCACGCCTCTTCAATGTCGAATTTAGTGATCAGCTGGTCGTAGAACCGCTTAACCGACTTTTCCCAAGTAGCAACAGAGATCGCATCGGTAATCTGGCAAACAGCCGCATATGCCTCAGTTGAAGGGATCCGCTCATAGCCACGCCCGCCGCAGCGCTTGCAGTCGGCCAGGACCGGCATGCCCTGCTTCTCAGTCAGTTTCTGATTTACCGCTTTACCGCGCCCCCGGCAGTCACTGCATGCTGCGCTGACCTGACCTGCGCCATTGCATTTTTTGCACAGCACTTTAACGGTCTCTTGAACCTTCACCATGCCGGCCACGATCATCTTACCTTCCGGCTTGCGGTATTTATTGGTGAAAACATCAGCCTCAATGAACCCCTGCCCCGCGCAGCAATCGCACTGCTTAACGCTGGCGGCGCTACGGGAATAATCCTCGAAAGCGAAGGCGGCCAGCTGGCGCATCACCAGCGGCTTAACCGCGGCATCCAGCTTACGCAGCGCGGCGACCTTATCGCATTTGCTCAGCGCGTACTCGGCCAGCAGCGCGATCGCCCGCTCCCTGTCGTTATTGCTGATCCCCATCTTTCCGAGGAAAGCGCTGTACCCCATGGCGGCGCGTTCATGCGTCATGCCCATGGCAGCCATGATATCTGTACAGGTCAGTGCATCTGATGCAGTGGCGCGCGGGGAGTCGCTGATCATCGTGGATTTTGCGAAGTGGTATTTCACGGTGTTTTCGAGGTTCATGCTGTGGCTCCTGCCATCTGGTAAATGCGAATAAAGTTGCGAAGAATGCGGTAGTCCACCAGCACCGTTCCGGGGCGGCGATAAATACGGAGGCGCGACCAGCGCATGCGAAGAGATTCGATTAGTTCTGGTTTCATGCAGCCACCTGCTGTTTTAGTTTTTTGAGCTTTGCGCGGTACTCATCGCGGATCCGGATGTAGTCGTCGCGCTTCCATTTCGGTAATTCATGCGGGCCCATCAGGACGTCAAAGCGGGCCTGGCCGATTTTGGCGATCAGCGCCGGGCGGTATGCCGTCAGGTTGCCGGAGAGGTGGTTATTGCAGGCCGAACACTGCTTATGGCAATTGTCCTCGTTGAAGCGCAGCTCCGGGTTAGCGCCGGTAGTGCGGAAGTGTCCTGCGTGGTATTGCCCGTCATGGTATCGATCGCAACTGATGCATGGCTGATGCCGATCCCGGTACCGGATGAACTCGTTGAAAGACTGCTGTGCCTGGTCGCGGAAATAACTTAACGGCTTCACTGCCTGGCGACGTTCAGCCTGCCGCGCACGCTGCGCCTTCTCCTCTTCACGCTGGCGCTTCTTATCAGCACGCTGAGCCTCGGCCCGGGTCTTCGCAGTCTGCGCTTTGGCAACGGCGGTGGCGCACTCGTAACAACAGACCACCTGTCCGTCACGGGCCGGGTGGAACCACTCACGGCAGCTCTGGTTTGCGCACTTGCGGCGGGGTTTCTTAGCCATGCTCACCCCCAGACCTTTTGGCGGAACGTACGCGGCGTGGGCTCGAGGTACTTCACCTCCTGCCGCTCTACGCTGACGGTCCATGTTTGGTAGCAGGATTGAGGCTGCGCGTTACGGCTACGCCCCGGCGCTGGTACTGCCGCTGAAGTTCCTCGGCCTGCTCGGTTGTGCATTCGGTGTAGTGGAACCATGATTTAGCCATCTGATCAGCCCCCGAAGCTCAGCAGCTGCGCAGCGGCGTTCTCAGCCTCGCGCTGATCCCTGAATGCGCGCGACAATATCCATCGCCAGAGAACATCGAGCGCGGCTTTGTAGAGCTGCTGAAACTCGGTCTCGTCCATATTGGCAAAGGCAATGCTGCGGGGATGCTTCCGGAGGGTGCCGTCAGGCAGTTGAATTGTGTCGTAGTGCCCGGATTCGATGGTTACCCAGGCGCGGTAGGCGTCGAAGGATTTGCACAGACTGATGCCATTGGTGATGCGGCGGCTGCCCACCTGCTTAAGATACTGCTCAGCAGCATCCAGCAGCGCGGCTTCGCTCCCGCCGAATGATGCCAGGAACTTCGCGTAACCGGTCACCAGCTTGCGTTCGTTGGAGGAGATAGCGCCGCCGGTTGGCTCCCAGTATTCGAAGCCAAGATTCAGCAGAGCAAAGAAACGACGATGGAAGGCCGGGTTACGGACCTGTTTGAAGTCGGCCACCAGCACGGCGCCGAGCTTGATTTTTGATTGCAGTAATTCGCTGGTCTCCGGCGAGGCGGGGATCAGGGTTCCTGCAGAATTCTTGATGAGTTGTAACTGCGCCATGGTGTTCTCCGTGGCGCATCAGGTCAACGGGTGTTCAGTCCGTTGATATCATAATATCAGAGGGTTGATTGACGTGGTAGCCGAGGCGGCGAAGAAAACGGGTTCCGGAAGAAAGATTAAAAATCCCTTCATCCTCCAGCAGCGGGCGGCACGACACCATGCCATTCCTGGTGTAAACGAGACATCGGCTTTCAAACGGCATTGAACCAATAAGCTTGCCGTCTGAACGCCTGATAATGTCGTACCAGTCACCCTGCTCCTGCTTTTCTTTCACATCGACCTCCTCACTTTGCTATCACCAAATACCCTCTCCCGGCGGGGAGAACTCCACTCCACAGAGCCAAAATACCAAATGGCGCAAATTTCCTAATAGGTTCGCCGGAAGAAAAATTCATTTTTCTCTGTAGCATCTTAACCATACAACAAAATACTGTATGTATAAACAGTATTTATTCGTTTGGCTTAAGTATGCACATGAAATACATGCCTGTGCAAGTCCATTCATCTGATTGATTTAAATAAATTTTTACGCTACTTCCGTGTAAAAACCGACCTTATTTTTTAACACTTTGGCGGCACAGAGAGCACCGGGGTAAATACCTGATAAAAAACTCTCACCTCCTCTGGGCGAGGGGTGAAGCAGCTTTTATGGATAATTTAATGGGGTGACACTTTTTGTCAGGTTGATAATTTGTTGCCGGTCGCCGGTTATTAACTGATCGATTTCATAGATCAATATTCTTGTATCGATCGGTATTATCGATCATGTGCAAATCACCTATGCGCCGGGCGCGAAAAAGGCCTCCGGAGAGGCCCTGGCCGTCGATATGGGGATTCCCATATTGTTTGTATGGGAAGTTGTGCGCTCGAGCGAAATGGTTGCCCCACCAAAACTGGTGAATTGAATATATGAGTAGATTTATTTAATGTGCGTTTCACGTCTATGGAAAGTACAGCAAATGATAAAAGCCAAGTGCTAAATGGAACTACATAAAAACTATAAGAAATTGCGCGTCAACGGTTTCCTTCATTAAAGGTGTTAACATGTCTCAAGAGCCCACTGTAAGCCAATTTATTTGTGGCATTATTCTTTTTGTTATCGCTGCTATTCCGCTTGCAGGTATCGGAATAGCTATGCTGGTGATGGCGGAAGGGATAGAACGTTGGTCTGGTCTTATGTTCTTAGCTTTGTCTTTTGGCATTTGCCAAAGTATCTGGAGAAGGTTCTCTGGCAAATAAGGACAATTGATTCGCCGGGCAATGCCCGGCGTTTTCAAGTTGAAATAAGTCCTCTATTAATATTATCTTTAAGCAGCCCACTCCCGTTGTTCGCACATCTCCGGCAAATTCACGCTTACCAGCGCTTCAGCGAACGGCGGCGGCACGGCGTTGCCGCAGCGGGCCACCTGCTTATCCTTCGCGTACTTCACGCCGCGGTAGTCCTGGTCGATGATGTACCACTCCGGAAAGCCCTGGGCGCGGTACAGTTCCGCTGGCTGCAGCATGCGCATGCCGATATCCACGATGCGATATACCACGCCATCCACAGTCACCAGCCCGTCAGAATCCACGCCGCAATACTCCCGCAGGAATGCCAGCACCTGCGCCGCGCGCTGCTCGTCATAGCCACCCGTCGCCAGGCTGGTTTCAACATTCCCGACATGCAGGCCGCCCGCGGTTAACCCCGGCGCTGGCGCATCAACCACCCGGCCATCCCGGCAGGTCCCGCGCAGCATTACCAGGTGCGACGTGACCGCAGCGTGGTGATTACCCGTTGTGACAGTATGAGCAGGTTGGTCAGCAGCACCGCCAGGGTGCCCAGTGTTATTAACCATCAGGTGCGCAGCGACAACGGCGTGATGATCGGTGGTGGTGACCGTGTGGACCGGTTCGTCCAAAGCCACGCCAGCGCCCTGGTAGTTCCCGCCGAAGTGCTTAACCAGATTCGCCGCCACCAGCCCGAACTTGCCGCCACCGGCGACCACCGTACCCAGCGGCTTATGCAGACCCGGTACGCGCGGTTCCTGCCCGGGGCGTTCGCCGTAACCCATCTGAATCAGGGTCGTCGATACCAGCTGCGATTTGCCGCCACCACCAGCGGTGATCGTGGCGCTCGGTTCGTCAGCCCGGAGGCCGACGCTGGCACCGAACTGCCGGGCAACCAGCGGGGCCAGTACGGGCGCGATGACATTTGTCCGGTTCTGCGTAAGCAGAGTGAAGAACGGTTTGTTAACCGGGCGCGGCCTCATCTGGAATTCAGATCCGCCAGTGCCAGCAAACAACGGAGCCATCATCGGGGTCGCGATCGCATAGCCATGCGTTTTGGTGATGGTCTGCAGCGGCTCAGCCAGAGACTGCCCGCGGAAGCAGTCGTATTTCCCTTTCGTCGTGGTGTGGTTGCACTTCACGATAAACGGCGAGGCGCTATCAATCACGAAGCGCTGGATGCCGCGAGCGATGCGCTTGAGCGTGTTCTCCGCCAGCGGCTTTTTGCGGTCGAAGATGGACTGCGCCGGAATTGACCAGTCGATACATTCCGCCGCGGTACGCCATGGCGCCAGCTTGCCACCCTGCACTGCTGGCGTTTTCGGATCCCCGTGGGTCGGCTCCGGCCAGATCACCGGCACGCCGTCGCAACGCATCACCATGAAGAACCGCTTCCGGATGGTCGGTGCGCCAAAGTCACAGGCGCGCAGTTCTCGGTGGTCAACGGCATAACCCAGTCCGGCCACCAGCTGCTGCGCCTGCGTGCTGTCGGCGGCAATGCCCAGGAATTCGCAGCACTCCACCAGCGCCGGATGCCCGGCGGGGATACCGCCGGACAACATGCCGCAAAACGCCTCGAACGTCTCCCCGGCGCGTTCCGGGTCCGGGCGCTGCCCGCCATCAGCGGATACGATAAGCGGCCCCCACGTTTTGAACTCCTCCACGTTCTCCAGCATCATCACACGCGGTCGCACCGCCAGCGCCCAGCGAATGACGATCCACGCCAGGCCGCGAATCTCTTTCTCCACCGGCTTTGAGCCTTTGGCCTTCGAGAAGTGGCGACAGTCCGGAGAGAACCACGTCAGACCCACCTGGCGGCCAGCGGTCGCCACCTGGGGGTTTACATCAAAAACGGATTCGCAGTAGTGCAGCGTGTCAGGGTGGTTCGTGGTGTGCATCGCCACGGCGTTCTCGTCGTGGTTGATGGCAATGTCCACGCTGCGGCCGATTGCCAGCTCAATTCCCGTACTCGCCCCGCCGCCGCCGGCAAAGTTATCAACGATAATTTCTCTCACGCGTATTCCTCCATGGCGGCGGCCAGCGACTGGGCCGCGGTGACGATTCCCGGTACCGGCATTTTCTCCAGCCACATCCGATTGATGTGATGTTTCAGCCGGCGCTGGTGATGCGCCGGGAGATCCCCGGCGTTTTCAATCTGTCCGTAGACCATTCCCACTTCGGCAGGCCAGACAGTTTCGGAGACGTCCACCAGCAGCAGGCTTTCCAGTTCGACGATCCGTTTTGTGGCGTACTGCAGCAGTTGTTCCATCACTCCCCCTTGATGCTGATGCCAGCTGCGGCAGATGACTCGTCATGCGCGCGTTTAGCGGCACCCATCATTGCGGTCAGTGACGTGCGTACACCATCCAGGTGGATCGTGTTATGAATTGCGGCCATGGATTCACGCAACTTGCTGTGACTCGCCTCCAGTTCGGCCGTCCTCTGCCTTTGAGCCTTCGCTTCATCGAACAGCTCGCAGGCGTGGCGATTCTGTGTCCTAATCCTTTGGTCAAACTCAGCGATCAGCTTCTCTGCGGCTTCCAGCTCATCCAGCAGCGCCAGCACGGTGGCCGGGTTGGCAGCCTGAACGAATTCGCGGTTAGCGTTCGAATCAGGCCCCTCAAAATGTGCAACGATAAACCCTGAATTAGCCTGATCATCAGAACTGCAGACTGCATGCCAGCCAGCGCCAGATTCTTTAACCCATTCGCCAGCGCTTGCCGACTCTGATTTTTGGCGCAGCGCCTGTTTGTTGATGGTCATGATGCCGCTCCTTTGGTGAAGGCCTGCACAAAGGCCTGACAATCTTCGCTGCTCAGCAATGAAGGATTTTCCGTGTTGGCCTCCTGACGAAGTTGGTGCGCAACCATCGCGCAGACATTCGGAGCATCAGAGAAACCATCTTCATCCGAGATAACCAGTTGACGCACGCATTCATCAGCACCCTGAGCCCGCACTTCAGCTAGGAAGGCGTCAGTGGCTGGGGCTTGAATCGCAGATTTCAGCTTATCCGCGTACCATTCCTTGTACTGATAACGCATTACATTGCCACCCATGTCTTCCCACATGTCCGGGGCCGTAGCGAATTCTGCTGCAGACTTCAGTCCCGCATTCTCAGCAGCCAGCGCCGCGCAATTGGCTTGCAGTTCGGCAAACTTATCAGCCACTGACTTCGGTCCATCTTCGCCGCAGACCTTGAACATCGTTTTTTCCCAGACAAGCACATCGGTATGTTCGGCGTCACGCTTCTTTGTCATCTCGCGCAGTGCCGTGGTGGTGCAGTCCAGCCGTTCGGCCAGGCGGGACACAATCTTCGCCATATCGATGATCGGCGTGTCGGTGCTCATCGCCTTCGCAAACTGATGACCCACGGCCACCAGCTCTTTGTTGTTCAGTGAATCGGTCATTCTGATGCTCCTCGGTGCGTATAACGTTCCATGTCAAAGTCGATAACTGCGCGCTGATAGCGGAAGACGCCGCTGCGACCGTGGCGGATAAGTTGGCCCTGCTCTATGGCAGCCCGAATGTATTTCTCGGCGGTGGTGCGATGCAGGCCGAACATGGCGGCGACCTCGTTGGTCGTTGCGCGGCCATGCTTTTTCACCAGCTCGATAATCCAGGCGATGAACAGGGAGCGTTCTTTACGCGTTTTTGGTCTTGGCATGGTTCGCCTCCCCCACCAGCTGGTTAACGAGATTCTTGTGGCGACCAACAACCCGGACCGCATCGCGCAGTTTCTCTAGGCTCGCCAGCTTGTTTCTGGTGCGGCGGATTTCGCGGGAGATAACACGGACTGTTGGGATCACCTGCCCGGCTGAGCGACCTTCGGTGAACGCGGGAATCTCGCTGACGAATTGCTCCAGTGGCTTATCGGCGTCGGTTAACGCGGGAGCTGCAGATGCTGCAGGAGCTGTAGGAGCTGGCTCAGGTTCAGCTGGCGCCGCCGGCAGTGACCAGGTTACACCTTTGCCCTGCCCGTTCTTCACCACGACACCCTGGCGCTCGAGCGCGCGCATTGCCGAGGTCATCCCACGCCCGTTGCGATTAACTGCCAGAGCCAACGCCGCTGTATCCATGGCGCCGTTCTTCGCCAGTAGCGCCCTGACTGATTCAGGGTCAACGGGATCGGGCGCTACGCCATGAAGTACCGGTTTAGCCGCTGGCGCCAGTGCAGTGCGTTTCGCACCAGTCACTTTGCCAATGAACCAGCCGCCATCGGAAAAATCACAGAGCCCCTGATCGCGCTGTTCGCGCAGCATGTTCAGAGCCTCAACAGGTTCGATATCCAGACGGTCGGCCACCTGGCGGTATGTTGCCGGGCCAATTTTCTCAAGCGCTTGAATTACAGTTTCCATAGTTTTGCCTTCCGAAAATTATTTAACAGAGCGCAGGTGCGACACGTTCCCGCGATAACTTGCCCAGTCGAAGTTGACCCAGATACCCGAGTCCATGCGCAGACGATCGATGACCCGGGCACCCAGGGTGGCGACCAGTTCGTCGTAATTCAGGTTGCTCAGGATGCCGACAGGCTTCATGGCGGAAAGCCGGCGGTCGATTACCTGGTTGATGATCACCTTCTCACCGCTGGAACCACGCTGGATCCCGACTTCGTCCAGCACCAGCAGATCGACGTTGCACAGGTCATTCAGCAGGGAGGATTCGGACTGGCCGTCGTCGTAGCATTCGCGCACACGGAGCATCAGGTCAGGGATGGTCACCACCAGAACGGAGTGGCCAGCGGCCAGCAAGTAGTTACCGATCGCCGCAGCAAGATGGTTCTTTCCGGTCCCCGGCGCGCCGCTGAAGACGAAGCTTGCGAATCCGCCGCCGCCAAAGTTCTGCGCGTAGCTCTTCGCCATGCTGTACGCCTGCCGCTGCTCCGGGCTCGACACCTGGTAGTTTGCGAACGAGCAGCTGCGGTGCAGAGCCTGGATGCCGGCACGACCAAAAATCTTCTCCGAGCGAGCACGTTGATTCAGCTTGTCGATCTCCTCAGAACGCTTGCGGCCCTCAGCTTCCTGCCATGCCTGCCACTCTTCGACGCTGTTATATTTCGGCTGTACGCTAGCCGGAATGAACTTCTTCAGGCGCTCAAGCGCGCTGCCGGTACCAATCATGTTTTTCATCATTGCCCCCTGAACCCCGGTGGGATGGTGTTATCTGGACGGGAGATGGTATTGGGATCCCGAACGCCTGACGGCGCTTTCACTTTCCAGGCTTCCTCGTAGTGTTTCGAGGGGCCAAAGAACGTTGCGGCCTGTTTGACGTATTCGGTGTTAAGTTTGCCCGTAGCTCTCACGAAGTCGGCGTATCGCTGCGTACCGTCGAGCAACTCTTGAACCGTGGCTCCTGAGTTAACTCTGGCATTCCAGGCTTTGCAGGCATCCGCCTTGCTGTTGCCCCCGGCGCGCTTTGGATAAATCGCCCACACCTGCTCGAAGTCATCTGGGTAGGCGTTTGTTTTTGGGCGCGCATTGCCACCGGTAGGAACATCACTCTCTGGGGGTGTGGCAGAGCCATGCCCCGAAGTATTCTCTTGTTCCTGTTCCTGTTCCTGTTCCTGTTCCTGGTTAAGGAACTGTTCCAAAACCCTTTCGGAACCCTTTAGTTTTGAACTCCCGATGTGGGCTATTGCATCAGCCATAATCCGCGCCAGCTCTGACTTCACTGTCGATTTGTCCGGCACCTGGGCAAACAAACGCAGAGCTGCAATGCCCTGGTTGGGATTCTCTACGGGATTCCACCGCATGAAGTTCAGAATAAGAACCCATTTCGAGGCCGAATCACGCGTTGCGAAACCGTTTTTAGATAGCTCGTCGAACCCTTTCGAAACCCTTTCAGGTGTCCAGTTAAGGTCTTCCGAAACATATCCATCAGGTAGCCGAAAACACCCAATCATGTTTGTGTGTTGCCCCGTGAGCAGGTACAGCGCTAGCAGGCGGGCATCATCAGAAACCCGACGCATTCCATCGCTTATCCAAAAAGATGTATGCACCTTGCCGTAATCACGCATATAAACCTCTGAGTGCTTAAATTGCTGTCGGTTCGTCAGTTCTGGCGGAGTGCTTAAAGACGATCTCGACGCACAAAAAAACGCATTCCTGACAGATTGAAACGCCATCCCCAGCGATGAGAACGCCAGCAACGTCGACATTTGTCTTTCCGCAAAAGGAGCATTTGTGGGTTGGCTGGATGTTTACCTTGTTACTAGTTGCTGACATACTTATCTCCGCAATTACCTTCCGTTTTTGCACCTGAAAGCCGTTCCTGTTCCAGCAGGGCGGCCTTCACTCCTTCAACAATATCCGTTCCAGACATGACGATCGCGCCGACCAAATTCGATATCACCGAATTCGGCCCGTCGACCCAAGCAGTCGCATGGATGCTTTCCTGAATTTCCTTGCTCCTCTCATGCTGAGGCGCATTCAGAGCTACAGCCCGAGCCGCTTCCGAATCCTCCTTTAGCTTTGTTGCCAGCCGTGCCACTGAGCACTCCACCGGCAGCAGTCTGCTACGGTATTGCAGAGGCAGAACATCAACGATCACTGGTTTAAGCAGTTGGATTTTTTCCCGGTAGCTACTGTATTCGTGCTTGTTGTCCAGCCACCGAAACAACTTCACGTTCCATGTGTCGGCGTTGCCAGACATGTCGATCCCGCACACCCCCTTATCCTGCGCAGCTTTTTTAATCTGCAATGCAACAACTAAGCGGCCCTCGACCGCAGCCCATGCGCGAACAGCAGCGCATATATTGCGGTGATCAACGTTACCAGCAGGCCTCTCGTTTGAGTGATATTGGAATATCAGCCGCTCTGTTGGCGCTCTGTTATTCTGTTGAAAAGAAAGTGTTTGCATGGTTAGTGCTCCTACTTTGGTAAACCATCTGTGGGATTTGGGTAGAGATCAGGGCGCAGTTCGTGGGGAGTTACTCCGGTAGCCTCGAACACTGGCAGCACACGTTCGGCAGGAATGCCGTTGCGGCGCCACAGCGAAACGGCCATTTTTGAAACGCCGATCAGAGCGCCAAGCGCGCTGGCTGAGCCGGATCGGAGAATTGCATTTTCAATACCAGTCATAGGACCTCCTTAAGTGAAGGAAGTAAAGCATTGTTTTACATATGTGTCAAACAATACATCCCTATCAGAGAGTAAAGCAATCATTTACAATCATGAGATGAGTGATAACACGTTGACAGACGGCCTCATTTCCAGGCTGACAGAACTTAACAACAAAGGCTTCTCCAAAACGGAGATGGCCAAGATTGCTGGTGTCAGCAAACAAGCTGTTTCCAGTTGGTTCAAAACGGGAAGAATAAGTAAACAATCCGCATTAGCCATCGCAGACGCAGCTGGCGTGTCTGTGCCTTGGCTACTCGGTGAGGACGTTGGAGAGAAAGACGGACTCAAGCCGGACGAACAGCGCCTGCTGGAGCTCTACCGCCAGTTGCCGGAAGAAGAACAACAGAATATGCTTCGCATTTTTGCGCTTCGCCTGAAAGAGCTGGATGAGTTGTATGAGAAGTACATGAAAGGGCGAATTAGGTCGCAAGGGGATTGAGTGTATTAAGCCTTTTATGATCGCTGAGCGACGGAAAAAAGAAGGTGCGGAAGGTTTATTTAAATGAGACTACACATTAATTTTGAGTGGTCGATTCCTACTGAATACATAAGGAAATCAATTAAATATGGCAAATTTTGATGATGGCCGATCCCTACACCAGATCCAGTTATTCCCAATAGTTGAAGTCATATCAGATGACATCCCTATGGGAGTTCTTAACGATGGCACCCCATATCTGACACTCTACGGCCTAGCCAAGCTTTGCGGAATTGACGACACGCCATTGCGAGTTTTTACATCAAATTGGGAAACAGAGAAATATAAACCCAGAGGTCAGAAAGTTTCAGCTTATCTTGCAGAAAAGGGATACATCGATCTAAATAGCTGCGCGGAATAGTAGATCACTGAAAGGGAACTCAGCCCGGATT
>JADHEE010000145.1_pt1 | contig 41297 bp, 42 predicted proteins | sample 8952401 | NCBI WGS metagenome assembly JADHEE01 (sample SAMN16124438, study PRJNA663242) | bioreactor sludge metagenome | isolation source: sludge (ammonium) | place: India:Bengaluru | collected 2019-02-28 | reverse complement strand
AAAACCGATACTGGAAAAACTCTAACGCGGTGGCCAGTTTTAGTTGACCACAACACTAATGCTTCCGCCACCAGCACAACAGGCACTGGCAAAAGCTGCACTGACATATCGCTTTGGCGAGGAGCATCAGCCTGTGACGGAATCACAGCTATTAGCCCCTCGTCGCTGGCAGGATGAGTCCGGAGATCTCTGGACAACTTATCAGCGTATTCAGGAGAACCTAATCAAAGGTGGTTTGAACGGTCGCAATGCAAAAGGAGGACGCACACATACCCGTGCAATTAAAGGTATCGATGGTGATGTGAAGCTGAACCGTGCGCTGTGGGTAATGGCTGAAAATATGCTGCAACTCGCCTCATGAACGAAATCTCCGTGTGTGTTTATAGCCCTGTAGCTGGTAGTTACGGGGCTTTTTCTTTTAAGGAGCCACCATGTCCGAACTGAATTTACCTTCGGTCTTCCCGATGAATGAGCAACGTACCATCCGTCGTGCCCTGCGATTACTGGAGAAATATCAGCGGCAGCCCAGTGAATCGTTCCTTGCCGCTAGCTTCGCGAAAAATTGGTTACAGCTTTATTTGGCAAAGCAGGAGCGCGAAGTCTTTGTTGTTATCTATCTCGATAATCAACATCGTCTGCTGAAGCATGAAACGCTCTTCCTCGGCACGATTAACCATACTGAAATCCATCCTCGCGAAATTGTGAAATCTGCACTGCGTCATAATGCCGCGGCGGTGATCATCGCCCATAACCACCCGTCAGGGATTACCGAAGCGAGTAAAGCTGACAGAGCCATTACCGCCAGGATTATAGAGGCGCTGGGTCTGGTCGATGTCCGGCTACTGGATCATTTCATCATAGGTGATGGTGACGCTTTGTCGTTTGCTGAACATGGATGGCTATAAGAAGAGGAAGGGCTAATGAAAATCATCAGTAAGCGTCGGGCGATGGCAATTTATCGTCTGCATCCTGAATCCCGATTGTTTCGCTTCTGTACCGGGAAATATCGCTGGTCCGGGAGCATCTGCCATTACTACGGTCGTGAAGTTCAGGATATCTATGGTGTTCTGGCTGTCTTTGCCGAGCGACGTCAGGACCGGAACGGACCTTATGTCTGTCTGCGCAGCGTCACTCTCAATTAACCTTATAAAAGGAGCTTCAGATGTCGAATAAGACACTGACAGTGAATGATGATACTGCTGAGCCCTGGTGGGGTTTAAGTCGTAACGTCATCCCTTGTTTTGGCGCACGTCTGGTTCAGGAAGGTACTCGCCTGCATTACCTGGCTGACCGCGCCAGCATAATAGGCCTATTCAATAAAGCAGATTTGCTCCGTCTTGACCAGGCATTTCCTGTTCTGCTGAAGCAGGCGGAGCTCATGCTTACCAGCGGCGAACTGAATCCCCGACACCAGCATTGCGTCACCCTCTATGCAAAGGGGCTGACCTGCGAAGCTGATACGCTGGGTTCCTGTGGTCACGTCTATATCTCCATTTATCCTACTCAACGCTAATTAACTTTAGAACTCACTTTTACGAGAACAACTCATGAATACTTTACCTGCAATAAACCAGCGGGCTGTTCAGACATGCTTATCACCCGTGGTTGTCTGGCAAATGCTGCTTGCTCGACTACTTGAGCAGCACTATGGCCTGACCTTAAATGACACGCCGTTCAGCGATGAGGCTGTTATTAAAAGACATATCGAAGCTGGTATCACGCTTGTCGATGCCGTTAATTTTTTGGTGGAGAAGTACGAATTGATCCGTATCGACCGCAGAGGATTTAGCTCACAGGGACAAGTGCCATATTTGACCGTGACAGATATCCTTCATGCCAGGAGAGCATGTGGATTAACGAACAGTTGTCCTTATCGGGAAGTAAGTAATATTGTTCTTGGCCGATCGCGGCAGTGAGGTGTACTTCAATAGCTGAGAAAATTTGTACGGTCTGTGAAGATATTAGTGGGATTAGCGACTCGATGAAAGGCTCATCGAGTCGCATGAAAAACAAGATGGGGGCACAAAAGGGGGCACTTATAAAGATGAAACAAGAAAAAACATATATTTATCAATGGTTATTCGCGGTGTGTTATGTTCCTATTATCGCACCATTCAAGCATTTCTTCACATTTTCCTGCATCAGCAAAAAATTCATTAGCCATTAATTTGCTCGAGCGCCTTTTATTCTATTAATTATCAAACAGTTAACATTCTCTTCCCTGCCGCAAAAGGTTGCGCTACTCTCACAAAAGCATTCGCTACCAAAATGGTTCGGGACTTGTATGCGTGTTTAATTGATGAAATAGCTCAGGCTACTCTCTGATAGATGATCGCTAATCAAAGGTAAAAAATGAAAACAACCACCCCAGCATATACCGTTGTGGACTTGTCTCGTTGGGCAAGGAAGGAGCATTTTGAGGTATTTCAGTCGTTTGCACAAAGTACGTTTAACCAGACGGTGCAATTAGACATTACGGCGCTGTTAAAGCATATCAAAGCGGTTGGCTGGAAATTTTACCCGACGATGATTTTCCTGATTGCTCACGTCGTAAACAGGCATACGGAATTCCGTATGGCGATGAAGAACAATGAGCTTGTGATATGGGATGAAGTCCATCCAAGCTATACCATCTTCCATAATGAAACGGAGACCTTTTCATCAATATGGAGTCCGTACGACGGCAATATTCAGCACTTCCAGAATGTTTATTCCGAAGACGTGGCACGCCATGGTAATAATCTTGCTTATTGGCCCAAGGGACAGTCGCCAGACAATATATTTTTCGTATCCGCTATTCCCTGGGTGAGTTTTACCAGTTTTGATATCAACGTCGCTCACATGCAGAACTTTTTTTCCCCTATGTTCACTTTTGGGAAATACTACGAGCAAGATGGAAAAGTATTATTGCCTTTCGCCCTTCAGGTGCATCATTCCGTGTGCGATGGTTTTCATGCGGCGAGGTTAATCAATGAGTTACAAGCGATGTGCGATGACATACAGCACTATTCTGAGGAACTCAGGGGTTGATACTCCATATTGAATGATAAGCCTTTCGGCCACTATCCTGCTGTAAAGGCGAATATCAGTATCAGCAGAGAGTAGCGGCCAAAAAATTACAGAGAATGACCAGCCGGTAAGTCCCGCTGGTCGCTTTATCGTTATTTCAGGTGCTCTTTCAGCTGGTAACCAGCCTGACCAATGGCAGCCCGCACGGCAGGAACGTCACTCAGCGCGTTCAGCAGGCCGTAATCATGAATTAATCCGTTGTAGCGCGTCACCGTCACGTCGACACCCGCGGCATCAAGTTTTCGACCAAAGGCTTCACCTTCGTCACGCAGTACATCAAGCTCAGCGGTCTGAATCAGAGTAGGCGGCAGCCCCTGCAACTGCGCTGTTGTGGCGCGCAGCGGAGAGGCGAGGATGTTATTTCGAACGCTCTCATTTGTAGTGTAAGCATCCCAGAACCACTTCATCATATTGCGCGACAGGAAATAGCCGTTTTCATACTGATGATAAGAACCGGTATCAAAATTCGCGTCAGTGACAGGCCAGAGCATAACGTCATAGCGAATAGCAGGGGTTTTATGTTGTTTAGCCTGAAGGGCGACGGCCGCAACCATATTACCGCCCACGCTGTTACCAACCAGCGCCAGGCGCTTACCATCAACGCCAATTTCATTTCCGTTTTCGGCTACCCAGCGGGTTGCTGCATAAGCCTGATTAATCGCAACGGGGAAATGCGCTTCCGGGGAGGGCGTGTAATTAACGAAAACGGCTGCCGCGCCAGACGCATTAACCAGATCGCGAACGAGACGCTCATGTGTTGGGAAATCGCCCAGGATCCAGCCACCGCCATGAAAGAACATAAATACCGGCAGGGTTCCCTGCGCGTTATGCGGCTTCACAATATTCAGTATGAGATTTTGCCCATCAATAGTAATCGTTTTTACACTGACGTCGGCAGCAGGCAGGGTGGCGCCTTTTTGCGCATCGATCAATACCTGGCGTGCTGCCTGAGGAGACAATTGCTCAATGGGCTTCCCGCCACTCCCGTTCAGCACATTCAGGAATTGTTGAACATGACGTTCTGGGCCAGTTGTATCAGCAAAGCTATTGGCTGAAACGGCAGCCATTGCGACAGACAATAACGCGGATCTGATATTCATAGTGTCACCTTATTCGTAATGCTTATGATTATTTCGCGTGCTTTTTACATAAGCGAACCCTCAGGCTTATCACGACCGGATAAGCCCTGGGCATTATTTATATTTAAAAATTCTGCCACGCCTGTTGCAGCAGTTTTACCCGTAGAGGAGTAGAGCAAGCGCCCGACCAGGACAGTCGCCGGGCTTAACAGAATAAACCGGACGTTACAGACCCAGCTCTGATAACCCTGGGTGGTCATCTGGACGACGCCCCAGCGGCCAGTGGAATTTACGATCGCTCTCTTTGATAGGCATATCATTGATACACGCGAAACGGCGTTGCATCAGACCATCTTCCCCGAATTCCCAGTTCTCATTTCCGTAAGAACGGAACCAGTTGCCTGAATCATCGCGCCACTCGTAGGCGTAACGGACCGCAATGCGGTTGCCCCCGAATGCCCACAATTCTTTAATAAGACGGTACTCAAATTCTTTTTTCCATTTACGTTCAAGGAATCCTTTGGCTTCTTCGCGGTTATTCGCAAATTCTGCGCGGTTACGCCATTTGGTATCCAGTGAATAGGCCAGCGAGACTTTTGCAGCGTCACGGCTATTCCAGCCATCTTCAGCAAGCCGTACTTTTTCAATCGCTGACTCAAGTGTAAATGGAGGAAGCGGCGGACGAATTTGTGCATCAGACATGGTAGAGACTCCTGTAAATGTGGACAGATCGGTTTCATTTGCTTTTCGAGACGTAGACATAAATTCTTCCTCTGTTATTTAACGCCCTGGGTAGCTATGAGAATTCTGTATTCTCAATCATGCCCGATATCACTTTCTCAGAGGGTCCGTCTGGTCTATGAATTCATGGTAGAACGATCGTTCTACCTCGTCAAGACGGTGTTTGATAAAATCATTAAAAAAGCAATGCATCCCTTTAAAAAATGGTGTTAACGCGTTCATAAATAATAAGAAATTAATTTTTAGATATTCTTATCTGCTGGTGGTTTGGGATATCTTTCAGAGGAAAATCGTTTAATTTCAATTGGGTACTCAGGGCTCGTTGCCTTGCAGGATTTTTTGATATGAGAATAGAGCCAAAGCCGGTCAGGCGAGAAGTCAGAATGAAATAGCGACGGGGAGGAAAGGGGAAGAGGTGAAATACGTTTTACATTGGTATAAGCCGATTAAAGATAAAGCCATATCAGAAGATGAATGTAATATTCTCTTTCGTGGTCTGAAATTAAATAAATGACACCCACGCGTGAACCTCCAGCATAACTGGATAATTCAGCGAGTATTATTTTTCCGGAATACAGGCCTCTTTTACGAGACCTGTTTCAGTAACAGCTGCGCAATATCTTTTGCATCATCGGCGGCGCTGTTATCACCCATAACTCGTGACATGGTGATAGCACCTTCAATTAATAACAGCAGCTGCCTTGCCAGTGATGAGGAGTGCTCAATATTCAGCTGTCCGGTTAGCTCAAGGGCGTAATCCAGGATTTTCTGCTTATGCAGTTTAGCAATCTGGCGAATGGGATCGGCACTGTCACCCACTTCCCCCGCGGTATTGATGAATGCGCACCCGCGGTAGCCCTCCGACTCAAACCAGCCTTTGAGTACGGTAAACATATTCAGGATGCGTTCCTGCGGCGTATCCGCTTTGTCGCACTCGCTCCTGAACCATTCCATCCAGCGCACATCACGTGCGTTCAGGGCCGCAGCCGCCACTTCGTCTTTGTTGGCGAAGTAGCGATAAATACTTTTCCGGGCCACACCTGACGTTCTTACAAGAAGATCCATGCCGGTGGCATGAATACCGTTCTGGTAAATGAGTTGTTCAGCTGTCGCGAGGATTTTTTCGCGTGTATCAGTCGTGTTTTTGTTCATAGGTAAATGGTAGAACGATCGTTCTCTTTGGTCAAGTCCAGGTCAACACTCTTTTAAACCAGAGGGGGTAAGAGGCTGGTACGCTCGCCGGGTGCGGCCAGCCTCAACGCGTTAACGCATGTCACTGAGAATGAGCGCTATGAACCCTTTCTGTTTCGGTAGGCCGCGACTTTCATACGATTACCGCAGGTTGCCATGCTGCACCAGCGGCGGCGATGTGACTTGCTTAAATCCTGGAAAAGTAAAATACAGTTATGTGCTTCACACTCTCTCACGTATTCAAACTTTTCATCAGTGACCAGCTTCACCAGGGCATCCGCAATGGGCCAGAGCAGGCCTGCAGAGTTGAGCGTGTTTGAACAAACATCAACCCGATATCGCCGTGTATCTTCGTCCCATTGCAGTCCAGTCTCGGGACGCCCCGCTTGCAGTATCTGGTTAATCACCGTCAGGTTAGCTGCCTCGGATTTCATCGCGGCATGCACCAGGGTTCTGGCAGCATCGCGCAGCTGACGGGCTTCAGTTAGTAAGTCATCCGGTGCCTCAGTGCCTTTCGGCACAACACCCGCCGTTTCCAGCCAGTCGATGACGCTGAGATTGTCGGTAAAACAATCATGCCGCTCATCACCCGTCCCGTATTCACTGTTAATAAAATCCAGTGCGAGATTATCGGCGAGGAAGAGAGGCTGAGAAGAAGGTTGTTTGAATTCCATACCTGTCCGTAACTCATAAAATCATTTTGACAGGTTACCAAATTTGCGTGTAGCCTTCAAATACACACTTTAATGGTTACAAAGGGGTTTGCCATGATGTCTTCCACAACCGATAACGCCTCCGTCTCGCCAGTTACCGCGATCCATTACCGTTATCAACAAGCAGGCGACGTGAACGTTTTTTACCGCGAAGCGGGGGATCCGGCATCGCCTGTATTACTGCTGCTTCATGGCTTCGCGGGTTCATCATTTATGTTTCGTGACCTGATCCCCCAACTGGCCGATCGTTATCATGTCATCGCCCCGGATTTGCCCGCCTTTGGTTTCACTGAGGCACCCGCGCGAGGGGAGTATGCTTATACTTTTGCCCAGCTTGCTGAAACCATTGGCCGGTTTACCGAAGAGCTTCATCTCAACCGCTATGCGCTGTTGGTCCACGATTACGGCGCGCCTGTCGGATGGCGACTGGCGTTAGCGCATCCGCAGCGGGTAACAGCCATTATTTCCCAGAACGGCAATGCCTACGAAGAGGGGCTGGGAGAGGCCTGGGCACCTATTCAGCAATACTGGCGTGATCCCACTGTGGAAAACCGCCATGCGCTGAGTGAATTTCCGACGCCAGCGGCTATCAAGTGGCAATATCTGGAAGGCGTTTCCGATAAGAGTCTGATTTCACCTGACGGTTATTCGCTCGAAGGGATGCAGGTATTACGGCCTGGTAATGCGGAAATCCAGTTAGACCTGCTGCTGGATTACGCCTCGAACGTAGAGATGTACCCGCAGTTTCAAGACTATTTTCGCCAGTATCAGCCACCGCTATTAGCCGTATGGGGAAAAAACGATCCCTTCTTCATGCCAGCGGGCGCAGAAGCCTGGAAACGTGATTTGCCTGACGCTGAAATACGCTTTTATGACACGGGCCACTTCGCCCTTGAAACGCATGCTAAAGAGATAGGTACCGCCGTGCGTGACTTCCTCGACCGGCATGTCCGCCAGTCAGAGTAGCGTCCATCCGGTGAGAGCAGCCATGTCAGCATGAAAAAAACCTGATTGCCATGGCTGCGCGTTCCGCATTGAAAGCCAGACTGTTCCACAAGCGCATGTATCCCTGGCCGGTGTACAGGCTGGCGAAAGCCATTTTCTGAAGGAGAATAAAATGATGGCAGTGACAACGGGCGTACAACATATTGGCCTGGCCGTATCAAAACTTGAAGAAAGCGCGGCGTTCTTCACTAAAATATTGGGCTGGGAGGAAGTGAAACGCCGTGCAGATTATCCCGCCATCTTCGTCAGAGATAATGCCCTGACGATTACACTCTGGAAAACGCAAACCGACGACCCCGTAGAATTTAATCGTAAAACGAACGTTGGACTTCATCACTTAGCGTTACGGGTCGAAAATAAAGCGGATCTGTTCCAGCTTCTTGAGGTATTAAAGGCGAATCAGATCGAAATTGAATTCGAGCCAACCGTGATCAGAGAAGGGCCGTCAATGCACATGATGTGTTACGACCCCAGCGGTATAAGAATTGAATTCTACTACCCTGGGCAGGGCTGATTTAAACAGTCTCAGTCAGGCACAACGGCGTGGGCGCACCGTGTTTTTTGCGCCGCCCGTAGATCCTCCAGCGTATCGATATCAAATATAACGCCAGCGTCATCCAGCGAAAGATCCAGCACATCCCCCTGACTGCGCGCACGCATCACTATTTCCCGCGCCCCCGTATCACCCGCCAGACCCTGCAACGCCTCGCGGTATTCCCGGCGAAACCCCACCGGGTGCCCCGCCTGTTGCTGGTAGTGAGGGACCACAATCCCGTAATTCATCAGTTCTTCAGCAACGCGCTGCAACGTCCGGGGCTGAATTAAAGGCAGGTCGGCGGGCAGGATTAACCATCCCGACGCCAGGTCTGTGGCCTGGACACCCAGTGAAATCGACGCGCCCATGCCCGGCGTTCCGCCTTCAGGCCTGACGAGATGCCACGGCAGGTTTGCGGCTTCAACCGCCTGAATCACGTGCGTCAGGACAGATTGCCCGGCCAACACCGCCTCAAGCTTATGCGTTTTGCCCCCCGAGGCGAGAAACCGCTCGCCGCGTCCGGCGGCGAGAATAATCACAACCGGCGAGGACATTAACATTCGTCCTGACGCAGGCGTGCGGCAGCCACGTCTGCCAAAACAGACAGCGCCAGGGTGCGTGCGTCCCGGGCTTTCGGGAAGATACCGATCGGCGCTTTAATGCGCGCAATCTCGTCATCCCGCCAGCCCAGCTCAATGAGCTTTTGTCTGCGCTGGCTATGGGTACGCTGGCTGCCCAGCGCGCCGATGTAAAACGGGGTCGCGTCACGTGCGGCCTGCAGGACGGGAAGTTCCCGGTGAAGATCGTGCCACAGCAGGATCACCGCCGTGTCAGCATCAATGAGGGAACCCGGGTCACCCGAGCAGGGGTCAAACGGACAAATGGCATACCCTGCCGCTGCCGCGAGTTCAGCCGTCGCCTGCGCTTCGATGGAATTTCCGTGGATCAGCAACCGCACGCAGGGCTGGAAAGCTATCTCGATACCCTGATTATGCCAGCCAGTGAGCGTTGGCTCGGACAGGCAGGTGAGCATCTGCGTCTGCGGGGTATAACGCAACCCGGCGGGCTGGCGCTGCGCCAGGCGGTTCAGTACCGCCAGCAGCGGCTGCGCCGAGCGCAGCTTATGAATCGCCAGCGTGATGCCCCCGCCGCAGGGCAGGACAATGTCAAACCAGGGCGAACCCTGGCCATAACGCACCTCGCGATCCTGGCCGGACACGATCACCTCCAGCGCCTCAAATGCCGCTGCCGCTTCGACGCAGCCCCCGGAGACGAAGCCACAGTACTGGCCATCCTCGCGAACCACCATCTGCGCCCCCAACGAGCGCGCCGCGCCGCCGCGTATCTCCGTCAGCATCACCAGCGCCGCCTCTTTGCCGGCCATCAGCGTCTCAACCGCGAAGCGCAGGATCTCCCGGCTGTCGTCAGTCAGAAACGCCTGTTCCGGCGTCTGGCGCAGATCGTCTGCCAGATTAAAAAGCGAGTGGGGCATGGTTCCTCCTTAAACGGCGTCCGGCAGGCCGCTGAGCAATTTATCCAGGGTGACAGGATAGTCCCGCACTCTTACCCCCGTCGCGTTATACACCGCATTGGCAATGGCAGCACCCACGCCGCACAGGCCAAGCTCGCCCACGCCTTTGGCTTTCATCGGGGAGGAGATGGGGTCAGTATCATCCAGGAAAATCACCTTCTGCTCGGGAATATCGGCATGGACCGGTACTTCATACGCGGCCATGTCGTGGTTGACGAAGTAGCCCAGCCGGGTATCCACTGCCAGCTCTTCCATCAGCGCCGCGCCCAGCCCCATGGTCATCGCGCCAATCACCTGGCTGCGCGCCGTTTTTGGGTTAAGGATACGCCCGGCCGCGCATACCGCGAGCATGCGACGCACCCGCACCTCGCCGGTCGCGCTATCCACGCCCACCTCGATAAAATGTCCGGCGAAGGTGGACTGCTGATACTGCTTATCCAGATCGCCGAATTCGATACCGTCTTCAGCGGTCAGGGTGCCGTTAGCTGCGGCCTCGGTAATGTCTGCGCTGCGGGTATCACTGGTGATCTTCCCGTCGCTAAATTGCGCCTGGTCCGGGTCAAAACCGAGCCTCGTGGCAATGGTTTCACGCAACTTCACGCAGGCGGCATAAACTCCCGAGGTGGAGGTGTTCGCCCCCCATTGCCCGCCTGAACCGGCCGATACCGGGAAGCTTGAATCACCCAGGTTAACCGTCACCTTTTCCAGCGGTACGCCCAGCATTTCTGCCGCCGTCTGGGCAATGATGGTATAGCTCCCGGTCCCGATGTCGGTCATGTCGGTCTCTACCGTCACGTTTCCGGCGGCATCCAGATGCACACGGGCGGCAGATTTTTCCAGCAGGTTATTGCGAAAACCGGCCGCCATACCCATGCCCACCAGCCAACGACCGTCACGCACCTGGCCGGGCGTCGCGTTGCGCGCTTTCCAGCCGAACGCGTCGGCACCGGTACGCAGGCACTCAATCAACTGACGGCGTGAAAAAGGCCGGCTGGGATCGGCCGGATCAACCTGGGTGTCATTGAGGATGCGAAATTCAACCGGATCGATACCCGCTTTTTCGGCCAGCTCATCAATGGCGATTTCCAGCGCCATCAAACCCGGTGCTTCGCCAGGGGCACGCATGGCATTGCCCTCCGGCAGATCCAGTTTTGCCAGCCGCAGCCCGGTATGGCGATTCGCCCCCGCGTAGAGCAGTTCAGTCTGCTGAACCGCGGTCTCCGGGGTGCCGCCGGGAAGATTGCCCGACCAGCTATCATGCGCGATGGCCGTGATTTTCCCGGCGGTATCCGTCCCGATGCGGATATGCTGAATGGTGGCCGGGCGGTGAGTGGTGTTATTCGGAATAGTGGGCCGAGAAAGCATCACTTTCACCGGGCGCTTTATGGCGCGGGCGGCCAGCGCGGCCAGCAGGGCATCGCTTCGCAGGAACAACTTGCCGCCAAAGCCGCCGCCGATATACGGGGCGATGACGCGCACATTCTCCTCCGGGATCTTGAGGGTCTCTGCGAGGTCGGTACGGCACCAGGCAACCATCTGGTTGGAGGTCCAGAGGGTCACCTTATCGCCCTCCCAGGCCGCCATCGAGGCATGCGGCTCCATCGCCATATGACTCTGGTCAGGCGTGGTGTAGATCGCATCCAGCTTCACCGCGGCGGCGGAAAAGGCGGCGTCAAAATCCCCGGTGTTTTTATCGGGTGTATCCTCAGGCGGCTGGCTGACGGCGGGTTTTTCATCTGCCAGCGAGTAAGATCCTTTTTCACGCCGCCAGGTCACCTGTACCAGCGCCGCCGCCGCCCGGGCCTGCTCAAACGTCTCTGCCACTACCAGCGCAACGGCCTGATGGTAGTGCTCAATCTTTGGGCCGCCCAGCAGGGTGGCCGCGTTTCGCTCGCCTTTGCCGAGTTCGCCCGCGCTACTGGCGGTGATCACCGTTAACACCCCCGGCGCGTTTTTCGCGGCCTGCGTGTCGATGGCGGCGATCTCGCCTTTGGCAATTGCCGACCCCACAACATAGCCATACGCCGCATTGGGCGCGATATCATGCCATTCGTAGGCGTAGTGCGCCGTGCCGGTGGTTTTTAAGGCACCGTCGATACGGTCGCGAGGCTGACCGACCACCTTCAAGCGATCGATCGGGTTTTCACCTGCCGGTTTATCGAATTTCATACCTTAGCCCTCGCTTCTGTCAGCACGGAGGCAAGCGTTCGCTTCGCCAGGGTTAATTTGAACGTGTTTTCAGGCGTCGGGTGAGCCTCCGCAAACAACGCATCGTAGACGGCCTGCGCGCCCTGGGGCAGCTGCGCATCGGCCTGGGCAATCCGCCAGGGTTTATGGGCCACGCCGCCCAGCGCGACACGCCCACTGCCATCTGGCTGGACAATCGCCGCGACCGAGACCAGCGCAAAGGCGTAAGAGGCGCGATCGCGGACTTTACGGTAGATGTGCTGCCCACCCACGGGCGGCGGCAGGGTGACGGCGGTAATCAGTTCACCTGGCGTCAGGACAGTTTCGATATGGGGCGTTTTCCCTGGGGCGCGATAAAAGTCGGCGAGGGGGATGTTCCGCACTTTGCCATCGGCAGAAACGGTTTCCACTACTGCATCCAGCAGACGCATCGCGACAGGCATATCGCCCGGATGCGTAGCAATACAGGCCTCGCTGCCGCCCACCACCGCATGCTGACGGCTAAACCCCTCAAGCGCCGCGCAGCCGCTGCCGGGAAGACGTTTATTGCAGGGCTGATTGGTATCGTAAAAATAGGGGCAGCGGGTACGCTGAAGAAGATTACCAGCCGTGGTGGCCTGGTTGCGTAACTGACCGGACGCCCCTGCCAGTAGCGCTCTGGACAGCACGGCATAGTCACGGCGCACACGTTCATCTGCGGCTAAATCGGTATTGCGCACCAGGGCGCCGATCCGCAGACCGCCCTCGTCGGTGGCGGCAATCTGGTCGAGGCCCAGACCGTTCACGTCGATCAGATGGGTTGGCGTCTCAATTTCCAGCTTCATCAGATCGAGCAGATTCGTTCCCCCGGCAATAAATTTTGCGCCGCGTTTATCCCTGGCGCTGGCCGCGGCCTCGGCCGGGGTTTTTACCCGTTCGTAAGTAAAGGCTTTCATGATTTAAGCTCCCCTGCTGCGTCTTCGATGGCGGCCAGAATGTTGGCGTACGCGCCGCAACGACAGATGTTGCCGCTCATGCGTTCGCGGATCTCATCCGCCGTCTTTTCCGGCGGGGAGACCAGATCGAGCGTAACGTGGCTGGGGATGCCCTCTTCAATCTCTTTCAGTACCGCGACGGAGGAGCAGATTTGCCCTGAGGTACAGTAGCCGCACTGAAAACCATCATGTTTGATAAATGCCGCCTGCATGGGATGCAGATTGTCAGGCGTACCCAGCCCTTCGATGGTCGTGATTTCGGCATCCTGATGCATGATTGCCAGCGTCAGGCAGGCGTTGAGCCTGCGGCCATTCACCAGCACGGTACAGGCGCCGCACTGCCCGTGATCGCAGCCTTTTTTCGTGCCGGTAAGCTGCAAGTTTTCCCGCAGTGCATCCAGCAGGGTAGTACGCGTATCTACCTCGAGTTGCTGACTTTTGCCGTTAACGCGCAGCGTCAGGGGCATCATCTCGGGCGGGGGGGTGACAGCAGGCTCGCTCTCAGCCAGTGCGCCACAAGGATAAACAGCAGCGGTTGCCGCCGCCGCTGCGCTGACTTTTATCAGATCCCGTCGGGACAGGCTGAAGTCGGGTGACTGACCGTCTTCAGGAAATTCGCCTTGGTTGCTCATGCCAGGCCTCCGGTATTTAAAGGGGAAATAAAAAGGAAAAAGGGTGCGACTGTGTCGTCTGATTTTTAAACATTAAGCATAGACGGCGATGCGGGCGGGATTATTCTTAAATCGAGGATGCGGTTATGAGAGGGTTTAATAAGTGTGCGATGGGGAAGGAGGCCAGCTGGTAAGGCCTGCCTGTTTTTGCAAACAGACAGGCAAAGTGTGGCTTAGCGATCCGTCGGCCAGTTATCCAGTACCCGCTGGCGCACCGCTTCTGGATACCCCTGCTCAAACGAGGCATGCAGATGTCGGGTGGTTTGCAGCGTATCAAACACCACTTTCGCCCCACGACCGGCCACGTACTCCTCCTCTTCATAGCACTGTGGCAGGCGGATCACGCGCTGATCGTTAAACACCACGCGGCGACCAACCGGGTGCACGCGGGTTGAGAGCACCCACACCACTTCGCGCAGGTTGGTTGGGTCAAAATCATCGTCCACCACATAGACCTTCGGAATAAACACCATCGCGTCGGTCTTAAACAGCACTTCGCCGATGCGTTGGGCCAGTGCTTCGCTGGTGACGCCCGGCAGCAACTCGCGCCAGTTTTGCGGCACCACCACCAGCAGCCAGTGGACGGTAGAATCTTCCGGGATCCAGGCGGTGACAATCGGCAGTTCCGCTTCACGCAGATAGGTCAGGGCATCTGCGGCCAGCCCCATCGCCCACAGGGTGTGCGACTCGTCGGTCGGGCGGCCGGTAATCGACATCGGCCAGATCGGATCGTCACGATGGGTAATCGTCTCGACGTGGAAGGTCGGTTGGGCGGAGGAGCCTTCGCCCAGATAACCGCCATACTCGCCGTATGGCCCTTCCTGGCAATCACGGTTGATGGAGACATGCCCTTCAATCACGATCTCGGCGGTGGCAGGCACGTCCAGATCGATACTAACCGCTTTCACCACCGGCACCGGCTCGCCCGCCAGGGTACCAATGTAATCCGCCTCATCGGCGTGGGCCGGGATCGGGATGCCGGACACACAGGAGATCGCCGGCGCCGGGCCTTGCACCAGTGCATAAGGCATCGGCTGACCGAGTTTTACCCACTCCGTCCAGATCTGGCCGATATGCTGGCTCGGGACAATCAGCCCCACCATCCGCTTGCCATCGACCTTCATCACGCGGGCGATAGACCAGTTCACCCATTTGCCGTCCGGCGTCTTCACGATCAGCGTGCCCCAGGTATTGGCGTAGCGACCGCCGTCCTTGTCGTGGGCAAAGGGGATTGGGAAGCGGTCGAGGTTCGCATCTTCACCGCGCAAAATGTTCTGATGGCACAGAGCGTCAGAAGAGGCCACCCGCACCGGGGGAATGCCGGGCTTATGGCGCGCCGCCGACAGCGCTTCGACGATCTGCGGCCCGGTGCAGTCCGGGGCCAGGCCGAGCGACATCGCCACGCGGGCATAGGGCATATCCTGTCGGGATGAGAGGCTGGCAGGCGCGCCGAACAGACGGAAACCGGGTGCCACGCCCGCCACGTTGTGGAACAGCGGGGCAGGGGACTGGATCTCATAGCTGCGGCGGGTAATGGCGCTTGGCTCAAAATCACCGTCCACTTCGCGCGTCACGTGCATGATGTCGCCCATGGCGTCGAGGGCATCGATATAACTGCGTAAATCACCGTAATAGGTCATCAGGCTCTCCTTAAGCCGTGGGAGCGGAGTGAGGTTCACCCCAGCGTTTTGTTAAAGCGTTATCCAGGCCGAACTGATCCAGAATGCGCGACACAAAATGATCAATGATGTCGTCAGTGCTGGTGGGGTTGTTATAGAAGGCGGGCATTGGCGGCAGCATCATGGCACCGGCGCGGGTCAGGGCGAGCATGTTCTCAAGGTGAATGGCGTTGAGCGGCGATTCGCGGGGAACCAGCACCAGCTTGCGCTGCTCTTTCAGCGTCACGTCGGCGGCGCGGGCAATCAGACCATCGGCGTAGCCGCAACGGATAGCGGCAAGGGTCTTCATGCTGCACGGCACCACGATCATGCCGTCAACGCGAAAGGAGCCGCTGGAGATGGCTGCAGCCTGATCGTGCTCGCTGTAAGTCTTCGAGGCGAGAGCGATAACCTCCTGTACACTGTAGGGCGTTTCCAGTTGAATGGTGGCACGCGCCCATTTGGAAATGATCAGATGCGTTTCGACGTCCAGATCTTTCAGCGCGGCCAGTAAACGAACGCCAATTGCAGCGCCAGTAGCGCCAGTCATGCCTACAACAAGCTTCATGCGGGTTCTCTGAATGTATTCTTTCATGTATAGTTTGAGTTCAAACTGTTTGTGTTCGAACTATATGTTTGTCGTTTTCAGGAGTCAAGAGAGTCGATGGCAGAAAATCGCGACTTAATCCTTGCCGCGCCCCTGTGGCCGCATGGCGATTGTTCATTAATGCACCTGATGCGCCGCGCAGGGCAGCACTCCACCACCTGCTGGAGCCAGTGCGTCGATACCGGGTTATCAGCCGTGCAATACGCCATACTGGTTGTACTGGCGGAAGAAACGCGCTGCGACCAGCAAACGCTGGGGAACCGCGCCGGGTTTGATAAAGCCACCGGCACCTACGTTATCGATAGGATGAGTAAGAGCGGGTTACTGACGGTGCAGACCGATCCCGCTAACCGCCGCCGCAAGCTGGTCTCCATGACGGCAGAGGGCGAAGCGATGCTGGCGCAGATGATTGAGCAGGCCAAAAGCGCCGAGAAGATGATCACCGCCGGTCTGAATACCCAGGATATCGCCGACCTGAAGCGTCTGCTGAGCAAGCTGGGAGGATTGCAGGAGCCTGATGACCATGCCTCCAACGAAACTGTCTGACAGCCACAGTGAGCCGAAGCCTGATCTGACGATCGGCTTTCTGCTGATGAAGCACTTTACGCTGGCCTCGGTGGCGGGGCTGGTAGAGTCTCTGCGCTTTGCGGCAGACGAGTCCTTCTCCAGCCGGCAGATCTTTTGCCGCTGGGAGTGGATGACCTGCGATGACCAGCCCATCACCGCCAGCTGTGGCCTGCCGGTATCGCCCACCGCGCCGCTCGATTTCGCCCGGGACTGGGATTACTTCGTGGTGGCGGGCGGGCTACTGGAAGAGACCCGCCAGCCGCCGGAGTGGCTATTGCAGGCCTTGCGGGATCTGCACGCCCGCAATATTCCCATCATCACCCTGTGTAGCGGGGCTTTTGTCGCCGGTAACGCCGGGCTACTGGACGGTCGCCACTGCGCGATCCACTTCACCACCCGCGACGAGTTCCGGCTGCGTTTCCCGAAAGCCATTCCGGTGATCGATAAAACCTACATCAAAGACGGCGGGATCATCTCCTGCCCTGGCGGTACGGCGATTGACCTGGCGGCCGATCTGATCCGCCAGCACTGCGGGTTGGTGCGCTCGCAAAAGGTGCTGAAATATCTGCTGGTGGATGAGGTGCCAACGCCAAAAGCGAAGCATAAAACGCCCCTCAGCGAACCCGACGTCTACGAGAACCCGCTGGTGACGAAGGTGATTGAGTTTATGAAGCACCATCTCGATTCGCCGGTACCGCTGGCGGAGGTTGCTGACTTTGCCGGGGTGACGTTCCGCCAGCTTAACCTGATCTTTACCCAGTGTACTGGCCACTCGGCGGCGGTCTACTGGCGGCGGATGCGCCTTGAGCAGGCGCGCAAACTGATGGCCGACTCCAGCAACAGCATTAACGCCATTGCCACTGCCACCGGCTTCGCCGACGCCTCGCACCTGATCGCCTGGTTCCGTAAACAGTACGGTGAAACGCCCAGCTCGTTCAGAAAGCGGCGCAGGGAAGTGGAAAAACGGGTGAAAGAGTAAAGGGCCGCGATGCGGCCCTTTTTATCCAGGTTACAGCAGATGACGCTTCGCCATCGGTCCCGGCATACTCGCTTTTTGTGACGGGGTGTCATCCAGCGAGGCTGCATCGGCAAGGCTGCGGGCGTTGGTTTCCGGTGCCAGCCACCAGGAGACGGCCAGGCCCACAAAGGTGATTGCCGCGGCGATATACATGGTGGTGCCGATCCCCAGGCTCTGCAATGAGACGGGCACCAGCCAGGTACCGACGGCAGCCCCAATACGCGACAGCGACGTTCCCACACCCACGGCACAGGCGCGGATCTCCGTCGGGAAAATCTCGTTCGGGTAGACCAGCTGGAGCACCTGCGCCCCGCCGATAAACAGTGCGTAAGCACCAAACATCAGCAGAATGATCATGGATGGCCCGTCACGCAGCAGACCGAGCAGCAGCAGCGCCAGCCCCGACCAGAGGAAACTTTGCAGCAGCAGCTTGCGGCGTCCCAGGGTATTCACCAGGCGCGTAGCGATAATGCAGCCGACCACGAACAGCAGGGTGATGGCTACCGAACCGTACGACGCCCACTTCCCGCTCAGGTGGAGCGCATCCAGCACTTTCGGGGCAAAGGCATAGACCGCGAAGACCGGGATCACCGAGCAGGTCCAGAAGATGGTCACGAACGCCATGCGTTTGCCATAACCCGAGTGCAGCAGGTTGGAGAAGGAGAGGTTTTTGCTTTCCGCCTGCTCCGGCAGATTGTCCAGGCCAAAGTCCGGGCCATATACCCGGCGAATGATCGCTTCGGCTTCGGCGTGACGGCCTTTGCTCATCAGCCAGCGCGGGGATTCCGGAGTGCCCATACGCACCAGGAACAGCAGCGCGCCGATCACTGCGGTGCTGGCCAGCGTCAGACGCCAGGCATCCGGGCCGCCAAAGTGCAGCAGCGCTTCACCGATCATATAGGCCGCGGCGGCACCGGCAAACCACAGGATGGTGAGGGTGGCCAGGCAAGGACCGCGGTTTTTCTTCGGCAGAAACTCCACCAGGAAGGCGGTCGCCACCGGGTACTCAATGCCCACCGCCACGCCGTTTAAAAAGCGCAGGGCAAACAGCATCTCGCCGCTCTGCACCCAGTACTGCGCCACGGAGCAGATCACAAACAGCGTCGGGCCAACGAAATAGAGCATCCGTCTGCCCAGCCGGTCGGTGAGGGCGCCGCCGATAAAGCCGCCAAAGAAGATGCCGATCAGCGCAGAGGCAGCGATCAGCCCCTCCCAGAAGGCGGTTAACCCCAGCGCCGGAGAGATTTTCATCATGGCGATGCCGATAATGCTCAGTACATAGCCATCGACGAAGGAGCCGCCACCGGAGCGAATGGTCAGCAGGCGGTGAAAGCGGTTAAGTGGTACGTCTTCAACAGAAACGGTATTTGACATGGTAACTCCTGTCTTTCTCCGGCATCGTTAAATTAATGGCTTACGGGCAGGCGGTAATAAACATAAATAGCGATGGATGTTTATTAAAGCCGAGCGAGGCCGCTTTCCATTAATCAAGCGATTACGGAATAAATATAGGTCTAAGAAGATTCAAGCGTTAAATAATAGCGTGCGTTATTTCGCGTAATTCATGGCAAATACTCCTCCGCTGCAGGATGGTCGGATAAGATGTTAGTTATATTTATTATGGTGTTACTGTGTTTATTATTTTTAAGACGTTTCGTCAGATAAACGTTTTACGGCAACCGTGCGCGTTGACCACCAGCAGATAAGCGAGCCGAGGCTGACCATCGCCGTTCCTTGCCAGAAAGCCAGCGTCAGGTGCGAATCCAGCATAAACGCCGCCAGCACTGCCGAGATGATCGGAATAAAGTACGACGCCGCCGCCAGCACCGTGACGTTGCCGTGCAGGATCCCCACATTCCAGGCAGCATAGCCAAAGCCCATCGCCATCGCCGCCAGCAGCAGGCTGATCCACGCGTGCCACGACAGAACAAATTCCGGCTGGGGCGAGGTGAAATATTTCACCCACAGCGTCAGCGCCGTTAAGATAAAGAACAATGTAATTCCGTTATTTCCCCGGGCGATACGTTGAGTGACCACGCAATATATGGCCCAGATCACCGCTCCGCTGAATGCCAGCCCGTAACTTAACGGATTATCCATAACGTTATTCATCATCTCTGTCAGCGAAAATCCCCCGTTGCCACCTAATACCCGGCCTATTCCGATGATGGCTAACACCACGCCGGGAATAATTAACGGGCTGGTTTTCTGCCGGTTAACGATCACCGCCAGTAAAATCGTCATGCTCGGCCAGAGGTAATTCACCATTCCCACTTCAATGGCCTGACGCCCGCTATGGGTAAAGCCCAGCGACAGGGACAGGCACAGCTCATAGCAGACGAACAGCACGCTGCCGATGATGAGATAACTCACCGGAAACTTCTGGATCTTCGGAAAGCCAATGGTAAACAGCAGCAACACCGCGCTACAGGTGTAAATCAACGCCGCCCCGCCCACCGGGCCAAAGCCTTCGCTCACGCTTTTGATCAGGCCGACAATCGCGCTCCACAGCAGGATGGCGATCAGGCCGATGAGTGTCGCTTTCTTATGGGACATACCCGGTACCTCTGTTTACATTCTGGTCACAACCCGGCGTTGCGGTGTGGTGTTTTGTTAAATTCTGGTTAACTACAGCATTAAAACTATGCCGCCGGAAAGGCGCTGTAAATACGTCTCAGAGGGTGATAATTCGGGAATGTGATCGCTATCGGAAATTATATAGAAAATTACTACAACGAAATAATGCATTTATTTTATTGATTTATATAAGTTATTTTTAACGAATGCGTAAAAATCTCCTGTTATTACGTATTTATGTTGTATTTTTCATGTATACAAAAAATATTCCTCCATTGACCTTTTACCTGCCCGTGTGCAAATTTTTAACAAACGCAGTCCATCAGGGTTGCGTAGCAGACTGTGATGGTCGTGAATTCCCCCCTGGAGGTTATCGTGTTGACATTTGAAGGTATCTACACCCCGGCAATTACCCCTTACGCAGCCGATGGCAGCATTGATTTTGCACGCTTTTCCGAGGTGCTGGAGTCGCTGATCGAGGCCCGCGTTCACGGCATCATCATTGGTGGCTCCACGGGCGAATATTACGCGCAGAGCCAGGAAGAGCGTAAAGCGCTGGTGGAACACGCCCGTCAGGTGATTGGCACCCGCCTGCCGCTGATCGTCGGCACGGGGGCCACCCGCACCGAAGACGCGGTGGACTACGCCAAACATGCGCGTGAGATCAAAGCCGATGCCATCCTGGTTACCTCGCCACCGTATGCCCTGCCGACCGAGCTGGAAAATGCCCATCACGCGCTGACCGTGGATAAAGCCGCCCAGCTGCCGATCATGCTCTACAACTACCCGGGCCGCATGGGGATCACCATGGGCGAGACCTACTTTCGCGAAGTGAGCCGCTCACCAAACGTGGTCGCCATTAAAGAGAGTTCCGGGGATTTCAACAACCTGCACCTGCTGGCCTGCAAGTTCCCGAACATCGCGCTCTCCTGCGGCTGGGACGATCAGGCGCTGGAGTTCTTCGCCTGGGGCGCGCAAAGCTGGGTCTGTGCTGGTTCTAACTTCATTCCACGCGAACACGTGGCGCTGTATGAAGCCTGCGTGGTGGAAAAAGATTTCGCCAAAGGCCGCAAAATCATGGCCGCCATGATGCCGCTGATGAACTTCCTCGACGGGGGCAAGTTTGTGCAATCTATCCGCTACGGCTGCGAGCTGAACGGTCTGACCTCCGGTACGGTGCGCGCGCCGTTGCAGGATCTCAATGAAGAAGAGAAAGCGCAGCTGAAAGCGGTGATCACTGATGTAAAACGCAACGTCGCTGCGGCGCTGTAAGGAGGCGATATGAGTCAGCTGCACACGCTGGACGACGTAACGGCCATCGCCCGGGATCTCTCCCTGGCGAGCAAGGCCTTTATTAACGGGCGCTTCGTCGCCGCGCAATCCGGGAAAACCCTGCCCACTACCAACCCGGCCACCGGGGAGACCCTTGGCCACATCGCTGCCTGCGACATCACCGATGTCAATGCCGCGGTGGAGGGAGCGCGCAGTGCGTTCGAGGCCGGGAGCTGGAGCAAGCAGGCACCGGGCGAACGCAAAGCGGTGCTGCTGAAACTGGCGGCGCTGATGGAGCAGGAGATCGACCAACTGGCGGTGCTGGAAAGCCTCGACAGCGGGAAACCGGTAAGCGAATGCCTGGCGGTGGACGTGCCGGAAACCATTCACGTCCTGAAGTGGCACGCAGAAGCCATCGATAAACTGTATGACCACACCGCCCCGGTCGGTAACGGCGCAATGGCGCTGGTCGTGCGCGAGCCGATTGGCGTGGTGGGGTGCGTTCTGCCCTGGAACTTCCCGCTGCTGATGCTGGCCTGGAAGATCGGCCCGGCACTGGCGGCTGGCTGCTCGGTCATCGTGAAACCGGCAGAGCAAACCTCGCTCACCGCGCTGCGGGTCGCCGACCTGGCCTTTGAGGCGGGCATCCCGGCGGGCGTGCTGAATATCGTCACCGGCACCGGTAAAGAGGTCGGGGAGCCGATTGGTCTGCACCCGGATATCGACATGGTGAGCTTTACCGGCTCCACGTCCACCGGACGACGCTTCCTGCACTATGCAGCCGAATCTAACCTCAAGAAGGTGGTGCTGGAGTGCGGCGGTAAAAACCCGGCCGTCGTCTTCGACGATGCGGGAGATCTGGCGACCGTGGCCGGACATGTGCTTAACGGCGCATTCTGGAACATGGGCGAGAACTGCTCTGCCACCTCGCGCCTGCTGGTGCAGGAAAGTGTTAAAGCGGCGCTGCTGGCCGAAATGGCAAAACAGATCGGCGACTGGCCGATGGGCAATCCTCTCGATCCGCGCAACCGGCTCGGCGCGATGGTCTCGACGGAACATTTCAGCAAGGTGAGCGGTTATCTCGATACGGCTCGCCAGGAAGGGCTGCGGATTGTGCAGGGGGGCGATACCGAGCAGGGTGCCTATGTTCAGCCAACCATTATCGACGGCGTGACGCCAGAGAGCGCACTGTTCCAGGAGGAGATCTTCGGCCCGGTGCTGTGCGTGACCACCTTCAACACCGAAGCCGAGGCCGTCGCCCTGGCGAACGATACACAGTACGGTCTGGCCGCATCGGTCTACACCGGCAAACTTAACCGGGCCATTCGGGTATCGCGCGCCATTCGTGCGGGTACGGTAACGGTGAACTGCTTCGGGGAAGGCGACGCCACCACGCCGTTTGGCGGCTACAAGCAGTCGGGGTTTGGCGGGCGCGATAAATCTGTCTTCGCCCTCGACCAGTACACCGAACTGAAGACCCTCTGGATTGATCTCTCTGAAGACGACGCCTGAAGCCGTGTTTAACGGTCTGGAAGAGAGAATTCATTTCTATTTCTGTCTTCTGGTGGCGGTTGGCCTGTCGAGAAAGCAGGGACGCATTTGCTCTAACCGGCAGAAAAATGCCTTTATTATGAAATGGCTAAAAAATGCCGGGCGGTTGAGGACGTTTCGCCACGTTGCCGGCAGTGAAATAGACTGGCTGCGTGGGGAGATCCTGCGTCATCCACCGGATCGGGATCCAGAGCCTGTCCTGAGGCTGATCTATCTGACTGCCAGTGAAATGCGCAGAACATGATTGCCGTGGCTGATAATTTTGCTGTTGCACATCTTTATCTGTAGGTTAAGCAACATCATAGTTAAGCATCACCGGTCGATTTTCAGGAGGCGTCAATGAGAACGGGAAAGGTAGCGCTGTACGAGGATCTCAAGCGACATATTCTGACCATGGAGTTGGATCCAGACGAGCTGCTGGATGAAGCCGCGCTGACCGCGCAGTACGGTCTGTCCCGTACGCCGGTGCGCGAAATCTTCCAGCGCCTGGCAGGAGAAGGGTATCTCGAAATTGTGGAAAAACGCGGCGTGCGGGTGATCCCGATGAGTCACTCGACGCTGCGCAATTTCTTCCTGGTGGCACCGATGATTTACGCCGCCACCGGACGCCTTGCCGTACAGCATTACAAGCCAGCGCAGTTAAAAGCGCTGAAAGAGACCCAAAAGCGCTTTCGCAAAGCGGTGCAAACCCGCGATGCCGAGGCGCTGGCGCTGGAGAACAACCGTTTTCACGAGATCATGGGCGAGATGGCGGCCAATCCCTATTTGCAGCCGAGCCTGGGGCGTTTGCTGATCGACCATTGTCGTATCGGACACACCTTCTTCCGGCCGCAAAACGAGGATATGGAGCGCCGCTTACAGCTGGCCGCCGATCATCACGATGCGTTTATCGTGGCCATTGAGGCACGTGACGAGCAGGCGGTCGTCGATCTGGTCTTTGAGCACTGGGAGCTGTCGCGGGAAAACATGGAAATTTTCATCGCTCCGCAGGGGCTAAAAGCTGACAATTTTGCGCCTTTCCAGGAGGGCGATAACCGCTAATCTTCTTGCCATAAGGCCTGCTGGCGACCGCTGACAGGCCCTCTTCTCCCATGCTGTTTTCTTCTCAGACGCCCCGCTGCGCCGGGCTTCGCACGCCTTTTTTATCATTCCGTTAACTATTTTTATACTTCATGTATACATGCGATATACATCACATATTCATTTACTCATGATGGCTAACATTGATCCCATATCAGTTGCCGGATCCTGCGGTGACGTGACGAGAACATAATCAGAGCTACCGGAGTAACCAACGTGCAAAAGATCACTTCTCTGCCTGCTGACGACGCCCTGCCGGGTTGGTATCACACCAGTCAACCGCGTACCCCACGTCCTGCCCACGTGGGGCAAAAACATGCCCGCTGGGCGATCGTCGGTGCCGGGTTAACCGGGCTGGCGGCGGCCCGTCAGCTGGCGCTAAATTTTCCGAATGATGAAGTGGTGCTGATTGAAGCGCAGGACGTGGGTTTCGGATCCTCCGGGCGCAACGCCGGTTTTGCCATTGATGTGCCGCACGATATCGGGGCCAAGGACTATATCGGTGACGTCACCACCGCCAATTTGATCCTCAAACTCAACACCCTCGGGCAGAACTACCTGCGCGGGATCGTGAAAGAGCACGGTATCGCGTGCCAGATGACCGAATCCGGCAAATACCAGGCCGCAGTGGGGGAGAAGGGGGTCGCGATTCTGGAGGCCTACCGCAGCGGGCTGGAGAAAATTGGCCGCCACGCAGAGATGATTCCCGGAAAGGATCTGCCGGACCATATCGGCACCTCTTACTACCAGCAGGCGCTCTACATTCCGGGCACCATTCTGCTCCAGCCGTCGGCGCTGGTGAAAGGCCTGGCGGACAACCTGCCGTCTAACGTGACGCTGTATGAAAATACCCCCATCACCTCCATCGACTATGGCGACAAAGTGACGCTGGTGCATGCTCAGGGCACCATTACCGCCGACACGCTGATTCTGGCGAATAACGCCTTTGCCGCCCATTTTGGTTTTCTGCGCGGGCGCCTGCTGCCAACCTTCCTCTATGGCAGCCTGACTCGCCCTCTGACTGCTGAAGAGCAGGCGCAGCTCGGCGGCAAGCCGGTATGGGGCGTTATTCCGGCGCACCCGTTTGGCAGCACCGTGCGCCGCACGGTCGATAACCGCATCCTGATGCGTAACAGCTTTAGCTTCCATCCCGATGGCCGCCCACGGGAAAAGCAGCTGAAGCACAATATTGAAACCCACCGTAAATCGTTCGAGCGTCGCTTCCCGATGCTGAGTAAGGTCGATTTCGAATACTCCTGGAGCGGGGCCATCTGCCTGTCGGACAACCACGAGGGCTTCTTTGGTCAGCTGGCACCGAACGTCTATGGCGCGCTGTGCTGTAATGGTCTGGGAATTACCCGCGGCACCGCCACCGGCAAACTGCTGGCGGATATGATCGCCGGAGAGCGCAACGAGCTGATCGATTTTCTGGTGGCATCGCCAGGCCCGAACAGAACTCCGCCGGAGCCGTTCCTGTCGATGGGGGTGAATTCGGTGTTGAAATGGGGCCAGTTCCGCGCCGGGCTGGAGGTGTAACGACATCATGCCCTTTTCCGTGAGGGAGAGGGCCGGAGTAAGGGATTACTCTACTGTGGGCCTGGCCATGCTTGCCATCATAAGTGGCTGTCAATCAGGGGCCAAAATCGCCAGGCCGCCAGCAGCAGCACGACGTTAAGTATCACCGTGATCATAAAGTAGGTTTTAAACGGCTGTTTCTGGGTTTTATGCCGAAAGAGCTGCTGGCCGAGGATCGCTCCCGGCCATCCACCCACCACACCAAAGATCAGCAGTGTCGCCTCAGGGACCCGCCGCCAGGCCTTGCGGGCCGCCAGCTTGTCAGCGCCATAGATAACCAGCGTCAGTGTGCTGACCAGCACAAACCACATCGCCAAAGGGTACGGCAGCAGGGCGCTGCCCGCAGCGGTAAAGGCCAGAAGAACGTAACAGAAGTAATTAAGATTCATAAGGCGGCAACGGCATAAGGGAAGGAGAGGGGGCAATGATAGCCCCTCACTCCGCCTCAAGCATCCCGAAACTGACAATCCTTGAGCGCCCCAGCTCCTTCGCCCGGTACAGCGCCACATCCGCGGCGCGCAGCAGGTTGTCGCTTTGGGCGTGCTGCGGGTAGCTGGCAATGCCGATGGAAACATCCACCGTGCCAATCTCCGTTAACTCATACCGCAGCGCCAGGCTGCGCACGTTGGTCTGGATTTCGGAGGCGCAGGCAAACGCCGCCGCGTCATCTGCGCCCGGCAGCAGGATCAGGAACTCTTCCCCGCCATAGCGGAACGGCATTCCCTTGTCGCCTACCGCACGCTGCACCACCGTCGCGACGCTTTTAATCACCAGATCTCCCGCATCATGACCAAACTTGTCATTAATGGCTTTGAAGTGGTCGATATCGATCATCAGGCAACTGACCGGCTGACCGGTGTGCTGCGCCTGGCCGAGCTGCGTGCGCAGGGCGTCATCCAGATGATGGCGGTTGCGCAGATTGGTCAGCGGATCGAATAACGCTTTCTCCAGCAGGGCATCGCGCAGGCGCTGGTTAGCCAGCGCCAGGCCAAGGGCTTCGGCCATCAGTTCCAGATAGGCGCGGGACGGTGCCCGTTCCCGGGTGACATTCTGGAATGAGAGCAGGCCGATGGTCTCGCCCTGGGCAATCAGCGGTACGCAGAGCGAATGGTCGGCGCAAGCGTCTGGCAGGTGATAGCAGGTGATGTCCGGCTCGCCGGTCACGGGCGGATGGCTCTGCCCGCGGCGCACCGCCCAGCACTGGTCGGGGTGGAAGGGTTCGGCTTCGCCTTGCGGGTCGAGCCATTCGGCGGCACAGTGCATCTGCCACGGCTCCCGCTCCAGCAGCCAGAGCCGTCCTGGGACGCCAGGGGCAATGCCGGGCGCGAACAGCCGGGCCACGTTCAGGACATCCTCGACGGACTCGCAGCCCTGTAGCCGCTGGGTCATTCGCGCCAGCAGTTCCCGGATCGCCCAGTCGGCATCGCGCTCCTGTTCCAGCCGTTGCCGCACCAGACCGTTTTCGCGAAAGATACGGATCGCCTGCGCCATGTCGCCAATCTCATCGATCTGGCGGTAGTCTGGTGCTTCCACCGCATAATCCTGCGAGGCCAGCCGGTTGACCACATCGCTCAGGCGCACCACCGGGCGCAGCACCCGGCGTTTGAGGATAAAACCGAGAACAAACAAAAACATCAGCGCGGTCAGGCCGACCATCACTTCAGAGAGCGTCCGCAGCCCGCGCGATTTTACCGTGGCATCGTCAATGGCCGCGTCGGTACGTCTGTCGAGCATCTGACGAAAATGGTCGAGCTGATTCTGAACCTGCTCCAGTTCGCTCTCATAACGCTCGCCATAAATCAGCCCGATGGCCTGAGATTGCTGCCCGCCTTTCACACTCGCGATGGCGCTCTGCTGTTCATCCTGCAGGGCATCGGCCACGGTTAACCCTTCGTGCAGCAGCGCCAGCTCATCATCACTGGCACCCGCGTCCCGCAACTTTTGCAGGCGATGCTCGATTCTGACCATCGTTTCCGCTTTCTGACGGTACTGGTCGGCTACCGCAGGATCCTGTTTGATGACGTACAGCCGCGCAAGGTCGGAGAGCGCCCAGGCGTCGGCCTCCACCTCTTCGGTGAGCTGATCGAATACATAGCGCTGTTCAACGGCCTGCCGCTCAACCTTTTCGGCGTTGGAGGCCATCAACATGGCCACGCCGGAAGCGAGGGTCAGGCAGACGGTGGCGCCGTATGCCCAGTTAGTGATAGTCGCGATACGCACGGCGTATTCCTTTTAGGTCGCGATAGCGTCTGTAGGATGATAATGCTTGTTATTCATAAGTCTCGAGAATTTTTCCCCTCTTCGATAATCGCATCGTCAATCTCTTCGGCATTACCGGCATGATCGCGACCCGAGAGCAGATTCCAGGAGGCAATAAACAGCGCGGCGATGAGCGGGCCAATGACAAAGCCGTTGATGCCGTAAATCTCCATCCCGCCGAGGGTAGTGATCAGAATCAGGTAATCGGGCATTTTGGTGTCTTTCCCCACCAGCAGCGGACGCAGCAGGTTATCCACCAGCCCTACCACCAGCACAAAGAACCCGACAATAAACAGGCCCTGCCATAGCTGGTGGGTGGCGAAGAGGTAAATGGCCGCCGGGACCCAGACAATGGCCGAGCCGACCGCCGGGATCAGTGACAGAAACGCGATCAACGCGCCCCACAAAATGCTGCCGTTAATTCCGACGACCCAGAAGGCGATGCCGCCCAGCAAACCCTGCACTAACGCCACGACGGCGGTACCTTTTACCGTCGCTCTGGCGACGCCGGCAAATTTGGCAAACAGATGCTGTTTGGCGAAATTCGACAGCGGCAGGCTGTCGAGGATCTGGCGCATCAACCAGGGGCCATCTTTCAGCAGGAAAAACAGCAGATAGACCATGACGCCGAAGCTGATGGCGAAGCCAAAGGTCCCTTTACCAATCAGGAACGCGCTGCCGGCAAGGTATTGCCCGCCTCTTAACGCCGCCTCAGAGAGCTTCTGCTGGATCTGCGTGGCGGTATCCAGGTCGTGCTCGATCATCAGCGCGCGCACCCAGTCAGGCAGATGCGAGAACAGACTCGCGAACACCCCGGAAAACTGGGTGTCGTTCTGCTGCAGGCGCGTGTAAACAATATTGAGTTCAAAGGCCAGGGAGGAAAAGATCACCATCAGGGGAATAAAGACGATCAGGCAGATAAGCAGGACGCTCAACAGCGACGCCAGCCCGTTACGATCGCCCATCCGAATACGCAGTGTGTTTTTGACCGGGTAGAAAATCACCGCCAGGATCGCGGCCCACAGGATCGCCGAGAAGTAGGGCGACAGCACATCAAAAAACGCCCAGGTGACAATCAGGAGTATGAGAATGAAAAACCCTTTGGTCAGTCCGTTAAATCGCATTAGCTCATCCTTTATTAATGAAACACTACGACTATAGAGTGTTTTGCATGAATTAACATTCTCATGCTTTCGTACGGGACGATTGCCCGGCGACGATGCGCTCGCGCCGGCCTGGAGAAGCAGCCCTACGCACGCCGGGTATGACAATACCGCCACCCGGCAGCAGGCTGCACTCATGATCCACATTCATAACGACATCCCATTTTGCCGGGATTATTCATGAGAGTGATTCATGTAAGCTTACCGCCCAGTTAACCTGAAGCGATCCTCATGTCTAAAACCAAAACCACTGGCCTGCCGTTTGTGCTGATCCTGAGCGCCTTAATGGCCTTCACCTCGCTCTCCACCGATATCTATCTCCCTGCCATGCCAGTGATGGCGGCCGAGCTGCACGGCAATGTCGAGCTGACCATCACCGGTTTTCTCGTCGGCTTTGCCATTGCGCAGCTGATCTGGGGGCCGATCAGCGATCACTTTGGACGGCGCATACCCTTATTCATCGGGATGGTGCTGTTTATTATCGGCTCCGCCGGCTGTGCGCTGGCGACGGATATCAGCCATATCGTGTTCTGGCGCGTCTTCCAGGCGCTGGGGGTCTGTACCGGGCCGATGCTGGCCCGGGCGATGATCCGCGATCTGTTCAGCCGTACCCGCGCCGCGCAGATGCTCTCGACGCTGGTGATCGTCATGGCCATCGCCCCGATAGCCGGGCCGCTTATCGGTGGGCAGCTGATTAAAGTCAGTTCCTGGCACAGCATTTTCTGGCTGCTGGTGGTGATTGGCGCCTTGATGCTGGCCTCCCTGTACTGGCTGCCTGAAACCCTTGCGCCGGAAAAGCGCGCTAGAGCCTCGGTGGCAGGGGCGTTCAGAAATTATGCCGCGCTGCTGCGCAATCGTCCGTTTATGCAATTTACTCTCAGCCTGACCTGCTATTACGTGGCGGCGTATGCCTTTATCACCGGCTCGCCGTTTGTCTACATTCGCTATTTTGGCGTTGACCCGGCCTACTATGGCTGGCTGTTTGCGCTGAATATTGTCGGCGTGATGGGGATGAGCATGGTGAATCGCAGGCTGGTGAATCACTACCCCCTGGAGACGCTGCTTAGATACGCCTCTTGCGTGGCGGCCCTTGCGGCGGGCGTGATGGCGACCTGCGTCGGGTTACAGGTTGGTGGCATCGCGGCTATCGTCGGGCTGATCTTTGTCTTCTTCTCAATGAACGGCATTATCGCCGCCACCTCGACCGCCGCCGCGCTGGATGCGGTACCGGGCCATGCGGGAGCCGCCTCGGCGCTGATTGGCTCGCTGCAGTACGGCAGCGGGATCATCTCCTCACTGCTGCTGGCAACGATGAGCGACGGCACGCCCTGGACCATGGCGTGGATCATCGCGCTGTTTAGCGTTGCCAGCATGCTTCTGGCGCTGCGCACGCTCCCCAAAGTTGAGTAAGAAAAAACAGATACCACTTTCGCCTGACCGACGAACCGGCCTGTGCGGCGCATGCTGTAAGTATCGACTTGCAGGAGGTGGTATATGGCATGGCGACCCTATCTTTACGTCATTTACACGGTTCGACCCCGGCTGAGCGCCCGTCGCGCGCGTCTTCGTCTGGTGCATGGCTAGCAATTTATTAACAATCGCGGTATAAACACACCTTCTTTTGGATGTTTAGATGTCCATACGTATAGAAGGTGATATGCAAACACAACAAAACGGGCAGCTACAGCGCACCATGAAGACCCGCCACCTGATCATGCTCTCCCTCGGCGGCGTGATTGGTACCGGGCTGTTTTTTAATACGGGTTACATTATTTCGACCACGGGTGCAGCGGGAACGCTGCTGGCCTATCTGATCGGCGCGCTGGTGGTCTGGCTGGTGATGCAGTGTCTGGGCGAGCTCTCGGTGGCGATGCCGGAGACCGGCGCTTTTCACGTCTATGCCGCGCGCTATCTCGGCCCGGCGACCGGTTACACCGTGGCGTGGCTCTACTGGCTCACCTGGACGGTGGCGCTGGGATCGAGCTTTACCGCCGCCGGATTCTGCATGCAGTACTGGTTCCCGCAGGTGCCCGTCTAGGTGTGGTGCGTGGTCTTCTGCGCGGTCATTTTCGCCCTCAACGTCATTTCGACCCGCTTCTTTGCCGAAGGGGAGTTCTGGTTCTCGCTGGTGAAGGTCATTACCATCATCGCCTTTATCCTCCTCGGCGGGGCGGCAATCTTTGGTTTTATCCCGATGCAGGACGGTTCCGCAGCGCCCGGGCTGGCGAACATCACCGCCGAAGGCTGGTTCCCGCACGGCGGTCTGCCGATCCTGATGACGATGGTGGCGGTTAACTTTGCCTTCTCAGGCACCGAGCTTATCGGTATCGCCGCCGGGGAAACCGAAAACCCGCACAAGGTCATTCCGGTGGCGATCCGCACCACCATTGCCCGCCTGATCATTTTCTTTATCGGCACCGTCTTCGTGCTGGCGGCGCTGATCCCCATGCAGCAGGCCGGGGTGGAAAAGAGCCCGTTCGTGCTGGTGTTTGAGAAGGTCGGCATTCCGTATGCGGCGGATATCGTTAACTTTGTCATCCTGACGGCGATCCTCTCGGCGGCCAACTCCGGGCTGTATGCCTCGGGGCGGATGCTGTGGTCCCTGTCGAACGAGAAAACCCTGCCGCGCTGCTTTGCCCGGGTGAACAAAAACGGCGTGCCGCTGACGGCGCTGTCGGTGTCGATGCTTGGCGGCGTGCTGGCGCTCTTCTCCAGCGTGGTCGCCCCGGATACGGTGTTTGTTGCGCTGTCGGCCATTTCGGGCTTTGCGGTGGTGGCGGTGTGGATCAGCATCTGCGCCTCACACTTTGTCTTCCGTCGTCGTCATCTGCAGGCCGGGAAACCGCTCGGCGATCTGCACTACCGCGCCCCCTGGTATCCGCTGGTGCCGGTGCTGGGCTTTATCCTGTGCCTGGTGGCCTGCGTCGGCCTGGCGTTTGACCCGAGCCAGCGTATTGCCCTTTACTGTGGGCTGCCGTTTGTGGCGCTGTGCTATGGCGCGTACTACCTTACTCAACATCTGAAAACGCAGGAGCCTGAACATGTCGCAGAATAATCCGCTTACCGCCCTCCTGGAAACCCAGCCGTTTGTGGTGCTGGATGGGGCGATGGCAACGGAACTGGAAGCGCGCGGTTGTAACCTGGCCGACAGCCTGTGGTCGGCCAAAGTGTTAATGGAAAACCCGGAGTTGATCCGCGACGTCCACCTCGATTACTTCCGCGCCGGGGCGCAGGTGGCGATCACCGCCAGCTACCAGGCCACGCCGGACGGGTTTGCCGCCCGCGGGCTGGATGAGGCGCAGTCCCGGGCGCTGATTGGTAAAAGTGTTGAACTGGCGCGTAAGGCGCGCGAGGCGTATCTGGCAGAAAATCCGCAGGCGGGTACGCTGCTGGTGGCGGGCTCGGTCGGGCCGTATGGTGCCTATCTGGCCGACGGATCGGAGTACCGGGGCGACTATACGCTTAGCGCTGAGGTGTTTGCCGCGTTTCACCGCCCGCGGGTGGAAGCGCTGCTGGATGCCGGGGCTGACCTGCTGGCCTGCGAAACCCTGCCGTCGTTTGCTGAAATTAAGGCCCTGGCCGATCTGCTGACTGCTTACCCGCGCGCCCGGGCGTGGTTCTCGTTCACCCTGCGCGACAGCGAGCACCTGAGCGACGGCACCCCGCTGCGCGACGTGGTCGCTGCGCTGGCACATTACCCGCAGGTGATTGCCGTGGGCATTAACTGTATTGCCCTTGAGAACACCACCGCCGCGCTGCAACATCTGCAAAGCCTGACCGCGCTGCCGCTGGTGGTCTATCCGAACTCGGGTGAACACTACGATGCGGTCAGCAAAACCTGGCACCATCACGGCGAAGCCTGTGAAACGCTGGCGGGCTATCTGCCGCAGTGGCTGGGGGCAGGGGCGAAGCTGATCGGCGGGTGCTGCCGGACGACACCGAAGGATATTGCGGATCTGAACGCACAGCGGTAATAAAATGTCGTGACTTCTCCCTCTCATAGGACCGCGCCCCGGTAGATGCAACCACGGAGATTAGGGGCGCGCTGACTGCGGCCAGGACAATATGCGGAAATGTGAGCGTGTGCCTGGCCTGATCCTTGAAGGATGGGCTGAATAAGGGCAGAACGAATGTAAAAGGCCGGAATGTCCGCTTTGTGCCAGAAGCGGACGTTCACGTCCGTTCCTGAAATATTGGCCCGATAATTCAGCGTTACATTTTCCGGTTAATACGCAACGCATCCACAACGAGTGAAAAGGCCGGAGAGGGTTGTTTACGGCTGGGATAATAAAGATAGTAACCGGGAAAAGGACGGCACCATTCTTCAAGTACGCGGATCAGTTTTCCTTCCTGTAGATGTGTGCCGAACTCCTCTTCAGGTAAAAAGGCAATGCCCAGTCCGGCAAGAGCGGCATCAACGACGTGTTCCGATGTGTTAAACGTCAGTTGGCCTTCAACCCGAACGTGAAATTTGCCGTTTTCCTGCTCAAACTCCCAGGCGTAGATTTTCCCCGATTGAACCATGCGCTCATTAATACAGCAGTGTTGCATCAGATCGCGTGGCGTCTGAGGAGCGGCGCACCGGGCGAAATACTCAGGGGAAGCTACAGCCGCCATGCGCAGTTTCGGGCCAATGGGTACGGCTATCATATCTTTGTCGATAGTGTCTCCTAGCCGCACGCCGGCATCGAAACGATCCGCAACGATATCCCGGAACCCGTGGTTGGCATCAAACTCAATATGAATATCCGGATATTCGCGTAACAGTGGTGTCAGCTTTGGCAGCAGCGTGGTCTTCAGAACATTAGGTCCACAAGTAATACGGACCGTCCCCGCAGGTTTATCACGCAGTGCCGTCAGCATGTCCAGCTCGGCTTCAATCTCATCAATACGATGGCCCACAGACTGCAGCAGTCGCTCCCCGGCAGCCGTCACTGACACACTGCGCGTGGTCCTTGTCAGCAGGCGGATTTGCATCCGTTCTTCCAGCCCGGAAATCGCCTGGCTAAGTGCGGGCTGGGTCACCCCAAGCTGCGCGGCTGCGCGCGTAAAGCTGCCCTCACGCGCCACGGTGACGAAAGAGAGTAAGTCGTTGAGATTGCGTCTGGCCATGATTGTTTCCGGTCTATTTATAAATTTTACTTATAAGGTCATTAAGGATTCATTAGCTAGTTAACCCACCGCATATTGGTAACAATAATGCGATGAAAAAGTCAACGCTAACCCTTATGCAAAACGCTTACCGCAGAACGTCACTGTTGCTGCTCCTTGCCGGCCTGCTTTTCGTCACGCAGTCCGCAATGGCGGGTGACAACGACCGGGGAGTCGTTCAGGAGACGCTTGTGAAAATTGAGATCATTGTGGAGGGAGAAACCGCCACCGCCACCCTCTTTGATACGCCTACAGGCCGGGACTTTGCGTCTCTGCTTCCCCTCAGCCTGACGCTGGAAGACTATGCCGATATCGAGCGCATAAGCAACTTGCCGCGCAGGCTTTCTACGGCACAGGCACCGGACGGTATGACGCCGGAAGCCGGAGATATCACTTACTACGCGCCCTGGGGCAACCTGGCGATTTTTGCCCGGGGCAGGGATTACGCCCGTTCACTGATCCCGTTAGGGAAAGTGGATTCCGGACTGCCGGTCCTGCAGCGCCACGGACCTCTTGCGGTGCAGATCAGGGTCGCCAACTGACCCACAGCATCTTCCGCACCGCGATTATTCCTCTTATCACCGTCCCGCCCCCGTATGCCGTTTCAGCTCCTCCTGCAGTGCTGAAGGCTTCGCGGCGGAGACTTCATGTTATCTACTGAAAAGAAATCCCTGAATGAGTAATAAGACAGACGAGAACAGAAAAAAAACCACCGGAAGCGGGAAACATCCCGCGCACTGGAGTGGTGTCTTTGCCATGACGCTGTGCGTCTTCGCCCTGATCGCCTCCGAATTTATGCCGGTCAGCCTCCTGACACCGATGGCGCAGACCATGCATGTCACCGAAGGCATGGCCGGACAGGGCATCGCCATTTCCGGGGCATTTGCCGTGGTAACCAGTCTGTTTATTTCCGTGCTGGCAGGCACGCTTAACCGGAAAACGCTGCTGCTCGGCCTGACCTGCATTATGGCAATTTCCGGTGCTGTTATTGCGATGGCACCCAATTACCTGACCTACATGGCGGGCAGGTCACTGATTGGCATTGTGGTCGGCGGGTTCTGGTCGATGTCGGCCGCGACGGCAATGCGTCTGGTCCCGGTGCACCGTGTTCCGCTGGCTCTGGCTATTTTCAACAGCGGCAATGCTCTGGCTACCGTCGTGGCTGCCCCTCTGGGCAGCTGGCTCGGATCGGTGGTTGGCTGGCGGGGTGCCTTCTTCTGCCTGGTGCCGGTCGCCATCATCGCGTTTGTCTGGCAATTACTCAGTCTGCCTTCCATGCCGGTCACCCGTCAGGCCGCGGCTTCCCGCAACGTATTCATGCTGTTTCGTCGCCGGGTGGTCACGCTGGGCATGCTGGGTGTGGGGATCTTCTTTATGGGGCAATTCACGCTCTTTACCTACATCAGGCCTTTCCTTGAGACGGTGACGCGGGTGGATGCTGCAACGGTGACCCTGGTCCTGCTGGTTATTGGTGTCGCGGGTTTCATCGGCACTACCCTGATTGGCCGGGTGCTGAAACGCGGGTTCTACCCGACCCTGATGGCCATCCCGGTGCTGATGGCCATCACTGCGCTGGCACTGATTGCCTTCGGCAGTGATGTAGCCATCGTGACGGCGCTGCTCGGGCTGTGGGGGCTGATTTCCACTGCCGCACCGGTGGGATGGTGGGCATGGGTTCCGCGTACTTTCCCGCAGAATGCCGAAGCGGGCGGCGGACTGATGGTGGCGATGGTGCAGCTGTCCATTGCCCTCGGTTCGACGGTGGGCGGCCTGCTTTTCGACCATCACGGCTACCAGAGCACCTTCCTGGCCAGCGCCGCGATGCTGATTATCGCAACCGTACTGATCTTTCTGACCTCGCGGGCAGACACTTCTGCCGCAGACCATTCATAAACCCAGGAGTAATGCCATGACAGTTAAAGCTTACGGTGCCCATGCGGGCACACTGCCGCTGGAGCCGATGGATATCACCCGTCGCGCCCCCGGTGCCCATGATGTGCAGATTGATATCGCGTACTGCGGTGTCTGCCATTCGGATATCCACCAGGTACGCGCTGAATGGGCCGGAACGCTCTATCCCTGCGTACCGGGACATGAAATTGTCGGTCGTGTAGTGGCCGTTGGCGATCACGTCTCCGGTTTTTGTGCAGGGGACCTGGTGGGGGTCGGCTGCATTGTTGACAGCTGCAGGCACTGCGGTGACTGTGACGACGGGCTGGAGAACTACTGCGACCATATGACGGGGACATACAATTTCCCGACGCCGGATGCACCGGGCCACACGCTGGGCGGATATTCGCAGCAGATTGTGGTGCATGAACGCTACGTCCTGCGCGTTACTCACCCGGAAGTGCAGCTGGCCGCCGTGGCACCGCTGCTGTGCGCGGGGATCACAACGTACTCCCCGCTGCGTCACTGGCAGGCGGGTCCCGGCAAAAAGGTCGGGGTGGTCGGTATCGGCGGGCTGGGGCATATGGGGATCAAGCTGGCGCACGCCATGGGCGCGCATGTCGTGGCCTTTACCACGTCTGAGTCCAAAAGAGGCGCCGCCAGAGCGCTTGGTGCAGATGAAGTTGTGGTCTCCCGTCATGCCAGCGAAATGGAAGCCCATGCAAAGAGCTTCGATTTCATCCTCAACACCGTTGCTGCACCGCATAACCTCGACGTGTTCACCGCACTGCTGAAACGCGACGGCACGATGACACTGGTGGGTGCGCCAGCCACGCCGCATGACGCGCCAGAAGTGTTCAGCCTCATCATGAAGCGCAGGTCGATTGCCGGGTCGATGATTGGCGGCATTCCTGAAACGCAGGAGATGCTCGATTTCTGCGCCCAACACGGCATTGTCGCCGACATTGAGCTTATTCGAGCCGATCAGATTAACAACGCCTATGAGCGCATGCTCAGGGGCGATGTGCATTACCGGTTTGTCATTGATAACGCCACCCTGGCTTAATAATAAGGAGACCATCATGAAAAAATTTACGTTAGCGCTGGGGCTGTTGATCAGTGCATTTGCTTCCTCTGCGGCGGATATGTCCCGTGGAGCCGATAATTTTTATAAAAGCGATAAGGTGACGCAGCAAAAAGTCACCTTTAAAAACCAGTATCAGATGGCCGTGGTCGGCAACCTGTTTATCCCGAAAACGATGGGCCAGAACACCCGACACCCGGCTATCGTCGTGGGTCATCCGATGGGAGCCGTTAAGGAACAGAGTTCAAATCTTTATGCGCAGAAGCTGGCGGAGCAGGGTTTTGTCACGCTGGCTATCGATCTCTCTTTCTGGGGAGAAAGCGAGGGCAAACCGGGGCACCTGATTTCACCGGAAATCTACACAGATGATTTCAGCGCGGCGGTTGATTATCTGAGCACACAGCCGTTTGTCGATCCGGATAACATCGGTGTGCTGGGTATCTGCGGCAGCGGAAGTTTTGTTATCAGTGCCGCCAAGATTGACCCGCGTATGAAAGCCATTGCCACGGTCAGCATGTATGACATGGGGAGCGCGTTCCGTAATGGCCTTAATCATTCCCAGACGGGAGAACAACGTAAGGCCTTTATCCAGTCAGCCATTGAGCAACGGTTAGCCGAGTTTAAGGGCGGCGAGACGGCTTATATCCCTGGCACCGTGAACAAACTGGATGACTCCACACCGGATATTCAGCGTGAGTTCTTTGATTTCTACCGCACAGAACGCGGCGGCTACACCCCGCAGGGTCAGAAAGAAGAACTGACGACGAAACCGATGTTGAGCAGTATTGGCAAGTTTATGAACTTCTATCCGTTCAACGATATTGAAACTATCTCTCCGCGCCCGATGCTGTTTATTACCGGCGATCAGGCACACTCAAAAGAGTTCAGCGAGGATGCTTTCAAACGCGCCGGTCAGCCTAAAGAACTGTACATCGTACCGGGCGCAGGGCATGTCGATCTGTATGACCGTACCGACGTAATCCCTTTTGACAAGCTGACAGACTTTTTCCGTAAAAATCTGAAATAACGTGTTCAGTTAAGGAGCATTTGGCATGAACTACAAACATCTTGGTCGTACCGGACTGCGGGTGAGCCGCATCGGTCTCGGCACCATGAATTTCGGTGAGCTGACGGATGAGTCGACCAGCTTCAGGATCATGGATGAAGCCGTGGATGCAGGTATCAACTTTTTCGATACCGCTGACGTCTATGGCGGGCCGCAGTCACCGGATATGGCAAAGGGTTACGGAACATCCGAAGAAATCATCGGTAACTGGTTAGCGCGCAGTGGTCAGCGTGACCGGATAGTGCTGGCCACGAAAGTTTACCAGCCGATGGACACGGGCCCGAACGACAAATACCTGTCTGCCTACCATATCCGCCGCGCCTGTGAGGCCAGCCTGAAAAGGCTGAAAACGGACCATATCGATCTCTACCAGATGCACCATATCGACCGGAACACGCCCTGGGAGGAGATCTGGCAGGCCATGGAACAGCTGATCCGTGAGGGTAAAATCAGCTACGTGGGCAGCAGTAACTTTGCTGGCTGGGATATTACCACTGCACAGTGCAAGGCTGACGCGCGCAACCTGCTGGGGCTGGCATCGGAACAGAGCCTGTACAACCTGACCCAGCGTACGGTTGAGCTGGAGGTCATTCCGGCGCTCCGTCATTACGGCATCGGCATGATCCCGTGGAGCCCGGTCGGGATGGGGATGCTGGGTGGCGTGCTGAAAAAAATTGCCGGTGGCCGCCGGGCAACACCGCAGTTGCAGGCACAAATCAACCGCCTGCGGCCGCAACTGGAGGCCTGGGAAACACTGTGTGATGAGCTGGGGGAAACACCATCAGACGTCGCGCTGGCATGGCTGCTGCAGAACCCTGTGGTTAGCGCCGTGCTCAGTGGTCCGCGTACAGTTGAACAGCTCCGTCAGAATCTCAATGCCCTGACGCTGTCTCTTTCAGACGATACGCTCAAAAGGCTTGATACCATCTGGCCGGGACCAGGCGGGGAGGCACCTGAAGCTTACGCGTGGTAAAACGGTTATCAGTGTTAACAATTACCGGCCTTCGGGTCGGTAATTACATTATTTCGGCGAAATTTATTACCTGAAGATGTTGTACTTTTCATCAATTCTTAGATGTCCGCTTTTCGCTCATAGCGGACGCTCATCTCACTACACCCACTACGTGCATTCCGAAACTCTCCCCGCTCATCGTAACTACCCAGCGTGCCGCACCTGTGGTGGCGGCGTTCAGGTGCAACGGCAGAATAAGGCATCTGTTGGAATAGCTGAAAGCCAGAGAGAAAACAGAAAAAGAGCGCGGCTCGAAGAACTGAGAAACCGCCGCAGCTAACTTATGATGTGATGAAATCCGAACGGAAAAGTCATGTTGAACTACCGCGTGCCGCAAGAGCGGCACGCGGTATCTCCTCCTGAATGGAAAGGGAGTACAACCTAGGCTGCATCCGCCAGCACAAACATCCCGTACGGATGAATTTCCAGGTAATACGTCTCCCCGACATCCGGTTGCAGACGCGTAGCATTCACCTGCAACAAAATCTCCTGCCCGTGCCACTCGACGATCACCTCATACTGCGGCCCCATATAGGCGACGTGGCGGATCACGCAGCGCTGGCTCTCGTCGCCGTGCTGGCTCAGGGTGATCGCCTCCGGGCGCACGCCCACGGTGCCGGTTCCCTGGGCGGCAAAGTGCAGCGGACGCGGCAGGCGGTAGCCGTGGATCGCCACAGACTCGTGGCTGAAGCTGGCCGGGAACAGGTTGGCATCGCCCATAAAGCTCGCCATAAAGCGCGACGCGGGCTGGCGATAGAGATCCTGCGGCGAGCCAATCTGCATGATGTTGCCCTTGTTCATCACCAGCACGGTGTCCGAGACCGCAAAGGCCTCGCTCTGATCGTGGGTGACGTACAGCGACGTAATGTTGAACTGCTTTTGCAGCTCGCGGATCTTGTCGCGCATGCTGCGACGCAGGTTGGCATCAAGATTACTCAGCGGCTCATCGAACAGCAGTACTTTCGGTTTGAGGATCAGCGCCCGGGCCAGCGCCACGCGCTGCTGCTGGCCGCCGGAGATCTGATCCACATAGCGATCGTCAAAGCCCTCCAGGTCCACCATCGCCAGCGCCTCTTTGACGCGGGTTTTGATCTCTACACGCGGCACGCCGAGCATCTTCAGGCCGTAGCCGACGTTCTCGCCCAGCGACATGTGCGGGAACAGGGCGTAAGACTGGAACACCATGCAGATATCACGCTGCTGAATGGAGCTGTGAGTCACGTCCTCGCCGTCGATAAAGATCTGCCCGCTGGTGGGCTTTTCCAGCCCGGCGACCAGACGCAGTACCGTGGTTTTACCGCAGCCGGAGGGGCCGAGCAGCGTCACCATCTCCCCCTGCGGGATCGCCAGGTTGATGTTTTCAATCACCGTGTTCGCGCCAAAGCGCTTGGTCACGTTACGCAGTTCAACAAAATGTTTCTGAGTCATAGTGTTACGCCTGGTTTTTGGCTTTAGAACGGGAGATACGCGCCTCACCGATCAGCCAGTCAAAGAGGAAAATGATCGCCAGCATGACCACAATCAGGATCGAGCCGTAGGCAATCGCCACGCCGTATTCGCCATCTTCTACGCGGTTCAGGATGTAAGCCGTGGCTACCCGGGTATCCGGGGTGACCAGGAACACAATGGCGCTGACGGTGGTAATGGCACGCACAAAGCTGTAGATCAGCGCCGACAAAATGGCCGGACGCAACAGCGGCAGCAGGATGTGGGTGATGGTACGCAGCGACCCGGCCCGCAGGCTGAGTGAGGCTTCGTCCAGCGATTTGTCGATCTGACCCAGACCCGCGATCCCGGCGCGAATACCCACCGGCACGTTACGCATCACCATCGAGATAATGACGATGGCGGCGGTGCCCGTGAGGTACACCGGCGCGCTGTTAAAGGCCAGAATGTACGACACGCCCGCCACGGTGCCCGGAACGGCAAAGCACAGCATGGTGGTGAACTCGATGGTCTTTTTGCCTTTGAACTGCTGGCGCACCACGATCCAGGCGATCAGTAAACCGAAGGCGGCGGTGATCGGTGCGGCGATCCCGGCGTACAGCAGGGTATCGAGCAGCGAAGGCCA
>JADHEE010000143.1_pt1 | contig 41545 bp, 41 predicted proteins | sample 8952401 | NCBI WGS metagenome assembly JADHEE01 (sample SAMN16124438, study PRJNA663242) | bioreactor sludge metagenome | isolation source: sludge (ammonium) | place: India:Bengaluru | collected 2019-02-28 | reverse complement strand
GGCTGCGCGCCAGCCAGATCCCCATCGGCAGGCCGATCACCACGCAGAAGAGCAGGGCGGTCAGCACCAGCGCCAGGGTGATCATCGCCTGCGACCAGGCACCGATCGCACCGATCAGGATCAGCGAGATCAGCGTCGCCACGCCCATCCCCGCGCTGCCAAACTGCCAGGCAATCAGCGAGAACAGCACGATAGCCACAGGTGCTGGCATGCCCAGCATCAGCTGCTGGAAGCCGTTAAGGATGTAATCCACCGGCACACGAATGCCCTGGAAAACCGGACGGAAGTGGGTCACCACCCAGTCGATCCCTTCGGTTACCCAGCGGTCGAGCGGGATCAGCGTCTTATGGAACGGATCCATAATGTTGAAATGCTCAGGTTCCGGTGCCGGGGCGCTGGTCAGCCAGTCAGCCGTGCCGCCATCGGTGGGTGCTGGCGCAGCCGGGGAAGAACCCCACGCGTCAGCGGATTGTGCCGCGCTGTCAGCGCCAGGTGCTGGCGTAGCCGGGGTGGAACCCCACGCATCAGCGGATTGTGCCGCGTTGTCAGCGGCGTCTGTGGTGCCCCACGGGTTAGATTGATCAGCCATTGTTTGCCCCCTCGCGATCTAAAGCCTGCAGCAGCATCCGTTTTGAGATGATGCCGACGTACTGTTGTTCCTCACCGACGACCGGCACGGCGCACGGCGCCTGGCCTACGTGAGAGAGCAACTCGCTGAGCGGCGTTTCGGCGTCCACGGCAAGCGGAGCGTCAATTAACGCCGCATCGATTCCCTGGTTCTCAGTGAGAGCCGTTTTCAGGGAGTCGATGGAGACAATGCCAACAAATTTATTGCCGCGTTCAACCAGATATCCGTATTCACGGTCTTCGTCCTGCAGCAGCTTAAGCGCCGAGCGCGGGCCGAAGCCTGGCGTTTTACGGATAATGCCGTTTGGCGTTCGACGGGCAATATCTTTGGCGCTAAAGACCTGGCTAATATCCACGCCGCGGAAGAAGGTGCGGACATAATCGTTCGCCGGATTATTGAGAATTTCATCCGGCGTGCCGACCTGCACCACTTCACCGTTTTGCATAATGGCAATCCGGTCGCCAATACGCATGGCTTCATCCAGATCGTGGGAAATAAAGACAATAGTTCGCTGATGTTTAGCCTGTAATTTTACCAGCTCGTCCTGCATCTCGGTACGAATTAACGGATCGAGGGCGGAGAAGGCTTCATCCATTAATAATATGTCTGGATTAATGGCTAATGCACGGGCTAATCCCACGCGCTGACGCATACCGCCGGAAAGTTCATCCGGATACGCATGCGCATAATTTTCCAGCCCGACCTGACGCAGCGCATCAAGGGCTTTTTCCTGACGTTCCTGAGCCGGCGTGCCGGCTAATTCCATGCCGAAAGCGGTATTATCCAGCACCGTCATGTGCGGCATCAGCGCGAATGACTGGAACACCATTGCAATCTTCTTTCTGCGCACCTCGCGAAGCTCTGCGTCTGATATTCTGGCGATATCCACGCCGTCAATCAGCACCTGTCCGCGGGTGGGTTCAATCAGGCGATTGAGAAGGCGAACCATAGTGGATTTACCCGAACCGGATAATCCCATGATGACAAAAATCTCGCCTTCTTCAATGGCCAGACTGGCGTCTTTAACGCCAAGCGACAGCCCGGTTTTTTCCAGAATATGTTCTTTTGAAAGTCCTTTTTCAATATATTTGAATGCGCGCTGCGGGTGCTCGCCAAATACTTTATAAAGATTCTTAACTTCTAATTTAATTGCCATGCAATAAAGAATGTCCCGTTATTTATTTACGTCGATATATTTACCAGTGAATATAATTAACCGGCCATACCCTATCATACTCAGAATCTGAGACAACCCTGAATTGGCTTGTGGCATGATTTTTGCCGCGCGCGAACCGGCGCAATTTCCCATGAGATAAGGGCTGGGCGCGGTATGAATTTTTCTTGAGAAATGTCTTATTGAGGCGAAATTCGCGGAGAGATATCAAAAATGCAGAAGAATATGACAAGAGAATGATGCCGGTGAGGGCCGGGAAATATCACCCTAAAATCATGAGAATAATATTGCTCTCATGCCGGTGATATTTCCCCCTTGCGCCTTACAAAAGATCGCTCTTATCAATGCCCAGGCGCTTCATGCGCGACAGAAGTGTGGTGCGCTTCAGGCCCAGGCGTTGGGCCGCCCCTCTTGGCCCGGCGATCACACCGTTGGTCTCTTTCAGCACGCGCATAATGTGTTGATATTCCTCTTCGCCTTCACGAAGCGTACTGACTGCCGTCTCCGGCGGCGTAGCGCTGACAAACCGGGGGTAATCGATATCCGGTAGCGACAGTTGCAGGACATTACCGCGGGTGAGCAGCACGGCGCGCTCAATCACGTTTTCCAGCTCGCGCACGTTGCCTGGCCACTCCATTTTGCTAAGTTGTCGCAGCGTATCCGCCGGGATGCTGTCGATATTGCGCCCTAACCGGTGAGCAATTTTGGAGGTGAATGACTTCACCAGCAGCGGGATATCTTCCGGGCGTTCCCGCAGCGGCGGCAGGAAGATCGGGAACACGTTGAGCCGGTAGTAAAGGTCGCTGCGAAACTCACGATCGGCGACCATTTGCGTTAAGTCGCGGTTAGTTGCGGCAATAAGGCGCACGTCGGTGTGGATGGTGCGGTTGCTGCCGAGCCGCTCGAACTCCTGCTCCTGGAGCACACGCAGCAGCTTGGGCTGAAGCTCTAACGGCATATCCCCCACTTCATCGAGAAACAGCGTGCTTTTATCCGCCAGTTCAAAGCGGCCAATATGCTGGGCACTGGCACCGGTAAAAGCTCCGCGCTCGTGGCCGAACAGATCGCTTTCCAGCAGCCCGGCGGGCATTGCCGCGCAGTTCATCTTCACCATGCGGCGATCGCTACGCCCGCTCAGGTTATGAATGGCGCGGGCAATCAGCTCCTTGCCGGTGCCGGTCTCGCCCAGAATCAGCACCGTACTGTTGCTGTGCGCGACCATCTCCACCTGCTTCATCACCGTCATCATCGGCGAGCTGCGGCCAATAATTTCGCCAAAATCGGTGGCGACGTTATTGATCTGCTCGGTGAGGGCGAGGTTCTCGTCGATCAGCCGCTCCTTAAGATGGCTGATTTCGCGGTAGGAGAGGGCGTTATCCACGGCAATAGCGATGCGTTCGGCAATCTGGTTCAGCAGTTCCAGATTCGAAGCCGTAAACACCTGCGCCTTGCACTGCGCCAGCTTCAGGGTGCCGAGGATCCGCTCGCGGAAGATCAGCGGGAACAGGCACAGGGTCTGATCCTGTTCGCCCCACATATCAAACAGCATGCGTTCGTAAGGGGCGTGCTGATCCCGGCTGTGCAGATTAAGCATCAGCATCTTTTTGTTACGCATGACTTTTTCAGACAGCGTGCCTTTCTCGTCCACCTCGCTCTGATCGTACAGCGGGGCGTTTTTATCCAGGTAATGGGTGGAATAGACCAGGAGCTTGCCCTTGCGCTCGCTGCGCAACACCATGCTGATGGAATCAATGCCGAAGTTGCGCTGGATCTCCCGGGAAACCTCCGTCACCAGCTCGTCGAGGTCGAGTTTTGACAGCACCGCGTTAGTGATGGCGACCAGCAGACGAAAGTCGTTGCGTTCCCGGCACAGCACCTCATAGCTGTCGCTGCTGTTCTGGCGGGCCATCAGCTGCTCGACCGCCAGACCCGCCGCCTGAGTCAGCGTTTGCAGCCGGGAAAAGTCGCTGTCGCTCCAGGGACGATCGTTGTTACGCAGGAACTCGCAGCCACCAAAGATCCGACCGTCGGCCGCCAGCGGCGTCAGGCAATAGTGGGCCAGGGGGGCGTACAGATCCAGGCGGGCCAGCGCCGGCCAGGTCTCTTTAAAGGTCTCTGCCTGGCAGTGCAGCACGTCCGGGCGCGACAGCATACGGCGAAAAGGTCCGTTCGCCAGCAGCGGCTCATCTTCATAGCGGATATCCCGATCCTGCTCGTCGGTACTGTACAGATAAACGCGACGCTGCTCTGACTGCCAGAGCAGAATGTTCGCGCGATCGGCCAGGTTCATCTGCCGGGCATGCCAGGCCAGTGACCGCGCGAGGGCGCAGAGATCCGGCTGTTGCAGCAGGGTTCGGGTAATATCGAACAATCCTTGATCGAGGGGATCGTTCGTGGGTGTATACGACATGCGTTATATCCAGAAAAATGAGAAGCGAATGGGTGCTGCCGGGGTCAACAAATGCGCGGTAGCGGTTCGGCATGCGGCAAATTCAGGGTTCGCTTCACGCCGTAAAGTCCGGCAAGCCGGACGCCTTTGCGCTCTACCACCTCGCCAATGATGGCCGCGTCCTGGCCCAGAGGATGCTGACGTACTAAGCCTAGCACGCGCTCCGCTTCATGGCGTCCGACGGCAATCACCAGCTTGCCTTCGTTGGCAAAGTTGAGCGGATCCAGTCCCAGCAACTCGCACGCGCCGCGCACGGCGGGCTTCACGGGCAGGGCGCTCTCCTGTAATTCAATGCCACAGCCGCTGCTGGCGGCAAACTCATGGGCGACGGCATTCACACCGCCGCGGGTCGCATCGCGCAGGGCTTTAATGCCCGGCTCTGCCCGCAGCGCCTGAATGAGCGGCGTCAGCACGGCGCAGTCACTGTGCAGATCGCCATCCAGACCCAAACCTTCACGCAGGTTCAGGATGGTGGCACCATGATCCCCCAGCGTGCCGCTGACCAGCAGCACATCGCCCGCCGCAATCTGGCGCATGCCCCAGTTTACGCCTGCGGGAATCGAACCGATACCGGCGGTGTTAATAAACACTTTATCCGCCGCCCCACGGGGGACGACTTTGGTATCGCCGGTCACGATGGTAATACCCGCCGCCGCGGCTGTCGCGGCCATGCTGGCGACGATACGTTCCAGCGTCGCCATCTCCAGCCCCTCCTCCAGAATAAAGCCGCAGGAGAGCCAGCGCGGAATTGCGCCGCTGACGGCCACGTCGTTAGCTGTCCCGCAGACAGCCAGCTTGCCAATATCACCGCCGGGGAAACACAGCGGGTCGATAACGTAGCTGTCCGTGGAAAAGGCCAGCCGATCGCCCTGGGCGGTCAGTTCCTGAAGGGGAATGCGGGCCTGATCTTCCTGCTCGTTCAAAAGCGGGTTGGCGAAGGCGCGCATAAAAAGCTCACCGATCAGCTGCTGCATGGCCTGTCCACCGCTCCCGTGGGCGAGGGTTATCTGTTTCAACTTTCACACTCCTGAGAACGGTACTGATACCAGGCGCTACACGCCCCTTCTGATGACACCATTAGCGCGCCAAAGGCGCTTTGCGGCGTGCATTTATTACCAAATAACGGGCACTGGGCCGGTTTACAGCGCCCGGTCAATACCGCGCCGCAGCGTGCCTGAGGATCGTCGCAGATGTCTTGTGCGCGGGTGCTGAAGTGGCGCTCGGCGTCAAACTGGCGATACGCTTCAGTGAGATGCACGCCGGAGTGATCAATTACCCCCAGCCCGCGCCATTCGCTTTCGCCTTCGATGGTAAACACCTTGTCGATAACCGCCTGCGCCAGCGGGTTGCCCTCTTCCGGCACGATGCGGCGATACTGATTTTCTACCTCGCTCACGCCCGCGATTTTTTGCTCAACCAGCATTAATACCCCTTGCAACAGATCCACCGGTTCAAACCCGGCTACCACCAGCGGGCGCTGATATTCATCTGCGATAAAATCGTAGGCGTGGGTGCCAATCACCATGCTGACGTGGCCGGGTGCCAGAAAGGCATCGATGCCATTCTCCGGCTGTTCCAGCAGGCTTTTCAGCACCGGGATCAGGGTGATGTGCTGGCAGAAAAAGAAGAAGTTCTGCACGTTGGCCGCTTTCGCCTGACGCAGGGTCAGGGCGGTGGCGGGCATGGTGGTTTCGAACCCAAGGCCGAAGAACACCACTTTACGTTCCGGGTGCTGTTGGGCCAGCTTCAGCGCATCGGCGGGGGAGTAGATAATCCGCACATCCGCGCCGCGCATCCGGGCATCCAGCAGGGAGCCATTTTTACCCGGCACCCGCATTGCATCGCCGAAGGTACAGAAGATCACTTCCGGGTGGCTGGCGATCTCAATGCAGGTGTCGATCCGCCCCATCGGCAGGACGCACACCGGGCAGCCGGGGCCGTGAATAAACTCGATATTTTCCGGCAGGAGCTGATCCAGGCCGAACTTAAAGATGGCGTGAGTGTGGCCGCCGCACACCTCCATAATCCGCAGCGGGCGCTGCGGGGTGTAAGGCAAGGCGTTGGCGCGGGCGTTAAGCGTCTCAATCAGGCGCATCACCTTTTGCGGGTCGCGGTATTCATCAACAAAACGCATCAGCGGGACTCCTCGCCAAACAGCAGCGGGCCGACGTCCGGCTCGACGTCAAACATATTCTGTAGCGCGGCGAGGGTGTCCAGCGCCTCCTCTTCATTAATCACGCTCATGGCGAAGCCAACATGCACCAGCACCCACTGGCCGAGACGGCTGTTGCCGTTTTCATCGCACGCGCCGACCAGGGTGAGATCCACATCGCGCAGCACGCCGCAGACCTCCACTCTGGCCTGCATACCGTCTGCGATGGCGCTGATTTTACCGGGAACGCCTATGCACATCGCTGCATCTCCAGCCAGTCAAGCCAGGCGTCCATGCCGTCCCCCCGCGTGGCGGAGACCAGCAGGATTGCAATATCCGGGTTCACTTCCCGCGCGGCGGCGAGGCATTTATCCACGTCAAAGTTAAGGTACGGCAGCAGGTCAACTTTATTGAGCAGCATGATGGAGGCTGCGGCGAACATATGCGGATATTTCAGCGGTTTATCTTCGCCCTCGGTGACGGAGAGCACCGCCACCTTGTGACGCTCACCGAGATCGAAGCTGGCCGGGCAGACCAGATTGCCGACGTTCTCGATAAACATAATGCCGCCGTCGTCCAGCGGCAGGCGCTGCATCGCATCATGGATCATCTGTGCGTCCAGGTGACAGCCTTTGCCGGTGTTGACCTGGATCGCCGGGGTGCCAGTGGCGCGGATCCGCTCGGCGTCATTCACGGTCTGCTGATCGCCTTCGATCACCGCGCAGGACACGCGATGCTGTAAGCGCTTTAAGGTCTCGGTGAGCAGGGTGGTTTTACCGGACCCGGGGCTGGAAACCAGATTCAGCGCCAGTTGTTGCCGGGCGCTGAACCGCTGGCGGTTGCGTTGGGCGAGCTGATTATTTTTGCTCAGCACGTCGATTTCAATCTCAACCATTTTACGCTGGCTCAGGCCCGGCGCATGGGTGCCCGCGACTCCCTGGCCGTAATCCAGCTGGCCCGGCTGCTGTTCTGTGGGGGCAAAGTCCCCGCCGCCAATCCGCGTGACGTGAAACGCCTGGCGTGGTGCCGGGGAGAAAGGGGCGCTGCGAAAAGCGGAATGCGCATTCCGCTCGTCACCTTCTATATAGAGGTTGCCGCTATCGCAACCGCAGGTGGTACACATGGTTTACTCCTGTTCAATTTCCAGACGCGTGATATGCAGTCCGTCGTCAGCGACGATATTCAGACTTGCGCCGCCGCATTGCGGGCAGCGTCGTACGCGATGGGTAAGCAACTGGACGTACTCCTGACAGTCCTGACACCAGCATTCCGCTTGCTGTTCTTCCAGATGCAGCCCGCAGCCTTCGGCCAGGGTGCCGCGGCACACCAGCTCAAAGCAAAATTGCAGCGCGCTGCTTTCCACACAGGAAAAAGCGCCGACGCGCAGCCAGACATCCGTCACCCGTTTCGCGTGATGCTGATGGGCCTGTTGTTCGATCAATTCCAGCGCCTGCTGGCAGAGGGTAATTTCGTGCATTGTGCTATTCCCGGTGGAGTCTTGCCGGGTAAAGCAATATTGATGCCATCTTTTAGAGAGGGAAAAGCGGGAAAGTAATAACGGGCCTGACAAAGATGACGAAATGACATGTCATTTTCTGTGATGTGGCGGGCTTTAAAATTTAAATATGTGTTAAATCAGTAAGTTAAAAAATGGCATGAAATGTGCTTAGTGAAGCGAACTCTTTATACAGGACGCATCAGGTATATCACCATGACACTTACCGAATTGAGCGAAAAAGCCCATTTTATTGCCGGACAACAGCGGACGCTCCGCGCCCACTGGAACCACTACGGCAACTCCCTGGTTCAGGCCATTACCCTTTCTAAAGCCAGTCTCTACCTGAGTGTGGGCTGCAATAACGACAGCGGGCTTGGTTTCTGGCTGTTCGACCACTTCCTTATCCGCGTGACGCCTGAGCAGGCGTTTAACGGGCACATCTTCAATTACACCATCGAAGCGCGTGACAACGAGGAAAGCGTGTTGATTGGCCGTGCCCGACTGAGCGACGACGGGATGCTGGACGGCACCATCGCCATCGACCAGCGCGAGGCGGTGCTCGACCATTTCCTCGAGAAAATCAACGGGGTCTATGCCGCGCTGTACGCCGCAACCGAACGCGGCGAATCGCTGACGCTGGCGACACTCGCGCAGCACCACGCCGCCGTCTGAATGCGATGTCGTCAGGTGTCGAAAATGACACTTCCGCCATTTTTCGTCAAAAATGACTATCACCAGAGGAAACCAGGTGAATCGTTTTGTAATTGCTGATCCCACGCTGTGTATCGGGTGCCATACCTGTGAGGCAGCCTGCTCAGAAAACCATCGCCAGCATGGCCTGCAAAGCCAGCCGCGACTGAAAGTGATGCGTAACAACACCGACTCTGCGCCGCAGCTTTGCCATCACTGCGAAGATGCTCCCTGCGCCCAGGTGTGCCCGGTCAATGCCATCACCCGGATTGACGGTGCCATCCAGCTCAATGAAAGCCTGTGCGTCAGCTGCAAACTGTGCGGTATTGCCTGCCCGTTTGGCGCCGTCGAGTTTGCCGGGAGCCGCCCGCGGGCCATTCCTGCCAACTGTAATACCAGCAAGGCACCGATGGCCGCTCCGGCACCCGCCCGCGTCAGCCCGTTCCTGGACTGGGTGCCCGGCGTGCGCGCCATCGGAGTGAAGTGCGACCTGTGCTACTTCGACCCCGACGGCCCGGCGTGCGTGCGCACCTGCCCGACCAAATCCCTGCGTCTGATTAACAACGAGGACATCGCGCGCGCCAGCCGGAACAAGCGCGAACTCACCCTGCATACGGATCTGGGCGATCTGTCGCTGTTCCAGTCGCAACAAGGAGAGCTTTGATGAACGCCTTTTCGTTAATTAACCCGGCGCTGGGCATCTATGTGATAAGCGCCGTGCTGGCGTGGGGGGTTTGCGCCCACAAGCCGCTCAGCGGCGCTATCGCCGGGATCGGCGGGGCGATGGCCAGCGCCATGGCGGTGGGGGCAGGGGCGATCGCGCTGATCGCATCGCAAACCGGGCCGCTGTACGCAGAGATGGCCTGGCTGCACATCGGCATGCAGATGACCGGTATCCGCGCGATATGGCTTATCGCCATTGGCCTGCCAGCGTGTCTGGTCAGCCTGTATACCATTGCCTGGCACCGCCACCCGCAGGCGAAAGCCAACGGCCTGCTGACCAACCTGCTGATGGCCGCCGCCGTGGCCGCCATTATGGTCGATAACCTCGGCTGGCTGGTGGTGATGGCGGAAGTGATGGCCCTGTGTGGCGCGTTTCTCACCGGCTGCGCCCAGTCCGGCAAGTTGTGGTTTGTGCTGGGCCGTCTGGGGACGATCCTGCTGGCCATCGCCTGCTGGCAGGCGTGGGGCTACTACGGCACCCTGAACTTTGGGGCGATGAGTGCGCTGGCAACCGCGCAGGCACCGGGGGCCAGCATCTGGCTGCCAGGGCTGGCTGGCTTTGGCCTGCTGGCCGGGGTGATCCCGCTGCACGGCTGGGCACCGCAGGCACATGCCAATGCCAGCGCCCCCGCTGCCGCGCTGTTCTCTACGGTGGTAATGAAGGTCGGTCTCTACGGCATGCTCACCGTTTCCCTCAGTGGCGCGCTGCCTCCGCTGTGGCTGGGTGTGCTGCTGCTGGTGATGGGGATGCTCACCGCCTTTATCGGCGGGCTGTACGCCCTGATGGAGCACAACATCCAGCGCCTGCTGGCGTACCACACTCTGGAAAACATCGGCATTATCCTGCTCGGTCTCGGGGCGGGCGTCACCGGTATTGCGCTGCACAGCAATCTGCTGATTGCGCTGGGCTTCACCGGCGGCCTCTACCATCTGGTTAGCCACGGGCTGTTTAAAACCACGCTGTTCCTCGGCGCGGGCGCGGTGTGGTATCGCACCGGCCATCGCGATATCGAGAAGCTGGGCGGCATCGGCAAAAAAATGCCGCTCATCTCGCTGGCGATGCTGGTGGGGCTGATGGCGATGGCAGCGCTGCCGCCGCTGAACGGTTTTGCCGGGGAGTGGGTGATCTATCAGTCCTTCTTTAACCTCGGCACCCACGACGCCTTTATCGCCCGCCTGCTGGGGCCGCTGCTGGCGACCGGCCTGGCGATCACCGGCGCGCTGGCGGTGATGTGTATGGCGAAAGTCTATGGCGTCACATTCCTGGGCGCACCGCGCACGAAGGAGGCGGAAAACGCCTGCTGCGCGCCCTGGCTGATGACCGCCAGCACCGTGCTGGCGGCGTTGTGCTGTGTAGCGGGCGGCGTGGCGGCCCCCTGGTTCCTGCCCATCGTAAGCCAGCTGTTCCCGGTGAGCGGCGGCGAGATCTCCACGGTGTCTCAGCCGATGATTACCCTCCTGCTGCTCGCCGGTCTGCTGCTGCCGTTCATCCTGATGGTGATCTGCAAAGGCGATCGCCTGCCGAACCGCTCCCGCGGCTTTGCCTGGGTCTGCGGTTACGATCACGAAGCCGCGATGGTCATCACCGCCCACGGGTTTGCTATGCCGGTGAAAGAGTCCTTTGCCCCGGTGCTGAAGCTGCGCAAGTGGCTCAACCCGGTCCGCTTTATCCCCGGCTGGCAGTGCAGCAGCACCGCCGTGTTGTTCCACCGTATCGCCCTGATTGAGCTGGCGGTGCTGGTGGTTGTCGTTATCTCCCGAGGAGCCTGAACATGACCCTCATTTATGCATTGCTTCAGGCGCTGGTGCTGTTTGCCATGGCGCCGCTGCTGGCGGGCATTACTCGCGTGGCGCGTGCCCGTCTGCATACCCGTCGCGGGCCGGATATCTTCCAGGAGTACCGGGATCTGATCAAACTGCTGGGCCGCCAGAGCGTGGCCCCGGCGGCCTCCGGCTGGGTCTTCCGACTGATGCCCTTTGTGATGGTGGCGGTGATGCTCGCCATTGCCACCGCGCTACCGGTGATCACCCTTAGCTCTCCACTGCCTGCGCTGGGGGATCTGATCACCCTGATCTACCTCTTTGCCATTGCACGCTTCTTCTTCGCCATTGCCGGGCTGGATACCGGCAGCCCCTTCACCGGGATCGGTGCCAGCCGCGAAGCGATGCTCGGCGTGCTGGTGGAGCCGATCCTGTTGCTGGGTCTGTGGGTCGCCGCCCAGGTGGCAGGCACTACCCACATCAGCGCGGTGACCGCGACGATTTATCACTGGCCGGTGGCACACAGCCTGACGCTGATTCTGGCGATGTGCGCCTGCGCTTTCGCCACCTTTATCGAGATGGGCAAACTGCCGTTTGACCTCGCCGAGGCCGAGCAAGAGCTACAGGAAGGCCCGCTGTCGGAATACAGCGGCGCGGGTTTTGCCCTGCTCAAGTGGGGCATCAGCCTGAAACAGCTGGTGGTGCTGCAGATGTTCGTCGGGGTGTTTATCCCCTGGGGGCAGATGACGCACTTCTCCGCAGGCGGTCTGCTGCTGGCGCTGGTCATCGCAGCGATCAAGCTGGTGGCGGGCGTACTGGTGATTGCGCTGTTTGAGAACAGCATGGCGCGTCTGCGCTTTAACGCCACTTCCCGGATTACCTGGACCGGTTTTGGTCTGGCATTTTTAGCTTTCGTCTCCTTGCTGGCGGCGTGACTGTAGAGAATCCCCATGTCTGAAGAAAAAATTGGTCAACACTATCTTGCCGCCCTGCATCAGGCCTTCCCTGGCGTGGTGCTGGATGAAGCCTGGCAGACCAAAGACCAAATCACCGTGACGGTGAAAGTGAACTACCTGCCGGAAGTGGTCGAGTTCCTGTACTACAAGCAGGGCGGCTGGCTGTCGGTGCTGTTTGGCAATGACGAACGCCAGCTCTGCGGCAGCTATGCCGTGTACTACGTGCTGTCGATGGAGCAGGGCACCCGCTGCTGGCTCACCGTGCGCGTGGAAGTGGACGCCGATAAGCCAGAGTTCCCGTCCGTCACCCCGCGCGTACCTGCTGCGGTGTGGGGCGAGCGCGAAGTGCGCGACATGTACGGCCTGATCCCGGTCGGCCTGCCGGACGAGCGCCGCCTGGTGCTGCCGGATGACTGGCCGGACGAACTCTATCCGCTGCGTAAAGACAGTATGGATTACCGTCAGCGTCCGGCCCCGACCACCGACAAAGAGACCTACGAGTTCATCAACGAACTCGGGGACAAGAAAAACAACGTGGTGCCGATTGGCCCGCTGCACGTCACCTCCGATGAGCCGGGCCATTTCCGCCTGTTCGTTGACGGCGAGAACATTATCGACGCCGACTACCGCCTGTTCTACGTCCATCGCGGCATGGAGAAGCTGGCCGAAACCCGCATGGGCTACAACGAAGTCACCTTCCTGTCGGATCGTGTGTGCGGTATCTGCGGCTTTGCCCACAGCACGGCTTACACCACCTCGGTGGAGAATGCGATGGGGATCGTGGTGCCGGAACGCGCCCAGATGATCCGCGCCATCCTGCTGGAGGTGGAACGCCTGCACTCGCACCTGCTGAACCTCGGCCTGGCCTGCCACTTTGTCGGCTTTGACTCCGGCTTTATGCAGTTCTTCCGCGTGCGTGAGACCTCGATGAAGATGGCGGAGATCCTCACCGGGGCGCGTAAAACCTACGGTCTGAACCTGATCGGCGGCATCCGTCGCGACCTGCTGAAAGACGACATGATCGCGACCCGCCTGCTGGCCCAGCAGATGCGCCGCGAGGTGCAGGATCTGGTGGATATTCTGATGAGCACGCCGAATATCGAACAGCGCACCGTTGGCGTGGGTCGCCTCGACCCACAGATCGCCCGCGACTTCAGCAACGTCGGCCCGATGGTACGCGCCAGCGGCCATGCCCGCGATACTCGCGCCGATCACCCCTTTGTTGGGTACGGTCTGCTGCCGATGGAGGTCCACACCGAGCAGGGCTGCGACGTGATCTCCCGCCTGAAAGTGCGCATCAACGAAGTCTTCACCGCCCTGAACATGATTGATTTTGGCCTCGACAACCTGCCGGGCGGCGAGCTGATGGTGGAAGGCTTTACCTATATCCCGAACCGTTTTGCGCTGGGCTTTAGCGAAGCGCCGCGCGGGGATGATATCCACTGGAGCATGACCGGCGACAACCAGAAGCTGTGGCGCTGGCGTTGTCGGGCGGCGACCTACGCCAACTGGCCGACGCTGCGTTACATGTTGCGGGGCAACACGGTCTCCGATGCGCCGCTGATTATCGGCAGCCTCGACCCGTGCTACTCCTGCACCGACCGCATGACGGTGGTGGACGTGCGCAAGAAGAAGAGCAAGGTGGTTCCTTATAAAGAACTGGAACGCTACAGCATCGAACGCAAAAACTCGCCGCTGAAATAACCCGGAGCACCCATGTTTACCTTTATCAAAAAAGTCATCAAAACCGGCACGGTGACGGAGTCGTATCCCCTCCAGCCGATTGCGGTCGACAAAAATATGCGCGGCAAGCCGGAGCACGACCCTAAGCAGTGTATCGGCTGTGCGGCGTGCGTGAACGCCTGTCCGTCTAATGCGCTGACGGTGGAGACCGATTTAAAAAACGGTGATCTGTTCTGGCAGTTCAATCTGGGGCGCTGCATCTTCTGCGGACGTTGCGAAGAGGTCTGCCCGACAACCGCCATCAAACTCTCGCAGGAGTATGAGCTGGCGGTGTGGAGTAAGGCCGATTTCCTCCAGCAGTCGCGCTTTGATATCTGCCACTGCCGGGTGTGCGAGCGCCCGTACGCGGTGCAGAAAGAGATCGACTACGTGATCGAACTGCTACGCCACAACGGCGACAAACGCGCGGAACGTCACCGGGAAAGTTTTGAGACTTGCCCGGACTGCAAACGCCTGCAAGGGCTGACCCCCTCGGACAAAATCCATCTGACCCGCGAGATGAAGGAAGCGACACGATGAGCGAACTCTTAGGCCCACGTAACGAACAGGGGATCCCGGTGCCGGTGACGGTGGATGAGTCCATCGCCAGCATGAAGGCCTCGCTGCTGAAAAAAATTAAGCGCTCGGCCTACGTCTACCGCGTGGACTGCGGCGGCTGCAACGGCTGCGAAATTGAGATCTTCGCCACCCTGTCGCCGATTTTTGATACCGAACGCTTCGGCATCAAAGTGGTGCCATCCCCACGCCACGCCGACATTCTGCTGTTTACCGGCGCAGTCACCCGCGCAATGCGCTCCCCGGCGCTGCGCGCGTGGGAGTCGGCCCCGGATCCTAAAATCTGTATCTCCTACGGGGCCTGCGGCAACTCCGGCGGCATCTTCCACGATCTCTATTGCGTCTGGGGCGGCACCGACAAAATCGTGCCAGTGGATGTGTACATCCCCGGCTGCCCGCCGTCGCCTGCCGCCACCCTGTATGGCTTTGCCATGGCGCTGGGGCTGCTGGAGCAAAAAATCCACGCCCGCGAACCGGGCAGCCTGGATAACCAGCCCGCGGAACTGCTACACCCGGAGATGGTTCAGCCCCTGCGGGTACGTATCGACCGCGCCGCGCGCCGTCTGGCGGGTTACCGCTATGGCCGCCAGATCGCCGACGATTTTATGCGCCATCTGGTGGATGGAGATAAAAGCGTGGCGGCCTGGCTGGCGCAGGAGAACGACCCGCGCCTGAATGAGATTGTGGCGAACCTCCTTGAGGTGGTCGGGCAGGAGCGTATCTGATGAGCGAAACCGTGGTGTTCAGCCAGCTCAGCCGCAAGTTCATTGACGAAAATGACAACACCCCCGACGACGCCCAACAGGTGATCTACTACGGACTGGCCATCGGTCACCATCTGGGGGTGATCGACTGCCTGGAGGCGGCGCTGACCTGTCCGTGGGAGGCATACCTGGCGTGGATCGCCACCCTGGAAACAGGCAGCGAGGCGCGGCGCAAAATGGAGGGCGTGCCGCGCTACGGGGAGATCGTCATCGACGCTAATCATATCGTGATGCTGGCCAGCGCCTTCGACGCCGCGATGGCGCGGCAGACGGCACAACAGCAGGCGTGGAGCGAAGCATTGCTTGGCATGCTCCACGCCATTCACCAGGAAAACGCCATCTATCTGATGGTTCGGAGGCAACGTGACTGATGTTTTACTCTGCGTCGGCAACAGCATGATGGGCGACGACGGCGCCGGTCCGCTGCTGGCCGAGATGTGCCGCGAAGCACCCCGCGGTGACTGGGTGGTGTTCGACGGCGGCAGCGCCCCGGAAAACGACATCGTGGCGATCCGCGAGCTGCGCCCGGCGCGCCTACTGATTGTCGATGCGACGGATATGGGACTGAACCCCGGCGAGATCCGCCGCATCGACCCCGATGACATCGCCGAGATGTTTATGATGACGACGCACAATATGCCGCTGAACTACCTGGTGGATCAACTGAAGGGGGATGTGGGGGAGGTGATATTCCTTGGGATCCAGCCGGATATTGTCGGGTTTTATTATCCGATGACGGAGAAGGTGAAGGGGGCCGTCGAGAGGGTTTATGAAAGTCTGGTGGACAGGGATGGAGTGCTGGTGTTTGGGGAGTTGTAGGCGCTCTGGGTTGACGGGGTTATGGGGAAAGAGTTCGCTGAGAGGCGGACTCTTTTTTGTGTGCCAGGTAGGGAAAAATTAACTGCCATGGTTTGATAAGCCGCAATGCGGGAAATAACGCAACAGGGATTTTAGTGGGTGCATGAGGATAAGCGTTCTGGAAGAGGAAGCACGTGAAGTGCCAGGGAAGAGGTTCATGCTTGCAGTAGTGGTCAGCTGGCGGCTGATTGTGCGCTGTTACAGCCTTCGGGATGCCACAAAACCTAGGCAATAGGGCGTTGCAGTTCTGGCCGCTGGGACGAGCAAGATGAATGGGGCGCGCAGACGAGGGCAATAAGGGCTGCGGTAAACGCAAACCTTGCTGAGCCAGAGCGCTGGAAGGGTAAAAAATGCAGGTTGCATATGGAATTTGCGCAGGACGGTAGGGTGGTGAAGATATCAACCAGCAAGGGCAACAAAGCGTATTGTGAGGCGGTGAAATTGGCGGCTCAAAAAGCGAAGTTTCCGGCGTTTAGTAATCCAGAGGTGTATCGGGATTTTCAGAGGTCTGGGTTTGATATGCGGGGGTAGGTGGATGGTTATTATTTGAGGGGAAATCGCAAATATTAATATCCGTATATATGGGAGCAATTACTTTATTCTGGTCATTGGCGGGTGTTTTTCGAATAAAATAGCGATCGTGACCACTTAAAAAGGAATGTTATGCTTCTATTCCATGAAAGTGCGTTCAATTAAAAAAACGCACTTTTAAAAAAATATTATTTTTTCTTTATATCATTTGGAACAGCGTTGTTGATATGCTGGATTGCATTTTTCACCATTGATGAATATTCTTTGTCTGATGAGGTTTCATTTTTGATCATATCGTTATATATCGCTTGCCTTGCTGCTTGCGGTAGTGCCTTAGTACATATTTGATTAAAAATTAAAAGTATTTTCTCTAATTTTTCTTGCCTCTGTTCTACTAACTGTTTTCTGTTAAGGGCTAATATTGTATTCGTTGACATTCCTTTAATTCCAGACCCAATAACTAATGATCCACAGAAAATAATTACTTCTTCAGGATTGCCTGAATATGGATCTTGAATGCTATTTAAATTTGGATCAAGATTTGTTTTATTTTGATTGCATATCTCACATGATAACGTAAGATTTTCCCACAAAAATCTCTTTGATTCATCTAATGATTTTGGATATATATGCTCAACATCACCATGATGTATGTGTAATAGTTTACTTTCACAATACGCACATTTTCCATTAGTTTCTTTTATTAGCTGCTCTTTTATTTCAGGGTGGGCGTATCTGGTTTTTAAATAATCACTTGAATTTACGCCAGAAGCTATATTTGACAAGTGTGCGTCAGTCCATTTTTTAGAATTTCTAGACAAGATATCTGGTTCGATTGATTTCATTAGCTTAATCATTTTTTTTACCACCAACTATATGGTAAAGAGCCTCCGGGTAAAAATCACCCAAGCCCGCTTCATCTAAAGAAGTTCTAAGTTCATTTAAACTATTTTCATTTATTTCTTGTGTGCTTATTCTTGAACATATCTTATCAAGTTCATCTTCTGCCCACTGAGGAATAGTTATTGAAACCCCAAGAACATCCCTTAATATTTTATTTGCAGTTGATGCTTTTTCCTCTAAATCCAATTTGTAAGAATTAACTTTGTTGGAGTCATCATGTTTTAACGCATAAACATTAGAGTCTTTCACTGAAGAAATTATGAAGGGACTATGGGTGACAACAATAAATTGAACGTTTGGAAATGCTTTTGTCAGATCATTTAGTAATGAGCGCTGCATTGTTGGATGAAGATGGTTTTCCGGTTCATCAATTAGTGCTGTAAAACGATTTACATCTTGAGAGTAAAGTAATATCTGCCATGATATATCTATTATCGACATGATTCCACCAGAGGCAGAATCTAATATAAAATCACCTGAGTCTGTCTCAAATATAACATCTGGGACTTCAAATCTTATATTTCTGAATCCAATGTTCTTAGGTAATGTAATCTTTAGTATTTCTATGAATGAAGTAAATGTTTTTTCTGATTTTTTGTTTTTCTTTATATAGCTGTTCCCAACTCCCAAAGCAGCCATAGATAACAGTGATTTTTTCATTTCTACCGTTGGGTTGCCGTTAAATGAACTGTCTTCTATGTGTTGTTTATATGCTCTTAAATGGTTTTTATAGGAGTTCTCTGCATTTATCACACCCGTTGGTATATCGGATGTCATTTTGTAGTTATTCGATGCTCTATGTGAATGTATAAATAGCCCTTTAATGTTGCGATTGATATTTTCAATGTTTATATCATAGTTTATTGTTTTGGGGTTTTCCTCTATATATATAGAGGATGCTAATTCGTCTGAATAATCAACTTCTCCTATTTTATGTTTAATGTCAGTAGATGAATTGCTTTTGCCTGTATTAGTAAAAACATTAATCCCCTTATCTTCATCGTAAAACGGCATCGCTAAAAAATCACAATTCCATAAGAAATGCTTAGCTAATATCCTTAATACAGTCGATTTTCCTGCTCCATTAGAACCAGTGATCACTGTTACTTTATTATGGAAGTCTATGCTTACCTCATTAAATTGGCGCCAATCAGATATTGTTAATTTTTTAAATTGCATGATAATTCCTTTTTAGATGAATAAAATTGTCATAACATCTCGTTTGCCACACTGTAAGTACTCTACTCCCCCTAAAAACCCATCGAAACGGCCAAAATGCGATATAGGGTCTGAAATTCAAGCAATACTCATTGAATTTAAAAGTTAGTATGACAGGAAATATTTTCCATCTCTAGGTTAACATTTCACTCAAATATATCAAGTTAAATCTCAATAACTCTTGATTGACGTTCGCATAAAAGGGGTGATGTATTTTAAATAATTTATATGTAATGATTATAAATGTGAGTGCTAATTTTTTGTCACCCCCCAAAAAATGAGAACTCAACATAATACTCTTAGCCTGAGATTAGAGGATATTATAATCTACCTTTTCTTAGTTTATCCTATAAAAATCTTATATTGTTATTGTGATAATTTTTGAGGTTGGATATAAATGGCCATTATTTTTTAATTTTTAGGATGTTAAAAGAGCAAATTTCCATTCTTTGCTCATAACAGCCATCCCTTGTTTCTCATAAGCACAACCATATTCTCTACATATTCAACATCCAACACCAGAAACCCCCAATGCTAATCCCACCCTCAAACCCATTCAGGGGCCAACCGCCGCCCCTTATCAAACCTGAAATCAGTCAGCCTTCATCAACTTCCAGCCGCACTCAATGCATCCTGATATACGGCTCCTTCACAAACTCATTCAGCAGCCAGACCAGATCGTGCAGCAGCCCCGCCAGTTCCTTTTCGACACTTGCGGGCAAGGTTCCACCCAGAATTGCCTGCACCAAAGCCAGCGCATAATCCACCTGGGGGGCGGTTTCTTGCCAGCAGTCCGGCATACAGGAGTTAAGCGTTTCCCCCTGGATCAACTGGGCGATAAGGTGCGGCGGGAGTTCGGCATCACAGCGTTCACGCAGCTGGCGCAGCGCGTGCAGTAGACCTTCGCAGAGGGCAGTGCGGGATGCTCTGTCGTCCGTTTCAATCAATACGCTCACCAGCGCGGCGCAGCGATCGGCGACCTCGAAGAGATCCGCAGCAGCAGAAAGCGGCGTAGTCAGGGAAGGGGGAATAATCTGTTCGTCAGATTGCGGGTAAGTCAGGGTGGGGATAGTAGTCATCATGACATCCTCTCTGTATTAATTGAATTAACCAGCCAAAGAGTTCCTACGCTCAAAGGAGGTAGCACTGACGGAGGTAGGAATGCCGCCTACAGAGAAAAACGGCCAGTCTCGCGACTGCTCCGCCAGTGCCACCGTGATTTTACGGGATAAGCACTGTCGCGACATATAAATATCGCTCTGTAGAATACGGGTTCCTACGCCCGATTGCGGATGTGCCGCAACGCCGTCACTTTACGGGCCTGATTTCGGGATTAAAAGCCTTAACCCTGAATTACATAAGGTTACTTTAAGGTTTGCGAGCATCCTTCCAGAAAGGCCATGGTTGGGGGCGCTTCGCTTGCCCGATTTACCATGCCAATGCCGTCGCATTTCAATTGAATAACCTTCCCGGCGCTCCCACCCCCTACAGCAAACCCGTCAACACTGTCATCGTCACTTATGTCGATGACACCCACCCCATCCAAATAAAACCCTTAATTTTCAACTAATTAATTTCTGGCCCGATTCATGCATACCTCCGGCAAGCTAACCATCATTCCGGAGATTAAGGATGAACCGTTTCATCATCGCCGATGCCAGCAAATGCATCGGCTGTCGTACCTGTGAAGTGGCTTGCGTGGTGTCGCACCACGACACTCAGGACTGCGCCTCGCTGACCCCGCAGAACTTCCTGCCGCGCATTCACGTCATCAAAGGCGTCAACGTCTCCACGGCCACCATGTGCCGCCAGTGTGAAGACGCCCCTTGCGCCAGCGTCTGCCCGAACGGGGCGATCACCCGCGATAACGATTTTGTTCACGTCCACCAGGAGCGCTGCATCGGGTGCAAAACCTGCGTGGTGGCCTGCCCGTACGGCGCGATGGAAGTGGTGCTGCGTCCGGTTGTGCGCAGCATCGGTGCCGGGCTGAACGTGATGTCGGAAAAGGCCGAGGCCAACAAGTGCGACCTCTGCTACCACCAGCCGGACGGCCCCGCCTGTATTCAGGCCTGCCCGACCAATGCCATCGTCTGTATCGACAGGCAGAAGCTTGAGCAGTTGAGTCTGGAAAAACGCCGCCGTGCGGCGCTGGACACACTTTCCTCGCAGATGCTGTAAGCCTCTGCCTTCTTTTCACTTTTAGCAGGTCTGTTACTGATGAAAAAAATCACCAGCGTCTGCCCGTACTGCGGTGCGGGCTGTAAATTAAAACTTGTCGTCGATAACAATAAAATTGTTCGTGCCGAAGGCGCGCAGGGCGTCACCAACCAGAATCAGCTGTGCCTGAAAGGCTACTACGGCTGGGATTTTCTCAACGATACCCGGCTGCTGACGCCGCGCCTCACCCAGCCGATGATCCGCTACCAGAAAGGCGGCAAGTTTGTGCCCGTTTCCTGGGAGGAAGCCATTCGCTATACCGCCCGCCGCCTGAGCGAAATCAAGGCCAACTATGGCCCGCGCGCCATCATGACCACCGGCTCGTCCCGCGGCACCGGGAATGAAACCAACTACGTAATGCAGAAGTTCGCCCGAGGGGTGCTCAACACCAACAACGTCGATTGCTGCGCCCGCGTCTGTCACGGGCCGAGCGTGGCCGGGTTGCAAGAGACGCTGGGCAACGGGGCGATGAGCAACTCCATCAGCGATATCGAAAACTCAAAATGTCTGCTGATCTTCGGCTACAACTGCGCCGACTCACACCCGATCGTCGCCCGCCGGGTGATCAAAGCGAAACAGAACGGCGCGCGGGTGATCGTCTGCGATCCGCGCAAAATCGAAACCGCGCGCATTGCCGACCGGCATCTGCAGATCCACAACGGCTGCAACATGGCGCTGGTGAATGCCTTCATTTACACCCTGCTGGACGAAAACCTCTACAACGCCGACTACGTGGCCCGCTACACCGAGGGGCTGGACGTGCTGCGCGAAACGGTCAGCGGGTACGCCCCGGAAAACGTCGAGGAGATTACCGGCGTCAGCGCCCGGGAGATCCGTGATGCGATGCGCATCTTCGCCGCCGCGCCGTCCGCTACCGTGATGTGGGGAATGGGCGTCACCCAGTTCGGGCAGGCGGTGGACGTGGTGAAAGGGCTTTCAACCCTGGCGCTGCTCACCGGCAACCTCGGGCGTGAGCACTGCGGCGTCGGCCCGGTGCGCGGGCAGAATAACGTGCAGGGCGCGTGCGACATGGGGGTGATCCCCAACCAGTTCCCCGGCTATCAGAACGTGACGGACCCGCAGGTGCGCGAGAAATTCGCCCGGGCGTGGGGAGTCGATCCCGCCCTGATGGATGACCAGGTCGGCGTGCGGATCACCGAAGTGCCGCACCTCGCCCTGGAGGGCAAGGTCAAAGCCTATTACATCATGGGGGAAGATCCGCTCCAGACCGAAGCCGATCTGGGCCTGGTGCGCAAAGGGTTTGACGCGCTCGACTTCGTGGTGGTGCAGGACATCTTTATGACCAAAACCGCCGAGGCGGCAGATGTGCTGCTGCCCGCCACCTCCTGGGGCGAACACGGCGGGGTCTTTACCTGCGCCGACCGCGGTTTCCAGCGCTTTGAAAAAGCCGTTGAGCCAAAGGGCAACGTCAAGCGCGACTGGGAGATCATCAGCCTGATCGCCACCGCGATGGGCTACCCGATGGCGTACCGCGATAACCAGCAGATCTGGGACGAGATGCGCGAACTCTGCCCGCTGTTCTACGGCGTGACCTACGAAAAAATGGGCGACATGGGACACATCCAGTGGCCGTGCCCGACACTCGATCATCCGGGCACGCCATGGCTCTACGCGGACAACCGCTTTGACACCCCGAGCGGCAAAGGGCAGTTGTTTGCCGCCCCGTGGCGCAAACCGGCAGAGATGCCGGACGCCGACTATCCGCTGGTGCTCTGCACCGTGCGCGAGGTGGGGCACTACTCCTGCCGTTCGATGACCGGCAACTGCGCGGCGCTGCAAACCCTGGCCGATGAGCCGGGCTTTGTGCAGATCAACCCGCAGGATGCGGAAAAGCTCGGCATCCGCGATCGCCAGCTGGTGTGGGTCAGCTCCCGCCGCGGGAAGGTGATCAGCCGCGCCGACGTCAACGAACGCATCAATGAAGGGGCGGTATACATGACCTATCAGTGGTGGATTGGGGCCTGCAACGAGCTGACCCAGGACAACCTCGACCCGGTCTCGAAAACGCCCGAAACCAAATACTGCGCGGTGAAGATCGACACCATTGCCGATCAATCCTGGGCGGAAAACTATGCCCAGACCACCTACAGCGCCATGAAACAACGCCTGCGCGAGGCGGTAGAGAGTTAACGCATGTGTACAAACGGCACGCTGCTGCGCATTCGCGGCAAAGTCCAGGGGGTGGGGTTCCGCCCCTGGGTCTGGCAACTGGCCCGGCAACTGGGGTTGAAGGGCGACGTCTGCAACGATGGGGCAGGCGTGGTGGTGCGTCTCAGCGGTGAGACGCAGGACTTCATCACCCGGCTGGCCGCCGGTGGCCCGCCGCTGGCGCGTATTGATGATATCAGCGAGCAGCCGTGGCACTGGTCGCCGCTGCCGGTGGCGTTCACCATTCTGCCGAGCCAGCAGGGGCAGATGACCACCCAGGTGGTGCCGGATGCCGCGACCTGTCCGCACTGTCTGGCCGAGATGAACGATCCGCGCGAGCGTCGCTACCGTTATCCCTTTATCAACTGCACCCACTGTGGGCCGCGCTTCACCATTATCCGGGCGATGCCTTACGACCGCCCGGCCACCACCATGGCGGCGTTTGCGCTGTGTCCGGCCTGCGAAGCGGAGTATCGCGATCCGGCCGACCGGCGCTTTCACGCCCAGCCGGTGGCCTGCCCGGAGTGCGGGCCGCAGCTTAGCTGGGTGTGCGGCGAAGCGCGGGAAGAGAAAGACCACGCCCTGCGGGCCGCGGAAGCGATGCTTAAGCAGGGCGGGATCGTGGCGATAAAAGGCCTCGGCGGCTTTCATCTGGCCTGCGATGCCAGCGATGCGCAGGCGGTCAACCGCCTGCGCGAGCGCAAGCAGCGTCCGACGAAGCCGCTGGCGGTGATGATCCCCGAGCGATTAGCCCAGACTCTGCCCGCCGCGGCGCAGGCGCTGCTGCGTTCAACGGCCGCGCCGATTGTGCTGGTGGATAAGCGGCTCCTGGCCTGCTGCGAGGCCATCGCCCCGGGGCTGAACGAGGTGGGGGTGATGCTGGCGGCGAACCCGCTCCAGCACCTGTTAATGCAGGATCTGGATCGTCCGCTGGTGATGACCTCCGGCAACCTCAACGGCTGCCCGCCTGCGCTGACCAACGACCAGGCATTACAGGATCTGGCCGGCATTGCTGACGGCTGGCTGCTGCATAACCGCGAGATCGTCCAGCGCATGGATGACTCGGTGCTGCGCGCCAGCGGGGAAATGCTGCGCCGCTCCCGGGGCTTTGTCCCGGATGCGCTGCCGTTGCCGCCCGGTTTTGACGCTGTGCCGTCGCTGTTGTGTCTTGGGGCGGATCTGAAAAATACCTTCTGCCTGGTGCGCGGCGGGGAGGCGATCCTGAGCCAGCATCTGGGCGATCTGGGGGATGACGACGCGCTGGGCCAGTGGCAGCAGGCCCTGAATGCGTTGCAGGATCTCTGGCAGTTTATCCCGGAGGGGGTGGTGACCGATGCCCATCCCGGCTATCGCTCAACCCTGCTGGGGGAGCAGATGTCATATCCGCACTATCGCGTGCTGCATCACCATGCCCACGCCGCGGCCTGCCTGGCGGAACACGGCTGGCCGCGCGACGGCGGGGATGTGATCGCCCTGGTGCTGGACGGTATCGGCCAGGGGGAAAACGGCGCACTGTGGGGCGGGGAGTGCCTGCGGGTCAACTACCGTCGCTGTGACCGGCTCGGCGGCCTGCCCGCAGTGGCGCTGCCCGGCGGCGATCTGGCGGCGCGCCAGCCGTGGCGCAACCTGCTGGCCCAGTGGCAGGCGTTTGTGCCCCAGTGGCAGACCCTGCCCGAGGCCGATGCGCTGCGGGATAAACCCTGGCAGCCGCTGGCCCGGGCGATCGCGCGGGGGGTGAATTGCCCAACGGCCTCATCCACCGGACGGCTGTTTGATGCCGTGGCCGCCGCAACAGGCTGCGCCCCGGCGCAGCTCAGCTACGAGGGGGAGGCCGCCTGTCGGCTGGAGGCTCTGGCGCTGCGTGGCGGGCCGGTCAGCCATCCGGTCACGTTGCCGGTACGCGACGGCGAGCTGGATATGGCGACGTTCTGGCAACAGTGGCTGGGCTGGCAGGCCAGTGCCGAACAACGCGCCTGGGCGTTTCACGACGCGCTGGCAAAAGGGCTGGCAACGCTGGCGGCGTCGCATGCCCGGATGCGCAACCTCGACACCGTCGTTTGCAGCGGCGGGGTCCTGCATAACCGGCTCCTGCGGGAACGCCTGCATTTCTGGCTGAGCGATTTTACCGTGCTGTTTCCCGGGCGGCTGCCCGCCGGAGACGGCGCGATTGCATTTGGACAGGCGGTGATCGCTGCCGCGTCTTTTTCTTAAATCGGGATATCACGATGTTTATCAAATACTTCAATAACCACCCTAAAGCCATGGCGCTGATGCTGGCTTTGATCGCCACCAATATTGTCGCCTGGGGGACGGCGTTTTACCTCTTTCACAACACCCCGTCGCTGATGGCGGCCAGCCTGCTGGCCTGGTGCTACGGCCTGCGTCATGCGGTGGATGCTGACCACATCGCCGCCATTGATAACGTTACCCGCAAGATGATGCAGCAGGGCAAACGCCCGTGTGGAATTGGAGCATGGTTCTCGCTGGGTCACTCCACCATCGTGGTACTGGCCTCCATCGCCATCGCGGCGACCGCCACGGCCTTCAGCCGCAATATGGAATGGTTCCACGAAACCGGCGGCATGATCGGCACGGCGGTGTCGGCCTTTTTCCTGCTGGCGATGGCGCTGGTGAACCTGGTGATCCTGCGCGATGTCTGGGGCAGCTTTAATAAAATGAAGCGCGGTGAGAAGGTGCCGGAAGCGGTCTCCTTTGCCCGCGGCGGGGTGATGAACTGGCTGTTCCGCTCGGCGTTCCGCCTGGTGACCCGCAGCTGGCATATGTATCTGGTGGGCTTTCTGTTTGGTCTGGGCTTTGATACCGCCACGGAGATCGGCGTGCTGGGGATCTCCGCAGCCGGTGCCTCCAGCGGCATGTCGGTGTGGGCGATCATGGTGTTCCCGCTGCTGTTTACCAGCGGCATGGCGCTGATTGATACCCTCGACAACCTGATTATGGTGGGTGCCTATGGCTGGGCCTTCAATAAGCCGCAGCGCAAGCTCTATTACAACATCACCATCACCGGCACCTCGGTGGTGGTGGCGCTGTTTATCGGCGGGCTGGAAGCGCTGGGCCTGCTGGCCGATAAGTTTGGCCTGACGGGCGGGCTGTGGAATAGCGTGGCAGCGCTGAACGACAATCTGGGCAACGCCGGGTTTATCGTGGTCGGGCTGTTTATCGTCTGCTGGATCGCCTCGCTGATTAACTACCGCTTCAAAGGCTACGACGCGCTGGTGGTTCGCTAGGCGCTACTCGTCATCGCTGTCCGTTCGTCATGGCATTTTTGACGAATGGACACCGCACCGCACTCTCCCTCCGTTATTTCTCTTATTTTTCAGTGGTTTAAATTATAAGTGCTTGCTGGCACACTTCATGCATACCGCTGAGGACATATTACTAACGGAGTAACTACCGATGAAGAAAGTCGTCACGGTTTGCCCCTATTGCGCATCGGGTTGCAAAATCAACCTGGTGGTCAATAACGGCAAAGTCGTCAAGGCTGAAGCAGCTCAGGGTAAGACCAATCAGGGCGATCTCTGCCTGAAAGGGTATTACGGCTGGGATTTTATCAACGATACGCAGATCCTGACCCCGCGCCTGAAATCGCCGATGATCCGTCGCGAGCGCGGCGGCAAGCTGGAAGCCGTCTCCTGGGACGAAGCGCTGGATTACGTTGCCACTAAACTCAACGCGATCAAAGCCGCACACGGCCCGGATGCAATCATGACCACCGGGTCATCGCGCGGCACCGGCAACGAAACCAACTACATCATGCAAAAATTTGCCCGCGCGGCAGTCGGCACGAACAACGTCGACTGCTGCGCGCGCGTCTGACACGGCCCATCGGTTGCAGGTCTGCACCAGTCGGTCGGTAACGGCGCAATGAGTAACTCCATTGTCGGTATAGAAAAAGCCGATATGGTCTTTATTTTTGGCTATAACCCGGCGGATTCGCACCCCATCGTGGCGAACCGGGTGATCAAAGCCAAACGCAACGGGGCGAAGATTATCGTCTGCGATCCGCGCAAAATTGAAACCGCGCGCATTGCCGATATGCATCTGGCGTTGAAAAACGGCTCCAATATCGCGCTGCTCAACGCGATGGGGCATGTGATCATTGAAGAGCAGCTGTACGACCGGGCGTTTGTGGCGGCGCGTACTGAAGGCTTCGAGGAGTATCGCAAAATCGTCGAAGGCTATACGCCGGAATCGGTGGAAGCCATCACCGGGGTGAGCGCCCAGGAGATCCGTCAGGCGGCAAGAATGTACGCCGCTGCGGAAAACGCCGCCATTCTCTGGGGCATGGGCGTGACCCAGTTCTACCAGGGCGTGGAAACCGTGCGTTCCCTGACCAGCCTGGCGCTGCTCACGGGCAACCTCGGCAAGCCGTATGCAGGGGTTAACCCGGTGCGCGGTCAGAACAACGTGCAGGGCGCGTGCGACATGGGTGCGCTGCCGGATACCTATCCGGGCTATCAGTACATCAACAACCCGGAAAACCGGGCCAAATTCGCCAAAGCCTGGGGCGTGGCGTCTCTGCCTGCCCATACCGGCTATCGCATCAGCGAGCTGCCTCACCGGGTCGCTCACGGCGAAGTGCGTGCCGCGTACATCATGGGGGAAGATCCACTCCAGACGGACGCCGAGCTGTCTGCGGTGCGGAAAGCCTTTGAAGAGCTGGAGCTGGTCATCGTGCAGGATATCTTTATGACCAAGACCGCCGCCGCCGCCGATGTGATCCTGCCGTCCACCTCCTGGGGTGAGCATGAAGGGGTTTACACCGCCGCCGACCGCGGTTTCCAGCGCTTCTTCAAAGCGGTAGAGCCGAAGTGGGACCTGAAAACCGACTGGCAGATCATCAGCGAGATCGCCACCCGGATGGGCTATCCGATGCACTATGACAACACCCAGCAGATCTGGGATGAACTCCGTCATCTGTGCCCGGATTTCCTGGGTGCCACTTACGAGAAGATGGGCGAGCTGGGCTACATCCAGTGGCCGTGCCGCGACGAGTCAGAGGCCGATCAGGGGACGGATTACCTGTTCGAGAAAGAGTTCTCTACCCCGAACGGGCTGGGGCAACTCTATACCTGTGACTGGGTGGCACCGATCGACAAGCTCACCGAGGAGTACCCGCTGGTGCTCTCGACGGTGCGTGAGGTCGGCCACTACTCGTGCCGTTCGATGACCGGCAACTGTGCCGCACTGGCGGCGCTGGCCGATGAACCGGGCTATGCGCAGATCAATACCGCCGACGCGAAGCGCCTCGGCATTGAGGACGAAGCCCTGGTGTGGGTCACGTCGCGCAAAGGCAAAGTCATTACCCGCGCGCAGGTGAGCGATCGCCCGAATATCGGCGCGGTGTACATGACCTACCAGTGGTGGATTGGAGCCTGTAACGAGCTGGTGACGGAGAACCTCAGCCCGATTACCAAAACGCCGGAGTATAAGTATTGCGCCGTGCGCGTGGAGCCGATTGCCGATCAGCAGGGCGCCGAGCAGTACGTGATTGATGAATATCACAGGCTGAAAAAGCACCTGAAGGAGCTGGCAAGAGGGTAATGCCAGACCCTGCAAAAGCAGCCTTCCGGGGCTGCTTTTTTTTGCCTGTTGCCGCCAGGAAAAAAGATATTTCTCTGATTGTGGACCACATTAAATTTAAAAAAGAGACAACGCATTTTTTAGCCGAGAATATATTCGTGCAATCAGAATGTCAGGAAAAATAAAATAACGAAGGCGTTTATCAGCCGTTCAGCCATCCGGGTGTTTGAATGGGTAAAATAAATAATATAAACATTGCTTAGCTAATTTTTCTGTGTCTTAATAGCGCCATCGGTTTGGAAAACAGACCTTACGAAAGCAGTTTTAGTAAAGCAGTCCTCATTTCAGGTGTTATCCACAGATACCCTTCTTCATGAGTCTCCTCCTAAGTGCCAGGTAAGACACTCTCTCAATACAGGCCATCACTGCCGCGATTAAGTGGCTCATAATTAAGGAATTATCTATGTCTAATAAAATGACTGGTTTAGTAAAATGGTTTAACGCAGATAAAGGTTTTGGCTTTATCACCCCTGATGACGGCAGCAAAGATGTCTTCGTACATTTCTCTGCGATTCAGAGCGACAGCTTCAAAACTCTGGATGAAGGGCAGAAAATCTCCTTCACCATTGAAAATGGCGCTAAAGGTCCTGCTGCCGGAAACGTCACAGTTCTGTAATCTGCGTTAATTATCAGTAGTTATTACGATAGCGATGAAGGTAATAGCCTGAGCAGTTAATCTCTGCTGATAAAAAAATAAACCCGCCCTGAGCGGGTTTTTTATTGCCTGAATTTAGCCTGGCCGCGCTGCGTTTATTTTTGCGGGGCGTAATAAATAAATCGCTACGTTTAACCCGGACGGCATTGTCTCACCGGTGGCTGAAAGCAAGCCTGGCGGCAAAGCATAAAAAGAGCCCGCCGGTGGCCCGATCCATCGCCATGATGACGCGCTTTTTTTTCAGAAGGCCGGATGCCAGCTGTGTGGACAGGATCAGCGTCACCGACCACAGGGTGCCGATCAGCACATGAATGCTGACCAGAATGAATGTCCAGATGAAAGGCGAATGCCCGGCCGGGATGAACTGCGGTAAAAACGAGACGTAAAAAATGCCCATTTTTGGATTAAGTACGTTCCCCAGCATCCCCTTTATAAACCAGTTGCTCCGGGAAGCGGGCGTTTCATCGTTCTGAGTGAATGACGATCGGGGGCGCATCAGCAGCTGTAAGCCCAGCCAGCCCAGGTAAGCCGCGCCGCAGATTTTCAAAAGGGTATAAGCCAGTTCAGACCAGGCCAGCAGCGCCCCCACTCCGAGTGCGACAAGCGCCCCCCAGATGAAACAGCCGGCATCAATGCCGAGCGCCGCCTGAAATGCTTTCTTTCCCCCTTCGGCGCAGGCCGTTCGAAGGATAAGGGCGGTATCAAGACCGGGGGTAAGCGTCAGCAGTAAGGCGGCGAAGGAGAAAGCGAGAAGTGAATCGGTGACAGACATTTTCTTTATCCGAAAGGACGGATGTTAGTCACTTATTTACATTCGATCAACATCTCGCTAAGCCAGATTCTGGATAACCCTCAGAAATTCCAGTCCTCATCCTCGGTCTCGACCGCTTTTCCCATCACATACGACGACCCCGACCCCGAGAAGAAGTCATGGTTTTCGTCGGCATTGGGTGACAGCGCCGCGAGGATCGCCGGGTTCACTTCGGCCATCTCCGGTGGGAACAGTGCCTCGTAGCCCAGGTTCATCAGCGCCTTGTTGGCGTTGTAGCAGAGGAACGCCTTCACATCCTCTTCCCAGCCGGTTCCGGCATACAGCTCTTCGGTATAGGCCAGCTCGTTGTCATAGAGATCCATCAGCAGATCCAGCGCAAAGTTTTTTAACGCCTCGCGCTCGGCCTCACTCACTTTCTCCAGCCCTTTCTGGTACTTATAGCCAATGTAGTACCCGTGTACCGCTTCGTCACGGATGATGAGCCGAATCAGATCCGCGGTGTTGGTCAACTTGCCGCGGCTCGACCAGTACATCGGCAGCCAGAAGCCGGAATAGAAGAGGAACGACTCCAGAAACACGCTGGCGATCTTCTTCTTCAAGGGTTCATCGGCGCGATAATGTTCCAGCACCCGCTGGGCTTTGCGCTGCAACGCCTCGCTCTCTTCGCTCCAGCGGTAGGCGGCGTCCACGTCTTTGGTCTGACAAAGGGTCGAAAAGATCGAGCTGTAGGAGCGGGCATGCACCGCCTCCATAAAGCTGATGTTCGACATCACCGCCTCTTCGTGCGGCGTCAGCGCATCGGCGATCAGGGCCGGGGCACCCACGGTGTTCTGCACCGTGTCGAGCAGCGTCAGACCGGTAAAGACGCGAATGGTGAGCTGCTGCTCGGCGTGGCTCAGCGTGGCCCATGCCTGCACGTCATTAGACAGGGGCACCTTTTCTGGCAGCCAGAAGTTGCTGGTCAGGCGGTTCCACACCTCCAGATCTTTGTCATCTTCGATGTTGTTCCAGTTAATGGCCTGTACCCGTGACAGTTTCATCCTCTCTCCTTACAGCGCGCAGGACACGCAGCCTTCTGTTTCGGTGCCTTCCAGCGCAAGCTGGCGCAGGCGAATGTAGTACAGGGTCTTGATCCCTTTCTTCCACGCGTAAATCTGCGCTTTGTTGATGTCGCGGGTGGTGGCGGTATCGGGGAAGAACAGCGTCAGCGACAGCCCCTGATCGACGTGCTTCGTCGCCTCGGCATAGGTATCGATAATTTTTTCCGGGCCAATCTCGTAGGCATCCTGATACAGGGACAGGTTGTCGTTGGTCATAAACGGGGCGGGGTAGTAGACGCGCCCGGTTTTGCCCTCTTTGCGGATCTCAATTTTCGAGACGATAGGGTGAATGCTCGAGGTCGCATGGTTGATGTAGGAGATAGAGCCGGTCGGCGGCACCGCCTGTAAGTTCTGGTTGTAAATGCCGTACTGCATCACGTCGGCACGCAACTGCTGCCACATCTCGCGCGTCGGCAGGGTAACGCCAGCGCGGGCAAACAGATCGCGCACTTTCTCCGTTTTCGGCTGCCAGTCGTTTTCCAGATACTGATTAAAATATTCGCCGCTGGCATAGCGCGACTGTTCAAAGCCCGCGAAACGCTGACGGTGTTCGCGCGCCAGCATCATCGAGGTATGCAGGGCGTGCCAGGTGATGGTGTAGAAATAGAGGTTGGTGAAATCCAGTCCCTCCGGGCTGCCGTAGGCGATCCCCTCCCGCGCCAGATAGCCGTGCAGGTTCATCTGCCCGAGGCCGATCGCGTGCGAGGCGGCATTCCCGGCCTCTACCGAGGGCACGCTGCGGATGTGGCTCATGTCCGATACCGCCGACAGGCCGCGCACCGCGGTTTCGACAGTGCGGCCAAAGTTGGGGGAGTCCATGGTATGGGCAATGTTCAGCGAACCCAGATTGCAGGAGATATCGTGCCCGGTCCGGGTGTAATCCAGATCCTCGTCATAGGTTGAGGCGCTGTTAACCTGCAAAATCTCCGAGCACAGGTTGCTCATGTTGATGCGCCCGGCAATCGGGTTAGCGCGGTTAACGGTGTCTTCAAACATGATGTACGGATAGCCGGACTCAAACTGGATCTCCGCCAGCCGCTGGAAGAAGTCGCGGGCATTCATCCAGGTCTTGCGAACGCGCGCGTCTGCCACCAGGTCGTCATACAGCTCGCTAACCGCCACATCACCAAACGGCTTACCGTAGAGGCGCTCCACGTCATAGGGGGAGAACAGCGCCATGTCGGCGTTCTCCTTGGCCAGCCGGAAGGTGATATCCGGGATCACCACCCCCAGCGACAGGGTTTTAATGCGAATTTTTTCGTCAGCGTTTTCGCGTTTGGTATCCAGGAAACGCAGGATATCCGGGTGATGGGCATGCAGATAGACCGCTCCGGCCCCCTGGCGCGCGCCTAACTGGTTGGCGTAGGAGAACGCATCTTCCAGCATTTTCATGACCGGGATCACCCCGGAGGACTGGTTCTCAATGCGCTTGATGGGTGCCCCGGCTTCCCGAAGGTTCGAAAGCAAAAACGCCACCCCGCCGCCGCGTTTGGAGAGCTGCAACGCCGAATTTACGGCGCGGCCAATCGACTCCATATTGTCTTCAATGCGCAGCAGGAAGCAGGAGACCAGCTCCCCGCGCTGGGCTTTTCCGCAGTTGAGGAAGGTGGGTGTCGCGGGCTGAAAACGGCCTGCCAGCATCTCGTCGGTAAGCTGGCGGGCCAGGTTTTCATCCCCCTGGGCGAGGGTCAGGGCCACCATCACCACCCGATCTTCAAAGTGCTCAAGGTACTGCTTGCCGTCGAAGGTTTTTAGCGTGTAGCTGGTGTAAAACTTCCACGCGCCGAGGAACGTCTGGAAACGAAAACCGCTGGCGTAAGCATGGGCAAACAGCGCCAGCACAAAGGCAGGATCGAAGCGCGACAGGATCTTCGGATCGTAATAACTCTCGCTGACCAGGTAATCGAGACGCGCCTGCGGGCTGGCAAAGGTCATGGTGTTGGGATAGACGTGGGCGTTAAAAAAGGCGTCCACCGCCTCATGATCTTTACTGAACTGGATCTTCCCGTCCCGATCGTACAGGTTGAGCATGGCGTTCAGCGCATGGAAATCGGTTGATCGCTGCATTACGCGCTCTGCGGTTGTCGTTGCCAAAATTCGTTCACTCCTTTACGCACGTTATCGACGTCCTGCTGCGTCCCCATCAGCTCGAAGCGATAGAGGTACGGCACGCCGCATTTTTGTGAGATGACATCCCCGGCGCGGCCGAACGCCTCACCGAAATTACGGTTGCCAGCGGCAATCACGCCGCGGATAAGCGCCCGGTTGTGCGGATCGTTGAGAAAGCGGATCGCCTGCCGCGGCACCGCCCCGGCCGTTCCGCCCCCGCCGTAACTGGGCACTACCAGAATAAAAGGCTCGTCTACCTGGATCCGCTCCCGCTCGTTCAGGGGGATCCGCACGGCGGGTAGCCCCACGCGCTCGATAAAGCGGTGCGTGTTCTCCGAGCTGCTGGAGAAGTAGACGAGAAGGCTCATGCCCGGGCGGCCTGTGCTGGCTGCGGCAGGCGGTTAATCATGTCCGGGCGGAAGCCCGACCACCGGGTATCACCGGCGATAACCACCGGCAGCTGGCGGAACCCCTGGGCACGAAGGCTCTCTGCCGCATCAGGAACCTGATCAACAAACACCTGCTCGAAGACCAGGCCGCGGCTCTCCATCGCGCGTTTGGTGGCATGGCACTGCACGCAGTCGGCTCGAGTGTAAATAATAATGCGCATGATTCGTATTTCCATCTAGAATGGGATTCCGACGCCAGTTGCTGCGTCACCGTGAGTCTCTCTTGCTAAAGGAAATACTAGATGTAGTTGCTATAAGTTTCAACCATACAAGATATGGGAAAATATGCGGGATTTTACTGCCGGGGATGCGTTCAGCGGGAGAGGGCGCGCGCAGGGGTTAAAAAAGAAAAACCCCCATACCAGAGGGCATGGGGGCGAAGACGATAGAACGGGATCGGGGATTATTTGCGCAGAGCCAGCAGCGCACCGATAAAGATCCCCACCGCGGCGACAGTACCTACTGCACACATCGGACGTTCACGAATAAAGGTGTTAGCGCAGCCGATGGCATCACAGGCGGCCTGCTTGCCGGTGGAGCGACCCTGCAGACGCGCACGGGTTTCACGCAGCAGCGATTTGGCTTTACGTCTGGCGTCATCCGCTTCGCCCTTCGCATCTGATCCCCAGGATTTCAAAACGCTCTCCAGCGAATCCGCTAATTTCCTGACATCGTTATGGATATCCTGAACATCGTCATCAACATCGTTTCGGTTTGAACGGTTAAACATATGCTTCTCCCTTGAATTTGCGGTAATTAACAGTTTAGACCACCTTTTTAATATCTGAAGCCGGTCACGGCTTATCAGGCCGTTTATGGATTTTTCTGAAAGCACTGCTATTGCTGAATACGGTAAGGTTGCCGGGCAGGAATGATAATGAGGAAAGAATATGTATTTACGACCGGATGAGGTTGCGCGCGAACTTGAAAAAGCGGGATTTACCGTGGATGTGGTAACCCAAAAAGCATACGGGTACCGTCGTGGCGATAATTATGTTTATGTGAACCGCGAAGCACGTATGGGGCGCACGGCGCTGATCATTCATCCCACGCTGAAAGAGAGAAGTCTTTCCTTTGCGGAGCCTGCCTCAGAGATGAAAACCAGCGACCATTATGAGCAGTTCCCGCTCTATTTAGGGGGCAATAACCAGGAACATTATGGTATTCCGCATGGCTTCAGTTCCCGCATGGCGCTGGAACGTTTTCTGAAAGGCCTGTTTGGCGACTCGCAATAACGACGCGACTGGCTTTTCGCCAGTCGCCGTGCCTTACGCTTTGACCTGATGATACTGGCTGACTTTGAACAGACGTCGGCAGTAATCGAGGAAATAGCCGTACACCGCACCCATCATCATCGATACCACGATATTTGAACTTACCGCCGCGGCGATCTGGTGCCAGTCGGCTCCCACCGTTAACAAAATCGCGACATAAACGGGCGACTGAAAAGTGACATACGCAACGACGTCCGCCAGATTTTTCATCCAGCCGGTAGGGGAGTAGCGCCGGGCAAAACGCATCACCGCATCACGATAGAAACCGTACGGCCATGCAATTAAGATATTCACCGGGACGGCTACCAGACGGGAGGAAAGCGACTGCTCGAAGGTCATTCCAGAGAGGAATATTTCAATCAGCATGTTCACCACCGAACAGTAGACCACCATGGCAAAGGTATCCGCTACCGCGTGACGCAGGCGAGACTGCCGAGAGAACATGTTCTGACTCCTTCAGGGTCGTATATCAGAGAGGCTAAAGCGGGACAGGCTAGTGCTTTAGGTTGCTTTATTTTTCGTGTATAGCGTATCTTTCTGCATTAAAACCTACAATTAGCGATAAATTTTTATTTAAAGGCGTTTTGTCGGGAAAATGCTCTAAACGAACCGGTTTTGTGAGCGCGGCGGCATTTTCTCTTCGGTCTTTTATTTTTTCCACTATAAACAATGGCTTATATTTTTATATTTCAGCCTCTGGCATGGGCTGTGTTCCGACGTGATAACGCTGCGCTTTGCTGGCGGGTTATGTTGCGAGTTTGCGTTTGAGAAGCAAAAGATAGCGGAATAGGAATTTTTGCTTTATGCAGCAGGAATGAATGAATATTCGATATACCATCAAAATAATTGAAGGGTTAATAGCCCTGGAAAAGGTCAGGAGTTAAATAAACCTTAAACCGGTTATAAGAATAAATCATACAAAAAGTAAGGGGTCGTACTTTATATTTCTTTGTTTCATTTAATTTGAGATAAATTATATTTTCCTGCACTGTCGTCTGGATGTTCATAAACAAATGAATTACCATGACCGCTATTGCTTATTTTATCGACTTAAAAGGTTTTCATTTTATATGACTTCGCTGTTACAGAATCTTAATAATATTCGTACTCTGCGCGCCACGGCGCGTGAATTCTCGCTGGACGTGCTGGAAGATATGCTCGAAAAGCTCCGCATCGTCACCGAAGAAAAGCGTAATGAACAGGCTGAAGTTGAACAGCAGCGCGCTGAGCAGAATCAGAAAATTAACGCTCTGCTGGAGAAGATGAAAGCTGACGGTATTTCGGCAGAAGACCTGCTGGGTTCCAACCTGTTGAACACCCCGGCCCAGCCTAAGAAGCGCCAGGCGCGTGCGGCAAAATATCGCTTTACGGATACCGACGGTCAGGTGAAAACCTGGACCGGTCAGGGTCGTACGCCGAAGCCGATTACCCTTGCCCTGGCGGAAGGAAAATCACTGGATGATTTCCTGATTTAATTCGTACCAACCGGGCGGATTAACGCCGCCCGGTCGCGTCTGTTTAGCAGACGCCAAAATCGCCATCTTCTTTATACAGCGATACGTCCGCTGCCTTCAGGGTATATTTTTCCCCTTCTTCGTTACTCGCCTGTACTGCCACAATCTGATCGTCGTGTACTTCGATCACTTTCAGCTTTGGACCACCCATACGCGGTTGTACATAATCGCCAACAGAAAACATAGTTATCTCCTCATGATAGTTTCGCCCCTAACAGTAGCCCAGGCGCAGGCCGCGGTACAGCGCCACGCGCGGAATACTCCTAAATCGCCAGCCTAAACCTGTGTAAAGAGGGTAAAAGAGGGTAAAACTTCACGCGAAGGCTGGCAGCTGTGCGTAGACTCACTACGCTTAGAGTTAAAATCTCTTTTTATACAATGACCTGACTGCTTGCATGGAGAATTTATGGGTTTCTGGCGTATCGTAATTACCATCATTTTACCGCCCCTTGGCGTACTGCTGGGCAAAGGCTTTGGCTGGGCGTTTATCCTGAACATCATCCTGACGCTGCTGGGCTACATTCCTGGCCTTATTCATGCGTTCTGGGTGCAGAGCCGCAGCTAAGTTCGCCACAGTAAATCGCTGTAGATCCCGGTCAACACCCCCTGGGGGGCAAACTGCTGTTTGATCCAGCGGGTGACCTGACCGGTAGCCGCATGCTGCGTGGCGAGCAGCATGCGCGAGTCCTGGCGCGGGTTGTTGATTCGCCGCGTGACCAGTAGCCCCGCCTCCACCGCCTCTCTCGCCATATGCTCCGGCAAAAAACCAATCCCTTCCCCGAGGATCTGGCACTGACACTTGGTATTAAAATCCGGGACCAGGATCGCCTCCTGGCCGTGTAGCAACCAGCCCACTTTTTTATTAATGGTATGCGCCGTGTCTTCGACCATGATGTTGGGGTACAGCCGCAGCTGGCTCTCAGCCAGCGGCTCGGGCGCCAGCGCCAGCGGGTGTTCCGGGGCGATGGCAAACACCCAGCGGATCGCGCCGATTTCGGTGTAATCGATCCCGCCTCCATCGAGCAGGGTATCCGGGGCACCGATGGCGATATTCGCCTGATTATTAATGATCGAATCCCAGACGCCGTTATACACCTCGGTGGTCACCGTGATCTGGCAGGTCGGGAACTGCTTTTTCAGCACCTGCAATAAGCGCGCGGTGTGGCGCGGGGTATAGAGCAGCTGGTTGATGCAGATCCGCACCCGCGTCTCAATCCCCTGGGAAATAGTGTCGATCCCGCGCTTGATGGCGTGGAAGTCATTCAGCAGGTCTATGGCTTTGCGGTAGAAGTAGAACCCCGATTCGGTCAGCTCGATGCTGCGGGTATTGCGCACAAACAGCACCACATCGAGGCCGGTCTCCATACGTTTAATGGTGTAGCTGATGGCCGAGGTGGTGACTCCCAGCTCGGCCGCGGCTTTGCTAAAGCTGCCAAATCGCGCCGCGGTGGTGAAGGCCAGCAGGTTCTCTTCGGTAAAGATGGAATTCATATCATGGCTCCTGGCACCCATCAGTTTTGAACATATTTTAACAACGCGGTTACAACTCATTTGACGCCGGTCACAGTTCTGGAAATTTGCTGCGAGCCGCACAGCGCAAGGGCTGCGTAAACATAAGAAGAATGCAGCTTAAGGGCTTAAAAAGCGGTAAAACATAAGGAAAAGGTTGCACAGACGCACATTTTGACCGGACTGTTAAATTTAACTCAACAATGAATTCGCTGTCGATGAATCATTTTTAAGCGGATTCTTTTCTGACCAGGCCGTTGCTATGCTCACTCCATCAGAAAGGAAAATCAGGAGTGTGGATATGTCCAGCAATGAACTCGTTACCGAATTTCTGCTCGCTGCCGAACAGGGGAATGCCGAAGCATTAAAAGCCTGTCTGGAAAAAGGGGTGGATATTAACGCCACCAACCGTCAGAAACGAACCGCCATTATTATTGCCAGCCTGAATAAACATTATCCCTGCGTGGAATTACTGATTTCCGCCGGGGCGAATATCGACCAGCAGGATCAGACCTGTTTCAACCCGTTCCTCATCAGTTGCCTGACCAACGATCTCACCCTGCTGCGCCTGGTGCTGCCAGCCAACCCGGATCTCGATCGTCTTACGCGCTTCGGCGGCGTGGGGATCACCCCGGCCAGCGAGAAAGGCCATCTGGAAGTGGTCCAGGAACTGCTGGCCCACACCGACATCAACGTTAACCATACCAACTTTGTAGGCTGGACCCCGCTGCTCGAAGCCATCGTCCTGAATGACGGCGGCCCCCGCCAGCAGGCGATCGTCAAGCTGCTGCTCGACCACGGCGCCAACCCGCACATGACCGATAAATACGGCAAATCCCCCCTCGAACTGGCGCGGGAAAAAGGCTTCAGCGAGATTGCCGAACTGCTGATCGCCGCCGGCGCGTAATACCCCCGGCCAGCCGTTTCAGGCTGGCCTAAAAAAAATAGCCTTTTCCATCATGCCTTCGGGCCTGATGTGGCCCCCTTTTGCCCGCATTAAGGAGGACGTAATGCCCACCAAAATCGTGATAAAAAAGAATACGTATTTTGATTCTGTTTCGCTGATGTCGGTTTCTACCAAAGCGAATAAATTGCCCGGTGTCGAACAGGCCTTTGTCGCCATGGCCACCGAAATGAATAAAGGCGTCCTAAAAAATCTCGGCCTGCTGACGCCGGAATTAGAGGACGCCAAAAACGGCGATCTGATGATCGTGATTAAAGGCGAGGCCGCCAACGACGACACCCTGGCCGCCATCGAAGCCCTGTTCGCACGTAAAGAGCAAGCGGGCAGCCACGAAGCGCGCTATGCCACCCTCGCCAGCGCCAAAACACATCGCCCGGACGCCAACCTGGCGGTGATCTCCGTCAACGGCACCTTTGCCGCCCGCGAGGCGCGCCAGGCGCTGGAGAACAACCTTAATGTCATGCTGTTCTCGGATAACGTCTCACTCGACGACGAGCTGGCACTCAAGCAGCTGGCCCACGAAAAAGGGCTGTTGATGATGGGGCCGGACTGCGGCACCGCCATCATTAACGGGGCAGGGCTGTGCTTTGCCAACGCGGTGCGTCGCGGAACCATTGGCATCGTCGGCGCTTCCGGCACCGGCAGCCAGGAGCTGAGCGTGCGCATCCACGAATTCGGCGGCGGTATCTCCCAGTTGATCGGCACCGGCGGTCGCGATCTGAGTGAAAAAATCGGCGGTCTGATGATGCTCGACGCCATCGCAATGCTGGAAGCCGACGACGCCACGCAGGTCATCGTTCTGATCTCAAAACCCCCTGCGCCTGCGGTAGCCGAAAAAGTGCTGGCCCGCGCCCGCGCCTGTCGTAAGCCTGTCATCGCCTGTTTCCTCGGCCGCAATGAACCGCCTGCCGATGAAAACGGCCTGCAGTTCGCCCGCGGCACCAAAGACGCGGCGCTGAAAGCCGTTCTGCTCACCGGCATTAAACAAGAATCGCTCGATCTGCACCCGCTCAACTGGCCGCTGATCGAAGAGGTGCGTGCCCGTCTGACCCCGCAGCAGAAGTATATTCGCGGCCTGTTCTGCGGCGGCACCCTGTGCGACGAAGCGATGTTCGCCGCGCTGGAAAAATACGACGACGTGTACAGCAACATTCAGCCGGATCCGGCTAAACGTCTGGCGGATATCAACGTCAGCCAGGCGCACACCTTCCTCGACTTTGGTGATGATGACTTCACCAACGGCAAGCCGCACCCGATGATCGACCCGACCAACCGTATCAGCCGCCTGCTGCAGGAGGCGCGCGATCCCGAAGTGGGGGTGATCGTGATGGACTTCGTGCTCGGCTTCGGCGCGCATGACGATCCGGTGGGGGTGATGATCGAGGCGATCAAAGAGGCGCAGGCGATCGCCCGTGCCGACAACCGGCCGCTTGAGATCCTGGGCTACGTGCTCGGCACCGACCAGGATACCCCGTCGTTGACCCAACAGTGCCAGCTGCTGACCGATGCGGGGGTGATCTGGGCCAGCAGCAGTACCAACACCGGATTACTGGCACGTGAATTTGTCTGCAAAGGGGAGAAAGCCTGATGACCACCTTATTTAACCAGCCGCTAAACGTCATTAACGTCGGCATCGCCATGTTCAGCGACGACCTGAAAAAGCAGCATGTCCCGGTCACCCAACTCGACTGGACCCCGCCGGGGCAGGGCAATATGCAGGTGGTCGATGCCCTGGATCAACTGGCAGAGAAAACCCTGGCCGACAAAATTGCCGCCGCCAACAAAATCGCCCTTGAACGCATTATTCAGTCCCACCCGGTGCTGGTGGGGTATGACCAGGCGATCAACGTCGTGCCTGGCATGACCCGCACCACCATCCTGCACGCCGGTCCGCCGGTGGCGTGGGAGAACATGTGCGGGGCGATGAAAGGGGCAGTCACCGGGGCGCTGGTGTTTGAAGGGCTGGCGAAAGATATCGAAGACGCAGAGCGCGTGGCGGCGTCGGGGGAGATCACCTTCTCGCCGTGCCACGAACACGACTGCGTGGGCTCGATGGCGGGCGTCACCTCCGCGTCGATGTTTATGCACATCGTCGAGAACAAAACCTACGGCAACCGCGCCTTCACCAACCTCAGCGAGCAGATGGCGAAGATCCTGCGCATGGGTGCCAACGACCAGAGCGTGATCGACCGCCTGAACTGGATGCGCGACGTGCTCGGCCCGATGCTACGTGATGCCATGAAGATCATCGGCGAAATCGACCTGCGTTTAATGCTGGCCCAGGCCCTGCACATGGGCGACGAGTGCCACAACCGCAACAACGCGGGCACCACGCTGCTGATTCAGGCGCTGACGCCAGGTCTGATCCAGGCCGGTTATCCGGTGGAACAGCAGCGCGAGGTGTTTGAGTTTGTCGCCAGCAGCGACTACTTCTCCGGCCCGACGTGGATGGCGATGTGCAAAGCCGCGCTGGATGCCGCCCACGGCATCGAGTACAGCACCGTGGTCACCACCATGGCGCGCAACGGCTACGAGTTTGGCCTGCGCATCTCCGGCCTGCCGGGGCAGTGGTTCACCGGCCCGGCGCAGCAGGTGATTGGCCCGATGTT
>JADHEE010000142.1_pt1 | contig 41636 bp, 33 predicted proteins | sample 8952401 | NCBI WGS metagenome assembly JADHEE01 (sample SAMN16124438, study PRJNA663242) | bioreactor sludge metagenome | isolation source: sludge (ammonium) | place: India:Bengaluru | collected 2019-02-28 | reverse complement strand
GTGGCTGAACAGGCTGATCGCCGCAATCAGCACCACGACGAAGGTCAGCACCACCGACAGCCGCGGCAGCATCTGCAGTTTCAGGTGTTCGAGGTAGGAGCGCAGCGACAGGCCCAGCGCGGTGATCAGGGTGAACAGCGCGATGCCGAAGCCCAGCTGCGTCTCGCGGAAGGCCAGCGCGATCAGCACCGGGGTGAAGGTACCGAGGGTCTGCAAACCGATCAGGTTGCGCAGGATGAGGATCACCAGGACCCCGATCGGGATCATGATCATGATCTGATAGGTCTGCTGTGTCTGCAGCGGCAGGCCGTAGAGCGAGTACTCGAGGAAGTCGACGTCGGTGTTCTCGTCGGTAAGCTTGGCCAGGCGAATGGCGTTCATCTCGCTGTTGTTCAGGGTGAAGCTGACCTGGATCTTCTTGCCGCCGTCCAGCGTCACCAGCGGCTCGTCGCCGGTCCACCACATCAGGCGGTCGGCCGGCAGGCCCTGTTCGCCGGTCTCCGGGTTGAAGTACAACCATTTGTCGCCGTTGAAGCTGCGCAGCCAGAGTTCCGGGTTCTGCGGCTGGTCGGCGATCAGGCGGAGGGTGTGCACGCGCTCCATCGGCACGTGGGCTATGGACAGCAGCAGGTCGACTACCCTGGCCTTGTTGACGGTGGACTGGTCGCCGCCCAGCAGCAGCTTGACGTTGTCGTCATTGACGTTGTTGACCCGCTTGATGGTCTCGCCGACGAAGGTTTCGACGTCCGCCGAATGCTGGCGGATCGGCGCCATCAGCGCTTCGGCGGCGATCTTCTCGGGGCCGTTCACGGAAATCTGCTCGTCGCGGAAGATCGGGCCTTTGGGTTTGGGCTGCTCGCCGCTGTAGCGCTTGGTCAATACCAGGCGGTAGTAGAGCGTCTGGTTGCCCTTGGCCCGGCGCGCCGACCAGGTGACCTTCCTGTTGTCGCCGGTGCGGTTGATGCTCACGCCATAGTTGTTGGAGATGAAGCTCTCGTTGAGGCTGACGTAGTTCTGATTCAGAGGCGGAACGAACATCTGCACCTTGACCGGCTCATGCGGCGTGGCCAGGAACTCAACCTTGGCGTCGATGTTCCACAGATCGTCGGTTTCGTCCTCGGTCACCGGGATGCCGAGGATGAAGATCTGGTAAGCCGTAATCAGAACGCCCAGCGTCACCAGCACGGTGATCAGGACTTTCAGATGCAGGGTAAGAGCGCGCATGGGGTCTACTCGGCAGAGATTGAGTCGGCGCATCCGGGCTTGCCGGCGGCGTACTTGAGGCTGGGGTCGATCAGTGCATCGAAGCGCTTGAGCGCCTCGGAGCCGATCAGGAGCGGGTATTCGAAGGCGCTGCGGTCGGTGAGATTGACCTCGATGTCGCGCCGGGCGCGGCCCATGCAGACGCTCAGCTCGATCACCGGGCGGGCGGTGTAGGTCTTGCCCTGTTCGGGATCGTAGTCGCCCGAGCGGCGCTTGATCTTGCTGATACGAGCCAGCGGCCGCTCGATGGGGTGGGCGTGGGCATCATCGATGGCGAGGTAGAAGCGTACCCAGGATTCGCCATCGCGCTTGAAGCGCTGGATGTCCCGTGCGCTGAGCGAGGCGGTCTTGGCACCAGTGTCCAGCTTCGCCGCCACCTCCAGATCGAGCTCGGCGAGGCGCGCGTGCTCGTTCAGGCCGTACACGGTCTTCTCACCGGCGAAACCCGCGTCGGGTGCGAGAAACAGGCAGAAGAGGGAAGGAGCGAAGGGCTTGAATCTCATACGTCCTGGATGATCGCTGCGGCGGGTCGGCATGACCGGCGGGTGGCTGGAGCCTTTGTTCTCGGGGCTCGCGGCATGGCGGGCATCATTCCTGGTCGGCGCAAGCGGTGGGCATTCTAGCATGCTGATTTTCTGCGGTGACAGACGCCTATAGACCGCAACGGACGTGGGTACCTCCGATTCTCTCCTCAATAAACCGAGAAGATTGTTAACAATCTGGAGATTGAGTTTGACTGACGGTGGGGTAAGCGTTAGTTTTTGCTCGAAACAATTCTCTTGAGTGTCGACAATATGCTGGATGCTGCAGATATCGGTCTGGCCGTGGCGGACGAGTCCGAAACACTTTCCGAGCACGTCTTCCGGCGCATCCAGGCGGCCATCGTCAAGGGCGAGATCGCTCCCGGCAGCAAGATCTCCGAGCCCGAGCTGGCCCGCGTCTACGGCATCAGCCGTGGCCCTTTGCGTGAAGCGATCCATCGGCTGGAGGGCCAGCGCCTGCTGGTACGGGTGCCGCACGTGGGTGCCCGCGTGGTGTCGCTGGGCTACGCCGAGCTGATCGAACTCTATGAAATCCGCGAATCCCTCGAGGGTATGGCCTGCCGACTGGCCGCCGAGCGCATGAGCCAGGCGGAGATCGACGAGTTGCGCCAGGTGCTGGACATGCACGAGCGCGACGAGGCGTTCCAGGCCGGGCTGGGCTACTACCAGCAGGAGGGCGACTTCGATTTCCACTACCGGATCATCCAGGGCAGCGGCAACCGCACCCTGACGCAGATGCTCTGCGGCGAGCTCTACCAACTGGTGCGCATGTACCGCATCCAGTTCTCGGCGATACCCAATCGTCCGCGCCAGGCCTTCACCGAACACCACCGCATCCTCGACGCCATCGCCGATGGCGACGGAGAGCTCGCCGAACTGCTGATGCGCCGTCACATCGCCGCGTCCAAACGCAACGTCGAGCGCCATTATCCCAGCGCCCAGCCGGGCACCCAGGAAACAACCACAACAAGAGGTGATTCATGAGCCATGTATCTGCCGGGCAACGTTTCCGTGACGCCGTAGCCAGCGAGCACCCTTTGCAGGTGGTCGGGGCTATCAACGCCAACCACGCACTGCTGGCCAAGCGCGCCGGTTTCAAGGCGATCTACCTGTCCGGCGGCGGCGTGGCCGCAGGCTCGCTGGGGGTTCCCGACCTCGGCATCACCGGTCTCGACGACGTGCTCACCGACGTGCGCCGGATCACCGATGTCTGCGACCTGCCGCTGCTGGTGGATGTCGACACCGGCTTCGGCTCCTCGGCGTTCAACGTCGCGCGTACGGTCAAGTCAATGATCAAGTTCGGCGCCGCGGCGATCCACATCGAGGATCAGGTCGGTGCCAAGCGCTGCGGTCACCGGCCGAACAAGGAAATCGTTTCCCAGCAGGAAATGGTCGACCGCATCAAGGCCGCGGTGGATGCACGCACCGACACCAGCTTCGTGATCATGGCACGCACCGATGCGCTGGCGGTCGAGGGCCTGGAGTCCGCACTGGAGCGCGCCGCGGCGTGCGTCGAGGCAGGCGCTGATATGGTCTTCCCCGAGGCGATCACCGAGCTGGAGATGTACAAGCTGTTCGCCGAGAAGGTCCGCGCGCCGATCCTCGCCAACATCACCGAATTCGGTTCGACGCCGCTCTACAGCACTCAGGAGCTGGCCGGTGCCGATGTCTCGCTGGTGCTCTATCCGCTGTCGGCGTTCCGCGCCATGAACAAGGCGGCGGAAAACGTTTACACGGCGATCCGCCGCGACGGCACCCAGAAGAACGTGGTCGACACCATGCAGACGCGCATGGAGCTCTACGAGCGCATCGATTACCACGCCTTCGAGCAGAAGCTGGATGCGCTGTTCGCCGCCAAGAAGTGATCGATCGGGCCGTGTTTCGAACAGACGGCATCGATGAACAACAAGAACATCAACCGGATCAGATGAGGAATAACCCGCGATGAGCGCAACCCAAGAGACGACCACGCCGGGCTTCAAACCCAAGAAATCGGTGGCGCTGAGCGGCACCGCTGCCGGCAACACCGCCCTGTGCACCGTCGGCCGTACCGGCAACGACCTGCATTACCGCGGCTACGACGTACTCGACTTCGCCAACCGCTGCGAATTCGAGGAAATCGCCCACCTGCTGGTGCACGGCAAGCTGCCCAACGTGGCCGAGCTGGCCAGCTACAAGGCCAAACTCAAGGCGCTGCGTGGCCTTCCGGCAGCGCTCAAAGCCTCGCTGGAACAGCTGCCGCCGTCGGCGCACCCGATGGATGTGATGCGCACCGTCGTCTCGGTGCTGGGCTGCGTATCGCCGGAGAAGGACGACCACAACCACCCCGGCGCCCGCGATATCGCCGACAAGATGATGGCTTCCCTCGGCTCGGCACTGCTGTACTGGTACCACTTCAGCCACAACGGCAAGCGCATCGACGTGGAGACCGACGATGACTCCATCGGCGGGCATTTCCTCCATCTGCTGCACGGCGAAACACCGCGCGAATCGTGGGTGCGCGCCATGCACACCTCGCTGAACCTCTATGCCGAGCATGAATTCAACGCATCGACCTTCACCTCGCGGGTGATCGCCGGCACTGGTTCTGACCTGTATTCCTGCATCGCCGGCGCCATCGGCGCGTTGCGCGGGCCGAAACACGGCGGCGCCAACGAGGTGGCCTTCGAGATCCAGAAACGTTACGACAATCCGGACGAAGCCGAGGCCGATATCCGCGCCCGCGTCGAGAAGAAGGAGGTGGTGATCGGCTTCGGTCACCCGGTCTACACCGTGTCCGATCCGCGCAACAACGTGATCAAGGAGGTCGCTCGCGAGCTCTCCGTCGAACAGAAGAACAGCAAGATGTTCGACATCGCCGAGCGCCTGGAAACCATCATGTGGGACATCAAGAAAATGTTCCCCAACCTCGATTGGTTCAGCGCCGTGAGCTACCACATGATGGGCGTACCCACCGCCATGTTCACTCCGCTGTTCGTCATCGCCCGCACCGCCGGCTGGTCGGCGCACGTCATCGAGCAGCGCATCGACGGCAAGATCATCCGCCCGAGCGCCAACTACACAGGCCCTGAAGACCTGAAGTTCGTGCCGCTCAAGGATCGTGCCTGATTGTTATGGACAGCCAAATGAGCATCCGGATGAACACCCAATACCGCAAGAACCTGCCCGGCAGCGCGCTGGACTACTTCGACACCCGCGAAGCGGTGGACGCCATCGCGCCCGGCGCCTATGACAAGCTGCCGTACACCTCCCGGGTGCTGGCTGAGCAACTGGTGCGCCGCTGCGACTCTGCGCTGCTCACCGATGCGCTGAAGCAGCTGATCGAGCGCAAGCGCGACCTCGACTTCCCCTGGTATCCGGCGCGCGTGGTGTGCCACGACATCCTCGGCCAGACCGCGCTGGTGGACCTGGCCGGCCTGCGTGACGCGATCGCCGACAAGGGCGGCGACCCGGCGAAGGTCAATCCGGTTGTGCCTACCCAGTTGATCGTCGACCATTCGCTGGCGGTGGAGTACGCCGGCTTCGACCCCGATGCGTTCGAGAAGAACCGCGCCGTGGAAGAGCGCCGCAACGAGGACCGTTTCCACTTCATCGAGTGGACCAAGACGGCGTTCAAGAACGTCGACGTGATCCCCGCCGGCAACGGCATCATGCACCAGATCAACCTGGAGAAAATGAGCCCGGTGATCCAGGCGCGCGATGGCGTGGCCTACCCGGACACCTGCGTCGGCACCGACAGCCATACCCCACACGTGGATGCCCTGGGCGTGATCGCCGTCGGTGTCGGCGGGCTGGAGGCGGAAACCGTGATGCTTGGCCGTGCCTCGATGATGCGCCTGCCCGACATCGTCGGCGTGGAACTCACCGGCAAGCGCCAGCCCGGCATCACCGCGACCGATATCGTGCTGGCGATCACCGAGTTCCTGCGCAAGGAGCGGGTGGTGGGCGCCTACGTGGAGTTCTTCGGCGAAGGTGCTAATAGCCTGTCCATCGGCGACCGCGCGACCATCTCCAACATGTGCCCGGAATACGGCGCTACGGCTTCGATGTTCTATATCGACCAGCAGACCATCGACTACCTCAAGCTCACCGGCCGCGAGCCCGAGCAGGTGGCGCTGGTGGAGCAGTACGCCAAACTCACCGGTCTTTGGGCGGATGCGCTGGTGACCGCCGAGTACGAGCGGGTGCTGCGCTTCGACCTGTCCACCGTGGTACGCAACATGGCCGGCCCGAGCAACCCGCATAAACGCCTGCCGACCTCTGCACTGCAGGAGCGCGGCATTGCCGGCGAAAGCCTGCTGGCCGCGGCCAAGGTGGAGGAGGGCGAAGGCCTGCTGCCCGATGGCGCGGTGATCATTGCCGCCATCACCAGCTGCACCAACACCTCCAACCCGCGCAACGTGGTGGCTGCTGGCTTGTTGGCCAAGAAGGCCAATGCCCTCGGCCTGCTACGCAAACCCTGGGTGAAGACCTCATTCGCGCCGGGCTCCAAGGTGGCCAAGCTGTACCTGCAGGAGGCTGGGCTGCTCAGCGAGCTGGAACAATTGGGGTTCGGCATCGTTGCCTATGCCTGCACTACCTGTAACGGGATGTCCGGCGCGCTGGACCCGGTGATTCAGCAGGAGATCATCGATCGCGACCTGTACGCCACCGCCGTGCTTTCGGGCAACCGCAACTTCGACGGACGCATCCACCCGTACGCCAAGCAGGCGTTCCTGGCGTCGCCGCCGCTGGTGGTCGCCTATGCAATTGCGGGAACCGTGCGCTTCGATATCGAGCAAGACGTGCTAGGCCATGACCACGCCGGCAACCCGGTAACCCTGAAGGACCTGTGGCCGAGCGACGAGGAAATCGATGCCATCGTCGCGGCCTCGGTGAAGCCCGAGCAGTTCCGCCAGGTCTACATCCCGATGTTCGATCTGGGCACTTTCGCCGAAGCGGAAAGCCCGCTCTACGACTGGCGCCCGCAATCCACCTATATTCGCCGTCCGCCGTACTGGGAAGGCGCGCTGGCCGGCGAACGTACGCTCAAGGGCATGCGCCCGCTGGCGTTGCTGCCGGACAACATCACCACCGATCACCTGTCGCCGTCCAACGCGATCATGCCCGACAGCGCAGCCGGCGAGTACCTGGCGAAAATGGGCCTGCCGGAAGAGGACTTCAACTCCTACGCCACCCATCGCGGCGATCACCTGACCGCACAGCGCGCCACCTTTGCCAACCCGCAACTGGTCAACGAAATGGCCGTAGTCGACGGCCAGGTGAAGAAGGGTTCGCTGACCCGTATCGAGCCCGAGGGCAAGGTCACGCGCATGTGGGAGGCGATCGAAACCTACATGGCGCGCAAGCAGCCGTTGATCATCGTGGCGGGTGCCGACTACGGCCAGGGCTCCTCACGGGACTGGGCGGCCAAGGGCGTGCGCCTGGCAGGCGTGGAAGCGATCGCCGCGGAGGGGTTCGAGCGCATCCACCGCACCAACCTGGTGGGCATGGGTGTGTTGCCGCTGGAATTCCAGCCCGGCACCAATCGCCTGACCCTGAACCTGGACGGCACCGAGCTGTACGACGTGGTCGGTGAGCGCACCCCGCGTGCGACCCTGACGCTGGTGATCACCCGCAGGAACGGCGAGCGCCTGGACGTGCCCGTGACTTGTCGCCTGGATACCGCGGAGGAGGTGTCCATCTACGAAGCCGGTGGCGTGCTGCAGCGCTTCGCCCAGGATTTCCTGGAAGCGACGGTGACGGTTTAACGGGCGATGCTTTTGCTCCCGAAGGGTGCGCCATGCGCACCCTATATCCCAGTGGATGGTGCGCATGGCGCACCCTACGGACCTTGGATTTCTAAGGAAACAGGCCATGTCCCAGGCAGCACAAATCAGAATCCCCGCCACCTACATGCGTGGCGGCACCAGCAAGGGCGTGTTCTTCCGCCTGCAGGACCTGCCTGCCAGTGCACAGGTGCCGGGCGAGGCCCGTGACCGGCTGTTCATGCGCGTCATCGGCAGCCCCGACCCGTATTCGGCACAGATCGACGGCATGGGCGGCGCCACGTCCAGCACCAGCAAGTGCGTGATCCTCTCGAAAAGCAGCCAGCCGGAGCATGACGTCGACTACCTCTACGGTCAGGTTTCCATCGACAAAGCCTTCGTCGACTGGAGCGGCAACTGCGGCAACCTTTCTACCGCTGCGGGCGCCTTCGCCCTGCATGCCGGCCTGATCGACCCGGCGCGCGTGCCGAACGACGGGGTCTGCGTGGTGCGGATCTGGCAGGCCAACATCCAGAAAACCATCCTCGCCCATGTACCGATCAGCGGCGGCCAGGTACAGGAGACCGGCGATTTCGAGCTGGACGGGGTGACCTTTCCGGCAGCGGAGATCGTGCTGGAGTTCCTTGATCCGTCGGACGACGGTGAGGAGGGCGGCTCGATGTTCCCGACCGGCAACCTGGTGGACGACCTCGAAGTCCCCGACGTGGGAACCTTCAAGGCGACGATGATCACCGCCGGCATCCCCACGGTGTTCGTCAATGCCGAGGACATCGGCTATCAGGGCACCGAACTGCGCGAGGACATCAACTCCGATCCCGCCGCACTGGCGCGTTTCGAAGCGATTCGTGTCGCTGGAGCGCTGCGCATGGGGCTGATCAGGACGGCGGCGGAAGCGGCGAAGCGTCAGCACACGCCGAAGGTCGCGTTCGTCGCCAGACCCAAGGGCTACATATCCTCCAGCGGCAAGGCCGTGCAGGCCGGCGATGTCGACCTGCTGGTGCGTGCGCTGTCGATGGGGAAGCTTCATCACGCCATGATGGGCACCGCCGCGGTGGCCATTGGCACCGCCGCGGCTATCCCAGGCACGCTGGTGAACCTGGCCGCCGGCGGAGGCGAGCGCAGCGCGGTGCGCTTCGGGCATCCCTCGGGCGTTCTGCGAGTAGGTGCGGAGGCGACGCGAGTCGACGGTGAATGGGTGGTGAAAAAAGCCATCATGAGCCGCAGTGCGCGGGTGCTCATGGAAGGCTGGGTGCGCGTACCGGGCGATGCGTTCTGAGTGGCGTTCGGGCGTCCGCTATTGGCCGCCCGACCTCACAGGCGGCTGGTGCCCAGGAGCAGGCCGCCAGCGCCCATGTAGAAAGCACCGGTGGTCTTGTTCAGGCGAATCACGCCCTTACTGGTTTTGACGAAACGACGGATCTGCCGCCCGAACAGCGCGTAGACCACCGAGGCGCAGTATTCGGCCAGCAGGTAGGTGGTGCCCAGGTAGAGGAACTGCTCGGCGGCCGGCTGATCCGGCTTGATGAACTGCGGGAAGATCGCGGCGAACAGCAGGATCGCCTTGGGATTGCTGATGCCGATGAGGAATTCCTGCAGCATCAACCGCCAGACGCTCCGCTGTTGGCTTGCGGGCTGACTGCCTGTGCCGTCGAGCATGTCCAGCCCGCTGAAGTCCTGGCTGCGCCATGCGACGATGCCGAGATAGAGCAGGTAGGCGGCGCCGATCCACTTGATGGCGGTGAAGGCGGTTTCCGACGCCAGCAGCATCGCTCCCAGGCCGATGGCGGAAATCGTCAGGAAGATCGCGAACGCCACCACCCGGCCACTGGTCGCCAGCACGGCCGCGCCTACGCCTCGTCGAATGCCGTTGTTCAGCGCGCAGAAGTTGTTTGGCCCTGGCATCACCGAGATGAGCAGTGCAACGGGGGCGAAGAGTACGGCGTCCATCAGGGTCATGTGGGCAGGTCCGGAATATTGCGGGGTGTTACTTCAAGCGGCGTTCGACGCCTTTTTCCACGAGGATCTTCGCCGAAATCTCTTCCACCGAGAAATGTGTGGAGTTGATGAAGGCGATGTTTTCCCGACGAAACAGCGCCTCGACTTCGCGCACTTCGAACTCGCACTGGGCGAAGCTGGCGTAGCGGCTGTTCGGTTTGCGCTCGTGTCGGATCGCGGTAAGGCGATCGGGGTCTATGGTCAGACCGAACAGCTTGTGCTTGAACTGCTTGAGCGCGGTCGGTAGCTGCAGGCGCTCCATGTCCTCTTCGGTCAGCGGGTAGTTGGCGGCGCGGATGCCGAACTGCATGGCCATATAGAGGCAGGTCGGGGTTTTGCCGCAGCGCGACACGCCGACGAGGATCAGATCGGCCTTGTCGTAGTAGTGGGTTCGCGCGCCATCGTCGTTGTCGAGGGCGAAGTTCACCGCCTCGATCCGCTCCATGTAGTTGGCGCTGTGCGCGATGGAATGCGACTTGCCTACCGAGTAGGAAGAGCTGGCGATCAGCTCGTGTTCCAGAGGCGCGAGGAAGGTCGAAAAGATGTCGATCATGAATCCGTTGGATTTTGCCAGAATGTCACGGATTTCTTGGTTAACTATGGTGTCGAAGATGATCGGACGGGCGCCATCCCGATCTGCCGCATCGTTTATTTGCTGTACCATTGCGCGCGCTTTTTCGACGCTATCGATGTACGGTCGGGTGAGTTTGTGAAAGGTGATGTTCTCGAATTGCGCCAACAAACTCTGGCCGAGCGTTTCGGCAGTGATGCCGGTGCCATCGGAAATGAAGAAAGCGGTTCGTTTCATTGCGCTCAGGCCTTAAGGTAAGAACGATTCTTGGCTATCATGGCGCCCGGTTTCAGGGGCCTGCCGAAGGGCATTGTCACTTATTTCCATGGGGCGGGCCACAAGGCTGGAGCCGCGGAATCCGCCCCGCAGGAGCTTTTCAACTTTCAGTGGAGAGATCACCTTGGTCGAGTACGTAATTTCCCTCGATAAGCTCGGCAATCACGATGTCGAGCGGGTAGGGGGCAAAAACGCCTCCCTGGGCGAAATGATCAGCAACCTCGCCGGCGCCGGCGTATCGGTGCCTGGGGGGTTCGCCACCACGGCCCAGGCCTATCGCGACTTCCTCGATCTCAGCGGGCTCAACGATCGCATCCACGCCGTCCTCGACACACTGGATGTCGACGACGTGAACGAACTGGCCAAGGCCGGCGCGCAGATCCGTCAGTGGGTCATGGAAGCCGAGTTCCCCGAGCAGCTCAACGCCGATATCCGCACCGCCTTCGCCGAAATGGCCGCTGGCAACGAGAATATGGCGGTTGCCGTGCGCTCCTCGGCTACCGCAGAAGATCTGCCGGACGCCTCCTTCGCCGGCCAGCAGGAAACTTTCCTGAACATCCGTGGCGTCGAGAACGTGATTCGCGCGGCGAAGGAAGTCTTCGCCTCGCTGTTCAACGACCGCGCCATCGCCTACCGCGTCCACCAGGGCTTCGATCACAAGCTGGTTGCGCTCTCGGCCGGCGTGCAGCGCATGGTTCGCTCGGAAACCGGCACCGCAGGCGTGATGTTCACCCTCGACACCGAGTCCGGCTTCCGCGACGTGGTGTTCATCACCGGCGCCTACGGCCTCGGCGAAACCGTCGTCCAGGGCGCAGTCAACCCCGACGAATTCTACGTTCACAAGCAAACCCTCGAAGCCGGTCGTCCCGCCATCCTGCGCCGCAACCTCGGCAGCAAGGCGATAAAGATGATCTACGGTGACGAGGCCAAGGCAGGCAAGTCGGTCAAGACCGTCGACGTCGACCGCGCCGATCGTGCGCGCTTCTGTCTCTCCGACGAAGAGGTCAGCAACCTGGCCCGCCAGGCGCTGATCATCGAGAAACACTACGGCCGCCCGATGGATATCGAGTGGGCGAAGGATGGCGACGACCAGCAGCTCTATATCGTCCAGGCTCGCCCGGAGACCGTTAAGAGCCGCGCCAGCGCCACCGTGATGGAGCGCTACCTGCTCAAGGAAAAAGGCAAAGTTCTGGTCGAGGGCCGTGCCATCGGTCAGCGCATCGGCGCCGGCCCGGTCAAGGTGATCAAGGACGTCTCGGAAATGGACAAGGTCCAGCCTGGCGACGTGCTGGTCTCCGACATGACCGACCCGGATTGGGAGCCGGTGATGAAGCGCGCCAGCGCCATCGTCACCAACCGCGGCGGGCGTACCTGCCACGCGGCGATCATCGCCCGAGAGCTGGGTATTCCGGCGGTGGTCGGTTGCGGCAACGCCACCCACCTGCTCAGCGACGGCCAACGTGTCACCGTGTCCTGCGCCGAGGGCGACACCGGGTTCATCTTCGAGGGCGAATTGGGTTTCGACATCAAGAAGAATTCCGTGGATGCGATGCCGGAACTGCCGTTCAAGATCATGATGAACGTCGGTAACCCGGACCGCGCTTTCGACTTCGCGCAGTTGCCGAACGCCGGTGTGGGCCTGGCCCGCCTGGAGTTCATCATCAACCGGATGATCGGCGTGCACCCCAAGGCGCTGCTGAACTTCGCCAGCCTGCCGGCAGACCTGAAGGAAAGCGTCGAGAAGCGTATCGCCGGTTACGACGATCCGGTGGATTTCTACGTCGAGAAGCTGGTTGAGGGCGTCAGCACCCTGGCCGCCGCGTTCTGGCCGAAGAAGGTCATCGTTCGCCTGTCCGACTTCAAGTCCAACGAGTACGCCAACCTGATCGGCGGCAAGCTCTACGAGCCCGAAGAAGAGAATCCGATGCTGGGCTTCCGCGGTGCCTCGCGCTACATCAGCGAGTCGTTCCGCGATTGCTTCGAACTCGAATGCCGGGCGATGAAGAAGGTCCGCGAGGTCATGGGGCTGACCAACGTCGAGCTGATGGTGCCGTTCGTGCGTACGCTGGGCGAGGCGTCCCAGGTGATCGACCTGTTGGCCCATTACGGCCTTAAGCGTGGCGAGAACGGGCTCAGGGTCATCATGATGTGCGAGTTGCCGTCCAATGCGCTGATGGCCGACGAGTTCCTCGAGTTCTTCGATGGTTTTTCCATCGGTTCGAACGACATGACGCAGCTTACCCTCGGTCTGGACCGCGACTCCGGGATCATCGCGCACCTGTTCGATGAGCGTAATCCGGCGGTCAAGAAACTGCTCGCCAGCGCCATCGCCGCTTGCAACAAGGCCGGCAAGTACATCGGCATCTGCGGCCAGGGGCCATCTGACCACCCGGACCTGGCGAAATGGCTGATGGAACAAGGTATCGAAAGCGTCTCGCTGAACCCGGACTCGGTGCTCGACACCTGGTTCTTCCTTGCCGAGGGCCAGCAGGCCTAAGGTTTCGTAACGATACGAAAAGGGCGGGTGCACACCCCGCCCTTTTTTGTGCACGAAGTAAAAGCACCATGCAAAGCAGTAGCGAACTGTTCCCCGTAGCCCTGATCAGTGCGGAGTTGCGGGGCGACCTGACCGAAGATGTCTATCGCCTGAAACCCAACAACAGCCCCGACCAGAGCGTGGAACTGGCACTGACCCGCCTGGGAGTGCTTGACGCCGGCGATGCTCGTGGTCTGCCGGTAATCTTGTTGCACGGCAGCTTCTCAAACCGACGCTTCTGGTTTTCGCCCAAGGGTATTGGGCTTGGCGCCTATCTCGCACGCGCCGGATTCGACGTGTGGATAGCCGAAATGCGCGGCCATGGGCTTTCGCCACGCAATCTGGCCTACGCGGGCAATCGCGTGGCGGATTACGCCCGCTACGATCTGCCAGCGATCGCTGACTTCGTCATCGAGCAAACCGGACATGTGCCTCACTGGCTGGGTCATTCGCTGGGGGGCATCAGCCTGGCGGCGGCTGTCGGTGGCGGCTATCTGGACGGCGGGCGAGCTGCGTCCCTTGCGCTGTTCGGCAGCCAGGTCAACAGGGCACACTGGGCGCTGAAAATTCCGCCGGTGGAGTGGCTCGCCCGTTTGTTGCTCAAGCGTTTCGGCGGCGTATCCGGCACGCGCTCGATGCGTGGTCCTGAAGACGAGCCAGCGGGCCTGTTGATCGAGAGTCTGCGCTGGCATGGTCTGTTCGGCCGGTTTGGCGAGAAGGAACGCGATTGGCTGGCCGGCCTCGCCGAGGCACGCATGCCGACGCTGATGATTACAGCCGAAGGCGATCGCCAGGATCCACCTTGGGCTTGTCAGGCACTGCTGGAGCGTTTCGGCTCGGAAAACCGCATCTACCTGTGCCTTGGACCGCAGAGTGGTTTCAGCACGACCTTCGGCCATGTGCAGATGCTGGTGAGTAAGGCGGCGCAGCAGGAGGTCTATCCACTGGTCACGCACTGGCTGCAGCACCAGGCGTTGCCGTCGCGTCAGCTGTCCACAGTAGAAACTCCGCTCTCGCAGCGTTCCGTGTCCAGTGGTTAACCGTTAAAATATGACGCCACGGCTTCCCCGGCCATAAACCGCGAAGCTTGCCCGTCTCGTCGACGGAAATTGCCGGAGTACGGCAATGTCTATCCGTTCGATGGGCATTGCCGTGCTCCGTTGACAATCCCAAGGAGGCTCACCATGCAATATGTCACCCCCGATTTGTGCGACGCCTATCCCGATCTGATCCAGGTGGTCGAACCCATGTTCGCGAACTTCGGCGGTCGCAATTCCTACGGTGGCGAGATCGTCACGGTCAAGTGCTTCGAGGACAACTCGCTGGTCAAGGAGCAGGTCGATCTTGCCGGCGTTGGCAAGGTGCTGGTGGTCGACGGTGGTGGCTCGCTGCGGCGCGCGTTGCTGGGCGACATGCTCGCCGAAAAAGCGGCCAAGAACGGGTGGGAAGGCGTGGTGATCTACGGCTGCGTCCGCGACGTCGACGTACTGGCCGAGACCTTCCTCGGCATCCAGGCGCTCGCGAGCCACCCGATGAAGACCGACAAGCGCGGGATCGGCGATCTCAACGTCGCGGTCACCTTTGCCGGCGTCACCTTCCGCCCGGGCGAATTCGTCTACGCGGACAACAACGGCATCATCGTTTCCCCCAAAGCGTTGTCGATGACGGAGTAAGACCTGGTGGTCGATGCAGTACCGGAACCGAGGGAAAACGAAAACGAAACGACGCAGTACGGGTTGATCCACGCGCTGATACTGGACGGCAGGGGGCGGGCGCGTCCGGTCGACTACACGCAGCTGGCAGCCCTGCGGCTTGGCGACGGGGAAAGCGTCTGGCTGCACTGGCATCGCCACCATCCACAGTCGCAGGCGTGGCTGCGCAATGACAGCGGCCTGAGCGATTTCGCCTGCGACCTTCTGCTCGAGGAGAACACGCGGCCGCGGCTGCTGCCGCTGCCCGGCGACGAGCTGCTGGTGTTCCTGCGCGGGGTCAACCTGAACCCCGGAGCCGAACCGGAGGACATGGTTTCCCTGCGCATCTTCGCTGACTCGCGCCGGGTGATTTCCTTGCGTCTGCGCTCGCTGCGCTCCACTGATGAACTGCTGCAGCAGTGGGCGGAGGGAAGAGGGCCGAAGGGGCCGTCCGAGGTCATCCTGCACCTGGCTGATGCGTTGACCGAAAAGGTCGATCAACTGATCGAGTCGATGTCTGAAGAGGCCGATGCGATGGAGGAGTCCACGGCGGCAGGGGATTCCTACTCCGAGCAGGGGCGGGTCCTCTTGCTGCGCCGCCGCGCCGCGAGCCTGCGTCGCTTCCTGTCGCCGCAGCGGGAGATATTCACTCAGCTCACGCGCAATCATCTGCCTTGGTTTGCCGATGACGATGGCGATTACTGGAATGAGCTGAGCAACCGCCTGGTGCGTTATCTCGAGGAGCTGGAGCTGATCCGCGAGCGTGGTCATCTGATCATCGAATCCGAGCAGCGTCGCATGAGCGAACGAATGAACCGCACGATGTATCTGCTGGCGATCATCACCTGCTTCTTCCTGCCGATGACGTTCCTCACCGGGCTACTCGGTATCAACGTCGGCGGCATTCCCGGCGCGGACAGCCGCTACGGCTTTGTCGGTGCCTGCGCGCTGATGGCCATTCTTGGCGTATCGCAGTGGTGGATCTTTCGTCGCCTGCGCTGGCTGTGATGTGACTCGATGGCGCAACCTCTCGTCTAGCCGAGAGATCATCCGAGGTACGTATGCACGATCCTTTCGAAGAATCTCTGCGCGATATGCTCAAGGGCTCATCGTCCTCACGCGATGACGACGCCTGCCTGGACCGCGTATTGAAGACCGCCAACCGTCAGGTTGGTGTCGGCGATCTGTTCAGCCTGGCGGGCCACTGGTTCGAGGCGCTGATGATCGCCCTCAACAGCGGCGCGGCGAACGTCTCGCCACGTAGCCGCCATTCCTCACCTGACCGCACCAATAAGGCTGATTGAACATGGAATTCGACCCTTGGACACAGAGCCTCGTTAACGCCATGAGCACCATGTGGGGCTCGGTCGCGGCGTTCATCCCTCGGCTGTTCGGTGCGTTGGTGGTCGTGTTGCTCGGCTTCATCGTCGCCAAGCTGCTCGATACCCTATTGTCGAAGCTGCTGGCGAAGGTCGGCCTGGATCGCCTGATGGCCGGCACCGGGCTCACCAAGCTGCTCGGTCGTGCGGGTATCCAGGTACCGGTATCGACGCTGATCGGTAAGATCGTCTACTGGTTCGTGCTGTTGGTATTCCTGGTTTCGGCGGCAGAGTCGCTGGGGTTGGAGCGGGTATCGGCAACGCTCGACGTGTTCGCCCTCTACCTGCCCAAGGTCTTCGGTGCGGCGCTGGTGCTGTTGTCCGGCGTACTGCTGGCGCAACTGGCCAGCAGCCTGGTACGCGGCGCGGCCGAGAGTGTCGGGCTCGACTATGCCAACGGTCTGGGCCGGGTGGCGCAGGCGATGGTCATCATCATCAGTATCTCGGTGGCGATCGGCCAACTGGAAATCAAGACCGACCTGTTGAACAACGTGATCGCCATCGTGCTGATCTCGGTGGGTCTGGCCCTGGCGTTGGCGCTGGGGCTGGGCAGTCGAGACATCGCCAGCCAGATCATCGCCGGCATCTACGTGCGCGAACTGTACGAAGTTGGTCAGGACGTGCGCATCGGCGATATCGAAGGTCAGATCGAAGAGATCGGCACTGTGAAAACCACCTTGCTGGACGCCAACGGCGACCGGGTTTCCGTGGCCAACCGGATTCTCCTCGAGCAGCGGGTCAGTAGCCGCTAAGGGCCTAATCCCTGCTAATGTATGCCGCCGCCGGACGGTCCCAGGAGACCGCGGAGGCTGCTATCGATCTGACTGTCGGCCCGACTTGTTTTGAACAAAACCCAATCTGCACCCCAGCGCTACGATCCCCGCGAGCTTACCGATGAGGAGTTGGTACAGCGCGCGCATGCCGAGCTGTTCCATGTTACCCGTGCCTACGAAGAGCTGATGCGGCGTTATCAGCGGACTTTGTTCAATGTCTGCGCACGCTATCTGGGTAACGACCGGGATGCCGACGATGTATGTCAGGAAGTGATGCTGAAAGTGCTCTACGGTCTGAAGAACTTCGAAGGCAAGTCGAAGTTCAAGACGTGGCTTTATAGCATTACCTATAACGAATGCATCACCCAGTACCGCAAGGAACGCCGTAAGCGCCGCTTGCTCGACGCGCTCAGTCTCGACCTCCTTGAGGAAGCTTCCGATGAGAAGACCCCCAAGCTTGAAGAACGCGGCGGGCTCGATCGCTGGCTCATTCATGTCAATCCGATTGACCGGGAAATCCTCGTATTGCGTTTTGTCGCGGAACTCGAGTTCCAGGAAATCGCCGACATCATGCACCTGGGGCTGAGCGCGACAAAAATGCGCTACAAAAGGGCGCTGGATCGACTTCGTGAAAAATTTTCGAGCATTTCCGAAACTTAGCGGGGCAATAAGCTCTCATATGGTCAGGCCCGCTCTGGTAAACTATTGCAAGTTAGCGAGCATCGGCCTGCTGGCTTATTCATCACACCTGATGGGGATTTAAACGGATGAAACTCAAGAACACCTTAGGCGTTGTCATTGGCTCTCTGATAGCCGCGACTTCTGTTCACGCGCTGGCCCAGGGCCAAGGCGCTGTCGAGGTGGAAGCTTTCGGTAAGAAGTACTTCACCGACAGCTCTAAAGACGCTTCGAACGCCAAACTGTTTGGCGGTTCGGTCGGCTACTACCTGACCGACGACGTCGAGCTGGCTCTGTCCTACGGCGAGTACCACGACATTCGTGGCGATAGCGACACTGGCAGCAAAAACATCAAGGGCAACCTGGCTTCCCTCGATGCCATCTACAACTTCGGTACTCCGGGCGTAGGCCTGCGTCCGTACGTTTCCGCTGGCTTCGCTCACCAGAGCATCGGTCAGGCGACTCGCGGCGGTCGTGACCACAGCACCTTCGCCAACGTCGGGACCGGCGTGAAGTACTACTTCACCGAGAACTTCTTCGCTAAAGCCAGCGTCGACGGCATGTACAACATCGACCGTGGCGAAACCGAATGGATGGCTGGCGTAGGCGTCGGCATGAACTTCGGCGGCGGCGCTCGTGAAGTCGCAGCGGTAGAGCCGACTCCGGAGCCGGCACCGGCTCCGGTCGCTCAAGAGCCGGAACCGGCTCCTGAAGTGGTTCGCGTCGAACTCGACGTGAAATTCGACTTCGACAAGGCCACTGTGAAACAAGACAGCTACGCGGACATCAAGAATCTGGCTGACTTCATGAACCAGTACCCGCAGACCACCACGACCGTTGAAGGCCACACCGATTCCGTCGGCACCGACGCCTACAACCAGAAGCTCTCCGAGCGTCGTGCTGCTGCCGTCAAAACCGTACTGGTCAACCAGTACGGCGTAGCCGGCAACCGTGTCGACTCCGTCGGTTACGGCGAGTCGCGCCCGGTGGCTGACAACGCTACCGAAGCCGGTCGTGCGGTCAACCGTCGCGTGGAAGCCGAAGTGGAAGCCCAGGCTAAGTAAGCCTCGGTTACCGGTGTTTTCTGCCGGACCACCCTGCGGTGGTCCAGCAGAACATACAAAGCCCGCCTCGAAAGAAGCGGGCTTTTTTACGCCTGGGATTTCTGGACGCGCATAAAACAAAGCGCCCCGGACTCGGGGCGTTTTGCTGAAGGCTGATCGTCCGCGAGCCTTACTCTTCGATATTGCCCATCGCGGTGGTGTTGAAACCGCCGTCGACGTAGAGAATTTCACCACTGATGCCCGAGGCCAGGTCGGAGCACAGGAAGGCGCCTGCGTTGCCTACTTCCTCGATGGTGACGTTGCGGCGCAGCGGAGTCTGCTTCTCGTTGGCCGCAAGCATCTTGCGGAAGCTCTTGATGCCGCTCGCCGCGAGGGTGCGGATCGGGCCGGCGGAGATGGCGTTGACCCGCGTGCCTTCCGGGCCGAGGCTGCCGGCCAGGTAGCGAACGCCGGCTTCCAGGCTCGCCTTGGCCATGCCCATCACGTTGTAGTTCGGCATGGTGCGCTCAGCGCCTAAATAAGAGAGCGTCAGCAGGCTGCCGTTGCGGCCCTTCATCAGTTCGCGACCGGCCTTGGCCAGAGCGACGAAGCTGTAGGCGCTGATATCGTGGGCGATCTTGAAGCCCTCACGGGTGGTGACTTCGGTGAAATCGCCGTCGAGCTGGTCGCCGGGGGCGAAGCCGACCGAGTGAACGATGACGTCCAGACCATCCCATTTCTTGCCCAGCGCTTCGAAAACCGAGGCAATTTCTTCGTCGTTGGCGACGTCGCAGGGAAAGCACAGCTCAGGGTTGGAGCCCCAGCCCGCAGCGAACTCCTCGACGCGGCCCTTGAGCTTTTCATTCTGATACGTGAAGGCGAGTTCGGCGCCTTCACGGTGCATGGCGGCGGCGATACCCGAGGCGATCGAGAGCTTGCTGGCGACGCCAACAATCAGTACGCGCTTACCGGCGAGAAAACCCATGTGCTTATCCTCTTTCTTGGTTTGGCGACGGTTGCGGGACCAGAAAGGCGGCCTCCAGCAACTGCCGTGTATAAGGGTGCTGCGGGTCGGCGAAGACTGCATCCGCCGGGCCGCGTTCCACCACCTGACCCTGCTTGAGCACCATCAGCTGATGACTCAGGGCCTTGACCACCGCCAGATCGTGGCTGATGAACAGGTAGGTCAGGTTGTACTTGGCCTGTAGCGATCGAAGCAACTCCACTACCTGGCGTTGAACCGTCCGATCGAGCGCCGAAGTGGGCTCGTCGAGCAGGATCAGCGCCGGTTTGAGCACCAGCGCGCGGGCAATGGCGATTCGCTGCCGTTGCCCGCCGGAAAACTCGTGGGGGTAGCGGTGCCGGGTTTCCGGGTCCAGACCTACCTCCTTGAGTGCGTCGATGATCGCCTGTTCCTGTTCAGCCTCATTACCCATGGCGTGAATCCGCAGGCCTTCGCCGACGATCTGCGCCACCGACATGCGGGGGCTGAGACTGCCGAACGGGTCCTGGAAGACCACCTGCATCTGCCGCCGCAGCGGGCGAACCTGCTGCTGGGTCAGTTGATCCAGCGGCTGGCCCTGGAAACGAATCGAGCCCTGGCTCGCGATCAGGCGCAGGATCGCCAGACCCAGCGTCGACTTGCCCGAACCACTTTCGCCGACGATCCCCAGCGTCTGGCCTTTCGGCAGACTGAAATCGACTCCGTCCACTGCCTTGATGTGATCGACGGTACGTTGCAGCAGTCCTTTCTTGATCGGGAACCACACGCGCAGGTCTCGCACTTCCAGCAGCGGCGACCCCGGCGGATTGGCGGCTGCCTCCCCGCTGGGCTCGGCGCAGAGCAGTTGGCGCGTGTACGGATGCTCGGGCGTCTGGAACAGTTTTTCACACGACCCCTGTTCGACGATGCGTCCGCACTGCATGACACATACGCGATGCGCTATTTGCCGAACCAGATTCAGATCGTGGCTGATCAGCAGCAACGCCATGCCCAGGCGCGCCTGCAATTGCTTGAGCAGAGTGAGAATTTTCAGCTGCACGGTGACGTCCAGCGCGGTGGTCGGCTCGTCGGCGATCAGCAGTTCCGGCTCGTTGGCCAGCGCCATGGCGATCATCACGCGCTGGCGTTGTCCGCCGGACAACTCGTGCGGATAGGCTTTCAGGCGTTTGTGTGGGTCGACGATCCCGACCAGCTCGAGCAGCTCCAGTGTGCGCTTCGTCGCCGCCTTGCCGCGCAGGCCCTTGTGCAGGGTAAGCACCTCGTTGACCTGCTTCTCGATGCTGTGCAGCGGATTCAGCGAAGTCATCGGCTCCTGGAAGATCATCGCGATGCGGTTGCCGCGGATATGGCGCAGGCGCTGTTCGCTCTGTTTCAGCAGGTCCTGGCCGTCATAGAGGACCGAGCCGGCCGGATGCTGGGCGAGCGGGTAGGGCAGCAGGCGCAGGATCGAGTGCGCGGTGACCGACTTGCCGGAGCCGCTTTCGCCGACCAGCGCCAGGGTCTCGCCCTTGCGGATGTCGAAGCTGATGCCCTCGACCACGCGCTGGCGCTGGTTGCCGGCGACGAACTCGACGGCCAGGTCGCGCACTTCGATGAGGTTCTGGGGTGACGATATCTCGCTCATGAAGCGCTATTTCCTTGGATCGAACGCATCGCGCGCGGCCTCGCCGATGAACACCAGCAGGCTCAGCATCAGCGCCAGCACGGCGAATGCGCAGATACCCAGCCAGGGTGCCTGCAGGTTGGATTTGCCCTGGGCCACCAGTTCGCCCAGCGACGGCGAGCCAGCCGGCAAGCCGAAGCCGAGGAAATCCAGGGCGGTGAGGGTGCCGATGGCGCCGGTGAGGATGAAGGGCATGAAGGTCATGGTGGAAACCATGGCGTTGGGCAGGATATGGCGAAACATGATCGCGCCGTTCTGCATGCCCAGCGCCCGCGCCGCACGGACGTACTCGAGGTTGCGCCCGCGGAGGAACTCGGCACGCACCACATCCACCAGGCTCATCCAGGAGAACAGCAGCATGATCCCCAGCAGCCACCAGAAGTTCGGCTGAACGAAGCTGGCGAGGATGATCAGCAGATAGAGCACCGGCAGCCCGGACCAGACTTCCAGAAAGCGCTGCCCGAGCAGATCGACCCAGCCACCGTAGAAGCCCTGCAGCGCGCCGGCGAACACGCCGATAATCGAGCTGAGGAGGGTCAGGGTCAGGGCGAACAGCACCGAGACGCGGAAGCCGTAGATGATCCGGGCCAGCACGTCGCGGCCCTGGTCGTCGGTGCCCAGCCAGTTGGCCGCGGAGGGCGGCGCCGGGGCGGGCACCGCCAGATCATAGTTGATCGCTGCATAGTCGAAGGGGATCGGCGGCCAGATCATCCAGCCGTCCTTTTCCTCGATCAGTTCGCGGATGTAGCGGCTCTTGTAGTTGGCTTCCAATGGAAACTCGCCGCCGAATGCGGTTTCCGGGTAGCGCTTGGCGACCGGGAAATACCACTCGCCGTCGTAGCGCACTACCAGCGGTTTGTCGTTGGCGATCAGCTCCGCGCCGAGGCTCAGGCCGAAGAGGATGAGAAACAGCCAGAGCGACCACCAGCCACGCTTATTGGCCTTGAAGCGCTCGATGCGGCGACGATTGAGAGGAGAAAACGTCATCTCATTTCTCCTGGCTTTCGAAGTCGATGCGCGGATCGACCAGGGTGTAGGTGATGTCTCCGATCAGCTTCACCAGCAGGCCCAGCAGGGTGAAGATGAACAGGCTGCCGAAGACCACTGGATAGTCGCGGTTTAGCGCGGACTCGAAGCTCAGCAGGCCGAGACCGTCGAGAGAAAAGATCACCTCGATCATCAGCGAGCCGGTGAAGAACATGCTGATGAACGCTGACGGGAAGCCGGCGATGATCAGCAGCATGGCGTTGCGGAACACATGGCCATAGAGCACACCGGTGCGCGAAAGCCCCTTCGCCCGGGCGGTGACCACGTACTGCTTGTTGATCTCGTCGAGGAAGCTGTTCTTGGTCAGCAGCGTGAGGGTGGCGAAGTTGCCGATCACCAGCGCCGACACCGGAAGCGCCAGGTGCCAGAAGTAGTCAAGGATCTTGCCGCCCCAGCTCAACTCGTCGAAGTTGTTGGAGGTCAGCCCGCGCAGCGGAAACCAGTCGAAGTAGCTTCCCCCAGCGAACACCACGATCAGCAGGATGGCGAAGAGGAATGCCGGGATCGCGTAGCCGACGATGATCGCCGAGCTGGTCCAGACGTCGAATGCGCTGCCGTGACGGGTGGCCTTGGCGATGCCCAGTGGGATCGACACCAGGTACATGATCAGCGTGCTCCACAGCCCGAGCGAGATCGACACCGGCATTTTCTCCACGATGAGGTCGGTGACCTTGGCGTTGCGGAAGAAGCTTTCGCCGAAATCCAGCTGCGCGTAATTCTTCAGCATGATCCAGAAGCGCTCCGGCGCCGACTTGTCGAAGCCGTACATCTTCTCGATCTCGGCGACCAACTCCGGGTCCAGCCCCTGGCCGCCGCGGTAGTTGGAGTGCCCGCCGGACACCTCCGAGCCGCCCCCGGAAATCCTCCCGGTGGCGCCCCCGGCGGCAGCGTCGAAGCCTTCGAGCTTGGCGATCATCTGCTCCACCGGCCCGCCCGGCGCGGCCTGGACGATGATGAAGTTGATCAGCAGGATGCCGAACAGCGTCGGCAGGATCAGCAGCAGGCGGCGAACTATGTAGGCGAGCATCTAGTGCGCTTCCTGCTCGGCCGGTGCGCTGTCGGTTTCGGGCGTGACTATGGCTTCGCCCGGCTTCTGCCACCAGGTCATCATGCCGAAGTCGTACAGCGAGGTGGTTTCCGGGTGGGCGAGGCGCGTCCAGTAGGCCACTCGCCAGGTATCGACGTAGTAGTTCGGTACCACGTAATTGCCCCATTGCAGCACACGGTCCAGCGCACGGCAGTGGAGGATCAGGCTCTTGCGCGAGTCGGCACGGATCAGCCCCTCCACCAGCGTGTCGATGGCCGGGTCGCGCAGACCGATGAAGTTGCGGCTGCCGGGGCTGTCGGCACTGCGCGAATGCCAGAATTCCATCTGCTCGTTGCCCGGCGAATTGGACTGGGCCCAGGTCGCGGGGACCATGTCGAAGTCACGCGAGCGCAGCCGGTTGATGTACTGCGAGACATCGACCCGGCGGATCTGCAGGTCGATGCCCAGTTCGGCGAGGTTGCGTTTGAACGGCAGGATGATGCGCTCCAGGTTCGCCTGGGCGGTGAGGAACTCGAACGCCAGCGGCTTGCCATCCGGGCCGACCATCTTGTCGTTCTCGATCTTGAAACCGGCCTCGGTGAGCAACTGATAGGCGCGGCGCTTCTGCTCGCGGATGACCCCGCTACCGTCGCTGACCGGGGGTTCGAAGACCTGGGTGAATACCTCGTCGGGAATCTTACCGCGCAGGGGTTCGAGGATTTTCAGTTCGTCGGCGTCCGGCAGCGCCGTGGCGGCCATCTCCGAGTTCTCGAAGTAGCTCCGGGTACGCTTGTAGGAGCCGAAGAACAACTGCTTGTTGGTCCACTCGAAGTCGAACAGCTGGGTGATCGCCTCGCGCACGCGGCGGTCCTGGAACACGGGCCGGCGGATGTTGAAGGCGAACGACTGCATGCCCGCCGGGTTATGGTTGACCAGGTTTTCCTTGACGATCTTGCCGGCGCGCAGGGCAGGGCTGTCGTACCCGGTGGCCCAGTCCTTCGCCGAGGACTCCAGGTTGAAGTCGAACTGGCCGGCCTTGAAGGCCTCCAGCGCCACGGAGGAGTCTCGGTAGTAGTCGACGTTGACCGTGTCGAAGTTGTAGTAGCCGCGGTTCACTGGCAGATCCTTGCCCCACCAGTCCTTGACCCGCTCGTAGCGGATCGCGCGCCCTGGATCGACCTTGGCGATGCGGTAGGGGCCGCTGCCCAAGGGCGGCTCCAAGCTGCTCCTGGTGAAATCGCGGGTGGCCCACCAGTGCTTCGGCAGCACCTGAAGCTGGCCGAGGATCAGGGGCAGCTCGCGGTTGCCGGCGTGTTTGAAGTCGAAGCGCACGCGCAGATTGTCCTCGACGACCACTTTGTCGACATCCGCATAATAGTGGCGGTACAACGGGTCGCCCTTGTCGACCAGCGTCTGGAAGGTGAACTGGACGTCTTCGGCGCTGACTGGCGTGCCGTCGTTAAAGCGCGCCTTGGGATTCAGGTAGAAGCGCACGAAGCGGTTATCCGGCGCCTTTTCGATCTTTTCCGCCAGCAGTCCGTACTCGGTGAAGGGCTCGTCCGGGGAGTGGTAGGTGAGCGTGTCGTAGATCAGGCCGAGCTGGTCCGCCGGTTTACCCTTCGGGATGAATGGGTTGAGGCTGTCGAAACCGTTCAATCCGGAGAGGCGAAGGATGCCGCCCTTGGGCGCGTCCGGGTTCACCCAGGCGAAGTGCTTGAAGTTCGCCGGGTACTTCGGCGCTTCGTCGTACAGCGTGATCGCGTACTGGGGGCCAGCGCAGACAGTGCCGGCCAGCGTCAGCAGCAGCGCGCCACAGCCTAGTCGGCGAAGTGCGCTTAGGGTATTGCTCATCGGGAGTTCTCCGTGGGCTTCAGCCACCAAGCGCGCAGCCCGAGGGTGTAGGGCGGCGTGGTGACGAAGGCGAAGCGATTGCGGTACGCGATGCGATGATAATCGATGTACCAGTTCGGAATGCTGTAGTGCTGCCAGAGCAGGACCCGGTCAAGGGCCCGGGCGGCGGCCTGCTGCTGGGGTTCGGTGCTGGCCGCGAGCAGGCTTTCGAGCAGCCCGTCGATCACCGGATTGGCGACGCCGGCATAGTTGCGGCCGCCCTTGAGCGCCACCTGGCTGGAATGGAAGTACTGCCACTGCTCCAGGCCGGGGCTCAGGGTCTGCGGCAGGGTCAGCAGGATCATGTCGTAGTCGTACTGGTCCAGACGCTGCTTGTACTGCGCGCGGTCCACCGTGCGCAAACTGACGTCGATACCGATGCGGGCAAGGTTTTCGGCGTACGGCTGCAGAATGCGCTCCAAATTGGGATTGACCAGCAGGATCTCGAATCGAAGGGGCCTGTCGCCCGCATCCAGCAAGCGTTTCCCGGACAACCGGTAACCGGCCCCGGCCAATAGACCGAGCGCACGGCGCAGGGTTTCCCGGGGGATGCCACGCCCGTCGGTGTGCGGAACATCGAACGGCTCCTCGAAGAGCTTCTCCGGCAATTGCGCGCGGTAGCGCTCCAGCAGCTGGAGCTCGGCGTCGGCGGACACGCCAGCGGCCGAGAACGCGCTGTTGGGGTAGTAGCTCTCCGCGCGCCGGTAGGCATCGTTGAACTGGGTGCGATTGGCCCATTCGAAGTCGAACATCAGGCCCACGGCCTCGCGCACGGCGATGTCGGCGAACGGCGCGCGACGGCAGTTCATGAACAGCGCCTGGATCTGGGTCGGTATCTTGTGCGGGATTTCCGCACGCACCACCTCTCCCTTTTCCACGGCCGGAAAGCGATAGCCGTTGGCCCAGTTCTTCGCCTGGTGCTCGATGTAGATGTCGAATTCGCCGGCCTTGAATGCTTCGAAGGCGACATGGCTGTCGCGGTAGAACTCCACCTCCACGCGATCGAAATTGTATTTGCCGCGGTTCACCGGCAGGTTCTCGCCCCACCAGTTGGCGACCCGTTCGAACACCAGCCGGCGCCCCGGGGAAACGCGGGTGATGCGATACGGCCCGCTGCCCAGCGGCACCTCGTAGGTGGTGGCGGTGAAGTCGCGGTCTTTCCAGTAGTGCTGCGGCAGCACCGGCAACTCGCCCAGGCGCAGGATCAGCAGCGGATTGCCCGCGCGCTGGAAGATGAAGCGGATGCGCTGGCGCCCGAGAATATCAACGCGCTCGACCTCCCGCAGGCTGGTGCGGTACTGGGGATGGCCCTTCTTGCGCAGCAAGCGGTAGGAAAACGCCACGTCGTAGGCGGTTATCGGCACGCCATCGTGAAAGCGCGCCTCCGGGCGCAGGTTGAACACCACCCAACTGCGGTCCTCGTTGTATTCCACGCTCGAGGCGATCAATCCGTAGCTGGACGCCGGCTCGTCGCCCGACGGGTCATAGTCGCCCGTGCCGGCTAGCAGCGTTTCGTTCAGCTCGTTGACCCCGTAATCGAGAAAGTCCGCGGTGCCCGATGGCGGGCTACCCTTGAGGGTGTAAGGGTTGAGGGTATCGAAGGTGCCGGACGCCATTACCCGCAGGGTGCCGCCCTTGTGCGCTTGCGGGTTCACCCAGTCGAAGTGGCTGAAGTCGGCCGGATACTTGAGCGCTCCGAACTGCGCATAGCCGTGGCTGACGCTGATCGCGGCGAAGGCCGGCGTGCAGGTCATGAGGCCGAAGAGCAGAGAGAGAAGAAAGCGCATCAGGCGGGAAATCCGATCCAGGACGACGGCACGTGGAAGAGGATCGGTACAGTAGCAGCTTGCCTCCCTTAGCCGGAAGGCGCGCAGCGGCGGCGCTCGTCAATCAGTTCGAAAGGCGCAGGGTTAGCGTCTGGCCGGGTTTGAGCGATTGGCCACTTCGCGGGTTCCAGCGCCTCAGGCTATCGACTCCGATGTTGAAACGCTTGGCGATCTGGTGCAGCGAGTCGCCTTTCTTCACCTTGTAATAGGTTGCCTTCACCGCGCCGCCGGCGGACGCCAATTGCAACCCGCCGCCTTGCAGGGCGAGCGTCTGACCAACCTTGAGGTCCTTGCCGACCAGCTTGTTCCAGCGTTGCAGGTCCTTCACCTCAACCTTGTTGTCGCGGGCGATCTGCCAGAGGTTGTCACCGTCCTTTACCCGGTAGCTGCGCGCACTGGCGGCAGGCGCGCTGGCCGCGACGTTGCCGAATAGCGGGACGTCGCCGGTCTGGCCGGGTTCGGCGGGAATGCTCAATACCTGGCCAACGCTCAGGTGATTGCTGCTCAGCCGGTTGATGTCCTTGATCGTCGCCACCGTTAGCCGGTAGCGGTTGGCGATGCTGTGCAGGCTGTCCCCCGGACGAACCTTGTAATCCTGCCAGTCCACCGGTTCCTGGGCCTTCATCATTGACAGGTTGGCGGCCAGCAGTTCGGCTTTCTCTGTCGGCACCAGCAGTTGCTTCGGACCGTCGCGGGTGATGCCGCGCTTGAACGCCGGGTTGAGCAGCATCAGCTCGTCCGCGTCCAGATCGGCCATGGCGGCGACCCGCGACAGGTCCATGTTCTGCTTGATCTCGACCGTCTCGAAATAGGGCTCGTTGGCGATCGGGCTGAGGTCCATCCCGTAGGCCTCCGGCGACAGGACGATCTGCGACAGTGCCAGCAGCTTGGGCACGTACTCCTGGGTTTCCTTGGGCAGCGGCAGGTTCCAGTAGTCGGTCGGCAGGCCGAGTTTCTGGTTGCGCTCGATGGCTCGGCTGACGGTGCCTTCACCCGCGTTGTAGGCCGCGAGGGCGAGCAGCCAGTCGCCGTTGAACATGTCCTGCAGCTTGCTCAGGTAATCCAGCGCGGCGTTGGTCGAGGCGGTGATGTCGCGACGGCCGTCGTACCAGCTGGTTTGGCGCAGATTGTAGTAGCGACCGGTGGCGGGAACGAACTGCCAGATGCCCACGGCGTTGGAGCGCGACAGCGCCAGCGGGTTGTAGGCGCTCTCGATCATCGGCAACAGCGCCAGTTCGAGCGGCATGTTGCGCTCTTCCAGGCGTTCGACGACGTAATGGATGTAAAGGCTGCCGCGCTCGCAGCTGCTTTCGAGAAACGATGGATTGCTGACGAACCACAGGCGCTGGCGTTCGATGCGCGGGTTCAGGCCGATTTCGTCCTGCAGTGCATAACCGTTACGCATCCGCTCCCAGATGTCCTGCGGTGGCTGAGGCGCCGGGGTCTGGTTCATCCACTCCGTGCGCTGCCGGGGCATTCCGACGGCGGTGTCGGTGCTTCGCCCGAGGGGCTCCGGAGTCTGCTGCGCGAGGTTCTGGCAACCGCCGAGAATCAGAGCGAAGACCAGCGGGGACAGTCTCGAAAGGCGCGCCAAGGTGTCCGGGGCTGAGGTCTTGCTGTCGGTTGGCGGCATCGGGCGGAGTGCTTGTCCAGGCGAAAAGGTGGGGCGATTCTAGGAATCGCCCTCCAGGTGGTCAAGTTTTCACCAGTCCTTCTGCCCGGAATCCCGCGCTCAGAAGCTGTCTTTCCAGCTGCGCAGGGCGGCGAAGGATTCGCACGAGATGCGTGCTTGAGGGCCGCAGCGCTGGTCCAGCGTCTTTTCGACGCTAGCTTCGCCGCAACGCAGAAAAGGATTGGTCTGCCGCTCCAGGCCAATTTGCGAAGGCAGGCTGATGCGACCCTCCGCACGCCACGCGGTGACCTGCGCGAGACGGGCGGCGATCTGCGGGTTCTCCGGTTCCACCGCTGCGGCAAAGCGCAGGTTGCTCAGGGTGTACTCGTGGGCGCAGTAGACCTCGGTGGCGTCCGGCAGCGAGGCGAGCCTGCCCAGCGAATCGAACATCTGCCGGGGCGTTCCCTCGAACAGCCTGCCGCAACCGGCGGCGAACAGCGTGTCGCCGCAGAACAGCCAGGGTTGGGCATCATCATGGAAGTAGGCGATGTGGCCGAGGGTATGGCCTGGAACGTCGATCACCTCGAAATCCAGGCCGAGCACTTCGATACGCTGGCCGTCGCCCACCGGCTGATCCAGGGCCGGAATGCGTTCCCGCGACGGGCCGAAGACGCAGGCACCGGTCCTCGCCTTGAGCGCGGCGACACCCCCGACGTGGTCGGCATGGTGATGAGTGGTCAGAATCGCTTCCAGGGTCCAGCCGGCATGGGCGTCCAGCCAGGCTTGCACGGGCGCGGCGTCGCCCGGGTCGACCACCGCGCAGCGGCGGCTTTGGTCGTCCTGCAACAGCCATATATAGTTGTCTGCGAAGGCGGGCAGGGCATCGATACGCAACATGGCTTGGCTCGCTATGCGGATTACAAAGGTGCATCTTAAGCAGGCCCAGGCCTCCTTGCAGGAGAATCGCATGACCGAAAACACCATCGCCCAGGCCGATCCGCAATGGCAGGCGCTGATTGGCGCCGCCCGCGAGTGGTTCGAGGGCCCGTTCGGGCAGCAACTGCTGGTGGAAGAACGCCGGGTGCTGGAGGAGGAACTGGCGCGCTACTTCGGCGGCTACCTGGTGCATTACGGGCCGCAGGCCGGGCCGCTGCCGGCGGCGAAGCAGATCCAGCGCAGCGTCAGCCTGGGTGCACCGTTTCCCGGCGTGGAAATCGTCTGCGAGGAACAGGCCTGGCCGCTGGGCGAGCACGCGGCGGACATCGTGGTGCTGCAGCACGGCCTGGACTTCTCGCTGTCGCCCCACGGCCTGCTGCGCGAAGCCGCGCGCAGCGTGCGTCCTGGAGGCCACCTGCTGATCGTCGGGATCAACCCGTGGAGCACCTGGGGGATGCGCCACCTGTTCGCCCAGGACGCCTTTCGCCAGGCCCGCTGCATCGCCCCGACGCGGGTCGGCGACTGGATGAACCTGCTCGGATTCGCGCTGGAGAAACGCCGCTTCGGGTGCTATCGTCCGCCGCTCGCTTCCAGCGCCTGGCAAAACCGCCTGGCTCGTCTGGAGCGCTGGGGCGACCGCGGACACATGCCAGGCCCCGGCTTCTATCTATTGGTGGCGCGCAAACTGGTCGTCGGTTTGCGCCCCCTGCCGCAGACCCGCCGCGAACCCATGGGCAAGCTGCTGCCGATGCCGGTGGCGAAGGTCAGCCGGCGCGATTCCGAGCAATGAAATGACCGAACAGACCACGATCTATACCGATGGCGCCTGCAAGGGCAATCCCGGCCCCGGCGGCTGGGGCGCATTGCTGGTGTACAAGGGCGTCGAGCGCGAGCTCTGGGGCGGTGAGCCCGACACCACCAACAACCGCATGGAACTCACTGCGGCGATCCGCGGCCTGGCCGAACTCAAGCGTCCGTGCGACGTATTGCTGGTGACCGACTCCGAGTACGTCATGCGCGGCATCCAGGAATGGTTGCCGAACTGGAAGAAGCGCGGCTGGAAGACCGCCGCCAAGCAGCCGGTGAAGAACGCCGATCTTTGGCAGCAGCTGGACGAGCAGGTCGCCCGCCACAAGGTGACTTGGCAGTGGGTGCGCGGTCACAACGGCCATCCCGGCAACGAGCACGCCGACATGCTGGCCAACCGCGGCGTCGTCTCGGCGAAACACAGAACACCCGTCTGACAGGAAACGCCATGCGTTCAGTTGTACTCGATACCGAAACCACCGGCATGCCGGTCACCGACGGCCACCGCATCATCGAGATCGGTTGCGTCGAAGTGATCGGACGCCGCCTGACCGGGCGGCATTTCCACGTATACCTCCACCCCGATCGCGAGATCGACGAAGGCGCCATCGCAGTCCACGGCATCACCCTGGATTTCCTCGCCGACAAGCCGCGCTTCAAGGATGTCGCCGACGACTTCTTCGAGTTCATCAAAGACGCCCAGCTGATCATCCACAACGCGGCGTTCGACATCGGCTTCATCAACAATGAATTCGCCCTGCTCGGGCAGCGCGAGCGCGCCGACATCAGCGAACACTGCTCGGTGCTCGACACCCTGGCCATGGCGCGGGAGCGGCATCCCGGCCAGCGCAACAACCTGGATGCCCTGTGCAAGCGCTATGGCGTGGACAACTCCGGTCGCGACCTGCACGGCGCCTTGCTCGATGCCGAGATTCTCGCCGACGTCTACCTGACCATGACCGGCGGGCAGACCAACCTGTCCCTCGCCGGTGACGGCAGCGAAAGCGAAACCGGTGGCCGCGCCCAGCCCACGCCGATCCGTCGTCTGGGTGCCGATCGCGCGCGCACCCGGGTGATTCGGGCCAGCGAAGCCGAACTTGCCGCCCACGCAGCGCGGCTCGCGGCCATCGAGAAATCCGCCGGCGCCCCGGCGCTCTGGACCCAGCTGGAGCAGGCACCGGCCGAGACGCTGGCTGAAGCCTGAGGCGCGCGAGTTATCGCCGCGCGACCTTTTCGTACAGCGGCCGCGGTCGGGGGTTCCTCCCGCCGGGGCGAGCCTCTACCCTGAGGCGACGGGCAGGCGGACCTGCCGACCTCAGGGCGGTGACATGTACAAAGATCTGAAATTCCCCGTGCTCATCGTGCATCGCGACATCAAGGCCGACACGGTCGCCGGTGAGCGCGTGCGCGGTATTGCACAGGAACTGGCGCAGGACGGGTTCAGCATCCTTTCCACCGCCAGCTCGGCCGAAGGACGCATCGTCGCGTCGACCCACCACGGTCTGGCCTGCATCCTGGTCGCCGCCGAGGGTGCCGGGGAGAACCAGCGCCTGCTGCAGGATGTGATCGAGCTGATCCGCCTGGCCCGTGTGCGCGCCCCGCAATTGCCAATCTTCGCGCTCGGCGAGCAGGTCACCATCGAAAACGCGCCCGCCGAGGCGATGGCGGATCTGAACCACCTGCGCGGGCTGCTCTACCTGTTCGAGGACACCGTGCCATTTCTCGCCCGCCAGGTCGCACGGGCCGCGCGCAACTACCTGTCGGGATTGCTGCCGCCGTTCTTCAAGGCGCTGGTCGAGCACACCGCGCAATCCAACTATTCCTGGCACACGCCTGGCCATGGCGGTGGTGTGGCGTACCGCAAGAGCCCGGTGGGACAGGCATTCCACCAGTTCTTCGGCGAGAACACGCTGCGTTCGGACCTGTCCGTCTCGGTGCCGGAACTCGGCTCGCTGCTCGACCACACCGGGCCGCTGGCCGAGGCCGAGGCACGCGCCGCGCGCAACTTCGGCGCCGACCACACCTTTTTCGTGATCAACGGTACGTCGACGGCGAACAAGATCGTCTGGCACAGCATGGTGGGCCGTGACGACCTGGTGCTGGTCGACCGCAACTGCCACAAGTCGATCCTGCACTCCATCATCATGACCGGCGCGGTGCCGCTGTACCTGGTGCCGGAGCGCAACGAGCTGGGCATCATCGGGCCAATCCCGCTGTCCGAATTCAGCCGCGAGTCGATCCAGGCGAAGATCGACGCCAACCCGCTGACCCGCGGCCGGGCGCCGAAGGTCAAGCTCGCGGTGGTCACCAACTCCACCTACGACGGCCTCTGCTACAACGCCGAACTGATCAAGCAGACTCTCGGCGACAGCGTGGAAGTGCTGCATTTCGACGAAGCCTGGTACGCCTATGCCGCGTTCCACGAGTTCTATGCCGGCCGCTATGGCATGGGCACGCGGCGTCACGAACAGGCGCCGCTGGTGTTCACCACGCACTCCACGCACAAGCTGCTGGCGGCTTTCAGCCAGGCGTCGATGATCCATGTGCAGGACGGCGGCGTGCGCCAGCTGGACCGCGACCGGTTCAACGAAGCCTTCATGATGCACATCTCGACTTCGCCCCAGTACAGCATCATCGCCTCGCTGGACGTAGCCTCGGCGATGATGGAAGGGCCGGCCGGGCGCTCGCTGATCCAGGAAACCTTCGACGAGGCGCTGAGCTTCCGTCGGGCGCTGGCCAATCTGCAGCAGAGCCTGGGCGAAGACGACTGGTGGTTCAGCATCTGGCAGCCGCCCCTTGCGGAGGGCGCCGACAGCGCCACCACGGCCGACTGGCTGCTGGCGCCGGACGCCGACTGGCACGGTTTCGGCGAGGTCGCCGAGGATTACGTACTGCTCGATCCGATCAAGGTCACCCTGACCACGCCGGGGCTCACCGCCGGCGGACGCCTGGACGAGCGCGGGATTCCGGCCGCGGTGGTCAGCAAGTTCCTCTGGGAGCGCGGTCTGGTGGTGGAGAAGACCGGTCTCTACTCGATGCTGGTGCTGTTCTCCATGGGCATCACCAAGGGCAAGTGGAGCACGTTGGTCACCGAGCTGCTGGAGTTCAAGCGGCATTACGACGCCAACGTGCCGCTCAGCGAGGCCTTGCCGTCGGTGGCGCGGCAGGGCGGCACGCGCTATGCCGGCCTGGGCCTGCGCGATCTCTGCGACGAACTGCACGGCTGCTACCGGGAAAACCGTACCGCGAAGGCTCAGAAGCGTATGTACACGGTGCTGCCGGAACTGGCGATCAAGCCCGCGGACGCCTACGACAAGCTGGTGCGCGGCGACGTTGAAGCGGTGCCGATCGATCGGCTCGAAGGCCGCATCGCCGCGGTGATGCTGGTGCCTTATCCGCCGGGCATTCCGCTGATCATGCCGGGCGAGCGCTTCACGCCGGCGACCCGCGCAATCATCGACTACCTCGAGTTCGCCGGCACCTTCGACCGCAGCTTCCCCGGCTTCGATTCGGATGTGCATGGCCTGCAGCACGAGGAGGGCGAGGCGGGGCGGGTCTACACCGTCGACTGCATCAAGGAATGAGGCAGCAGGTCTGTCGCGCGGGCTCGGCGAGCGCGGCGGGATCGACTTTTGCGAGGCGCTTGTTGTTATAGTTGGCCGGCTACGCCGCCGCGCGCCTCGCCGCGCTCAATGTCCGTTGTCGAGGATGACAGCCGTGTCCGATTACAAAGCCTTCCGCGTCGAAACCCAGGACAAGATCGCCCACGTGACGATCAATCGCGCGGAAAAAGTCAACGCCATGAACGCCGATTTCTGGACGGAAATCATCGACATCTTCCGCTGGATCGACGAGACCGACGAGATTCGCGTGGTGGTCGTATCCGGTGCCGGCAAGCACTTCTCATCGGGCATCGACCTGGCGATGCTGGCATCGGTCGGCAGTAAGCTGGGCAAGGACGTCGGCCGCAACGCGCAGGTGCTGCGGCGCAAGATCCTGCAACTGCAGGCCTCCTTCAACGCCGTGGACCAGTGCAGCAAGCCGGTGCTCGCGGCGATCCAGGGTTACTGCCTGGGTGGCGCCATCGACCTGATCAGCGCCTGCGACATGCGTTACTCGACCACCGATGCGCAGTTCTCCATCAAGGAGATCGACATGGGGATGGCCGCCGACGTCGGTACCCTGCAGCGCCTGCCGCGGATCATTGGCGACGGCATGATGCGCGAGCTGGCCTTCACCGGTCGCAGCATCGACGGCGAGGAAGCGCGCCAACTGGGCCTGGTCAACCGGACCTACGCCGACCAGCAGACGTTGCTCGACGGGGTATTCGCCATCGCCCGGGAGATCGCCGCGAAATCCCCGGTGGCCATTCGCGGCACCAAGGAAATGATCCGCTACATGCGCGATCATCGCGTCGACGACGGCCTGGAGTACATCGCTACCTGGAATGCCGCGATGTTGCAGTCGGCCGATCTGCGCGTGGCCATGGCCGCGCAGATGACCAAACAGAAAGCGGACTTCGCCGATTGAATTCGGTTTCGGACAAGGCGCCGGAGGCGCGATAGGCATGGCTGGAGCCACATCTCTCGGTTTGGTGCGCGATGAGCTGTTCGCCACCATGGAGGAGGCCGAGCAGAGCCTCGAACAGTTCATCACCGAGCGGGAGAACGTCAGCCTGCTGCAACAGGCGATCGAAAGCCTGCAGCAGGTCCGCGGGACGCTCAAGCTGATCGAACTCACCGGCGCTGAAATGCTCGCCCAGGAGATTCAACAGCAGGCGACCGACATTCCCGCGGGCGCCAGCGAGATGCGCGATATCCAGTTGGCCGCGCTGAGTACCGCGCTCTTCGTGTTACGCCGCTACCTGGAAAACCTCGACGCGCACCGCGAGGAAATGCCGGAAGTCCTGCTGCCGGCGATCAACGAGTTGCGCAAGGCCGGCAACCAGCCGCCGCTGCCGGAAAGTTTCTTCTTCAGTGTCCGCCTCGACCAGCCGCGTCCCTCGCCGGAAGGCGCGCTACGTGAGGCGCTCGACCTGGCGGCCGAGGGACGCCGGCTGCGGCAGATGTATCAGGTCGGGCTGCTCGGCTTCATCCGCGAGCAGAGTCCGGTATCCAGTCTGCGCCTGATGCTGCGCGCGCTGACGCGGCTCGACGGCCTGCTCGGCGACGATCCGCGTTCGCGGCTGTGCTGGATCGCCGCGGCCGCGATCGAAGCGCAGGTCGACGGCCAACTGCTGCCGCGCAAGTCGCGCAAGCAGCTGTTCGCCCGCATCGATCGCGAACTCCGACAGTTGCTCGCCTCGTCCGATTACGAGGCGCCGCGACTGTTGCTCAAGGAAATGCTCTACCTGGTCGCGCTGGCCGACACGCATGGTCCGCTGGTCGAACCGCTGCGCGAGACGTTCAACCTGACTGCGCTACCGTTCACCGATCACCTTCTCGAAGAGGAATACCAGCGCCTCAGCGGCCCCGGTCAGGCAGTGATGCGCTCGCTGTCTTCGGCGATCGGCGAGGAGCTGGCCAGCGTCAAGGACCTGCTCGACCTCATCGAACGGGGCGCCGCCGACGAGGAAAACCTGGGCAACCTGCACGCGCTGCTCGGCAAGTTGTCCAAGACGCTGGCGATGGTCGGGCTGACCTCCGCAGGCAACGCGCTGCAGACGCAACTGGCCGAGGTTTCTTCCTGGGTCGACCAGAACCCGGTGTCGGCCGATGCACTGCACGGTCTGGCCGATGCGGTGCTGTACGTGGAAGGCATGGTTGCCAGCCTCGACCGCGGCGAGCGACGCGAAGCCCGCCCGCGCCCAGTGCCCGGCGCCGACGCGCAGTCCTTCGCCATCCACCAGCTCGCGGAAGCGCGCATCCTGGTGATCGACGAAGCGCAGGCATGCCTCGCGCTGGCCAAGCGGGCGATCACCGCTTACCTGGAATCCGAAGGAGACAAGATGCATCTGCTCAATGTCCCTGGAACGCTGCAAACCGCCCGCGGCGGCTTGTGGTTCCTCGATCAGCCGCGAGCGGCGGCGATGATCGGCGCCTGCGCCGACTACATCCAGCGGCAGATGCTCGAAGCCCCCGCGCGACCGTCGGAGCAGATGCTGGAAACCCTCGCGGATGCTCTCGCCAGTCTCGAGTACTACCTGGAGGCCGGCACATTGCTGCCCGATGAGCATTCCGACGTGCTCGACCTCGCCGCCGACAGCGTTCGCGCCCTCGGCATGCCGGTGGCCGCCTGATGGGTAGCCGTTGGTGTGCCGGGCTGGTGGATGCCGGCGTCCCCGGTGGATGGGCGCTGGCCGCATCGCCCGAAGGCTTTCTGTCGGACGCCAATGGCGTGCTGTTCCCCCGTGAATGGCTGAAACGCCAGGAACTGGCGAGGTTCGACGAGCACGGGCTCGGGCAGTTCGACGGGCAACCTGTATTCCTGCTGCAAGCGGACCAGCCGTTCGATCTGCCTGGCGCGCACTGGCAGGGGTTGCGCCAGTTCATGATGCACGCCGATGCCGAGCAGTTCCAGATGCTCGCCTATGCCAGCCAGATCGGCACCTGGGCCAGCCAGCACCGTTTCTGCGGCCGTTGCGGCGCGCGGATGCAGCGGCATGCCGGCGAACGCGCGATGCATTGCGTGGAGTGCGGGCTGCATCAGTACCCACGGATTTCGCCCAGCATGATCGTGCTGGTCACCCGGGGGGACGAGGTCCTGCTGGCGCGCTCGCCGCGCTTCGTCAGCGGTGTCTACAGCACACTGGCGGGATTCGTCGAGCCGGGCGAGACGGTGGAGCAGTGCGTGGTGCGCGAAGTGCGCGAGGAAGTTGCCGTCGAGGTGCGAAACCTGCAGTACCTCGGCAGCCAGAGCTGGCCGTTCCCGCATTCGCTGATGCTCGGCTTCCACGCCGAGTACGCCGGTGGCGATATCGTTCCGCAACCTGGCGAGATCGAGGATGCGCAGTGGTTCAACGTGAACGACCTGCCACCGCTGCCCAGCGCGAAGTCCATCGCGCGGTATCTGATCGATCTGTATGTGGCTCGCCGCTCAGGCGGCGCCGATCCAGTGCTGCCAGACTAGCCGCGCGGTCAACGCCAGCACCGCCAGGATGAACACCGGGCGGATGAATCGGGCGCCGCCCTTTATCGCGGTGCGCGCACCGATGTACGCGCCGAGCATCAACGCCAGCCCCATGCCTAGCCCGAGCGCCCAGGCCACCTGACCGGAACAGATGAACACCGCGAGCGCCGTGGCGTTGCTGACGAAGTTCATGCTGCGCGCCACGCCGCTCGCGCGCAGCAGGTCGAGCGGATACATCAACAGGCTGCTGACCGTCCAGAACGCCCCGGTCCCGGGGCCTGCCACGCCGTCGTAGAACCCCAGCCCGAGTCCTTGCGGCCACTGGCGTCCCTTGGCGATGGGCGCGGCCCGTCCCTCGAGTGCGCCCTCGGGCACCTTGCCGAACAGCAGGTACAGCCCGCAGCCGAACACGATCAGCGGCAGCAACTGATTGAGCCAGCGTGCCGGCACCCAGTGGGCGACGATCGCGCCGATCAGCGCGCCGGTTGCCGTCGCCAGCAGCGCGATTCGCCACTCACCTGGATCGAAGAGCTTGCGCCGGTAGAAGGTGAAGCCGGCCATTCCCGAACCGAAGGTCGCGCACAGCTTGTTGGTGCCCAGAACCAGGTGCGGCGGCAGGCCGACGGTCAGCAGTGCCGGCATAGTCAGCAGGCCGCCGCCGCCGGCGATCGCATCGATGAAGCCGGCGAGGAAGGCGACCAGGGCGAGGATGGCCAGGATGCCGGGATCCACGGCGAGGTCGAAGGGAAATGGCATGGCGTCGAGGTCGGTCAAGTGGCGAAAACAGGGCGCATGATGCCGTTATTCGGCGCACGAAGGAATTCGCCCGCTGCGTATTGCGGTGCCGGCCTCCCACGCCGGCACTTTGCTTCGGCCAGCGTTGACTAACGCAGGAGTCGACAGTCGTTATCTAGGGAAACTGATGAACAAACCGAACCTGGAACAGAAGGTCTTCCTGGCGCTGCTTTTGGTAGTTTCGCTGGCATTCGCCTGGATCCTCCTGCCGTTCTACGGCGCCGTGTTCTGGGCGGTGATTCTCGCCATCCTCTTCGCGCCCCTGCAGCGGCGGCTGCTCAAACGCTTCGTCGGGCGCCGCAACCTGACGGCCTTGACCACGTTGCTGGTGAGCCTGCTGGTGGCGGTACTACCGGTGATCATCATCACCGCGCTACTGGTCCAGGAAGGCGCCACGCTCTACCAGCGCATCGAAAGCGGCGACCTGAACGTGGGCGCCTATGTGGAACAGTTCCGCGCGATGCTGCCGAACTTCGTTCAGCACCAGTTGGATCGCTTCGGTCTCAACGACCTCGGCAGTTTGCGGGACCGTCTTTCCAGCGGCGCGCTGGCCGGCAGCCAGTTCCTCGCGACCAAGGCGTTCAGCTTTGGCCAGGGTACGTTCGAGTTCGTGGTCAGCTTCTTCGTGATGCTCTATTTGCTGTTCTTCTTCCTGCGCGATGGTTCGGAGCTGGTCGGACGCATCCGCCAGGCCATCCCGCTGAGCCAGAACCAGAAGCGCAAGCTGTTCAGCAAATTCACCCGAGTGGCGCGTGCGACGGTGAAGGGCAATATCGTCGTGGCGGCCACCCAGGGCGCGCTGGGCGGGCTGATCTTCTGGTTTCTCGGCATTCCCAGCCCGTTGCTGTGGGGGGTGCTGATGGCGTTCCTCTCGCTGTTGCCGGCGGTAGGGGCAGGCATCATCTGGACCCCGGTGGCGATCTATTACCTGCTTAACGATCAGGTGGCCCAAGGGGTGCTGCTGACCCTCTACGGCGTCTTCGTCATCGGCCTGGTGGACAACATCCTGCGTCCGATCCTGGTCGGCAAGGACACCAAGATGCCGGACTACGTGGTGCTGGTGTCGACACTGGGCGGACTTTCGCTGTTCGGACTCAACGGTTTCGTCGTAGGCCCGCTGATCGCGGCATTGTTCATGTCGGCCTGGGGACTGTTCACCGGGCCACCCAACGCGCCGTCGCCGCTGAGCGCGGAAATGCCCACAGTTCCGCCAACGGAGCGACCCGGCTAGCGTCAGCTCCGGTCGATACCGTGGCGCCGCAGTTTGCGGTACAGCGTGTTACGGCTGACGCCCAGGGCCCGAGCGGCGCGGGTCATGTGCCAGTGCTCCGCGTCGAGGGTCGCGAGCAGCGCCTCGCGCTCGGCATCGGCCAGCGGGGTGGTGGTGGGCAGCGGCGCGACGGACAGTTCCGGTTGCACCGCGCGCACATCCTCCAATTCGATGCGTCCGTCTTCGGCAAGCGCCACAAGCGCCCGCAGCAGGGTGCGCAATTGGCGCACGTTGCCCGGCCAGGGTTGTACGAGCAGCGCCTGGCGTGCCTCCGGAGCCAGCCGTAGCGGTTCACCGGCGGCTTCTTCGCTCAGCAACTGCTCGATCAGTTCGGCCTTGTCGCTGCGTTCACGCAGCGGCGGCAAGGTGATCTGCAGACCGGCAAGCCGGTAGTAGAGGTCTTCGCGAAACGTGCCCTCGGCGATCATCGCTGACAAATCGCGGTGGCTCGCGCTGACCAGCCTTACGTCCAGCGGCAATGCCTGCGCTGCGCCGAGCGGCTGCACCTGGCGTGACTCGAGCACGCGCAGCAGGCGGGTTTGCATGGCCAGCGGCATGTCGCCGATTTCGTCGAGAAAGAGGATGCCGCCGTCGGCCTGCAAGAGCTTGCCGGTCATGCCGTCCTTGTGCGCACCCGTGAAGCTGCCGCTGCGGTAGCCGAACAACTCGCTCTCTATCAGGCTTTCCGGAATCGCCGCGCAGTTGATCGCCACGAACGGCTTGCTGGCGCGCGAACCGGCACGATGCAACGCGGCAGCGAAGGCATCCTTGCCGGTGCCGGTTTCACCGTGCAGCAGCACCGGTACGTCGCGTTCCAGCACGCGGCAGGCACGCCCGAAGGCTTCGTGCAGGCGCGGGTCGGCCAGGCAGGGGCCCGCCGCGCCTGAGGGTGCCTGGCTGTTGCCTCTGGACGGCTTCGTCGCGGGGGCAGGGCGGGCGAGCTGGCCATGCAGCAGACGCCCATCGCGCGTGCGCAATGCCAGGCAACCAGCGGTCTCGCCGGGTAACGGGTCGAGCAGGCGCTCGACGGACAGCTCGAAGAGGTGCTCCAGCCGGCGGCCGAGCAGAGCTTCGCGCGTTTCGCCCAGCAGGCTCAGCGCCGCTTCGTTGAGCGCCTCGATGCGGCCACGCTCGTCGAAGGCCAGCAAGCCCTCGCTGAGCATGCCCAGATACTCGGGCCGCGCATGCAGGCGCAGCAGGCGTCGGCCGTTGCAGGTCTGCACGAAGTAGGCGTCTTCGATCAGTTTGGCGGACAGGCTGGTCAGGGCCATGGTCTGGTAGTTGTTGCGCCCGGTCGGTTCGTCCCGGCACGTGGAAACGTTGAGCACCGCCAGCGGCTCGCCGCATGGGTCGAGGATCAGGCTGGCGGAACAGGTGAGACCGGTATGGCGGCCGTGGAAGTGCGCGTCGCGGCGGATGGTCAGCGGCTGGCGCTCCACCAGGCAGGTCCCGACACCGTTTGTGCCTTCGGTCGCCTCGTCCCACACCGCGCCCAGCCACAGGCCTGCGCGTTGGAAGTCGGCGCGCTCGGCGTCCCGAGCCAGGCTGTCTATCACCACGCCCTGAGTGTCGGTCAGAAGGATCGCGTGGTCGCTGCCACCCAGTTGCTGATGCAGGCTGTTCATCTGCCAGCGGGCGATGGCGATGATCCGCTCCAGGCGTTCGCGGCGCTCGTTCAGACGCGGACGTTCCATCACGCAAGGCGCGTGCAGGCGGGAGGGATCGAGGTGGTACTGCTCCAGGCAGCGGCGCCAGGAGCGCGCAATGGCCGGGTCGCTGGCCGGCCCCTGGATGGGCGGCAGGCCTTCACCAAAGCGCAGGACCTGCTGCGCGTGCTGATGGATCGTGTTCATTCTTGTTGTTCTCCGAAGCGGTGCCGCAGCGGGTGCCGGCCCAGCATAGGACAAAACGTCGCGCCAGGCATACAGGTCATGGGCGGTACGAAGTGTCACGGGGGTGTCTCGTATCTGGTACATCGAGGCTGGGCAGGCTTCGTTGCGCCAGGCTGCAGGCCACGTCATCCGTGACTTTGTGTCTCCTGGCCTCGCTCTTGCTCTTGTTCTTGCGGGTTCCGCCCACGACAACAACAAGATCAGGAGAACACCCCATGCGTTACGCAGCCCCCAACACCCCAGGCTCCGTCCTCACCCTCAAGCCGCGCTACGGCAACTACATCG
>JADHEE010000139.1_pt1 | contig 42160 bp, 33 predicted proteins | sample 8952401 | NCBI WGS metagenome assembly JADHEE01 (sample SAMN16124438, study PRJNA663242) | bioreactor sludge metagenome | isolation source: sludge (ammonium) | place: India:Bengaluru | collected 2019-02-28 | reverse complement strand
CGATGTAGTTGCCGTAGCGCGGCTTGAGGGTGAGGACGGAGCCTGGGGTGTTGGGTTGGGCATAAATCATGATGCTTACCTCGTTGTTGTTCTGATCCGCTCGGTGAGCGAATCCCGATTCATCGGTGTCCCTGCGCTATAGCCTATTCCGCTGGAGGCAGATCACGACTCGTCAATTGGTAGTAGATGGCTCCCCTGAGAGCGTCAAGCCGGAGCACGGAAAGCCGGGATTGCCGGCGACTGGATAGAAAACACGGCCGCCACGGCGGGAAAGACGCGTCAATCGACCGCAATGCGCCGCTCAGCCGAGCGCCCAGCGCGCATCCGGAGGCGCCGCGTTGGCCAGCGCCAGCCAGCCGGCCTGCGCCTGGCGCATGGAATCCAGTGTGTCGAGCAGCGCCGTGCGACTCAACTCCCGCACACACCGGGCGATCCGTTCGGCAGGCTGCCTGCCCGGTTGGCCATACAGCGCCCAGCGCGCGTCGGCCAGGGCGCGGAAGGTCGCGGGCGGCTGCGACAACTGCGCCGCCAATGGCTGGCGGAACGCCTCCAGCGCCTCGTCGGTGAGCTCTCCGAGGCGCTCTCGCTGACGGTCGAGAAACGCGAGCACATGGCCGAAAATCTCGGCCACCGAGGCGCTGGGCGATTGCACGGCGAACAACAGGCCGCCCTCCTCGCCCAGCTGCCGATAGCCGCAATAGACGCCATAACCCAGCTGCAAGTCGGTGCGCATGTGCGTGTAGAAAGCCCCTTGCAGCACATTGCCCAACAAACGCCAGGCCGCCTCAGTCGCGGCATCGCAGCCCGCTTGCCGGGCGAAGAGCAGCAATGCCTGCTCCTTTTGTCCGTCCACTTCGATCCAGCGGCAGGTGGATTGGAGTTCTGCCGCAGACGTCACCTCGAAAGGCCCCTGGCCCGGCAGCTCGCCCAGGACGGCATTGATCGTTGGCGAAGGCTGGCCAAGACCGAGGGCATCCCAGCGGGCCTGGTGGTACACCTCCCTCCACGCGCCGGGAAGCGCGTCCGGTGGCAACTTCGACGCCGGAACTGCGCCTTGCAGCGCGCCAGGCAGTTCTTCGAGTAACTGTCGCAGGAGCATCCCGCCGGCAGCTCGTGGGGCTGTGCTCAGCGCGTTGCGCCAGTCGTCCGCCGCGGGCTCCCGCAGTTTCTTCAGCGCCTCCGGCAGAACGCGGTCCACCACGCTGGCCAGGCCGCCAAGGCTGAGCAGCCAGGCCCGCGCCGAACATTGCAGGCGCACCTCGACTCCGGCCTCATTGGCGGCCTGTACGAGCGGCGCCAGCGCCGCCTGCGCGGCTCTGGCAAACACACTGGCGACGGGCGCCGGCCAGCGCCAGCGCCAGCGCAGGAACAGCGCCGCGTGCCCGGGCGGAATGCCGGCGTCGTTCTGCCAGCGCAGACCCGCAGGTATTGGAGATACGGCGAGCGGCGCCTCGGCCGGCGTCAGCAACAGGTTGCGCTCAGGCAGGCACCAGGCGACGGGCGCGCTGCGCGCGCGGGACAACCCTTTCGAGCATCGGGCGCGCAACGCGAAGCCCGACCGCCCCAGCAGCGGCAGCTCGCGTGTCGCGGTGACCACCGACACCATCGCGCCTGGGGTCAACTGCGTCAGCAACGCGACCAACTCGGACGCCTCGACAGACTCGTTGCCGCCGTTCCCGACCGTCATTCGCACCGCATCGAGGGCCGAGCAGGTCTGCCAGCGGACGGCGCGGACACGGGCCTCCTGCTCGCGCACGTCTGCCCAGTCGCTCCGGGCGGCGAAGAACTCCAGCCACGAAAACAGCAGCGCGACGATCTCGCGCAACACCGCCTCATCGGCCGACGCGCCCTCGATATCGATGGCGATCAGCGCCTGATCATCCGCCCGGTAAACCCGTCGCGGCGAAACCCGGTCGGCGTATCCGCGGGCGCGCAACGTCGCCTGCAACCCGTTCGGCGCGGCGCTGCGCAGCACGCGGAACAGGCACTCCAGCGCCGCCTCGGCAGCTGCCGATAGCACCAGCGGAAAATACAGCGCGAGTTGCGTCGGACCAGGGACGTGCACCTCGACATGCGCCGGTTCCAGCCGCAAAGCCGGCGACAGGGTAACGACCCGTGCGCCGCGCGCAAGGTATGCGCCATGCCGCTCGGCGAGGGCCGCCAGCGTGTCCAGCGGTTGTGCGCCCGCGATCAGCAGATGCGCCTGTCCGGCGTGGTAGAAGCGCCGATGGAAGCCATGCAGCGTCCGCTGGAACCTCTCCTCCTCCACCGGCAGCGTGCCACGGTTGCCGGCGTGGAAATCGCCGAACGGGTGACGCGCCGCGAGCGCCAGACCGAGCGCCGTATCCATCAGCGTTTCGCGATCCTCGCCGCGGGCGAGGAATTCAGCCTGCAACACCTCGCGTTCGCGCCGCTGCGCGCCCGGATCGAGCGCCGGGCGCGCCAGCATGTCGAACAACCGTGCCAGCGCGCCATCCAGCGCGAGCGGAGGCACTTCGCAGAAGATATCGGTGTGGCGCGCCTGGGTGCTGGCGTTCACCTGACCGCCGACGCCCTGTACGAACGCCATCAGCCCCTGGTCCGAGGGAAACCCCGCGGTGTCGAGAAACAGCAGGTGCTCGAGGAAATGTGCCAGTCCCGGATACTCGCGCGGCTCGTCGTGACTGCCAGCGGCCACCCGCACCCAAGCCGCGCAATGCAGGGCCTGGGGGACCTGCAACAGCGTCACGGCGAGGCCGTTGTCCAGCGTCATGCGGCGCTGGATAACGGGCGCGTGCTCGGTGATGTCGGTCATGCAGCGGTCCTTGGGACGAGAGCCGCCAGCATCGGCGAGCATGCCGGCGCAGGCAAGGCGACCTTCGGCACATCGGAAGGTGCCGTTGGGCGGCAGGGATGGCCCATGGCCGCACGCGCGGGAAACCTTTTCTCCTGGCAGAGTCTACTCAGTACACGGACGCGTTCCGTTACCGAGGATAAGACGATGTCTCCCGTACTCATGATCGTCATGCTGATATGCGCCTGGATGGCGGTTGCCCTCGCGATGCTCTGGGGCATGCTGCGGCTGAGTCGCCGGCACGCTCCCACCGCGAAGCAGAAGCCGCAGCAACCGCCTGCCGAGCGTCGCCGCCACGGCCATGGCCGCCCACTCCACAGCCACTGAGCAGTATTCCCACCACAATGAAAAAGGGCTGACCATCAGGTCAGCCCTTTTTTGCGCCTCACATTCGACGAAGCTGAATGAGAAAGCGGCAGGCCCGGAGGGGCTGCCGACGGCCAAGTGTCGCGATGGCCATTTTGGGGACGGCGCGATGATAACTGTTCATCCATACAGCCTTCAACTCTGGGCGCTGTCACTCGTCCGGTTCGTCATCCGCGCCGAAACAGGGGACGCCTTCCTCATCGATGGTCGTGATGCGGTCGATGATGGCCGCCGCCGTGCGTTCCGCAGTCGGCAGATCGGGGAAGTCGACATTGGCGGTGATTTCGTAGACGCCGTCATGCAGGCCCTTCTCGCCGAGCACCATCACGAAGGCCTTGATTGTGCTGCCGTCCTGCATTGCACCGGACCAGGCACGGTGATTATCGAAAACGCGTTGACCCATGACGGACTCTCCTCGTTTCGCGGCGCCGGATGGCCGTTGAAAACATAGGAGGCGCGATAATCCGGGAAGTTGCCCGATCGAAAGATGGGTAGATGTCCGAAGGTCTATTAGCCTTACAGTTGAAGAGGATATAAACTCGCCGCCGCCAAATTGCCGCAGTGCTTTGCTTCATGCCGACGCCGATCTCAAATTGCCGGTCCACGCCTCCGAGAGATGCGCTTCCTGACGTCTCCCTTGCGTACCGATATGCCGAGATAGACGGCTCCCAGCCTTCCGGCGAAGCCGCTCTGGCGAGCGAGATCGCGCTGGCTATCAGCTACAACGGCTTGGCGCACGCCGTGATGATGGTGACGCCCGAGGCACTGGAGGATTTCGTGGTCGGCTTCACCCGAACCAGCGGAACCGTCCAGCGGATCGACGAAATCTACGACATTCGGATGGAAGGAGGCGGCGACGCCTGGCACGTCGACCTGCTCATCGGCAGCCGCGCCTTCTGGCAGCTGAAGCAGCAGCGCCGGCAACTGGCCGGTAGCAGCGGCTGCGGACTCTGCGGCGTCGACAGCCTCGACCAGGCGCTGCCGTCGCTGCCCAGCTTGCCGCGTTCACCGCTGCCGGATGCCGCCCACCTGCACGGGCTGCGCGAGCGGATTGGCGATGCGCAGACGCTGGCGCGACACAGCGGTGCGCTGCATGCGGCGCTGTTCGTTGATGACCACGGCGAAATACGCCTGTGTCGCGAGGACATCGGCCGCCACAACGCCCTCGACAAACTGATAGGCGCGCTCGAACGCCAGCGCATCGACGCCGCTCGAGGCTTCGCGGTAATCACCAGCCGTTGCGGCCTTGAACTGCTGCACAAGGCGGTGCGCGCCGGCATCGGTACCCTGGTCAGCCTCGCCGCGCCCACCGCACTGACGGTGGACTGGGCGCGCCGGCACAACCTCAACCTGATCCACCTGCCACAGCGCAGCGCTGCACGCGTTTACAGCCCGGCACCCGGCGGCTGAAACGCAACGACGCCAGCCCGGCTAAAGCTGCCCGCGGGCAGGTTCGGGCCTGACAGAACGATAAAGACAAAGCAGAGCGTGGCCACAAGCACACGCTCATTCCGGCGCAAACCGTGATGCGCCGTTTTGGGGAGATCGATATGCAGATCGGCAGAAGACAGTTTTTCAAGCTATGCACCGTCGGTGCCGCCAGCGCGAGCGCCGCGACCCTCGGCTTCGCTCCCGGCGTCGCCCACGCCGGCCAGTCGCGCCAGTACAAGCTGCTGCGCGCCCGTGAGACTCGCAACAACTGCACCTACTGCTCGGTCGGCTGCGGGGTGCTTCTGTACAGCCTCGGCGATGGCGCGAAGAACGCCAAGGGCAGGATCTTTCACGTCGAGGGCGACCCGGACCATCCGGTCAGCCGCGGCTCGCTGTGCCCCAAGGGCTCCGGTCTGGTGGATTTCATCAACAGCCCGGACCGCCTGAAGTACCCCGAAGTCCGCGAGCCCGGCAGCAACGAATGGAAGCGCATCGGCTGGGACGAGGCCATCGAGCGCATCGCACGCTTGATGAAAGACGATCGCGACGCCAACTTCGTCGAACGCAACGACATGGGTCAACGGGTCAACCGCTGGGCCAGCACCGGCTTCCTCGGTTCCTCCGCCGCCAGTAACGAAACCGGCATCCTCGACGTCAAGTTCGCCCGCGGCCTGGGCATGGTCCACCTGGAAAACCAGGCCCGCCTGTGCCATGGCCCCTCGGTCGCCGGCCTCGCGCCCTCGTTCGGCCGTGGCGCGATGACCAACAACTGGGTCGATATCAAGAATGCCGACGTCATCCTGGTGATGGGCGGCAACCCGGCCGAGGCTCACCCGGTCGGCTTCAAATGGGCGGTCGAGGCGAAGATCCACAACAACGCCCATCTGATGGTGGTGGACCCGCGCTTCAACCGTACCGCCGCGGTGGCCGACTTCTATTCGCCGATCCGTGCCGGTGCCGATTCGGCCTTCCTGCTCGGGATCGCTCACTACCTGTTGAGCAACGACCGCATCCAGCACGAATACGTCAGGGCCTACACCAATGCGCCGCTGATCGTGCGTGAGGACTACGGCTTCGACGACGGCCTGTTCAGCGGCTACGACGCCGACAAGCGCGCCTACGACCGCTCCTCCTGGACCTACGAGCTGGGCGAGGACGGCTATGCCCTGCGCGACGAGACGCTGCAGCACCCGCGCTGCGTGTTCAACCTGCTGAAGAAGCACGTCGAGCGCTACACCCCGGAAATGGTGAGCAGCATTTGCGGCACGCCGATAAAGGACTTCCTGCACGTCTGCGAGAGACTCGCGTCCACCAGTGTCCCCGACCGCACCACCAGCATCCTCTATGCGCTGGGCTGGACGCATCATGTCGGTGGTTCGCAGATCATCCGCGCGTCCGCCATCGTGCAGTTGCTGCTCGGCAACATCGGCATGCCCGGCGGCGGCATCAACGCGCTGCGCGGCCACTCCAATGTGCAGGGTTTCACCGACCTCGGCGTGCTGGCGAACATGCTGCCGGGCTACCTGACGCTGCCGAGCGAGAGCCAGCAGTCGTTGCAGGCCTACCTGGACGAGCGCACGCCGAAGCCCCTGGTGGACAAGCAGATCAACTTCTGGCGCAACACGCCGAAGTTCATGGTCAGCTTCCTCAAGGGCATGTATGGCGAGAACGCCACCGCCGAGAACGACTTCGGCTACGACTGGCTGCCCAAGTGGGACCGCGCCTACGACGTGATGGCCTACGTCGAGCAGATGCACAAGGGTCAGGTCAACGGCTACATCGTGCAGGGTTTCAACCTGATCGCCGCTGCCGCCTCCTCGGGCAAGGTGCGCGAGGGGCTGGCGAAACTCAAATACCTGGTGGTGATCGATCCGCTTACCACCGAGACCTCTTCCTTCTGGCAGAACCACGGCGAGTTCAACGACGTCGATCCGGCGCAGATCCAGACCACCGTGTTCCGCCTGCCGTCGTCCTGCTTCGCCGAGGAGGATGGCTCGATCGCCAACTCCGCCCGCTGGCTGCAGTGGCACGCCGCGGCACAGCCGCCACCGTTCGAGGCGCAGCATGACGGCAGAATACTCGGCAGCCTGATGACGAGGATTCGTGAGCTGTACCAGCAGGAAGGCGGCACCTGCCCCGAGCCGCTGCTGAACCTGGACTGGAACTACCACGACCCGAAGAGTCCGCACTCCGAAGAGCTGGCCAAGCAGATCAACGGCTACGCGCTGGCCGATCTCTACGACGACAGTGGCAAGCCGATCGCCAAAAAGGGCGAACTGCTCTCCAGCTTCGCCCAGCTGCGCGACGACGGCAGCACCAGCAGCCTGTGCTGGATCTACACCGGGCAATGGACGCCCGCCGGCAACATGATGGCGCGCCGCGACAACACCGACACAGGCTTCGGCAACACGCCGGGCTGGGCCTTCGCCTGGCCGGCCAACCGCCGCCTGCTCTACAACCGCGCCTCGGCGGACCCGAGCGGCAAGCCGTGGGACCCGAAGCGCGCCTTCCTGCACTGGGACGGCAACGCCTGGGCCGGCGCCGACGTGCCCGATTATCCGGCCGGCTCGCCACCGAACAGCGGCGTGAGCCCGTTCATCATGCTGCAGGATGGCGTCGGCCACCTGTTCTCGATGGGCGCGCTGGTCGACGGCCCGTTCCCGGAGCACTACGAACCGCAGGAAAGCCCGATTCCGGCCAACCCGCTGCATTCCGGCAGCGGCAAGAGCCCGGTGACGCGCATCTTCAAGGACGACCTGCCGAGCTTCGGCGGCCGCGAGGAGTTCCCCTACGTGGCGACGTCGTACTCGGTCACCGAGATGTTCCGCCACTGGACCAAGCACTCGCGGCTGAACGCCATCGTGCAGCCCGAGCAGTTCGTCGAGATCAGCGAGAAACTCGCCGCCAGCAAGGGCATCGCCGCCGGCGACACGGTCAAGGTGTCCAGCCAGCGTGGCTACATCCGCGGCAAGGCGGTGGTCACCAAGCGCGTGATGACGCTGCAGGTGGCCGGGCAGGAAGTAGAACAGGTCGGCATCCCGGTGCACTGGGGTTTCGAGGGAGTAACCCGCAAAGGCTTCCTGGCCAACATCCTGAGCCCGCGCGTGGGTGACGCCAACACGCAAACCCCGGAATACAAGGCCTTCCTCGTCAACGTCGAGAAGGCCTGAGGAAACCCGCCATGTCCATGCAGTCCCAAGACATCATCAAACGCTCCGCCACCAGCGTGCTAACCCCGCCGCCCCACGCCCGCGACCAGCAGGCGGAAGTGGCCAAACTGATCGACGTGAGCATCTGCATCGGCTGCAAGGCCTGCCAGGTGGCGTGCTCCGAATGGAACGACCTGCGTGACGAGGTCGGCGAGAACCTCGGCGTCTACGACAACCCGCGCGACCTGTCGGCGGAAACCTGGACGCTGATGCGTTTCGCCGAGTACGAGAACCGCGAGTCCGGCAAGCTGGAATGGCTGATCCGCAAGGACGGCTGCATGCACTGCGCCGAGCCCGGCTGCCTCAAGGCCTGCCCGAGTCCTGGCGCGATCGTGCAGTACGCCAACGGCATCGTCGACTTCCAGTCCGAGCACTGCATCGGTTGCGGCTACTGCGTCGCCGGTTGCCCGTTCAACGTGCCGCGCCTGAGCGGCAAGGACAACAAGGCCTACAAGTGCACGCTCTGCGTCGACCGCGTGTCGGCGGGCCAGGAGCCGTCCTGCGTGAAGACCTGCCCGACCGGCGCGATCAACTTCGGCAGCAAGGCCGACATGCAGTTCCTCGCCGGCCAGCGCGTGGCCGAGCTGAACGGCCGCGGCTTCGCCAACGCCGGGCTGTACGACCCGCAAGGCGTCGGCGGCACCCACGTGATGTACGTACTGCACCACGCCGACAAGCCCGAGCTGTACCACGACCTGCCCAGGGACCCGCGCATCAGCACGGCGATCCAGGGCTGGAAAGGCTGGCTCAAACCGATAGCCGCGGCCGCTTTCTTCGCCACCATCGCCGGCACCCTGTTCCATTACGTCGGTGTCGGCGCGCAGACCCTGGACCCGGAGCAAGAAGAAGAGGAGGAACAGGCATGAAGCGGAAAAACGCGATCCTGCGCACGCCCTACAGGGTACGCATGTGCCACTGGCTGATGGTCATCTGCTTCTTCTTCGTCGCGATGTCCGGGCTGTCGTGGTTCTTCCCCTCGCTGAGCTGGCTCAACAACCTGCTCGGCGGCCCCCAGCTCGCGCGCATCCTGCACCCGTTCATGGGCGTGCTGATCTTCCTGTTCCTCGCCTACCTGTTCGTACGGCTGGTGCACCACAACCTGCCGGAACCCGGTGACGGCAAGTGGTTCGCCGAGATCGGCCAGGTGCTCAAGGGCGATCACAACGAAGAACTGGACACCGGCAAGTACAACGCCGGGCAGAAAGTGCTGTTCTGGGGAATCATGGGCCTGATCTCGCTGCTGCTGATCAGCGGCGTGCTGATCTGGCGGCCGTACTTCGCCCCGCTGTTCGCGATCCCGACGATCCGCCTCGGCCTGTTCCTGCACGCCGTCGCCGGCATCCTGCTGATGCTGCTGGTGATCGGCCACATCTACCTGGCCTTCTGGGTCAAGGGCTCGGTGGATGCCATGTCCAGCGGCTACGTCAGCCGCAAATGGGCACGCACTCACCATCCGCGCTGGTACCGCCAGGTCACCGGCAAGAAGGACGTGCCATGAACAGCATCCGGCTGACCCCGGTCGAGCAGTCCCGCGGCGGCATCGGCCGGATCGAGCCGCTGCTGCTGCCACGCCTCGACGGACTCTACAGCCGTCGCGCCACGCGCCTGCAGGCCCTCGCCGAAGGCCACGTGATGGTCGACTACCTCAATTTCGCCGCGCGTATCGCCATAGCCCAGCAACGCTTGCTGGAACGCGCGCCGCTACCCGCGGTGGTCGGGGCGCGGCTGGCGCCCTGCGACGGCGCACCACTGGACGCCCTCAGGCTCCCCCGTGCCCCGTACTGGCAACAATTCCTGCACGGCCTCGCCGATGAGCTGCTGGGCGACGCCACCCCGCCTGTGCGCGCGGTACTGGAAGGCCTGCGCGAGCAGTCGCCCGCGCAACTGGAGACGCTGGCCGACGCCCTGCTCGGCGGTCGCCATGCCGAGGTCGGCAGCGACCGCGCGCTGTTCCTCTGGAGCGCCCTGTCGCTGTACTGGACGCAACTGGCCGCGCGCCTGGCGCTACACGCCAGCGCCGGCCCCGGCGGACAACGCCAGCTGTGCCCGGTATGCGCCCAGGCACCCGCCGTCAGCGTGATCGTCGATGGCCTGCGCTACCTGCACTGCGGCCTCTGCGAAAGCCGCTGGCACATGGTCCGCGCCACCTGCAGCAATTGCGAGCATACCGGGCCGCTCGACTATTGGTCGCTGGACAGCGAGAACGCCACGATCAAGGCCGAGAGCTGCAACGAGTGCGAGAGCTACCTCAAGGTGCTCTATCTCGATCGCGATCATCAGCTCGAAGCCGTCGCCGACGACCTCGCCAGCCTCGCGCTGGATGCGGACGTGGAGCGCGAGGGCTTCGCCCGTAGCGGCCTCAATCCCTTCCTGTTGCCCGGCTGACGGCGGGCGCCCTCCTGCGCGACGGCATCGGCCGCACGGTCGACTACCTGCGCCTGTCGGTCACCGATCGCTGCGTCTATTGCGTGGCCGAGGACATGCAATAGACGCAGCGCCGCCAGTTGCGGCGCCTCGCCACTACGTCATCGTCCGTGGGCTGGACATCCGCTTCATCGAGGAAATGCCAGGGCGACGTCGGCCGTTCGCTCGGCGAGCGTTTCCGTTCCAGCGACGAAGTACCCGCGTTTCCCCAGATAGAAAAATGCCCGCGCGCGGCGGGCATTTTCCGAAGTGACAGCCGGATTATTTGGCGGTCAGCGCCGAGTAGCTGTTCATCAGGTTGCGGTAGTTCGGGATGCGCGGAGACAGCAGGTTGGCCAGGCCTTCCATGTCGTTGCGCCAGTCGATCTGCAGCTCGCAGGCGACCGAGAACCAGTTCACCAGCTGTGCGCCGGCAGCGGTCATGCGTGCCCAGGCGGCCTGTTGCACGGTTTCGTTGAAGGTACCGGAGGCGTCGGTTACGACGAACACCTCGAAGCCCTCGGCCAGCGCCGACAGGGTCGGGAACGCCACGCACACGTCGGTCACGACGCCCGCGATGATCAGTTGCTTGCGGCCGGTGGCCTTGACGGCCTTGACGAAATCTTCGTTGTCCCAGGCGTTGATCTGGCCCGGACGCGGGATGTAAGGCGCATCGGGGAACAGCTCCTTGAGCTCCGGAACCATTGGGCCGTTGGGGCCACTCTCGAAGCTGGTGGTGAGGATAGTCGGCAGCTTGAAGAACTTGGCCAGGTCGCCCAGGGCCAATACGTTGTTCTTGAACTCGTTCGGCGAGAAATCCTGTACCAGCGAGATGAGACCGGTCTGGTGGTCGACCAGCAGGACGACGGCGTCGTCCTTGTTGAGGCGGTTGTAAGGTTTGGCAGTGCTCATGATTCACTCCTGGGTCGCTAGGGGTTCGGATCGAGCAGCCCGTGCGTTGCAACGCGCTCGATACTCGGCGATACCCTAGTGATCGCCGTCTTCGGCGAATTGGACGAATGTGCTTATTTCCAGGCAACGCCGCCTGATGGTGTTTTCAAGGGTGCCTGCGCCGGTATGCTTGCAGCCTGTTTTCGCCACGGGCAACGGGTGCACATGGACAAGCTGCTGGCGTTGAGGATGTTCGTCGGAGCCGTCGAAGCCGCGGGGTTTTCCGCCGCCGCGCGCCAGCTCGGCGTGGCCACGTCCTCGGTGACACGGACCATCGACAACCTGGAAGCCGAACTGGGCGCCGCCCTGCTCAACCGCTCGACCCGCCGGGTCAGCGTCACCGAGGCGGGCAACGCCTATTACCAGCATGCCCGCGAGATCCTCGCCGCCATCGAACGGGCGGACGCCGCGGTCGCCGACCGGGGCAGCGAACCCAGTGGGCAACTGCGCATCAGCGTGCCGGTCGAGTTCGGCCGGCAGATCATCGCGCCGCGCCTGCCGGACTTCCTGCAGCGTTACCCGCGCATCGAGCTGAGCATGACGCTCACCGACGAGGTGGTGGACCTGCAGAGCGAGCGGGTCGACGTATCGGTGCGCCTCGGCAGCCTGGTGGTCAGCGCTGACGTGATCAGCCGCACGCTCGGGCATTTCCAGCGCTGGCTGCTGGCGAGCCCGGACTATCTGGCCGCTCACCCGCCGATAGAGTGCCCTGGCGACCTCCTGGCCCACGCCTGCCTGCGCTTCGACTACGTCAACAGTTGTCCGGCGTGGACCTTCCGACAGGCCGGCGAAGAGGTTCGCGTCGAGGTCCAGGGCCGCTTCAAGAGCAACAATGCCGACGTGCTGCGGCGCATGGCGCTCGACGGCGCCGGCGTCGCCCTGCTGGCCGACTGGCTGGTGCGCGAGGACGTCAACAGCGGCCGGCTAGTCCGCCTGCTCGCCGGGCAGCAGATCAATCCGGGCGAGGCGCAGTCCAGCATCAACGCCCTGTTCCTGCCCAACCAGCGCGGCTCGGCACGGGTCGCGGCGTTTCTCGAATGGCTCGAAGACCTGCTCCAGCAACAATGAACGTTGTGCCGGGAGCAATGCTGCATTGCACGGAGACCCGATTCTCCCGCGCGGCCTCCTGGCTTACCGTGGCTTCACCCTTTTCGTTCACCGAGAACCCGACATGAGCGATTCAACGTCTCACGCAGCCGCCGCCCCACACCCGCTCACCCAGGGCATGGTGCTGCTGTTCGCCTTCTGCTGCGGCGCCATCGTGGCCAACCTCTACTACGCCCAGCCGATCGTGGCGCTCATCGCGCCCGCGGTGGGGCTGTCGCCGCATGGCGCCAGCCTGATCGTCTCGCTGACCCAGATCGGCTACGCGGCGGGACTGCTGTTCCTGGTTCCCCTGGCCGACCTGCTGGAGAACCGCAAGGTGATGCTGGCGACCGCGCTGGTCGCCACCGCGAGCCTGCTGGCCGCGGGCTTTTCCAGCCAGCCGAACACCTTCCTGGCGCTGTCGCTGCTGATCGGCTTCAGCTCGGTGTCGGTGCAGATCCTGGTGCCGCTCGCCGCGCACCTTGCGCCGGAAGCGACCCGCGGGCGGGTCGTCGGCAACATCATGGGCGGCCTGCTGCTGGGCATCCTGCTGGCCCGTCCCCTGGCCAGCGTGATCGCCGATCATTTTGGCTGGCGCGCGGTGTACCTCGCCGCGGCGGCGGTGATGCTGGCGATCATGTTGGTGATCTTCTTCACCATCCCGCGTCATGAGCCGGACCACAAGGCCAGCTACGCGCAACTGCTGAACTCGCTCATCGGCCTGCTTCGCAACCAGCCGGTCCTGCGCCAGCGGGCGCTGTACCAGGGCCTGATGTTCGCCGGTTTCAGCCTGTTCTGGACCACCGCGCCGATCGAACTGGCGCGCCAGCACGGGCTGTCGCAGAGCGCCATCGCGGTGTTCGCCCTGGTCGGCGCGATCGGTGCGATCGCCGCGCCCCTCGCCGGCCGTCTGGCGGACGCGGGCCACACGCGCCGCGCCTCGATGCTCGCCATGGGGCTGGCACCGCTGGCGTTTCTGCTCGGCCTGAGCGAGCCGGGCTACAGCGTGGTCGGCCTGGCGATCACCGGCGTGCTGCTGGATTTCGCCGTGCAGATGAACATGGTCCTCGGTCAGCGCGAAATCTATGCGCTGGACCCGAAGAGCCGTGCCCGCCTGAACGCGCTGTACATGACCAGCATCTTCGTCGGCGGCGCGTTCGGCTCGGCCGTCGCCAGTTCGCTCTACGAGGCGGCCGGCTGGCCCGCCGTGGCGCTGCTCGGTGCGGCATTGCCAACCACCGCGCTGGCGGCCTTCCTGTGGAACGCACGTCGCCGGGGATAGAAGACGACGAGCGCCGCCCGCAGCGTTTCTGGAATAATCGAGGTCCGGAAAAAACTGCGGCTTGCCCGCATGAACCCACACGAAGAAGCGGTGCCCGCATGTTTGAAGTAACCGAGGTTTGCATTGCCGAGCTGCGTGCTGCGCTCGAGTCCGGCCGGACCACGGCGGTCGAGCTGGTGAAGGCGTATCTGGCCAGGATCGACGCCTACGACGGACCCGAAACGCCCACCGCGCTCAATGCGGTGGTGGTGCGCAACCCCGATGCGCTGGCCGAGGCCGAGGCCTCCGACGCCCGTCGCGCCCGCGGCGAAACGCTCGGCCCGCTGGATGGCATTCCCTACACCGCCAAGGACAGTTATCTGGTGAAGGGGCTGACCGCCGCCTCCGGCAGTCCGGCCTTCAAGGACCTCGTCGCCCAGCGCGATGCCTTCACCATCGAACGCCTGCGCGCCGCCGGCGCTATCTGCCTGGGCAAGACCAACATGCCGCCGATGGCCAATGGCGGCATGCAGCGCGGCGTCTATGGGCGAGCGGAAAGCCCCTACAACGCCGCCTACCTCACCGCCCCCTTCGCCTCGGGCTCGTCGAACGGTGCCGGCACCGCGACCGCGGCCAGCTTCGCCGCCTTCGGCCTGGCCGAGGAAACCTGGTCGAGCGGACGTGGCCCGGCGTCGAACAACGGCCTGTGCGCCTACACGCCCTCGCGCGGGGTGATTTCGGTGCGCGGAAACTGGCCGCTGACGCCGACCATGGACGTCGTGGTGCCCTACGCCAGGAGCATGGCCGATCTGCTCGAGGTGCTCGACGTGGTGGTGGCCGAAGACCCCGACACCCGCGGCGACCTGTGGCGGCTACAGCCCTGGGTGCCTATCCCCGACGTCGCCTCGGTGCGCCCCGCGTCCTATCTGACGCTGGCAGCCGGAACCGACGCGCTGGCGGGCAAACGCTTCGGTGTGCCGCGCATGTACATCAACGCCGACCCCGCCGCCGGCACCAGCGAAAAGCCGGGCATCGGCGGTCCGACCGGGCAGCGCATCGAGACCCGTGCCTCGGTGATCGACCTCTGGGAGCAGGCACGCCAGGCCCTGGAAGCCGCCGGTGCAGAAGTCGTCGACGTGGATTTCCCGCTGGTGTCGAACTGCGAAGGCGACCGCCCCGGCGCGCCGACGGTGTTCACCCGCGGCCTGGTTTCCCCGGAATTTCTCCACGACGAGCTGTGGGAGCTGAGCGCCTGGGCCTTCGACGACTTCCTGCGCGCCAACGGCGATCCGACGCTAAACCGCCTGGTCGATGTGGACGGCCCGCAGATCTTTCCCCACGATCCCGGCACCCTGCCCAACCGCGAGGACGACCTGGCCGCCGGCATGGACGAATACGTGAAGATGGCCGAGCGGGGCATCACCCCGTGGGACCGCATCGCCACGTTACCCGACGGCCTGCGCGGGCTGGAGCGCACGCGCAAGATCGACCTGGAAGACTGGATGGACGCGCTCGGCCTGGACGCGGTGCTGTTCCCGACAGTCGCCGACGTGGGCCCGGCCGACGCCGACGTGAATCCGGTTTCGGCGGACATTGCCTGGAGCAACGGCGTCTGGGTCGCCAACGGCAACCTCGCGATCCGCCATCTGGGCGTGCCGACGGTCACGGTGCCGATGGGGGTGATGGCGGACATCGGCATGCCGGTCGGACTAACCTTCGCCGGCCGCGCCTATGACGACTCGCAGTTGCTGCGCCTGGCATCGGCGTTCGAGTCGAGCGGCAGCAGGCGAACGATACCGCCGCGCACGCCGCCCCTGTCACACGGCTAAGGCGAACGTTCGCCGGGCGAGGCGCTTCCCCACGACGCGCCGCCCGTAAGCCAGGACCGGGCCACGGTGCGCGGTCGTCGCTCCCGAGCGCGAAGGGTGCGCCTGCCGCATCTACTTCGCGAAAAGCTGGCCGATGTCCTTGAACGCCTTGAACTCCAGCGCATTGCCGCAGGGATCGAAGAGGAACATCGTCGCCTGTTCGCCGACCTGCCCCTGGAAGCGGATGTAAGGTTCGATCACGAACCGGGTTCCGTAGGATTTCAACCGCTTGGCCAGTGCTTCCCATTCGTGCCATTGCAGCACGATGCCGAAATGCGGCACGGGCACGTCGTGGCCATCCACCGAGTTGGTCCCGGCATGACGCTGCGAGTCGGTCTCGGGATGTTCATGGATCACCAATTGGTGGCCGTAGAAGTTGAAGTCGACCCAGTGCGCGCTCGAACGGCCTTCCTCCAGACCGAAGGTTTCGCCATAGAAAGCGCGTGCGGCGGCAAGGTCGTACACGGGAATCGCGAGGTGGAACGGTGAAAGGCTCATCGGCACTCCGGGCATCGGGGTTTCGACGCATCCTAAAGGGCGACTTTCATTAATAAAAACAATATATATTTCTCAGATCCACAAACAGGATCGATCAATGATTCGCGAGCTGAAGACCCTCATCGCCGTTGCCCGCGAAGGCACCTTCGCCGCCGCGGGCAAGCAGATCGGGCTGACCCAGGCTGCGGTGAGCGCCCAGATGCAACGCCTGGAGCGCGAACTGGGCTACGCGCTCTTCGACCGCAAGGGGCGCGCGGCGCAGCTCAACGCGCGGGGGCGGCAGACGCTTTCACAGGCGCAGGAGCTGATCCGTCTCTATGCCGGCCTAGGCGCCGCGCCGAATGGCTCGCCGGCCGGTGCGCTGGTCAGCATCGGCGCCATCGCCTCCGTTCAACGCGCGCTGCTGCCGGGGGTCCTGGCGAGATTTCACCGAGAGAATCCGCACTGCCGTACCCGCGTGCTTCCCGGATTGTCGATGGAACTGGTCAACCTGGTGGACGCCGGCGAGATCGACCTGGCGGCGGTCATCCGCCCGCCCTTCTCGCTGCAGAGCGATCTGCAGTGGACGACCCTGGCCAGCGAGCCCTACCGCCTGCTGGTTCCGCGCGACGTGCCAGGCGATGACTGGGCGGCGTTGCTGTCCAGCCAGCCGTTCATCCGCTACGACCGCTCTTCGTTCGGCGGACGGCAGGTCGAACGCTTCCTGCGGCAGATGCATCTTCCCGTGCGGGATGTCTGCGAACTCGACGAGCAGGAAGCCATCGTCGCACTGGTCGCGAACGGCGTGGGGGTGGCGCTGGTTCCGCAGGCCGCAACCTACCGCCGCTGGCCGGCATCGGTACGCTCCCTAGATCTCGGCAACCACACCTTCCATCGCGATATCGGCCTGGTGCACCGTGCCAATCCGAATCCGAACGACGCCTCCGCCCAGCTGATTCGCCTGATCTGCAGTTGAACCGCCCTCTTCGTACTTCTGCCCATCATGGTCATACGACTGCTCGGGACGGTCGGCATCATGGACTGGATCGTCGCGAAGATCGCCCGGCGCTATGCCCGCTGGGCTGCCGGAATGAGCGTCTCTGGGGAGCTTCGCGGCCCCCGTTGGCGACGCTGGAAGGTCGCGGCACCTCGGACCGTCCCGCCGCCACCCTGGCAATGGTGTTCACCATGGGCCAGGCCAACGTGGTGTTCCCGCTATGGGCACGCAGGCGCATCTGCCATTCGATGGTGCTGCGCACGATGGACTCAAGCACCCGATGGGTGGCGCTCACGCGTCGAAGAGTGGTGCAGGCAAGGCGGCCCGCACAGGGCGCTCGGCGGTGCGGCTGGAAACTCCGAGTTCGAGGCCGACTGCTCGCACGTCAGGGCCGCTCACCCGTACAGTAGGAACGCTTCGGGCACCGGGTCGAGCAGTTGCACGACCCGCTCCAGGCACTGCAGCGATTCATGGCGGATCTGGGCAAGGACGGGGTTGCTGCGGGGAGGTGCGCCTGCGCCTCCAGGCCGGCACGTCGCAGCGCATCAGGCGCCGATGTCGACCAGCAGCCCGCGGTTTGAGTGGTTGACGCGTACCGGCAGGTGCCCGAACCAGTCCTGGGCGAGGTCCGGAAAACGTCCGCGTGCCACAACCGACGAAACCGGCGGTCAAGGCGTAAGCGTTAGCCTGAAAAGCGAAACGGGACCAAAAGCCATCTATGCGATGGCTGATGATCTTGTCGAGGTACGGAATCGCACCCCGCGGATGGAAATTGCCCCACGGCGCGGTCTGGTGGCCGCGCCGTGGCTCTGCTCCTGGTTAAAGCCCGCAGACTTCGCCGCCGTTGTTCAGGTCGGTACAGACCTCGGGCTTCCGCTCGGTGCTGGCATCCTTATCTTGCGGCGTCGAGGCGGCATCTGACTTGCCGGTATTGCGCGCCAGATTGACGCCGTCGCCGTTCATGAACAGGTTGCCGGTAATCTGCTTGGCTCCCGCCGCCGGCTCTCCCGCATGGGCTGCCGACATGGCGCCGGCCGTATCGAACGAATCAACCATGCGGTTCAGGTTCTGCAGGCTGTAGTCGGTACGATCCAGATAACGGTCGTAGTTGGTGGCCGGCCGCATGACGTACGTTGCGACACGCCCACTCGGCACGCTCCAGCTGCTCATCTTCGGATCGTGGTAGTAGGTGGTGCCCGTGGTATCGAACACCATCTTCACGTCGCGCAGACTGATGTTGCTGTCCGCCGCTACGTGGATGTCCGCTACCTGCTGGGACTGGTTGACCCAAGAGGCCATTCCAGGCACCCAGGCGGTTTGCGGCGAGCCTTGAGTCCAGGCAGAGCGGTCGTACTCGCCACCGAAGGTAACCTCGGTCTGCTGGTCGAGAAGTTTCCTCAGGGTGCTCAACGTGTAGTTGGTACGCGTCGACGCATCGAAGTCCCGCGCCGAGTTCACGCCGATGATGTTGTTGGTGTTGAACGAGGCGAGCTGAACGTGGCCATTGCCGACGGACAGCTTGATCTTCGTGGCGCTATCGGTCAGACGATCGGAGACCAGCTTGATGTCGGCACGTTTGCTGGCGTCCGCCGCCGTGACTTCGATCGCGCCGTTGAGCTTGATCTCGGTCGGCGCACCGACGTTCAGAAGTGCATTGCCGCTGCCGTTGGCCGCAGACTTCACGTCCTTCACCGCTACCCTGGTGCCTCGCACGCTAACGGTTGCATCGCCTGCACCGTCATTCACGGTGGCGCTAACGGTGCCGTTGAGCAGTACAGCGGAGGTGCAGCAGTCGCCGGCCTGCATATCGACCGTTGCATTACCCGCGTTGCCACCGGTGGTGGCGCTGATCGTGGTCCCCGCCGCCTGAGTGATGGTGCTGATAGCACTGATATCGCCCGTCGTCGACAAGCCGATCGAGGCTTTGCCGGCACTCGCGCCCAGGCCCAGATTGCTGGCGCTGAGGTTGCCGGTGGCGGTCAGGTTCGCAGCGGCTTTTGCCAGCAGCGACGCTACGCCGCCGCCCTGCGCCGTCACCGTGGTCTGCCCGAGGCTGGCGCTACCGCCACTGGCCTGCAGGTTCACCTGGGCGCCGGCCGAGGCGCCATTGTTCAGGTTGCTGGCAGTCAGATTGGCGGCACTGGTGTTCAGCGAGCCGGCCGCGGTCACCTTCAGCAGAGCGCCCGTGCCGCTATCCAGGTTGGCGGTGACGCTGCCGGCACCATTCAATGCCAGTGCGGCGTTGGAGGCCAAGCTGGCGATATCGACCGTTGCGCCGCCGTTGCTGGAGGCCGCACTGAAGTCATGCACGTTGCCGGAGGCCGCCCTGACGATGACGTCAGCGGTGCCAGCATTGCCGCGAGCCTGAAGATTGCCCGCAAGCGTTACGGCGGCCGCATTCGAGGCGTTCGGCGTGGCGTTGCCGGCATTGATGGTGAGTGCCGCATGGTTGCCATCGGCCAGGATAGTGCTGTTGGCACCTTGGACGATGGCGGCCGTAGCGCCACCCGTAGTCACCAGGTCGACCGTTGCATTGTTGCTGGCCGATTGCGCAGCCAGATCGCCATTCAGCGTCATGCCGGTGGCGGCAGTGAGGTTGACTTCCGCCTTGCCTAGAACGCTGCTGGCGACTACGTGCGAACTTTCATCGACCAGCAGCGCGCCGCTCGACGACGTCAGGTTGACTTGTGCCGTGCCGGACGGGTTGGTCAGGGAGGCGCCGATCTGATCACGGGTACTCAGGTCGCCCGTCGAAGACGCATTCAGGGTGGCTACCGTGTCACCGCTGACGGTGCCAGTACCGGTCAAATCCAAGGCACCGTCGACTGCGGTGATATCGGCCGTGGCGACACCGCCTTCGACACTGAAGTCGTGCACGCTGCCGGATTTGCCGTTGATGGCGACCGCTGCGCCGCCGCCAAGGCTGCGAGCCTGCACGTCGCCATTGAGAGCGAACCCAGCGGCATTGCCGGCATTCGGCGAGACATTGCCAGCGTTGATGGCCACCAGGCTGGTGGCCCCGCTCGCCGACAGGACGCTGTTGGCACCCTGGACGATGCTGGCGTCGGTACCGCCGGTGGTGGTGATGGCGAGACTGGCCGTACCACTGGCGGCGGTTGCACTGGCGTTGCCGTCGAGCGTGGCGCCGGTGACGCCTGTCAGGTTCACGTCGGCGGCGCCCAGGTTGCCACTCGCGGTGGCCGCGAGCGAGCCGCCCTCGGCGATACCGACGCCTGCTGCCGTGGAGGCCAGGTTCGCTTCGGCATGACCGGAAGCCGCGGTGGTGCTGGCAGATGCCGTGCCGGCAGCAGTCGCGTCGCCCGTGGCGGTGGCGTTGAGAACGGCGGTGTTGAAGCCGTTGACGCTCATCGAGCCGACCTTGTTGTAGCCATTGGCTGCAATGAGATTGGCACGAGCGCCAGCACCGTTACCGCTGCTGTTGTTGGTCACGGCGATTGTCGCCGCAGAAGTATCCAGCGAGCCGGCGGCATTGACAGCCAGAAGCGCCCCGGTAGAGCTGTTGCTATTGGCGGTGATCGCACCGCTGCCACCCAGTAGCAGAACACCGGCGCTGTCCAGCGCATTCACGGTTACCGACGCGGCATTGCCGGCAGAGCTCGCGCCAAGACCGCTGACGGTACCGGAGGCCGCGTTCACGGTCACGACGCCCATCCCGCTGGAACCCTGCGCGGCGATTTGGCCGAGCATGTCGAGCGTGGCCGCCGTGCTGAGCGTCGGCGACACCGAGCCGGCATTGACGTTGACCGTGCCGGTGCTGCCACTTGCCTTGATCAGGCTGCCGTCGCCCTGGGATATGGACGCGCCCGACCCGCCGGTGGTGGTCAGACCGACGAGCGCAGCGCCGTTGCCATTGGTAACCGTTGCGCCAACGCTACTACCCAGAATCAGGCCGCCACCAGCGGTAAATGTGGTGGTGGCTGAATAGGTCGGCAGGTCGATGGTGTGCTGGCTGTCCGCAGTAAAGGTCTGGCCGGAAGTCGTTGCGCTGACGCTTTTGCCGGCTGTAGTGGTCAGGGTCCCGTCTGCGCCAGCCGTTGCAGTGATCGTGGCCGTTTTGTAGCCATTGGCTTCGACGTCACCGTTCAGCACGACATCGCCACCGCTCTGCACGAGTACCGAGGCCGTGCCGCCATCGATCGCCTGGTCGGAGCCGTAGATATCGTAGTTGGTGCGCAGGTTTACCATGTGCGTGGATGATGCGATGAGATCGCCCACGGAGACACCGTTGGCCCCGTTCAGGTCGATGATCGCGGCACCCACGCCGCTGGCGCCGGTGACCGTGGCGGTCGAGGCGTTGGCGATCGTCAGGTAGCCAGCGGTATTCACATTGATCGAAGCACTGTTCCCACCCGTGGCGGCCAAGCTGTCGAGCATCACGTTACCCGGAGCGTTCACCGTCAGGTAAGCCGAACGCCCGGCATTTACCACGAGGCTGTCCATGAGGACATTACCCGTTCCGCTGCTGATGACCGCGCGGCTATCGCCACCGGAATAACCGTTGGTGACCACAGCGGGTACGCCACGCGTGTCGACGACACCGTCGAGGTTGCTAATCGTCAGGTTGACGTCGCCACTCTTGCCACCGGTGACGTTGATGCCGCTGCCGATGCTGATCAGGCCATTACCCGCCGCACCACCCGCGACGCCCGCAGTGATGTTCAGGCTGGCGCCGGCAAGGCCCGAAGAGCCCCCGGAAGCATCTTCGCCCACTACGTCGTAGCTCGAGCCGCCATTCAGGGTAATGGACTGATTGTCGCCGGCCGTAATGTTGGCGGTCGCGGTGGACGTCGCGGCACTGTAGCTGGTGCTGAAATTATCGTAATAGTCGGTCTCGCGGCTCGACGATGTGAAATTCGAAGCGGTGCCGTTCAAGCCCGAGACGGTATCCTGCCGACCCCAGTTGCCGTCCGTGTAGGACGCATTTCCTGTGGCGGAATGGTTGCTCGAGCGCACCTCCATCCCGTTCATGCTGACCGAGCCGCCGGCGTCTACGTTCAGCGTCGCGCTCATGCCGCGGGCTCCGGAGTAGCTCATCCCGGTAGCGTTGGTACCTGTATTGAAGTCGGTGCGCTGGTAACGCGTTGGGTAACCATCCGATGAGGCAGGCAAGTTGTAGGTGTAGTCGCCGAATTCCCAGATGTAGTTGCCGGTGGCGCTGCCTTTCATCTGGTTGTCGGTATAGACGTACGAATTGCGATAGCCGTAGCCACCCGTGCATGCGCCGTCGGTCATGGCTATGCAACCGTAGTCGGTGTGGACGGTCTGGTTCGCCGAGGTGTAGTTGAAGTTGTCAACCATCGTCCGCCAGCTTTCGACTTCCGAATAGTTGCTCATGGCGTAACCATCGGCGATCACGCGGGTCTTGCCTGCGAGGGTGACGTTACCGTCCGCATTGATCGTGGCATTGGCCGATGCCGCCGTGGGCCGCCAGAAATTGTGCTGGGTATCGGTAGCGGTCTCCCAATAGCCGCCAAGGTTCTCGGAGAAAGCCGTGTTGGTATCCGTAGCGGTGACCGCGATCGCATCCGTCGTCACGTTGCCCGTTGCCTGGATGTCGAGGCTGGACGTGATGGCGTGGTCCGCCTGGCTATCGAGGGTCCAGGGCTGAGCGCCGAAGTAGGACGTGGCAGGATTGCCCGCAGTGCTCCAGTTATAGTTGTAGTAGCCAAGGCCTGTGGCGTTCGAGGTCAGGCTGCCGGCGTTCACGCTGCCGCCTTCGGCACGCAATGCCACCGAGGAGCTAACGCCCGCTGCGGTATCGTTGCTGACGTCCACCTTGACGTCACCCACGCTCAGGTTACCCGCGTAGGCATGCGCATCGATGTTGTAGCTGGTGTCAGCCGCCGTGCTGATGGTCTTCGCGATGGTGAGGTTGCCGGCAGTGACCGCGCCGGCTTTCAGCGCGATCGAGGAACCTGCTTCGAGGTTACCGACAGCGATCGAGCCGATGGCATTGCTGCCCGAACCATTGTCGACAGCCAGCGCAAGGCTGCCGTCGACCTTGATCGCATTGGTGGCGTTCACGAAGGTGATCGCGGGCGCGTCACTGCCTGAGGCCGTCAGCGTCAGCGATCCACCGCTGCCAGCGTTGGTGCCATCGAGCACGCCGTCGGCGAGATCGCCCAGCGTGATGCTGGCGTTAGCCCCGGTGGCGGCGAGCACCATGTTGCCGACCTTCAGCTGGTCCTCGAGGTTTTCTTCGTAGATCGTGCTCTCGTCACCAACGGCAGCATTGGTGCCGCCCCCATTGGCGATGGTGATGGCGCTTGGGTCCAGGGTCAGGGTGCCGAGTTTGCCTTTGGGCGCGCGTAGGTCGACGGTGCTGCGGTTGAGCACGGTGTTACCCGAAAGCTCTACCTGACCGCCGTCGCCGCCCTCGGCACCCCCACGGGCCACGATGCTGGCGCCTTTCTTGTAGTGGTTGGTGCCATCGGCCCAGGTATGGACCGAGCCGGCATTCGAGGTGCCGGTAGCGGCGCCGCTGACGTTGATCAGGCTGCCGGATTCATGGGTGATGTCGCCGGTGGCGCGGATGTCCACGCGGCCGGCGTTCGCACCGGCCTGAGCCGAAGCATCGAGGGTGCCACTGTTTACGACGCTGCCGCCCTGCCCTTCGAAGTATATGGCGCCGTCTTTCTCGACGACGCTTTGCGCCTGGACCAGACCGGAGTTGTTGACCACGGTGGAGGCAAGATCATTGGCTACATCGGCCGTCATGATCACGCGGCCGCCGTTGGCGAGAATCTGCCCGCTGTTTTCGACGCCGGCCAGATTGGCAACGGTGGCTTTGTCGACGTGGTAACTGACCAGGCCGCTGCCCGAGGTTTGCAGCGTCAACGCATCGCCGGAGGCGAGAAGTGCTGTGCCGAGCTGCGCCTGCACGATGCCCTTGTTGGCCGCGTAGTCGCCGGCCAGAACGACGTAACCGCCGTTCTTCGCGGTGATTGAGCCCTCGTTGATGACGGTGGCACGATCAGCGGACCCGGTGGAGCGGGCAAACCGGTAGTCGCCACGCATGAAGTCTTCGTTATTGATGTCGAGCGTGGTAGCGACGATGCCGCCGACGTCGACGACGGCGCTCTGACCGAAGAACACCCCGTTCGAATTGACCAGGAAGATCTGCCCGTTGGCCGACAAGTGACCAAGGATTGCCGAGGGATCCACGCCGACGACGCGGTTCAGCGTCACCGAACTGCTGCCCGGCTGCAGGAACTGCACGTAGCCGTCCTTGCCGATGGAGAAGGACTGCCAGTTGATGACGGCCTTGTCGGAGCCTTGCTGGATAACGGTATGCGCGGCGTCGGGCGTGGCGATGGTAGCCGAGCCCGCTATGACTTCGCCGCCCGTGGGCATTTGCGCGAAGGCAAGCACCGGCATCGCGCCGAGCGCCAGGGTCAGCGTGGCGGGACGGTGAATCCAGGCCAGGATCGAGCTGACCAGTGGCTTGAGCTTCAGCGGGGCGGTTTTCGACTTGGCGGTAACTTTGATGTGTTTGGTCATGATGTACTCGGCGAGCGTCGGGTGCACAAAAAGGGATCGGCTCAGAATCGGGTGGTCAGGTTGGCCCACACGCGTCCGTTATCGTGGGAATCGCTCGTCTCGTGGCTGCCGGTGGGTACGGCGGCCAGCAGTTCAAGCTGTAGCGAGCTGATCGGGAAAAACGTCGCTCCCAGACCGGCGCTGCCGATGGAGTTGGATTTATCGGTGCCAAGTGCCGGATCGATCCGCGAGATGTGACCGCCGTCGACGAAGGCGCTGAGGTAACCCGGCGCGGTGAGAATCCGGGTGCGGTAGCGCAATTCCAGGCTGGCGAAAACGCCGCGATCGCCGAGGACGTCGGCGGAGGGATAGCCGCGCACCGACGACGCACCACCGAGGCTGAATTTTTCCGCGTCCGCCAACGGGTCGGCGGACCACTGCGCAGCGCCCAGAACCCGAATGGCCCACACCGGGCCCAGGTTGTAGAGGTAACTCGCGTCGCCGTCGACCTTCAGCTTCTGCCCTACGGTCGAATCGTTTTCGTTGTAGCTGTGGCCGTTGCTGCTGGCACGAACACTGGCGGTAGCGACGTTGAAACCTTCGTCGATGTGGTTCCAGGCGGTACCGGCCTCGGCAACGGAAACGCGGTTATCGGAGGTTTCGAAGCCCAGCGCGGTCTGCTCGCCGTGAAAGGTTCGCAGGCCGAAGGTGCCGTAGAGGTTTTCCTGCTGGCTGCGCTGGAAGGGGTGAACCAGCGTGGCGCTCGCCAGTTGGCTCTTGCCCTTGATGTCAAGGGCGCTGAAATCGCCGCCAATGCGGTAGTGGATATCGGTGTAGCTCAGCGCCAGGCGCGTACCGAGGGTGTTCAGCGGCAGGCTGTAGTTGACGCCGCCCAGCTTGAGCAAGCCCGCTTCCGAGTAGCTGGTACGCACGCCCAACTGGTCACCGATGCCCAGCGGATTGTTGAGATTGACGGCGGCATCGACGCGGGCGCGGCCGATTTCGCGACGACCATAGTTGTTGACGCTGACTTCGCCCTCGTAGGGTTTTTCCGTGGTGACGAATTCGGTGGTAGTGGTGCCGTACTCCGCTCCCGGTGTGAGAACCGCGCGCGTGGTAAGTCCGGGCAGGTCGTTCAACGTCAGGATGCGTTCTTCCAGCGTCTCGGTTTTCGCGGTCTTCCCCTCCAACGATTTGCTCCAGTGCTGCAGGAGTTCTTCGCTGTAGAGCTTGTTGCCGGTGAAGGAGGAACGGTCGATACGGCCCTCGATCACTTCGATCGTCACGTTGCCGAACTCGACCTTCTGTGCAGGAATCACCGCCCGAGCTACCGGAAAACCCTTGCTGCGGTAGTAATCGGTGATGATGCGAGCGACCTTGTTCAGCTCATACAGGTTGAGCGGCTTGCCGGCTTCGGCATCCACCAGTCGATGCAGGGTATCGCTGTCGATTTCATCGTTGCCGACGATACGGAACGCAGCGATGTGGACACGCGCGCCGTTCGGGTCCAGCGTCTGCCCCTCGACCGAGGCCGGCAGCACGATGCTTTCGCTTTGAGGTGCCGGAACCACCGACTCGGCAGGGCGCACTGAGTTCAGGATAGAGCCTGGCGTCGGAATGGCCTGCGCCGAGGCATCGAAGGTGGTCAGGCCCGCCATTAGCAGCAGGATCACCTCGGAAATGACGGTTCTTTTAACGAGAGGGCGCGAAACGGAGGAAATGGGGCGCATAAGATCCTGCACAAATTGACGAGGTTGAATGGCCGCCTTTTCAAGCATTTGGGATAGCATCCCTTGCCAAACGTCCGGTTACAGAAAACAGTCCGTGAGAAGGGACATACATCTACTAGTGGCACGATGAAACTATCTTCAAAAAATGCTGTCGTTCCGCCCACGCATGGCATTTCGACTGCCAACAGTCGTTCTTGAAGCCCGCCTGATGAACGGTTCAGCCGGAGATCGGCCCACTGAGTCCGGTACCTGTCCTGTGATATCGCCCTTCTCCCCCGAAACCCGCACGCTAGAGCGTCGTCCGAAAGCCGCGGACATCATCAGCAGCAGCATGACGGCTGGCCCGACCGTTTGTTGAATTCGCCCTCTTCGTACTGCTGCCGATCATGGTCGTCATGCTGCGATCACGCGTCGGCTCGAAGCGGCCGGCATCATGGACTTGATCGTCGCGAAGATCGCTTCTGCGCTACGCCCCGCCGGTCTGACCGGATTGAACGTCTCTGCCCTGCCGCAGGCTTCGTCAGCTTCGCGGCCCCGCTGGCGACGCTCTCCACCATGGAACGCCGCGGCACCTCGGACCGCCACCTCGCCGCTAGCTGCCAGGCAATGGTGTTCGCCATGGGCCAGGCCAACCTGGTGTTCCCGCTGATGGCACCCGGGCTGAATCTCGGCCGGTTACTCGCGCTGTCCATCCTCGGCGGGCGGCTGGGCCGTGATCGCTACCGACTACCTGTTCGGCAGGAAGCTGCCATCCGAGGATGCGACGCTCGATGAAAGCGTGGCCCACGCGACCCTCAACGACCCCAAGGGCCTCATCGCGGTCATCAACACGCTGGTGCGACGCGATTCGCATCGCCTTCGGCGCCATTCCCATGGTCGCCCTGGCGCCGGTGGCGGTCGGCGCGATTTGCCGATCAGCGGAGCCAGTCGGTCGAAACTGCGCGGCGATTCGCCAGGTCTACCGCCAGGAGCAGCCCTCCATTGCCAGGCGCCTTACCGAGCGAGCCCCGCAAGATGCATAAGATCCTGATCACCGCGTATCAGCACGACGAAGGCCGCATAGCGCGGTTGAACCGTTCGCTTGGCTATGCCGAAGCCGTTCTCGAACAGCAGGGCGAGCCCTCGCTGTTTGCCTACCTGCGCTCGATCCACGATCACAAGGGCGAACTGGAAGTCGGCTGGCTCATCGAGCCGCGCGAGCTGCAGCGCAAGGCGCTGGAACGCGCCTGGGAAAAGCTCGGCAACGAGACCGTCGAGCGCGTCGAGCATCTTCTCCCCGACGGCGCCCCGGACCTGGAGTACCCAGAGGAACAGCGCGCCGCTCCCAGGGGTCGCAGACGCTAAGCCCGGCAGGGTCTGGCCGTCGCGCCATCGCCCTGCGGCAAGCGGCGGTCATCCCAGACGCAAATTGCCGCGGCTAAGCCTTACAATGCGCTCCTTCGCGCGCGCACGGTCGTTCTACCCGACGATGCGCAGCACGCTCACTCGCATACCGCATGCAGCAACCGCTTCGCTACCGGGCTTCATCTTGCAAAAATCGAAAGAAAAATCCCATTATAATCATGGTGTTATAAGCAGACGCTTCTCCGTGGCGCCGATGATGGATTGGACGGACAGGCACTGCCGCTTCTTCCTGCGCATCCTCTCGCGCCATGCGCTGCTGTACACCGAAATGGTCACTACGGGCGCGCTGCTCAAGGGCGACCGCGAACGCTTCCTGCGCTACGACGAGGCCGAGCACCCGCTGGCGTTGCAGCTGGGCGGCAGCGTGCCGGCTGAACTGGCCGCCTGTGCGCAATTCGCCGAGCAGGCCGGCTACGACGAGGTCAACCTCAACGTCGGCTGCCCCAGCGACCGGGTGCAGAACAACATGATCGGCGCCTGCCTCATGGCGCATCCCGCATTGGTGGCCGACTGCGTGAAGGCGATGCTCGATGCGGTAGCGATTCCGGTGACGGTGAAGCACCGCATCGGCATCAACGGTCGTGACAGCTATGCGGAGCTCTGCGACTTCGTCGGCCAGGTGCACGAAGCTGGCTGCACCAGTTTCACCGTGCATGCACGGATCGCCGTTCTCGAAGGTCTGTCGCCCAAGGAAAACCGCGAAATCCCGCCGCTGCGGTACGAGATCGCCGCCCAGCTGAAGCGTGATTTCCCGGGCCTGGAGATCATCCTCAACGGCGGGATCAAGACCCTCGCCGAATGCCGTGAGCATTTGCAGACCTTCGACGGCGTAATGCTCGGCCGCGAGGCCTATCACAACCCCTACCTGCTGGCCGAGGTAGATGCCGCGCTGTATGGCGCCGAGACGCCGCCGATCAGGCGCGCCGACGCGCTGCGGGCGATGCGCCCCTACGTCGAACGGCACTTGGCGGATGGCGGCGCCCTGCACCACATCACCCGGCACGTGCTGGGTCTCGGCCAGGGATTCAAAGGCGCGCGACGCTTTCGCCAGCTGCTTTCGGTGGATGTGCACAAGACCTACGACCCGCTCGGCTTGCTGGATCAGGCCATCGCACTGCTCGAAGGGCATTGACGGAAAAATCCCGAGGAACGCCTGCCAGCGGATTCGATCAAAGCCCTGCCCGCCCCGTCCGGCCCTGGCGCTCTTGAGCGGCGCTGGCCCCCTCGGGTAAGGTCAGGTCATCGCACAGGAAAGAGCCCCCATGACTTCGAAGCTGGAACAACTCAAGCAATTCACCACCGTCGTCGCCGACACCGGCGACCTCGACGCCATCACCCGCCTGAAGCCCGTGGACGCCACCACCAACCCCTCGCTGTTGCTCAAGGCCGCTTCCCTGCCCCGCTACGCCGAGCTTCTGAGCAACGCGGTTACCGGTTGCGACGGCGACCTCGGCCTGGCCTCCGATCGTTTCGGCGTTGCCGTCGGCCAGGAAATTCTCAAGGTCATTCCCGGCCGCATCTCCACCGAAGTCGATGCACGCCTGTCCTTCGACACGGAGGCCACGCTGCGTCGCGCAGAGCGCCTGATCGAGCTGTATGACAAGGCCGGCATCGGCCGCGAACGCGTGCTGATCAAGATCGCCGCCACATGGGAAGGCATCCGCGCCGCCGAGCAGCTGGAAAAGGCCGGCGTGCAGACCAACCTGACCCTGTTGTTCTCCTTCGCCCAGGCCGCCGCCTGCGCGGACGCCGGCGTATTCCTCATCTCGCCCTTCGTCGGGCGCATCTACGACTGGTACAAGAAGGCCGAAGGCCGCGACTACGTCGGCGCCGAAGATCCGGGCGTGCAGTCCGTATCGCGCATCTACGCCTACTACAAGGCCAACGGCTACCAGACGGTGGTGATGGGCGCGAGCTTCCGCAACATCAGCCAGATCGAGGAGCTGGCCGGCTGCGATCGCCTGACCATCAGCCCGGAGCTGCTGCAGAAGCTGGACGAGGACCGGGGCATCCTCGAGCGCAAGCTGAACGCCGGCGGCCAGGGCGAATCACGCCTGGTGCTGGACCAGAGCCGCTTCCGCTGGGCGATGAACGAAGACCCGATGGCGACCGAGAAACTCGGCGAAGGCATCCGCCAGTTCGCCCGCGACCAGGAGAAACTGGAGCTGCTGCTCGCCGCCAAGGTCTGACTCAGTCGCCTAAACGAAACGGGCGATCTCCCTGCGGAGATCGCCCGTTTTGCGTTATCGGATTGACTTAGCGATCAACTGCGTTCGAGCGCGTTCACCAGATCGTGGAACGCCTCGCGATTGGATTCGTTGAGCCCCATCAGGATGCGGTGCGCCTCGAGCACCTTGGCTCGCACGACCTCTTCCGACTGATCCTGGGACGGCAGGTCGGTCAGACATTCGGGGCAAGGCAGCGGGCGGTCGACGATGTTGAACACCTGGTCGAAGCCCATGGATTGCAGCAGGCGGGTGATGTCCGAATGGGTGGTGACCACGGTCGGCAGCAGGCCAATCTTCTGCCGCGAGAGAATCGACAACTTCGCCAGCAGGCCTAGGGTGGTGCTGTCGATGCTGCGCGTTTCGGTGAGGTCGATGACGATCGCCGAGAAATTCAATGCCGTGAAAATCTGCTCGATCGTTGCATCCAGCGCCGAACACAGGGTCAGGCGTATCTCACCGACGAACTTGAGAACGAAGGTGCCTTCCTGTTCGGCAAACTGAATTCTACCGCTACTCATGCAAGGTTCCTGCTTAGGACCAGAAGGGCGATGTCATCCGGCATTTCACCCAGCGTGGCCAATCCGAAAACCTGACGCAACCCGTCTAGGGTGCCGCCAGCCGACCGTACTAGCTGCGGCAACTCGGCCTCCTTGTCTTTGAGCGTATCACCCGGCAAAAGGTCCAAAATCCCATCCGAGAGCAGGGTTAGGCTGAACGCCGCCGGCAACTCGAGCAGGTGGTCCTCGTAGGTGGCCTCGTTGAACAGGCCGACCGGCAACCCCTTTCCCTCCAGGTAACGCGCTTCCTCACCATCGAAGAGCACCGGCAGCGGCAGATGCCCGCCGATACTGTAGGTCAGCATGCCGCGCTCCTCGTCAATCACCCCGCCGACCATGGTCACGTGCTTGCCCAACTTGGTGTTGATCAACCCGCGATTGATGTGGCCGAGCACCTCGGACGGCTTGAAGTCCGGAAGCATCCCGTTGCGCCGCGATTCGTAGAGCAGCCGGGTGGTCATGAATTTCAGCAGCACGGTGACGAAGGCCGACGAAGCGCCATGTCCGGACACGTCCGCGAGGTAGAACACGATTCGCCGGTCGTCGACACGGAAGTAGTCGACGAAATCCCCCGACAGATACAGCGAAGGAATGATCTGGTGGGCGAAGTGCAGGTTGTCCGAGGTCCAGGGCGTCACCGGCAGCATGTTCATCTGTACATGGCGGCCGGCATTCTGGTCTTCCTGGAGCAGGTGCAGGCTGGCCTGCAACTCGCGGTTGGCATTTTCCAGCTTGACCCGGTAGCGGTCGTTTTCCGCCCGCAGGTAGGCACGGTCCAGCGCGCGACGCACCGAGTGCTCGAGTACGGCCAGGTCTTCCAACGGCTTGATCAGGTAGTCGGCGGCGCCCAGGCGCAGGGCCTCGACGGCATCGCTCATCACGCCGGCACCGGAAACGACGATGACCGGCGTCTCGACCTCCAGGGCGCCGATACGACGAATGAGCTCGAGCCCGTCGACCTGAGGCATGCGCAGGTCGCAGATCACCAGATCGGGATGTTCGCGTTCGAAGATCTGCAGGCCGGAAAGGCCGTTGCTCGCTTGCAGAACGCTGAAGCCGCTGTCTTCCAGATAGGCCGCGAGGCTTGCACGTACGGCCTCGTCGTCATCGATGATAAGCAGCTTGGCACTGGGATTGTGCATGAGGTATCCAGGCAAACGGCGCCGCGGACGGTTGGACTTATGCTCCTGGCCGATCAGCCAGGGCGCTTCACCGGTTCGATTCAGGCGCAGACGGTACTCCCATCCGCCAGTCGATTCAAGCATCTGGCCAGCATGGCCGGAGTGGCCTTTACACCTGAAATCGACGGGGGTTATAAGAGCCGGAACGCGCCGCACAATAACGAGAGGACACGGCCATGAGCCAGAATGATCACGCCTACAGCGAGAAACGCGATTTCATCCGCATGCGAGTCGAAGCCCCCGTGGTTCTCAGGCACGCCGGCCAGGAGATCCCCGCGCTGTGCCTGAACCTCTCCAGCACCGGCATGCAGCTGGAAGCCGAGTGCGCGCTGGCCATGGGCGACAAGGTCCAGGTGCACATCGGCTCCGACCACGCCCAGCTCAAGAGCCTCGACGCCGAGGCCGAAGTGGTGCGTGTCGCCGACCTGGGCGACGGACGGCAATCCCTCGGCCTCGCGATCCTGTCGATGAACTGAACATGCAGAGACGAAGAAGGCGGCCCATTGGCCGCCTTCTTCATTTCTGCATCCGAATCAGAAGTCGTCTTCGACGTCGCCATCCTTGACCCGGAACTCGCGGTTCTGCAGGTAGGCGTTGCGCAGGAACACGTACTTGTCGCCGCTGATCATCTTCTCCGCGTCCAGCAGGCTGGCGCGGGTGTCGATGGTGTCGACGGCGAAGGTCACGTTGCGGGTCGGCACATGGTCGATGTACGGGTAGACGTTGAGGAAGCTGTCCGGGATGCGCGCCGGCGCATCGCGCAGGGTGCTCGGACCGAACAGCGGCAGCACCACGTACGGGCCGCTGCCGACGCCCCAGGCGCCAAGGGTCTGGCCGAAGTCTTCGTCGCTCTTCTGCAGGCCCATGTGCTTGGCCACGTCGAAGAAGCCCAGCAGGCCGAAGGTGGTGTTGAAGATCAGGCGGCTGGTATCGACGCCGGCGTCATGCACTTTCCCCTGCAACAGGTTGTTGACCAGGTTGGTGACGTCGCCGATGTTGCCGAAGACGTTGTGAATGCCGTCCTCGAGGAACTGCGGGGTGACCGCCTGGTAGCCCTGGGCGAGCGGCTTCAGCGCGTAGGTATCGAGGGTGTCGTTGAAGCGGAAGATGCCGCGGTTGACGCTCTCCCACGGATCTTCTTCAGCGGCGTGGGCGACCAGCGGAAGCAGTGCCAGGGCAACACAGGCGAACGAGCGTGCGACGCCCTGAATCCAGCCAGTACCGATGTCGCGCATGAGGTGTCTCCTTGAAAAATCCTGTGGCGGCCCGCCACGTCCGGGCGCGCAGTATAGGGCTTGATACAAAACCCGTAAAGCGTGCTCCGCCGCCGGTAGCGCGTCAGTGCCGGTTTCGCGGGGCGTTTTGTGCGCCTATCGACGCAGGGCTTGCCCGCGGTCAGCGAATCCGCTCGAACGCCGGCGGACTCATTGACCCACGCGCCCGCCGCGGCGTTCCCGGTGATAACCTGAAACCAATCTCACGGACCTTTCGAATCGGTGCAGGGTCCATGTTCTGGCTTATACAAGAAGGGAGAATCGCCATGTCTGCAAACGACCTGCAGCTGCAACTGGAAGACCTGCGCAAACAGCTGGACCAGGAACCGCCCCTCAACGATGAGGAACGCGCGTCGATCATCGAGGTGATGAACCAGATCGAGATCCAGCTGGCCTACGAGAACACCCAGCCGCCCAGCCCGAATCTGGTGGACGGCGTGAACCTGGCGGTCGAGCGTTTCGAAGTCAGCCATCCCACCCTCGCCGGCACCCTGCGAAACGTGATGCAGACCCTCGCCAGCATCGGTATCTGATGCCGTCCACGCCCCGGCAACGCTGGGGCGCCTGCCTCACTGCCGGGCGAGTCGCCGGTTGTCGAAGGTCGTCGCGTGGTTGCTGCGATACGGGTTGATGTCCAGGCCGCCGCGGCGCACGTAGCGCGCATGCACACTGAGACACTCCGGCTGGAGCAGATCGAGCAGATCCAGATAGATGCGCTCCACGCACTGCTCGTGGAAATCCGAGTGCTGGCGGAAGCTCACCAGATAGGCGAGAAAACACGCGTGGTCGAGCTTCGGACCGCGATACTGCACCACCAGGGTGCCCCAGTCAGGCTGACCGGTGACCGGGCAGTTGGACTTGAGCAGGTGGCTGTGGAAGCTTTCCTCGATCACTTCGTCCGCGTTGCAGCGCAGCAGCTCGGCCCGCGGCCGGCTGAAGTCGTCGATCTCCACATCCAGCTCGTCAATGCACACGCCGGCCGGCTCGGCGATGCCTTCCTGCGCCACCCGCCCCAGCGTCTTCACCGTCACCGCCACCGTCGCGCCGGCGGCAGCGGCAGCGGACAGGTCGCGGACCAGAAGCGCCTGCACCTCGTCACGGGAGGCGAAACGGGTCTGGTTCAGCGAGTTGAGGTAGAGCTTGAACGACTTGGATTCGATGATGTTCGGCGAGTCCGCCGGAATCGCGAACTCGCCCACCGCCACCACCGGCTTGCCCGACACCGTCAGCCAGGACAGCTCGTAGCAGTTCCAGTAATCCACGCCCGAATACGGCAGGCTCTGCGCGGTCAGGCCCAGCTCCGCCCATTTCGGCGCGCGCGGGATCGGAAACAGCAGCGACGGCGTGTAGGTGGAGACGTACTCGCTGGATTTGCCTAGCGGCGAGTGTTCGGCGGGATGTTGCATGGCGATGGACCTGACGGGGCGAAAACCGCGGCAGTCTATACAGTCGCCGCCCCGATAAAAACCGCAGGTGCCGGAAGGTGCCTCAGTCGATGCGGATTTCGCCCACCATTCCGGCCTGGTAATGGCCGGGCACGTTGCAGGCGAACTGCAGCCCGCTGGCCTGGGTGAAGGTCCAGACCAGCTCGCCGGTCTGCCCCGGCTGGACGAGCACGCTGTTGGGATCGTCATGGGCCATGCCCGCGGCCGGGTTCGACTCGCCATGGCTCATCTCGACGCCGTGATCCATGCCCGCCATGTTCGCGTGTCCGGCCAGCGCACCGGCGCTCTGCATGTCGAGCATTTCGCGCTGGTGCGCCGCGTGCATCTGCGCATCGCCGAGGTTGAATTCATGGACCAGCTTGCCCTCGTTCTTCAGCACGAAGCGCACCGTCTCGCCGGCCTTCACTTCCAGCACCTTCGGCGCGAAATAGATATCGCCCAGCGTCACCTCCACCGTCCGGGTGGCATCGACAGCCTTGCCGGGCGCGCCGAAAGCGAAGGCCTGGGCGGGCGCGTGGGCCTGGGCGCCCTGGCAGAACAGCGCCAGCGCGCCGCAGACGAGTGTGGAAGAAGGTGACGGCATGCTGAACTCCTGAAAGTCGACGGGTACGAGTCGCCCGAGTATAGGAAGCAGCGCCGTGGCCGACTTTGCCGTAGATCAGCGACCGTTCCCGCTCACTGGCGCATGCCGCGACCGCTCACCAGCAGGCGGATGCACACCAGATAAAGGACCGCGGTCGCGCCCAGCATGAACACCACGGCGGTGCCGATATGGATGTCGGATACGCCGAGGATGCCGTAGCGGAACGCGTTGACCATGTGCAGGATCGGGTTGGCCAGCGACACCACCTGCCAGAACGGCGGCAGCAGATGGATCGAATAGAACACCCCGCCCAGGTAGGTCAGCGGCGTCAGCACGAAGGTCGGGATGATCGAGATATCGTCGAAGTTGCGCGCGTAGACCGCGTTGACGAAGCCGCACAGCGAAAAGATCGTCGCCGCGAGGAAAATCACCAGCACCGTGATGCCCAGGTGATGCAGCGTCAGGTGAGTGAAGAACAGCGACAGCACCGTGACGATCGCCGCCACCGCCAGCCCGCGCAGGACGCCGCCGGTGACGTAGCCGATGAGGATGATGTGCGGCGACACCGGCGAAACCAGCAGCTCCTCCACCGAGCGCTGGAACTTGGCGCCGAAGAAGCTCGACACCACGTTGCCGTAGGCGTTGGTGATCACCGACATCATGATCAGCCCGGGCACGATGTACTCCATGTAGCTGAAGCCGCCCATTTCGCCAATGCGTGCGCCGATCAGCCGGCCGAAGATCACGAAATACAGGACCATGGTGATCGCCGGGGGCAGCAGCGTCTGCGGCCAGATGCGCAGGAAGCGCCGTACTTCGCGGTAGACGATGGTCTGCAGGGCGACCAGGTTGGGACGCAGTTCGCCGCTCATCTCGCCACCTTCGCCAGGTTCTGTTCGACCAAGGACACGAACAGCTCCTCCAGCCGGTTGGTCTTGTTGCGCAGGCTCAGCACCTCGATGCTCTGCGCCGCCAATTGGGCGAACAGGTCGGTGATGCCGAGGCTCTTCTCGACCTGCACCTCAAGGGTGTGCGAGTCGATCAGGCGCGCCGGGTAACCCTCCAGCTGCGGTTCGATCAGCAGCGACTCCTTGAGGTCGAGGAGGAAGGTTTCCGCGTGCAGCTTGGCCAGCAGCGCCCGCATGCTGGTGTTCTCGACGATCTGCCCGTGGTCGATGATGCCGATGTTGCGGCACAGCTGTTCGGCCTCTTCCAGGTAGTGCGTGGTGAGGATGATGGTGATGCCCTTCTTGTTCAGTTCGGTGAGGAAGCTCCACATCGAACGGCGCAGTTCGATATCCACGCCAGCGGTGGGCTCGTCGAGGATCAGTAGGCGCGGTTGATGAACCAGCGCGCGGGCGATCATCAGGCGCCGCTTCATCCCGCCGGAAAGCTCGCGGGAAGCGGCGTTGCGCTTGTCCCACAGGCCTAGTTGGGTCAGGTATTCCTCGGCGCGCGCACGGGCCTGGCGCAACGGAATCCCGTAATAGCCGGCCTGGGTGGTGACGATGTCGAAGACCTTCTCGAACTGGTTGAAGTTGAACTCCTGCGGCACCACGCCGATGCAGCGCTTGAGCGCCGACGGTTGCGCATCGAGGTCGTGGCCGAACACGTTGACCGTGCCGCCGCTCTTATTCACCAGGGTCGAGAGAATGCCGATGGTGGTGGACTTGCCGGCGCCGTTTGGGCCAAGCAAGGCGAAGAAATCGCCTTCGGCCACTTCCAGATCGATACCCTTGAGGGCCTGGAAGCCGTTGCCGTAGGTCTTGGTCAACTGCCGGATGGACAGTGCAGAACTCATAGTGGATGCACGCGCGAGGAAAAGAGTGGACTAGATAGGGGCGGAAGGTCCCGATTGCAATGCGTATCTCCCGGCACGGCGCTCAGGTGAGCGCCGTCATCACCGCACGCTGGAAGGCCGGACGCTCGCGCAGGCGCGCATACCAGGCTTCCAGATTAGGCAGCGAGGGACGCTCGATCGGCATCTCGAACCAGCCGTAGATGAAGCTCCCCAGAGGGATGTCGCCCATGCCGAATGCATCGCCGGAGAGCCACGGCTGCCGGGCCAGGGCCTGCTCGGGAACCGCCAGCAAGCTCGCGCAGAGGCTGCGCGCCGCTTCGATGGCGGCAAGATCGCGGTCGGCTTCGGCGGTGCGCAGCATGCCCCAGAACACCGTGCGGTACGGCGCGGCCAGCGACGAGGTCACCCAGTCCATCCAGCGATCGGCACTGGCGCGCGCCTGCAGTTCCGCCGGCTGCAATCCGCCATCGACATGCTTGGCGCTGAGGTAGCGGACGATGGCGTTCGACTCCCAGAGGACGAAACCGTCGTCCTCGATCAGCGGAACCAGGCCGTTGGGATTCTTCGCCCGGTACTCCGCCTCGTTAACCACGCCGAAGGCACCGCCGGCGTCGATCTGCTCGTACGGCAGACCCAGCTCCTCGGCGCACCAGAGCACCTTGCGCACGTTGTTGGAATTCTTGCGACCCCAGATCTTCAGCATCGGATACCTCGGCTCGTTCCATTGCGATAGCCGAAGTCTACCTTTCCCGAGACCTTCATGGGCCACGGCGATGGGCGAACTCCCCTATCCGCCGGGGGTCACTATCCACGAAGCGTTCGGCTCGAGATGGACGATGATCCACCCAGGATCGCACCATGGCGATCCGCCCGAACCGCTCCTGCCGCCACCACGAACGGTGGCGGCCAGTTCCAGACAGCACTGCCTTCGAATGCTGTCTTCACGGAGGATTTCACATGCTGGTCGTTTGGTTGCTGGTTCTTGTCGTCGGCATCGCCCTGCTCGCCCACTGGCGTGTACCGCCACTGCCGTCTCTCGCCGCCGTCGCGGTCTACCTGATCGCCATGGGCGTTTCCGGCGATGCGCCGGCGCTGCTCATGCTGGTCCTGTGGCTGCTGTGGCTGGCCATCGCGGTGCCGCTGCTGCTGCCCGACTTCCGCCGCCGGGTGTTCAGCGGGCCGCTGTTCAACTGGTTCCAGAAGGTGCTGCCGCCGATGTCGGCCACCGAGAAGGAGGCCATCGATGCCGGCACCGTATGGTGGGATGGCGAACTGTTCAGCGGCCGGCCCAACTGGGATGTGCTGCTCGACTACCCCGCGCCCCGGCTGACCGACGAAGAACGCGCCTTCATCGAGGGGCCGACCAACGAGCTCTGCGCCATGGTCAGCGAGTGGGACATCGCCCAGCGCATGGACCTGCCGCCCGAAGCCTGGGACTTCATCAAGGCCAACGGTTTCTTCGCCCTGATCATTCCCAAGCAATACGGGGGCAAGGGATTCTCCGCCTACGCCCACTCACAGATCGTGATGAAGCTGGCCACCCGCAGCGGTGACCTGGCATCCACGGTGATGGTGCCCAACTCCCTCGGACCGGCCGAACTGCTGCTGCATTACGGCACAGAGGAACAGCGCAACCACTATCTGCCTAGCCTCGCCAGCGGCCAGGATATTCCCTGTTTCGCCCTCACCGGCCCGCATGCCGGCTCCGACGCCGGCGCGATGACCGACAGCGGAATCATCTGCAAGGGCGAATGGGAAGGCCAGGAAGTACTGGGCCTGCGGCTGACCTGGGAAAAGCGCTACATCACCCTCGGACCGGTCGCCACCCTCCTCGGCCTGGCCTTCAAGACCTACGACCCGGACCATCTGCTCGGCGAGCAGGAGGAGCTCGGCATCACCCTGGCGCTGATTCCGACCGCCACGCCAGGTGTCGAGATCGGCCGTCGCCATGTCCCGCTGGGCGCGGCGTTCATGAACGGACCGAACTCCGGCAAGGACGTCTTCGTCCCACTGAGCTACATCATCGGTGGCGAGGAAATGATCGGCAAAGGCTGGATGATGCTGATGAACTGCCTCTCGGTCGGCCGCTCCATCTCGCTACCGGCGGTGGGCACCAGCGCGGCCAAGGCCACTGGTTACGCCAGCGGGCGCTATGCGCAAATTCGCGAGCAGTTCAACGTGCCGCTTTCGGCGTTCGAGGGCATTCAGGAAGCGCTGGCGCGGATCGGCGGTAACGCCTGGCTGATGGACGCCGCCCGGGTACTCACCGCCAATGCGGTCGACCTGGGCGAGAAACCTTCGGTGCTCTCCGCGGTGCTCAAGTACCACCTCACCGAGCGCGGTCGCGAGTGCATCGCCCACGCCATGGATATCCACGGCGGCAAGGGCATCATCATGGGGCCGAAGAACTATCTGGGCCGGTCCTGGCAGGCGGCGCCGATCTTCATCACCGTGGAAGGCGCGAACATCCTGTCGCGCAACCTGATGATCTTCGGCCAGGGCGCGATCCGCTGCCATCCGTTCGTGCTCAAGGAAATGGCCCTGGTCCACGAACCTGACCGCGATGCGGCGCTGGTGAAATTCGACCGGCTGCTGATGCAGCACATCGGCTTCGCCGTCAGCAACGCCGCCAGCACCTTGGTGCTCGGGCTCAGCTTCGGCCTGCTCGGCAAGGCGCCAGGGCGCGGTCTGTCGCGCAGCTACTTCCGCGCGCTGAACCGCCTGGCGGCGGCCTTCGCCATGCTCGCCGACCTCAGCATGATGCTGCTGGGCGGCGAGCTGAAGCGCCGCGAGCGGCTCTCCGCGCGTCTTGGCGACGTGCTCAGCTACCTGTACCTGGGCTCGGCGGCGCTCAAGCGCTTCCATGACCTGGGCTACCCGGCAGAGCAGCAGGCGCTGCTGCGCTGGTCGCTGGAGGAATGCCTGGGCAAGGCGGAACTGGCGCTGGAAGGCATTCTCACCAACTTCCCGAACCGCCTGCTTGGCGCCCTGCTGCACCTGGTGGTGTTTCCTTTCGGTCGCCGGCACGCCGGCCCGAGCGATGAGCTGGATGCCGAAGTGGCCGCGATACTCGGCCGCCCCGAAGGCGACCCGGCGCTGGAGCAACTGCTCGACGGCTGCTTCCGTCCGCAGGACCCGAACGACGCGGTAGGCGGCCTGAAACACGCCTTCGACCTGCTCGCGTCCAGTCACAACACCTCGCGAAAACTGCACAAGGCGCTGAAGGACGATCAGTTCCAACCCAAGGCCGGGCAGAACCCCATCGATGCGGCCCTCGAGGCTGGCGTGCTCAGCAGCGAGGAGGCGCACACCCTGCACCAGGCTGAAATCGCCCGGCGCGCGGTGATCGACGTGGACGATTTCGCCAAGGAAGACCTGCAGCCCAGCGCCGGCAAGGTGCGCTGATTCCAACGCGCGCACCGGGCCGGGGGTAACCCGGCCCATGCAGCCCCGCCTGCGCGTCTCGATCTGCGCGACTCGATCCGCACGGCCCAGCCTGCGCGGCGCGACTTATACTGCGCTTCCTCCACTTCACAGGTATCCCATGGCCACTTCATACATCGAACACAACCTGACCCTGCTGGCTCACTTGCGCGGCATCCTGATCGCGCTCGGCGAAGCCGAGCAGGTGCCGGATGAAAGCCACGCCCTGTTCGTCGAGCGCTTCGACGATCTGGTCAGGTCACTGCCAAACATCCCCGAAGAGCGCCACCTCGGTCAGGACATGATCTGCCAGGTGTTCCACCGTTACCCGCAGATCGCCCACCTGGTGCCGCGCGACCTGCTGTGGTTCTTCGGCGGCGACTGCCTGCATTTCATGCCCGAAGAGGAAATCGCGCAGTTCCAAGAACTGGAAGAGCGCCGTTTCGAAGCCGAAGAGAAAGGCGAGCCGTTCGACTGGGGTCAGGAGCGTCAGCGCCTTTCGCTGCCCGACCAGACCGCCAAGCACTGACGGGCAAGTGAAGAAAGGCCTCCGCGAATCCGATCGTGGGGGCCTTTTTCGTCTGCGGGAATACTCGTCTTCAGGCGGCCCTTTGCATCGGTGCGCGTGCTCCATGAGCAGGCCCAGTCAGGAGCCTCATAGCGCGCAGTGATGCCCAGTTGATCCACGCCTTCCGCATAGGTCAGCTGCGCAGGGTTGCGGCTGCCGGTAGGGTTCCGCGCGACTAGGCCAGCTCGTGGTCGGGATCGCTGTCGCCGCCCAGCACGCGGCGGTGCGTGCGCGCTTGCGAAGCCGTCAGCAGTTCTGGATTAGGCACCTGCCAGCCCTTGTCCTCGGCGACGGTCGTGGCCCCAGGAATATCGCCACCAGGCGCGAGTCGGTCATCTTCTCGCTATCGAGCCATTCGTCCTCGATGTTCCGCACTTATGGCCGACCGCAGCCTAGGCCACCGAAGACATCGATATGGCGGTCGAGCTGAATGGACACCGCAAACGTATCGGGCTGGCGCTGTCCGGAGGAGGATTTCGTTCGACGGCGTACATCTGGATGCGATGCGCCCGCTCGACGCGCTCGGCCCGCTGGGCAAAGCTGGACCTGATCAATCGCGTAAGCGAAGCAGCATCGCCGGTGCCCGCGTAACGCCGAACTGGCAGGCGCAGAAGCGGCTAAAGGCGCTCGACAACTATCTGTGTACCCAGTCGATCGCCGTGGCCTCGGTCCTTGGCGCATGGACATTTGCGAAACTCGCCCGGAAAACTCGCCGACTCCTACGACAAGCGTCCGGTGGGCGGAAAGACGCGGGCGGCCTTGAGCGCAGGCCCACGCCTCTATCTGAGCGCCACCACCCTGTCGACTGGCAAGGCGTTCTTCTTCGTTTCCGGCTGCGGCAAACCCAGCGAACTCGGCGAATACGAACGCGCGCCACGAAGCCCCGGCCTTCCCCCTGAGCCCGGCGGTCGAGGCGTTCTCGGCCTTCCATCCGTCTTCTCATCGCCGCGGCTCGGCCCGACCGCTACCAGCCGAACACAGGGTTCGCCATGCAGTACGTCATCCTGACCGACGGCGGCGTCTACGACAACGTGGGCATCGATTCGCTACTGGCGAAGAGAAACGCGCGGAACTGGCTGATCGTCAGCGATGGCGGCAAACCCTTCGCCCTCGACAGCCGCCCCACGGAGTCCGGCGCCATCGTCCTGAAGGCCGACTGGACATCATGGTGGAACAGATACGCGGCATGGAACTCGACCGAGTCGAGCATCGCGCCCTGGCCGGCGTCCGTCCGAAACCGAAGTGGTTCTGCATAGCCCGAAGCCTGGTCCGGCGACACCGCTTTCGCCCGGACATCGATACCAGCCTGAGACGACCGTCGAGGCGGAACTGAACGTGCACACCGAGCATGGCGCCGCATTGGTGAAGGCGCACCTTGAGAGGTACGCACCGGAACTGCTGGCCGGGCCAGCTCCATCGCGGGACGCCGCATGGAGAAATCCGCAGATGGGAATAATGCCGAAAACGCAAAAGGCGGCCCGCAGGCCGCCTTTTTTTTTGGCTATCAGGCTTTGGTGAGCCTGATGGCAGATCTGGAGCGGGAAACGAGACTCGAACTCGCGACCCCGACCTTGGCAAGGTCGT
>JADHEE010000135.1_pt1 | contig 42582 bp, 52 predicted proteins | sample 8952401 | NCBI WGS metagenome assembly JADHEE01 (sample SAMN16124438, study PRJNA663242) | bioreactor sludge metagenome | isolation source: sludge (ammonium) | place: India:Bengaluru | collected 2019-02-28 | reverse complement strand
AAAATCGGTGAGATGATTAACGCCCTGGTTGAACAGGTTGATAAAATCGACGAATCAGCTATGCCGCAGGGAGAAAAAACAAAGAAATACAAAGCGGTAGTAGCAAAATTCAAAAATGCTCTTTTTTCCGATAAGCGGAAATATCGGGGCAAAGGTCTACAAAATCGCATTACAGCTAATACGTACAACACGTATATGTCGCGGGCCAGAAAGCGCTTTGATGACCGACTGCATCACCATTTTGAACGGAACGTGGTCCGTCTGGCTGAAAAATTCCCCCTTTACGCTGATGACATGAACGCCTGGCTGGAACTGCCAGCTGCTGATATACGTCAGCGCCTCACAGAGCTGACCAGCCGTCTCAAAGACATTCAGGCACTGGCTGAAGACCTGACGGACATAAAATTGGGCACGAAGGCGGCGGAGAGGAAGCTGGTGCGGCTGGCTCAAAAATACCCGGCGTGGGCTATGGCAATTTCCGATCTCAACGGCACAGACTGGAAATCAGCGCGCGATCATCTCTATCGCCTGTTCCAGCAGGGCGACCAGCTGCTGGGCGAATTACTGAACCTGAAAATTAACCACGAGGTGCTTTATGCGCTGACGTTGAGCCAGTCCGAACGCGTATCAATCCAGAAACGTTGGGGCGACGTTCTTGATAATAAAAAACGGGCAACGGTGCTAATCGACTACCCGGTTTATATGCAAGCTGTTATAGACATTCTGAACACGCCACCGCAACAGTTCGACCTGACCACACGCAGCGGCATGGCGCCACTAGCATTCGCGCTGGCGGCAGTATCAGGACGCCGTATGATCGAAATCATGGTGCATGGCCAGTTTGAAATTGCCGGGAAAAATGCGGTTCGGTTTACCGGGCAGGCAAAAAAACGTCACGCTGACGATGAGGTGCGCACGATTTACACCCTCTGCGACAGCGCGCTGTTTATCGAACGCCTGGCTGCGTTACGCAGCTGCCACGCCGTAGCTGATTTTGGTGAAATCATGGCTGGTGGAGATGAAAACGATTCACGGTCGGAAAACGGCAGGATCAGCAGCATCCTGGGCACCGCGTTCAGCCCGTGGGTAAAAAAATTTTTTAATGACGACCGCCGTATGTTCAAAGATTCTCGCGCGATTTATGCGCGCATCGCCTACGAACGCTGGTTCCGGGTGGACCCGCGCTGGAAGGACGTTGACGAGGACGTGTTTTTTTCTGAAATCCTCGGTCATGACGATGAGGGTACGCAGCTGCATTACAAACAGTTCAAGTTGCACAATTTTTCTCTGTCATGGAAACCGGAAATCGGGCAGGAAAACGCCAGGCTGGCAGCGCTACAGGAGCTGGATGATGATATGCCAGGGTTTGCGCGCGGCGATGCCGGTGTGCGTCTGCATGAGCAGGTGAAACGCATGGTAGAGGAAGATCCAACTATCGTTATCACCAATTTCAACCTGCGCCCGTTTGGTTTCAACACTATCCTGATCAAGCGGTATCTGGAGTTTGCAGCCGAGGCGCTGGGTCAGGTAACCGGTGAAAATGGCCGATTCCAGCTGAACGTCGAACCGCCCCAAATCGTAATGGATAATGCCCAGAACGCTGACGAACTGGATGATGAGGACGATGATGGCCAGCCTGATGATGATGCTGACCTGGAGAATGATGAAATTGATGTGGTCGACACTGATGCTGCTGATGATGTGGAGGATGCAGAACCAGAACCCGTCATTGAAAAATCAGCTAAACCCAAATTTCATGCCCCGCAGCGCCGGGATGACGGGCAATGGGCTGTGCGTTTTGAATATGACGGTCAAAATTTCGCGTGGAGTGGCAGCGCTGACAGTGCAGCACAGGCAATGCGGGCAGCATGGGATGCGTATTTTTCAGCTTAGTGTGCAGGCTGGGACCACGGTCCCAAACGAAAAAACCCGGCTTAAGCCGGGGTTTCGGGTTGTTTATATGACGGGACGATTTGTTACGCCAGGGAAAGGCTCCACGCCTACCTTCCATTTAAACCATTCCAGCTGATACGCCCATACTGAAATAGCCGAGCTGCCCAAGCAAATTTTACGCAGCACTTAATGGTCAACCACAATATAAACCTGGGTATTAATATTTTCAATACAATTGTTTACCGACCGCGTGGGTAATACGACAATGACCATTAAAGCGTCCCTTCCGGCCCCCACGATGCGTCCCATCCGTGTGAATAAAAGCCATTATGGACATTGGACAGGTGGAGGTATAAAACGTCTCCGGCATCGTTCACACATTTAAACACTACGGTGCCACCGCAGTCATCTTCATCGTCAATTTCGATATTTTGCGGTTCAACGGTGGTATCGAAGCGGAACCCATCCAGCGATGGTTCATTATCAGGCGCAACTTCAGTCATCTCGTTTGCAACGTGCCAACCGAAATTCTCACAGCAGTCTTTTTCAAAGTCGAAGCCAACAAAATTGTCATTGTCGTCAATGAAGTTGATTCGCCCTTTTTCCTCTTTGATTAACATAATTTCGGTCTATCCCCGCTCGTATGGGTGAACACATTATGAAATTTAGTATCAATGCCATCACGTTAAACGTATCTGGAAATGCTACCAAATTTTTACGGCGATTTCCCCTTTCATCCAAGGTGAACCACCCGGCTTATCCCGGGGTTTGTACTAAAAAATTCATCTTTCTTTATAGTCATCACCAGGTTGCAAACATACAGGAGAAATAGTCCAAAATTTTGGCCTTGTATCAACAGAGCAATATATTCCGTCATCGTTAATTAAATATGCAGGGAAATAAGAACCTTTCGAGTCATGCCTGATTGTAGAAATAATAGGCATTCCATTATATAAACCTTTTAAAACGCCATCATGTAAATTATGCTTTTTAAAAACAAGGTCGTATTCCCATTGTAAATAACTAACTTGACTTGACGAGCCTCCAGTGTATTCAGTGAAATAAAGCCTTCCACGATTTTCGTCGAAATAATTGATTATTATATTATCAAGGTATCCATAAGTGTAAGATTTATCATTCTCAGTACTGTAAATGGAAACCTGTTTTAATTTTATGCCTGTGCTTTGCAATATGTCTATTCTTCCTATAGACTTGTCATCATTATAAAAACTCACAACAAAAATTTCATGGTCGCCATTTAATAATGAAAATGCTCCTGTTATCTTGTCTCCATTGTTTATTTTAATACCATCAGATATATCAGTGCCATTTAAACATACCGCATTGATACTATTGTAATAAGGTATCATTTGTGTTGTATCAATGGATGCTGATAATCCTAATATAGGCTGACATATTTTATTGTTTGCATGTGCAAAAAAGGAAGTTGTTAATAATATACAATAACAAATGTTAAGCTTCATTTTCTCCAAACCCATTATTCACAATTGGTTTAGATATATTATACAAAACATTGTGGCTTGTCCGATTGGTAGTACTAGTCGCTGCAACAACTAATGCCAACGCCGGAAACGGCGGCTGCAACCCCGACGTCGACGCTGGCACCGCACAGACGGTCTACCCCCGCCCGCGTGGGCAATACACGTTGAAAGAACGCCTGACGCGACCAACAAGCGGTCTACCCCCGCCCGCGTGGGCAATACCCTAGCGAGATTTGGTAGCAATATCAGAAATTTAAACGTTTCTGAAAAGACCACCAAATTTTACGGCGATTTCCACGTTCATCCACGGCACACTGGCCATGTCCGGAGGCGTTAATTCGGCGCGACCAGCGCCTATTTACAACAAAATGTGGCCTGTCCGTTTGGTCATGACCGGCTGCTGCAACAACCAGCGCCGGCAGCGGAAACAGCGACTGCAACCGCCAGCGTCACCACCGGCACCGCCCGGACTTCCTCCGTCATGGAGAGGGCTGGCCAGCCCTGCAGTCCGTTAGTTTCCTGGCTGGCCGCGCAGCTGCTTCGCCAGCTCCTCATGATATTTTTTCGCGTCATCCAGCAGCTGGCGCAGCGTATCGATGTTGTGAATAGTTTCCTGTGTATACAGCGACGCACTGGTTGATTCCAGATTCAGGCGAACGGCGGTGGCCAGCGCATCGGCGCGATACAAATTGCTCTCCAGCAGTTCCATCAATCCCGGGATATTGAGACGGATCTGGTTCATGCCACACCCCCTGCAACCGGCAGGCGGGCAGCGAAAAACAGAACAAAGCGGCTGGCGAATTGCCGGCGGGCGTCGCGTTCTGTCGCTGCCACAGCGGACAAATGATGAATATGGGATTTTTTATCTGTGCGGCAGATAGCCGCGAATTTGAATGTATACATGGCATGCACTCACGTTTGGTTAAACGGTGCTGCCACCAGAGGTTCCAATCTCTATGGGGTGGCAGCCCAGGCGGGGTTGGAACTACCGGTACCAAACGAAACCGGCCAGCTGTTAAGCTGCCCCACCTGAGCCGCCATAAATTTGGCATATGCAGGTATTACACACAAAAAAAACACGCTGGCGCGTGTTGTGCGTCGTCTGGTTAATCGGGGTTCCAATCCCGGCTGCGGATTTTGCCGCAACGCCGTAACTGTACCACTCTGAAACCATCAGCGCAACATTGTGACCGAAATTTATTTTAACGTGTGACCCGTCACGCGCACAGGTGTTTTTATAATCAACGCAGCTAACTGATCAGGTTCTGATCAATTTCCCCGGTTAGCTCGCAATTCCATGAAGTTTCATGCCTAAATTTTCCATGTGGGTCTCAAACGATATGCGTGGCGGCAGGTTTCGTTCTCGTCGGTCCATGAAAAAATCGTATGCGTACTGGTAGGCGGTTGCGTCGTTTTGAAACACGGTATCGGTCAGTTTTTCCCACCGGCGCTGCCACAGATATTCAGCGACGTGCCAGCCAGGCGCACAATGCCACACGACAAAAATCTGCTTATCCTGGTCAGAACCTAACACCGATGTTTTCAGCACGTCACCGGGCGAAAGTACGAAAAATTTTGCTTCGAGGAGAACGCGAGTAATCATAAAAACCTCCCGATAGAATACTGTATATTTACACAGTATAATCGAGGGGGTAATTTTGCAACAGGCATAAAAAAACCGACTGGTGAGGTCGGCTTTTTTATTCTGATGCTGATTTGATGCTCTGGCTAGAGAGAACCCTATCACCTAACGTGGTAATTATACGTCGTACACGTCGCATGTTCAAACCTTCGTAAAACAGTTATCATCCGCATGTTAGCAATGAAGTTTTTTCTCTTCAGCCAATATTCATGCGGTATGAACACATAAGCCCTGGCTGAACAACGGATGGTGCCGGTTCGGTGCTCTGGCTGGAGAGAGAACTCTATCACCTAACACTGACGGTACCCGCCACGACAGGCAGCGTATGAGTAAGCGGCGGGTTATCTCTCTCCATTTATGGAGAAACGGATGGTTAGCATGTTAATCATCGTTCTACGAGCGGTAGTCGCGGTCGTTAACGCACTTATTGCCGTTCTGGAGCTGATCCGCCAGTTCATCGACTGATGACTGCGGAAACGTAACTAAGGCCGGGGCTAACCACCTCCGGCCTTTAACGTTAGCCATCTCCGTTAACCAAAATTTCTAGACGGACTTAAGGCTCGGACGAATTGAGTTAAATAGTTTCGCTGTATATCGCGCCTTTTCTTTCGCCACTTCTAAAGGATGCATTTCCTCTTCCTCTTTCCATTCTAAACCGACGCGTTCACCAATTTGAACGAGGGTGGGGAAATCCCGGAATTTTGATCTCTCCCATAGTGATTTTGCATTGATAGCTGCAAAGCAATCCAAAATCGTTGAGAGGTTGCATCCCCAAACTTTAAGGCCTCCGTCACGTCTTATCAGTTCGGCTTCTGGGGTAAAAAACGCGAAGCCAGACAGCAGGTGAATGGCCAACCGAAGCGAAGTGCGGTTTTCTTCTGACAGAAGGTCTATCCCGTAGCGCTGCTTCCCCATCCAGTAACGTAGATCTTCTGAATACACATCAAGCCCCGCACTTCGGCATGAATCCGGGTCTATTTTTACGAATACTTCTTCGCCCAACTTTCCTGTCTTCAAATCAAAAAAAACAGCACTGATACAGAGTGGAGCAGCTTTCTCCATGTCAGAAAGCAATACGATATCAACAAATAAATCATTCATTTAAATAGCCACCCCGTGTTGATGTTCTTCCCCTCTTGCTCGCTTTAAGAAAGCGGTAAGGAGACCGAATTCTATGGCTGAAAGGCGATCCATAAACTCGGTGAGATACAATGCTGCGAATGTTGATGCGATGCAATCAATAGACCAGCTACTGACAGTTGCCATTTCCTGCGCCGGCAGCGCGTTCTCTGCCCACGCCTCCGGTACCGCCACCGGGATGACCGCCAGTGCCTGGCTTATTACTGATTGAGGGGCGTCCGGAACGTTGCCTGTTGTGGATCGAGGGTTACCGTTTATCTCTATATTACGATCCAAATCGCGATCCACCTCGATGGTGGTTTTTTCCGCTTTACGTGCGTGAATTGATAAGCCGGCGGCGCGGCGCTTCTCCACGATGTCCATAATGAACTCTACCGACTCCTGGTCGATAGCGCGCATCGTGGGGCGTTTATCGCCATCCCGGGCACGCCGGGCCTTACTGGCTAGCCCCATGGAATCCAGGATGCCAATACAGAGGTCTGCCGGCGCTTTCTTTTTACCCTTCTCGGTGTTGAACCCACCGATGCGCAGAACGTTGTTCAACAGATCGCGCCGTTCCGGGGTGAGCAGGTTGTCGCGGGCGCGCTTCAGGGCGTCCATATCGGCCTCGCCTGTCATTGTTTCGGGATCAATACCGCAGTCGCGGAAATACTGGCGCAGGGTTGCGGATTTGAGCGTGTAAAACCCACGCATGCCCATTTCAACCGCCGGAGTCGATTTCACGCGGTAATCGGTAATGGCCGGGAATTTTGCGCGAAACTCCTCGTCTGCCTGTTCGCGCGTCATGGCCGTGGTAACGAACTGCTGCCAGCGCCCGGCGACGCGGTAGGCGTAGGTGAAATGGATCTGTGCCTCCTCACGGTCCAGGCGGCGCGCGGTGACTTCATCCAGTTGCATGGTTTCAAACAGGCGAATTTTTTTCAGGCCACCGTCGAAATAGAATTTCAGTGCATCTTCGTCGACATCCAGCTGCAGTTCCTTCTCGATGTCCCAGCGGACCAGCTGGGCCTGTTCATCCAGCGACAGGGTGCGTTTTTTCAGCAGCTCTTCATGTTCGTTCTGGTCTGGTGTATCGACACCCATATGGCGTTCGATTAACTGTTCCCAGACCAGTTCGCGGGCTTCTTTGCGCAGATCCTTGCCGAGGGTGTTTGCCAGCGCGTCGGTGGCCATTGGTGCAACCTGGTATCCGTCGTCGTGCATTATACAAATCATGTTGCTCGCGTAATCATTGCGCGCAGATGCCTCGAGCGCCGCGGCTTTGATTTTCAGCTGCATAAACGATGAGTTGGCCACGCCCAGTGAAATGCGGTCGCCGTCAAAAATGACGTCGGTCAGCAGGCCGGAATGGCCAGCTGTTTCCAGCAGGGCCTGAGCGTAGGCGCGTTTGATTTTTTCCGGATCGGTTTCGCGTCTGGCGCGTTGTTTATCAAACCCGATGATGTATTCCTGTGCGGTTCGGTCGCGGCGCAACATCTGAATAGCGTCGCTGGGGACCACCTCGCCACAGAACATGCCGAAATGGCGGTGGAAATGTTTTTCCTCAAACGACACGCCGGAGGATATCGACGGGCTGTAGATAAGACCGTCATATTTTTTCACCATGACTTTGGGTTGGTTGGTGAATGCGTCAACTTCTTCGTCCTGTTTGTTTTTCTGGTTAACGCAGAGAAATTTTTTGCCCGGGAAATGCAGTTTCAGCTGCATGGTGACATCTTCGGCGAACGTTGAACTGTCGGTGGCCAGCATGATGCGTTCGCCGCGTTTTACCGCCTCGATCACCTCGGTCATGATGCGGTTTTTTTCGGTATAGAACACACGAATAGGTTTACCCGTTTCACGGTTGCGAACGTCGACAGGTAGTTCAATAACGTGGATTTGCAGCCAGGCTGGCAGGCCCAGCTCCTCGCGCCGCTTCATCGCCAGTTCAGCCAGGTCAACCAGAAGATCGTTGGCGTCAGCATCAACCATCAGTGCGTGGTCCTCAGTGCGCGCCAGCGCGTCAATCAGGGTGTTAAATACACCGACCGGGTTTTCCATGGCTCGACCAGCGAGAATGGCGCGCAGACCCTGAGTGGCCTCGTCAAACCCGAAAAAATCATGCTGGCGCATCAGCGGCTGCCAGCAACCCTTAACGATGGAATTAATACATATGGTCAACTTGCTGGCGTATGGCGCCATTTCGTTATAGCCGGGGTCCTGGTAGTGCAGGATATCGGCTCTGGCGCCGGCGCCTTCGGTCATCATTTCATGCAGACCGCCAATCAGCGATACACGGTGCGCAACGGAAACCCCGCGCGTAGCCTGCAGCATCAGCGGGCGCAGCAGGCCGGTAGATTTACCCGATCCCATGCCGGCGCGGACAATAACAATGCCCTGCAGCTGCGCGGCGTATTGCATGACATCTTCAGTCATCCTGGCGGTTTCAAACCGTTTATACGTGATATGGGACGGGCGCAGGTTCGGGTTTGTTATGCGTTCACTGAACGAACGGGACGTTTGTGCAGCGCGGCATTTGCGATTAAGCCGGCGCGTGATGTGATCTTTTACGGTGCCGTTATAAATATCGGCAATACCCATATCACGCAACGTGGAGTTAAACATGCGCATCAGCTCTTTAGGGCTGTTCGGCACAGGACAGGTCAGCATGCCGATATCAACGGCGCGCAGCAGCTCTTTTGCAAACGTGCGGCGATTCTGGCGCGGCAGGGTGCGTAGTTTATTCAGGGTTATGGATAGCAGGTCTGTAGCGCGGCTAAGCTGGTTTTTTTTCAGCTGGCGCGCCACCTCTTTCAGCCCGCGCAGGCTGTGCAGATCGTTAAAGTCGCTGCACAGCATATCCGGATCGTCTTCAAATTCCGGGTATACACATCTGACCCCGGAGAATTTCTCCATGATTTCGTAGCCAGTGCGCAGGCCGGTATTGCCCTTTTCATGCGCGGCGCTGTGGCGGTCATTATCCAGTGCGCAGGTGATATTGATACCCGGCCAGCAGTTAACCAGCTGTTCAACAACTTTGATCATATTGTTCGCAGAGACGGCAACAACAACCGCAGAATATTCATTTTTGGTTCCGCGAGTAGCCATCCATACCGATGCGCCTGTGGCGAATCCCTCCACTACGCAAACGTCCTTACCATTTTCCAGCGCGCCGATGATGTGGCATGCACCGGTAAAGTCGCCGCTGTCGACCGCGTTGGTCTGGAACTTTCCACCTTTGAAATCAATACGCTGCCAGCCAACGACGCGGCCACCATAACGGGCATCAATGTGAGACAGCGGGATCGCCATGTATTCGCTGGGACCGCGGTCCCAGTAAAGCTGGTCGTGACTGGTCACGCGACGCACATCGCAGTGACTAAAAACGTCACGAATTTGTTTTTTAACCGAGTATGGCCATGAGCCATCTTCGCGAGGTGATCGGGAAAATGCATCGTTGAACGCATACCAGCTCATGAGGCTTTGCTCACGTAGCTGGCTGGCGATCACTGCCTGCTGACGGGCGTGATCTTCGCGCTTTCTGCGGGCTTCGGCCTGGCGGGACATAAATTCAGCTTCAGCAACGGTTACCGGGACCGCGGTCCCATTTTGCTGTTGAGCACGACGAAATTCCGCCAGGAGAAACTGAAACCCACTCCAGCTGCCGGCGTCAGCGCCTTTGCGCACAAAGTTCAGGAATGGATAGAGCAGGCCGTCGTTCGTCTGCTCCATGCGGGAGTAGATTTCGACGCGGCCCTTGAGGCTTTTTTCGGTAGCGATCGGCGATTTGCCGTTGTACTTCGTGTAACGCTCTTCTGCGCCACGCGGATTTAGCTGGATGTTGTCAGCTGATGCCGGCCAGTCTATGCCAGCCATTGTTGCTATGTCTGTCAGATCGTCGCGTGCAGCGTCCAGAAGCGTCCAGGGATCGCTGTTAAACCGCGACGCATAAAATGCGGTTAAATTCATTGTTGAGCCTTTCCATGCGAATTTTGCTTTTCCGAGGGTTGAAAAAGTCCGCAGGAACGGCCACAATAATTGCACAAAGTCTTCGAGGTTCTGTGCTTTTTGTTTATTGTGGCGCTGTTCCTGTAAAGGCCCCGGTTTGCCGACCGGGGTTTTTTTACGTCTTCTTCCTGCTGACTGAGACTGGATCAACCGCCGCCGTTATTGAGCGCATTAAACCAGAATTATAGTCAACAATAAACCCACCATTAGATCATTCTTATATCAAACCCCTTCCGCCATGAACGACTTGATCGTCCCGACGATCTGGTGAACAAAATTAAGATCACTTTTCTCACGAATCACACGCGGTTGCGTTGAGCTGTCCAGATAGTAGCGGTCAGCCTCTATGCGGGCCAGTTTATAAATGCCAATACTGCCGTCCCGGTCACAGACCAGTACATCCTCACCCGGAACTGGTGTCATCACAGCATCTGCCAGCAGGTAGTCGCCGGGTTGATAGAGGGTGCCGGAAATTTGATTCCCGATCGTCAGGGCATACACAGAGCTACGCTGGTTAACAAAGGGCAGAAACCGGTCTGCGCGGAATAGCTCACCCGGCTTCCATGACGAATGGGGACCCGTATCAGTCGTGCCTATCACCGGCACCCGGTTCGGGTCAGATTCAGTCCCATACAAAACCCACTCGACGGGTCTGCGATAGCATTTCGCCAGGGCCATGCCTATCTGGAGGGACGGCATAACGTCCCCCTTCTCAAGATTTTGTACGCCAGGCAGAGAGATTTTAATGGATTCTGACACCTGTTTCATTGTCAGGCCCAACTCTAACCGCCGCGCTTTCAGTCGTTCGCCACGTGTTTTCATAATGTTAATCATAAATGATCTCTTTATAGCTGGCTATAAAATTTATAAATTATAGTTGTCTATAAACTGAAATTATGAGATATCATAATCTCATGAAACCTGATGAGCTCATTACCTACTACGGAACCGTTGAAAAAGCGGCAGCGGCACTCGGTGTAACCATCGATGCCGTCTACAAGTGGCTGAAAGCCGGCGTTATCCCGGCGATGCGGCAAAGTGACATCGAAGTTAAAAGTGATCGCGCACTGCTCTCGGATTTCACACTGAAACGCCGGCAGGAAATAACAAATAAAACGGGGAGTAACCGTGGCGATGGATAAAATCCGGAGTCTGATCGTCCTCGCCCTGAGTGACATGAATTACACGCAGGCGGGCATCCTGGCTGTTCAGCTTCAGCAGATGGAAATGGGGCGCTCAGAACGCTTCGGTGAGCGGGCCAGCCGCACTGTAGTCATTGACGGACACGAGTTTGTCACCCTTGCTGAGCCCGTTCGTTATCACGCCGGAAAAAAATACCAGCGCCCGTCCGCACCTATTGCGGAAATTGATTTCATTACAGCCAGCTGGCGCCGCGCTGTTCTGCAGCTGCCAGAGGGACACCGAAACTGGATTATGTTCGCGTATGGAAACGAACTGAATTACCAGTGCCAGACCGCCATCTGTTTTTATCTCTGGGAAAAATTCCAGGAATTGCACGTGGCATCTGGATTTAAAAAAATGAAAGCGCCCACCAGGGAAATAATGCGACGCCTGACGTTTTACACAATCCAGGAGGTTCGTTACGGATTGCTGGGCGTAAATAACATCAATAAAGAGGAATCGGCAGAAGATGTAAAAATGTCTGCCCTCCTCAACGTGTCAGTTAAATGCTGGCAGAAATTTTATAAGAAACGCTGGCAATTAATGAAGCAGGTTTGTTTTAACCTGGACGAACTCTCACTGTTATTAACGGCGGAAATTCGCAATGAACAAATCGCCTGCAATAGGAACGGAAGCGCCTGCAATAGGAACGGAAGCGCCTGTCTGCCTGTGTCGCCAGATATGGCACAGGAAGCCAGAAGCGCCGCACGTTAGGTATTCAGAAACATCAGCGGGTCGCGAGTATGTCATCTGGTGCCCTACCTGCGGCTTCAGAACCCACACGGATACTAACCGGCAGGCGGTCATAGCTGAGTGGTATCTCGCCAACCAGCCCGGGAACGCTCATATCGAGAAACTGTGGCTAAAACGGCATAGCGAAATTCATAACTAATCGGGACCGCGGTCCCAGTGGAGTGGATATGAGCATTAACAACCCGTTTAAACAAGGGCCGATGACTAAATCGGAGGCTGAAAATATCGCTCAGCAATATAAGCAGCGCGGGCATAGCGTTGTTATTACTGATTCGTTTGATAACGACGGCCAGTATTACGTATTTATTGATTTACCTGAAAGTAAAAATAAACCCGAACCGTCCCGCACGTATCAAAACAAAATGTGGGCTTAATTAACTTTATTCGTCAGGAGGCGCAATGACTGACAAATATAAACACGTCATGATTGACATCGAGGCAATGGGGAAAAATAACAAAGCCCCTGTCGTAACTATCGGTGCTGTTTTTTTTGACCCGATTAAAAATACAGTTGGCCCGAAGTTTTATGATCGCATTACGCTGGAAAGTGCCATGGAAGCAGGTGCTGTTCCGGATGCATCAACAATCATTTACTGGCTTGATAAACCTGATGCTGCACGCCAGCAAATTACTGGTGCAACACAACATATCGCTGTCGTATTGCGGATGTTTAATGCCTGGCTGATTGAGAACAGCGTGAGCATGAGAAGCCTGCGTGTGTGGGCGAACGGCCCTACGTATGACATCGTCATTCTGGAAAGCGCGTTCCGCATGCTGGGGTTTGAAATACCGTGGGAATACTACCGGGTTCGCTGCGTGCGAACTGCTGTGGAATTTGGCCGGTGGGATGACTTTAACCCGAAATACGACATGCCGTTTGAGGGAACGCAACACCACGCAGCTGATGATGCCCTTCATCAGGTTCGCTATGTATCGGCGATTGTTTCCCGCCTGTTTGTCTTTAACGATGAAGATGAAAAGGCCAAATCATGAAAAAAATTTACGTCGCCGGACCAATGACCGGCTATCCCGATTTTAACCGGCCTGCATTTAAAGCTGCTGCGCTGGACCTGTCGCTGCAGGGTAATGCCGTTCTTAACCCCGCGACTCTGCCTGACGGGCTCAGTCAGGCGGAGTACATGGATATCTGCGTAGCCATGATCCGCTGTGCCGATGCTATTTATCTGTTGCAGAACTGGGAGCAGTCACTGGGCGCCCGGGCTGAAATAGCGCTGGCCAGAAAACTGGAGCTGGAAATTATTTTCCAGGATGAGCAGGTATGAGACTAAAAATGTACACGCCAGACGGATCGGTAATTGTTGAAAGCAACTTGGTTACTCAGTTTTACCCTGACTTCGAAAGCGGTGGAGAACTAACGACCATCGAAACCGTTTCCTCAACTGGTGAAAAATTTGTTGTGAAGGTTAAACATTCATTTCATCAGGTTACTCATGCGCTGGCGACTGCGTGGAGCGTAGACGAGAAGAAAACTGAAGGATTAGCCCAATGACAATTACAGCAGAACAACTGGCGCAACTGCGCGAAGCGGCGGAGCGGGCTACATGCGGGCGATGGGAGTTATCGTTTCCCTGCGATTCAGATAGCGCAACCATCGACCGCGAAGTGGAAGGATTCATTCCGATTTGTGTCGTTGAAGGTGCTCATCCTGATGGTGGCTATGACGAAGATTTCCAGAGTGAACAACAGGCTAATGCTGAGTTTATCGCCGCGTTTCACCCTGCCGTAGCGCTGGCGCTGCTTGATGAACTGGAGCGGAAAGAGAAGAAAAAACCAGAGCTGAAATCGTATTACGAAGGCGTTATTGCTGATGGCAGTAAGCGAATCGCAGAACTGGAAAGGCTGGCAGAGGCTGAGTCTGTTGGCGCGGATAAAGCCGCATCATCTGTTGTTGAATGGATGAAGCGATGCCAGGCAGCAGAGAATCGAATCTCCGAACTGGAAGCGCGGACGGTCACTGTGGCGGGCATCGAAATAGGCGAAGCGGTGGAATTTAGTGGTGGAGCCATCGTGGTGCCACTTTCAGTGGTCCGCGAGAGTCTCACGGCGGCTGGCATCAATTTAACGGTGGAGGGGTGAGGGATATGGCTGACTTTAGCGCAACAAAACGTAATGCATCGCTGGAAGATTGGGGCGAGGCTCTTGAGTGCATGGTCGAACTTAATGGCAAATCGTTCGATATCACAGAGATGGAAATTGAAGCCGCATACGAGGCTTACAAGCGCGTTGACGACTTTTTTTATGACGAATGGGGCGATGAATGATGAGTGCAATCAACAAACCCGTATCAGATGAGCGCATCGAGAGTTTACTGAAATTTTTGACATCGTACGACGATAGCGACCCGCTCCGCGCGCACAATGACTCTGAGATTATCAGTGTATTACGCGAGCTACAGCAGTACCGCGCCGCCGATGAGCCTGTGGCGTGGCGATATCGCAGCACTGACATTAACGGCAATCCTCTCCCGGGATGGTCATTTTCCGAAGAGGCGAGCTTGCTGGGGTTGTATCAGCCACTGTATGCAGCCCCGCAAGTTACGAGCGTGTCGGATGACATTCCAGCGGGGCTGGCAGGCACGATTATTAGCCTATGCGCGTACAATGTCAGAGATAAAGAACTTGCGCAGAAGATATGGAACGCCTGCCGCGCCGCCATGCTCGCAGCGCCAGCAGTACAGGCAGATCAGCACAACCGCAGGAGCAACGATAATGGCCATGTCACCCGCTGAGCGTCAGCGCCGGCGTCGGGAGCGTCTGAAAGCTGAGGGCATTGCGCGTCGCGATGGCCAGCTGGAGCCTGAAGAACAAACAATGCTGCGCGAGCTGTGCGCTGGTCGTCGACCAGGCAAGGACCCTTATACAGAGAACGAGCTGCTGGGCCTGCTCATTCGCAAAAATCACGCCGACTATCTCAGGCAGCTGCGTCAGCTGAGTAAAAACCCATGTCAGAAGTGCGGAGAAACGCCGCCAGTCACCAGCTGCCCATGCGCCGGCGACAACCAGTGCTGGGCGACACGAGGTTATCGTTTACTGGAGATCAAATTATGAAACCGGTATCGAAGTCCGACGCAGTGCTGGCCAGCATTAAAAGCCGCACAGGTCGCAGTATTGCACGAGGTGAAGATGGCTTTATCGATCCGACGATGTTGTCTTTTGATGTTGGAATATGTCGCCGAAAAGTAAGGATAATCCTCACTACAGCTGCGTCTCAGGGGCTGGTCGAACAGAAATCGCAGGGTCCCGGGCGGCCTTGTTTTTTCAGATTTATCGGAGTTGACCTAACTACATGACAAATAAAAGACCTTAAAAACGATAGCCGCAACATTTGCGCGCGACACTGTAATTATATACAGTGTAATAAGAACTTTTTTAAAAATGGTAAACGAATCAATGGAAAATACAGTCGTTGACTCAGAAAGCAGTGCCTTTGGGATTGATGATCGGCTAAAACAGCTCGATGCCCTGCTATCGTGCCTGAACGTCGTTTTAATTTCACCGGAGGCCAGCCTCTATACCAATGAGGTCACAACGCTGATGAGTCTGTCAAGGGAACTGATCGAGGACTGTCGAACCTTTAGCGGTAACGTTTAAGGTTGAATATAAAGGTGAGGGGTTCCTCACCTTTCATTTTTAATATGACGTTAATCACGTTTTCCAATTTTGTAAAAACATTGAGACCATGGTCCCAAAAATAAAGGTTCCCAAATTCAGAGGTTTTAGGTAAGATTTTTCTAAGTTGGGTGATTTGCATCCAATGCAACAAAACCGCCGAAAGGCGGTTTTTTTATGCCTGAAAAAGTGGGCGCTGCCGAAGTTGCAGCTCCGGCAGCGGTCAACCCATAAGGTGCTATAGGCCGAACCCAAAGCCCACCTGCGAATGCGCATCGCCGGGACAGCTTACCCAGGCAAGTAAATAATATCTATGATAAAAGAAGTGGAAGTGGGGGCTGCTCGCCTCATCTGTTCAGATTCTCTCCTGTTCATTAAAACCCTGCCCGATAACTCGGTTAATCTCATTGCCACCGACCCGCCGTATTTTCGCGTGAAATCAAGCGACTGGGATAATCAGTGGAAAAGTGATGCTGAATATCTGGCATGGGTTGATGAGTTTATAGCTGAGTTCTGGCGCATCCTGAAACCGGGCGGCAGCATTTATGTGTTTTCCGGATCTCGTCTGGCTTCTGATATTGAGATCCTGATGCGTGATCGGTTCAAAATTTTGAATCACATCATCTGGGCCAAACCAAACGGTCCGTGGCGCCGGCAGCGTAAAGAAGTCCAGCGTGTCTTTTTTCCGTCAACGGAGCGTGTTTTATTCGCTGAGCATTATGGTGCGGATGGCTACGCAAAGGGGCAAACCGGATACGCATCAAAATGCGCAGATCTACGCAAAGAGGTGTTTGAACCGTTAATTTCGGTCTTTGCCGATGCCCGCGCCAGCCTGGCGATATCAGCAGCAGAAATTAATGCTGTTACAGGAAAACAGATGTGTTCGCACTGGTTTTCTTCATCGCAGTGGCAGCTGCCCGGATCATCCGATTTTGTGAAACTGGCTGCATTGTTCAACAAGAAGGCCGCAGAACGTGGCGTTCCCTGTCCTTACCCGTTTAACAGCGATTATCAGGCACAGCTCAGGCATTTTAACGAGCTGACGGGACGTTATGCCGTATTAAGTAGCCGTTACGATGATCTGAAACGCCAGTATGAAAATTTACGGCGTCCGTTCAGCGTTACTAAAGACGTGCCATATACCGATGTCTGGAATTTTCCAACGGTTCCTCATTACCCCGGAAAACACCTCTGCGAAAAACCCGCTGCGATGATGGAGCATATTATCCGGAGCAGCAGCCGTCCTGGTGATGTTGTCGCTGACTTTTTTATGGGGTCAGGATCAACAGTAAAAGCAGCACTAAAACTAGGTCGAAAAGCAATAGGCGTCGAAATTGAAGAAGAACGATTCCTGCAAACAGTAGAAGAAGTCAGCGCGATGAAATGAACATGTGGGACCGCGGTCCCATTTTATTTCCCGTCTGACTTTCCACTTATGAGAAAACAGATGGGAAATAGCAACGTAACAATCGGGTCTGCGGTCTGGACTCTGGTAATGGGTGTCCTGAATAAACTGTCTCCTGACCAGTGGCTGGCGCTGGGTGTTTTTATCGGTATTGTCTGTACCGTCCTGTCGTTAATCGTTAATTCCTGGGTGAAGCTCGCTATGCGGGCGGATGCCAGGCAGGCCGAGGCACGCCGCTATGAACTACTCGCCAGCTGCCTGAAAAATGACGCGCCTTCATCAGTTCGTTTTCTGGCTGAAGGGGATAAATCACCATGAGTTGGAAAAAAACGGTATCGGCCTGTGGCATCAGCATGATGATTGCTATCGTCGTCGCTAACGGAAAAGTACGAACCAACGAGGAAGGATTGAACCTCATTGGCAACGCAGAGGGGTGCCGGCGAGACCCTTACATTTGCCCATCAGGTATATGGACTGACGGGATTGGCAATACGCATAACGTCACGCCAGGGGTCAGAAAAACAGATGAGCAGATTGCGAGAGAATGGCAGGCAAACATTCTGATAGCAGAAAACTGCGTTGATACTCATTTCAGGGGCAAAGATATGCCCCTGAACTCTTTTAGTGCAATGACATCAGCGGCGTTCACTACCGGGTGCTACCGTCTACGGACCTATTACAGCAAGGCGCAGAACAAACGTATTGCAACCTCGATTTATAAACACGCGCAGACCGGAAACTGGCAAATGATGTGCCGACATTTGCCTGATTTTGTAAACGGCGCTAACGGGCCGCTAGAGGGGCTAAGAAAGCGCCGGGCAGATGAAATGGCGCTGTGTCTTCGGGGGCTTAAATGAAAAAACTCTCGTTAATCGGCGTTGTGAGCAGCGTCATCATTATCGCTGTGCTGGCCGGGTTGCTCGCTATGTCAGAAATCAGCCGTGGAAGTACAGAAAGCGACAACCGCGTTCTGCGCAGCGATAACACACTTCAGGCGCAGACTATAGCCACGCAAGTATTTAACTTCAGCCGTTTCAACCTGGTCAGCGAGCATGCCCGCCAGGCGAATGTTCTGGTCAGTACTGAATCCGAAAAAAAGGTCATCGAATACCGGGAGATTCTCCGCCGTGAAAAAACCTGTGATCTGCCTGTGCCTGCTCATATTGCTGACGGGTTGTACAGGTACACAAACCGTTTACGTGCCAGCGCAATGCACGCCGATTCCACCAGACCTTACTCAGCCGATGATAGTGCCGCTGCCGCCGGCGGGCTGACCTACTGTCAGGCCGTATTATGGATAGATCCACTGCTGGCTGTAATTGAAAAGGGCAATAACAACTTTGCCGGCATTCGCGAAATAGAGCGTGTGCGGGCTGAAACCCAACCCAAAAAATAGTGACGTTGATAATGAGCAAAATTGAACTGACCGCATCACAGATTAAATCGCTGGCTAAATTCGCTGAAGAAGAAGGGCAGCAGAAATATACGATTTGCTGGGGCCATATCCCTGCTGTCGATGGAATTGATGAATATTCCGGACTGATTGCGTTTTCAGGATCGGAAGAGCATGGAGTGCTGCAGCTCGAATGATGTTGATAATTTTCATTCTGTTCGCTATCTGGCTCTGTCGTTCGCAGAATGCTAAGTACTGGCCGCATGTAGTACCGCGCTGTTATGGCTGATGCTCGTAGCTGAGCAGCCAGCGCGCAGTAATGCGAGGAAAATACGCCATGGCCACACTAAAAGACCTGCGGGCCCAGCTGAGCCAGCTGCAGAAACAAATCCCGTTTGCTACAGCTCAGGCGTTAACAAAAGTGGCCAGGGAAATCGAAGCGGCGCAAAAAATTGCGCTGCAGCGAAACCTGGAAAACCCTACGCCGTTCACTGTAAAGGCAGTCGGTTCAACAGCTGCACGAAAAGATAATCTGCGCGCCAGAGTGTTTGTGCGTGATATCGCGGCGGAATATCTCAAGCCGTTTGAGTTTGGTGGTCAGCATAAGCTGAACGGTAATGCCCTGCTAAACCCCAAGAACATAAAGCTGAACAAATACGGCAACCTGGCACGTAATAAGCTATCGCAGCTGAAAGCAAAGCCTGATGTGTTCATTGGTGACTTTAATGGCACGAATGGTGTCTGGCAGCGGAAGAAGCCAAAGAGCAAAAAAGGCAAGAAGCGCGCCAAACGTTCCCCCAATGGCACACGCAGAGAACGTGCCAAACAGCCGGCGCCTAAGTTGCTGATCCGGTTCGGCGATGCGTTGCAGGTGAAGCCTACGCTGGGGTACATGAAACGGGCTAACACAATGGCCGAAGCGTTGATGCCGGCGGCACTCAGCCAGGCGATAGCAGAAGCAATTAAAACAGCGAAATAAGAATGGAACGCTGGCCATAGAGCTGGTACGCGCATTGCGCCTGCGACGTTCGGAGATAAGCGCCGACGGCGTTCCATTCACCTCATTAAGTGAGCCGAATAATTGTTCATTCGGCTCACCGGGACCACGGTCCCACCAACCACATCACCTCATCAGCATGCGCGTAGAGCGGTAACGGGCTCATTACCCCAATCTGCCGCGTCAGTTTGCGCGCATGTTAATGCGGTGAGCTGGGACCACGGTCCCACCCTGTACGGATCGGTTTTGGGTCCTTCCTGGCGGGGTTATATGTCACGGGCATTGCGCGCCGCGTTATTTCACTAGCTATGAAACTTTCAAATTCAGGTAACAGGTAACACAGAGGTAACGATGAATCAGGCAGAGTTTGCCCGACTGCATAATGTCAGTCGAAAAACGGTGACCCTCTGGAAGTCGCGCGGATGGCTGGTTATGGACGGTGATGAAGTAAATGTCGACGCATCAAATGCCAACATTGAAAACTACCGTAAACCTGTTACCCGGCCCGAAAAAAAAAAGAAATTGTCAGAAATAAGCCCGACGGTGGTAACAGTTCGTCTGGAGCTGGAGATTTCTCTGACGGTAACAGAGGGGGCGATAACAGTGACTGGGGTGCAGATGAAACCGGCGAGCTGACCGACGAGTATGGCGAAGGTAAGCCTGCCACGATCGATGAGTCCAAACGCCTCAAGGAACACTATCTCGCTCTACAGGCTCAGCTGGAGTATGAGAAGAAAGCAGGTTTATTACTTCCTTATCAGGACATGCTGGATGCCGTGGCGAATGAGTACGCCGCCATGCGCACGAAGTTAATCGCCATTGGCCCCGAGCATGGGCCGCGCCTGCGGGCAATCGCGGCCACTACAGATGACGCAGGCTTTGTTGCCGCTTTGCAGGATGTGATTCATGAGGCAATGGAGGAACTGACGCGCGATGGAAATTATAGCGACGACGGTTAATCCGGATGCATGGAGAAACTTCACAACCGCGCTGCGTGAATTGCGAAACGGAATCAGGCCGCCAGAGCCTCTATCTCTCAGCCAATGGGCTAATACCTACGCGGTGCTGTCGAAAGAGACCAGCGCACAGACCGGTAAATTCAGGTCGTTTGCGTATCAGAACGGGATCATGGATGCCTTTACCGACCCAAAGGTAACTCAGGTTTCAGTGATGAAATCTGCCCGCGTCGGTTACACCAAGATTCTGGACCATGCCATCGGGTTTTACATTTCTCACGATCCATCGCCGATCCTCGTAGTACAGCCGCGTGTTGAAGATGCCGAGGATTACAGTAAAACCGAAATCGCTCCCATGCTCAGGGATACGCCATGTCTGGCCGCTGTATCAGGTAACAGCAAGGCGAAAGACACAAACCAGACGATCCTGCGCAAACAGTTCTCAAATGGCGCAAATCTGACACTGGTAGGCGCTAACTCTCCGGGCGGTTTCCGTCGCATCACCTGCCGCATCATTCTGTTTGATGAGGTTGACGGTTATCCGGTCGGCGGTGCCGGCGCCGAGGGCGACCAGATTGCCCTGGGTATTAAACGTTCAGAGACATTCTGGAACCGGAAGATTGGCCTCGGGTCAACGCCAACGGTTAAAGGATACAGCCGGATAGAAAAGGCATACCTGGAGAGCGACCAGCGCAGATTCTATGTCCCTTGCCCTCACTGTGATGAATATCAGGTGCTGGAATGGGGCGGTCCCGAGACGCCATACGGCATCAAATGGGACAAAGATTCTGACGGGAAAGGTCTGCCGGAAACGGCATATTATGCGTGCCGGCATAACGGCTGCGTCATTGAACACAGCTCACTGGCAGGAATGCTCAAAAAGGGTGAGTGGCGCGCTACTGCGCCGTTTAAAGGCCATGCTGGTTTTCATGTGTGGGCCGGGTACAGCCTGTTCCCAAACGCTGCGTGGAAGCATCTGGTTGCTGAATGGTTGCGCGTAAAAGACGACCCGTTGCAACGTCAGACCTTTATCAACCTGGTACTGGGCGAGCCGTATGAAGATCTGGGCGAAAAAGCGCTTACTGAGCGTCGTCTGGTTGAACGTTGTGAGGTGTTCCCGGCTGAAGTCCCGGACGGCGTTGCCGTACTGACCGCCGGTGTCGATACACAGGACGGACGTTTCGAAATTGAGATTGTGGGCTGGGGAATGAATGAGGAGTCCTGGTCCGTTGCGTATGACGTGATCGAAGGCGACCTTGAAACTGACGAGCCATGGACGCGACTTGATGCGTATCTGAAGCAAATCTGGCGGCGCGCTGATGGACGTGGTTACAGCATTATGGCCGTCTGTATGGACTCAGGTGGCCATCACACACAAAAGGTTTATGAGTTCTGCAAAGCGCGTCTGGGTCGTCGTGTCTGGGCAATTAAGGGCGAATCAGCCCGAGGCGGTAAGCGCTCTCCAGTCTGGCCGGTTAAAAAGTTGAGTTCACGCAGTAAAGCACAGTTTAAACCGATCATCATTGGCGTTAACGCAGCGAAGGATGCTATCCGCTCGCGGCTGCATCTTGAACGAACAGACGTGGATAAGCCGTCAGCCGGCTACATGCATTTCCCCGTCGACCGGGACATTGGCTATTTCAGTCAGCTGCTTGCCGAGCGTTCAGTACCGAAATATGTCGGCGGTGAAAAATTCCGTGTGTGGGAGCTGAGGCCCGGGCGTGCAAACGAGGCGCTTGACTGTCGCGTGTACAGCTACGCTGCGCTGTGCGGGCTGCTGCATATGGGGCTGAAACTCAATGCGCTGGCCATGAACATCCAGGCCAATCCAGAACGTCTTCTCCCGCCACTGGAAATGCCGGAAGAAAAAACCAGCCTGCGTTTGCCAGGCGTCATCGTCAGTGAGCCGGAAAAGCCGGCACGTAAAAAGTCTCTATCAAAATTACTGCCGAAATAAGGATCTCTATGTTCAACCGGAAAACCAGTTTGCTCGCCGGCGCGATGACTGATGATCAGTTGCGAGATGCACTCGCAAAAGCACAACAGGCATACATTGATCTTGCCGCCGGCAGCCGTGGTGTTTCGTTTTCGTATTCTCAGGGCGATGGAACACGCTCCGTTTCATATCAGCAAAGCACGCTCTCAGACCTGCTGGCACTGATTCAGCTCCTTCAGGCCCAGCTCGGTATTATTGCGCGGCCTCGCCGGCCAGTGAGGTTCAAATTCTGATGAATAAAGTGCAGATACTGGGGCCTGATGGCCGCCCGTTCAGGCAGAGCAGGCCATCGATGCTGAGTGGTGGTGGCCGCGTTCCCTACGACGCAGCGGACTCATTCAGCGACCAGATGGCAAACTGGCAGCCGGCGCTGTGGTCACCAGATAATGAAATTAATATTTATCGCGATCGCATCGTTTCACGCGCCCGCGATTTAGTCAGGAATGATGGCTGGGCCAGCGGGGCGATTACCCGATTGCTGGACAATGCCGTTGGTGCCAACTTTCGCCCGATTATGAAACCCGATTATCGATTGCTGAGAATGCTAACCGGTATTAAGGCGTTCGATGCCACATGGGCACAGGAGTACGGAAAAGCGCTCGAGGCCCACTGGCGCCTGTGGGTCAATGACACTGGCCGCTATTGTGACGTAGAGCGAAAACTGACGGTTCCTCAGATGCTGCGACTCGGTTTCCGTCACAAACTTATCGATGGCGACGCACTGGCCATATTGCAGTACCGCACTGACCGTTTGGGCCGTGGCCGTGGGCGCTATGCCACTACAGTACAGATTGTCGATCCTGACCGTCTCAGCAATCCCCAGGAAAACTTTGACATGCCGAACGTGCGCGGCGGCGTCGAAATCGACGGCGATGGCGCGCCGGTGGCATATCACATCAGGGAAGCCCATGTTGGTGACTGGTGGAGTGGAGCAAAAACCCTGACATGGAACCGGATACCGCGTGAAACGGGCTGGGGGAGACCTCACGTTGTGCATGATTTTGACCATGAGCGCGGCGCGCAGCATCGCGGTAACGGCATTATGACGCCAGTCATACAGCGCCTGAAAATGTTGATTAAATACGATCAGAGCGAACTGGAATCAGCAATTCTGAACGCGATTTTCGCAGCGTACATTGAATCGCCGTATGACCCGGCGATGGTTGAATCGGCAATGGGCGAAACCTTTGATGACACATCACTCGGTGCCTATCAGGACGGTCGTACTGAGTTCCATGCCGACCGGCGGTTAACTCTACAGAACGGCGCGCGTATGCCGATCCTCTACCCCGGGGAAAAAATTACGACGGTGAATGCGTCCCGACCATACAGCAACTTCGACATTTTTGAGTCTGCTGTACTGCGCAACTTTGCAGCTGGTACCGGGCTGTCTCCACAGCAGGTTACGCAGGATTGGTCAGATGTTAACTACTCATCTGCTCGATCGTCGCTACTGGAAGCCTGGAAAACACTGACTCGCCGCCGCGATGATTTCGCGATCGGGTTTGCTCAGCCGATCCTCACTGCGTTCGCAGAAGAGGTCCACGATAACGAAGATTTGCCGCTGCCAGCTGGCGCGCCGGATTTCGCTGATGTCCGCATAGCGTACTCGCGCGCACGCTGGATGGGTCCTGGCCGTGGCTGGGTTGACCCGGTTGCGGAGAAAAAAGGTGCAATTCTTGGTCTGGATGCTGGACTTTCCACGCTTGAAATTGAGGTAGGTGAAAACGTCGGTGAGGACTGGGAAGAGATTCTGGACCAGCGGCAGCGTGAAATTGAATCCTGTCTCAGCCGCGGACTGCCGTTGCCGAGCTGGGCGCAGGCGGACGAGTTCGCCAGCCAGACTATTACTGACCCGGAGGCTAAGTGAATTTACCCCACCTTGCTCAGCGCCTGTTTAATACGCCGCTGGCCATTCATCCCAATAAAGCGGAAGTCATCATGGCAGCGGTGATGGACAGGTTCGGGATTACCCGGATCGAATCATCCCTCGCGATGGAAGATGATGACTGGTATGGCTACGACGACAAAGGAGGTCGAGAGACCCGGCGTGATCCTGGCTACGACAACGTTGCCGGCGTGGCAGTTATTCCCGTTTGCGGGACACTGGTGCAGAAATTAGGCAGTCTGCGGCCATATAGCGGCATGACCGGTTATGACGGAATCAGGCAGGCGTTTCTTACAGCTATGTCCGATCCTGACGTGATGGGGATTTGCCTGGATATCGATTCGCCAGGTGGCGAAGTTGCCGGCTGTTTTGACCTGGTCGATGAAATTTATAACGCCCGCGGCTCGAAGCCCATCCACGCAATTCTGACGGAAAGTGCGTACTCAGCGGCGTATGCGATAGCCAGTGCTGCTGACCGGATTTCTGTGCCCCGCACTGGTGGCGTCGGCTCAGTAGGCGTTATCACAATGCACCTGGACTGGACGCAGCGCATTAAAGACGACGGGCTGAAAGTGACCATCATCCAGTTCGGTAACCGCAAGGCGGAGGGATCTCCATATCGTGAATTGTCGGCTGAGGCACTAGAGTCAATCCAGCAGGATATTAACGCGATGGGAGAGCTGTTCGTTAACACTGTATCCCGCAATCGTGGGATAAGCGCAAAAATCATCAAGAGCACTCAGGCGGCCTGTTTCATGGCAGCTGATGGCGTGGAAATTGGACTCGCAGACGAGGTTTGTCCTCCTGACGCGGCGTTCAGAAAACTACTGAAAGAAACTGGAGCCTGATATGGCAAAGAAAAAATCAATAATGGGTTTTACGCACCTTTTCGGCTTTGGCGCATCTGCCGAAGAAGATGAAGGAAAAAAGGGGAAAAAGGCGAAAGCCCGCCGCGCGGAAGATGATGACCGCGAAGACGACGCGGAAGATGATGACCGTGAAGATGACGCGGAAGATGATGACCGCGAAGACGACGCGGAAGACGACGATCGCGAAGACGACGCTGAAGATGACGACGATAAGCCGAAAGGTAAAGGTCGCGCAAAGCGTGCTGAAGAAGATGATGAAGACGCCGAAGACGATGATGGTGATGATCAGAAAGAAAGCGCCTCCATTCGTCAGGCCCGACACGCTGAGCGTATGCGTTGCGCCCGCATCTTTGGCAGTAAGCATGCTGCTGGCAACCCTGCTCTGGCTGCTTCTCTGGCATTTAATACAGGTATGAGCAGCGCTGCAGCGATCAGCGTAATGGCATCAACTAAAGTTGTGATTGGGACCGCGGTCCCAGCGAGTACCACTGCGAGCCGCGCGCGTTCTCTGGATGAGCGTATGCGAGAAGAACATAAGCCGAAACTGAACCCGGACAGCGGTAAATCAACCGGAAAATCGGCGCTGGTAAGCAAAATGACCAGCCTCTATAACTCAGCTACAGGTATGAAATAATGGATCAGTTTGGACAAAATCAGTTTGCGCCAGGCATGAAATCTTCCGTGTTTGTGCCGGATCAGCTGGTCATCAGTTCCCGGCTTCTGGTAACGGACAGCGGTACTGTCACTGGTGGTAAGTACAAGCGTGGCACCGTTCTTGGGATGGTGACCGCGACTAAAAAATTAACTGCTTGTGTAAAGACTGCCAATGATGGCAGTGAAACGCCGTATGCCATTCTGGTTGATGACGTTGATAGTTCCAGCCACGGTGAACAAACCGGCGGTCTTTACCTGGCGGGTGAATTTAATAAGCATCTTGTCATTATTGATGCCAGCTGGACTATTGCGGATATGGCATTAGCACTGCGTCCACTTAGTATCTTCCTGAAAGACTCCCAGCAGTCAGTCGTTTCCTGATTTAACCCCTTAAAAGCGCCTGCAAATGCTTTAACCGGCAGGGTTACGCTCGTTTAAATTTCGTGCCGGGATACTCCCGGCACCAGTAAGAGATAATTTATGGAAAATATTTTTGATACCAGCGCTCTGGTTCAGGTTGTACCTAACCTGAAAACCAGCCAGAACTGGCTGCTCGACAAGTTCTTTCCGAATATCGTCGAGTCAAATACAGAGGAAGTGGCGATCGATGTAGATGTCGGCCTGCGCCGTATGGCACCGTTTGTGTCACCTCTGGTTGAGGGGAAAATGGTTGAATCCCGTAAATACCAGACCAACACTTTTAAGCCGGCATATATCAAAGATAAACGCGCTCCTGACCTGCGCAAACCGATTCGTCGCCAGATTGGTGAACGCATCGGAGGTGAATACACGCCAGCTGAGCGAGAAATGCTGAACATCCAGTTCGAAATGGCGGACCAGATCGACACGATTAACCGTCGTCTGGAATGGATGGCCGCCAGCGCACTGACCACCGGTACCGTTACAGTAGCTGGCGAAGGATATGAAACGAAAGTCGTGGATTTTGCCCGTTCAGCTGCACTGACAATCACCCTGAGCGGGTCAGACAAATGGCCGTTGACCGTTGCTGCCGGTACAACCAATACCCTGCCGTCTGATGATATTGAAGACTGGCAGACGTTGTTCCTGAAAGAGTCGGGTTCAGTGCCGACGGATATTGTGTTCACCAACAAGTCCTGGAAAGCGTTTCGTCTGGATACCACCATCAAAGACAACGCGATCTCGTTCCCGGCACTCAGCCCGTTCGGCAACCAGATTAATGCCGGCGCGCAGATCCAGAAAGGTGCGGTATACAAAGGGCGCTGGGGCAATTTCGATCTGTGGTTGTATAACGACTGGTACATCGATCCGCTGGACTACAAAGAAAAGCCGATGATTCCGGACGGCGCTGTCATTATGTGTAGCGCAGATTTGATGGGAACCCGCGCATTTGGCGTAATTTTGGACCCGGCATTCAACTATGGCCCGATGGCGTATGCCCCTAAATCATGGCTGATTGAAGATCCCGCTCAGCGTCTGTTGTTGATGCAGTCTGCGCCGCTGGTTATCCCGAGCCGCGTTAATGCCTCCCTCTGTGCAACGGTGGTCTGATATGGCAAAGGCACCTAAGACTGTGAAAGTAGCAGCAGATAACAACGAGCTGGGCGCCCTGCCGTCTGAACTGCTGGTTGATGGAACGTCAGACAACATGTCATCGGTGAACGTCTATGGCCAGGATGGCGATGTTGACGGATTGCCTTATCCCAGCGGGGATGAAGATATCCCTGATGAAGATGCTGACGAAGCCCAGGACGAACCGCATTATGTTGTCCTCAAGGGCAAGACCGTGAAGCACGATGGCGTTGTGTATAACGAACACAATGTTATCCCCATCACTGGCGCGGATGCCGATCGCCTGCTCTGTGCTGGCGTTATTGCCGACTACAACGATCTGCTGCGTCGGGTGATGACTGCTGCTCCGGCGGTAACCGTAACCACGGAGTAAAGCATGGGCATTAACTGGGATCATCACCTCCTGGGGCCTCTACATGGCGTTTTCGGCGATCAACATGAGTACCGCCCTGCAGGCGGTACTCCCTTCATGATTAACGGCATTTTTGACCGTGGGTATGCTCAGGTTACTGAGAATCTCGACGGTGACTCGATAATGAATACCACCGCTCCCACGTTAGGCATTCGTGATGCGGAGTTTTTCTCTGCCGGCAGGGCTATGCCCCGGCAGTCTGACCGGGTGTTTATTAAAGACGTCGGTGGCGTTCCTGTTAATCAACTTTATGTCGTGGCAAACGTTGAGCCGGACAGTCATGGCGGTTCCAAACTCGTCCTGAACGTGGTGAAAAAATGAATGCAGCAGAGATTCGTGGATTAGTAGTCACAGCGCTGACGGGAAAAACGGATGCTGGCGATCGCGTATTTTCTCCGCGTGACTGGTCAACAGCTCCGGATATGTACCCGGTTCTGCTGGTACAGACACCCTTTGATCATAAGCGGGCGCAGGGCCGAAATGTGCCGTCATTTACCACCATTACGACCGTCAGAATTACTGGCCGTATTCAGGAATACGACGGTGAAACGGATGATGATGGCGCTATCAAAGCCGAGCTGGCACTCGAAGAGTTGCGAGAGCAGGTCGAAAGGGCAGTTATTAACAGTTATGAGCTGACGCGCAAGGTACAGAAGTACGCAGAAATACGGTCGACAATCAATGTTGACGCGGAAGGCGATGCGCATGCTGGCCAGCTGATCTACGAAATCGACATCGAGTATTACCAGGGCCCAGAGGATTTCTTCCCGGTTCAGTCAACACCACTTGACGGTATCGATATTGAGGTCGAGATGCCGGACGGCACGACACGACCAGGTATCAGTATCAATCTTTAGGAGTAACTCATGTTTGTAAAACCAAAGGACGGGCTCAGCGTTCGCTGCCCCGTTAAGGGCCTCCCTTTGCCTGTAGCCGGTGCTGAAGTGCCAGATAACATCTTCTGGCGCCGGCGCATCACTGATGGGGATGTTGAAGTCGTGGAGCCAGAATCAGCGGACACTGATAGCAAAGCGACAGAGCCGGCGAAAGCCGTAACCAATAAAAAAGGGAGCGCTGAATGACGGTGCCATTCTCCCGCGTACCCGCAAATTTGCGCGTACCGTTATTTTACGTTGAGTTTGATAACTCAATGGCCAACAACGCAACCGCTACCCAGCGCACGCTGTTGATTGGCGGAATGCTGAGCGTGGGTTCTGCGACGCCAGGCATCCCTGAGCGTGTTTCATCTCCCGATGCTGTGGCCGTTCTGGCCGGAAAGGGCAGCATGCTGCATGCCATGATGACGGCATACCAGCGGAATGATATTTCCGGCGAGGTGTGGGTTCTGCCACTTAAAGACGACACAGCGACAATGCAGGCCGCCACTGGCACAGTTCAGGTAACCGCTCCACCGTCCGAGACTGGCGTGATTTCACTCTATATCGCCGGTAATCGCGTCCAGCTAACAGTGGTACCAACTGATACCCCGGCTCAGATTGCATCTGCGCTGGCCGCCGCAATCAATGCGAAAACGGCATTGCCTGTAACAGCAATAGCCCCTGCCGGGTCGCCTGATACAGTAAAAATGACTGCGAAAAATCTGGGTTTAGTTGGTAACAGTCTGGATATTCGCCTCAATTTTCAGGGAATGCCTGGCGGTGAATCGACCCCGGCTGATCTGGGTCTAACGATTACACCGATGATCGGCGGAGTCGGCGCACCTGATATTACCGGCGCGCTGGCGAATATCCAGGACCGGACTTTCGATTTCATCGTTAACCCTTACGACGACACTACATCGCTGGATGCGTTGAAATCATTCCTGTCGGATATCGATGGTCGCTGGGCGTGGGATAAGCAGTTGTACGGTCATTCGTTTGGTACAACGACGGGCACATATGCTCAGCTGGGTACGAAAGGGGAAACCCGTAATAACCAACATGAGACGCTGATAGGGGTAAATAAATCGCCTACACCGTCGTATATCTGGTCAGCTGCCATTACCGGTGCCGCTGCGGTGAGTCTTCGCAACGATCCGGGGCGTCCGCTTCAGTCACTGGCAGTACAGGGCGTGCTTGCGCCAGCATTGCAGGACCGTTTTGAACTGAGCGAACGCAATAACCTGTTGTACAGCGGTATCTCAACGTTCACGGTTGATGACGACGGCACTGTACGGATTGAAAACCTCATCACTACGTACCAGAAAAACGCATACGGCGATGAAGATGACAGCTATCTGCAGGTTGAAACGTTGTTCAACCTGATGTTTGTCACTCGCTACCTGCGAACCGCTGTGACGTCGAAATTTGGCCGAATGAAACTGGCTGCTAATGGCACTCGGTTTGCTCCGGGCGCAGCGATTGTTACGCCAAACGTTATCCGGGCAGATCAGATTGCTGAATATCAGACCCTTGAGTTTAACGGTTATGCGCAGGATGCAGAGGCTTTTGCGAAAAATATCATCGTTGAGCAGAACGCCCAGAACCCGAACCGGGTTGATGTGCTGTGGCCGGGCACCCTCATGAACCAGTTACGCATTTTCGCGTTGTTAAATCAGTTCCGCCAGCGGGCAGAATCAGGAGCATAAGATGGCAGGAGATACGTCAAACCGCCTGGCGGGGACAGCATATGTAACGGTTAATGGTGTAACCGTTATGGTTGAAGGCTCGTTCAAATACCAGGCCGCAAAAATTAACCGCACATCACTAACAGGTATGGATGGTGTGCATGGATATAAAGAAAAGCCCGTTCCCTCCTACATTTCTGCGCGCCTGCGTGACAGTGGCGGTACCAATGTCATGGGGTTTAATGGGCAGACTAATGTAAACATCGTCGCGGAACTCGCTAACGGGAAAACAATCATTGGACGAGGTCTCTGGACAGTAAACGTTCAGGAAGTGGAAAGCGAAGATGCAGTTTTTGATGTTCGCTGGGAAGGCCGCGACGTAACGGAGAACTAAAGATGGCAGAAATTGAACGTATTAAAGTCATTCCGCTGACTGTTCCACTGGAAGATACCGCAGGGAAGGTGACGTATCAGGAACTCACACTGAAGGCACCGTCACTCAATCAGGCAGAACAGTTCTATGAAAAACAGGCGTCATCAACGTCGCTTGCCGCGATGCGTCTGCTGATAGCACTGGTATCGGGGACACGTGAGAGCGTCCTGCAGCCGATGGATTTCATCGATTTTCGAAAGTGCGAGGATTATCTGCTGGGTTTTTTGACCTGGAAACCCTGACCGGGTGGCAGGAGCTGGCTGCTGACGTCACCTGGTATTTCCGATGGACTGAAGAGCGGGCATGGGGAATGACCTATGCCCGGTTGAAGTGGTGGGCTGCACAGGCATCACGAATTAATGAAATGAGGAAACCAGACAGCGATGAGTAACGTTTTTGATTTTGAGCTGGTTGCAGGCGATCAGGCCAGCGAAGCAGTGGCTCGTATAAACGAGGCGGTTCGCGATCTGCAGCCGCAACTGGATAAAACGAAAGAACGGCTCCAGCTGGGCGGTCAGGAAACGCAGGACGGGTTACGGGGATTTGTAGCGCGTCTTGAAAACATGTCAAAAGGTGCCCGCGATAACGTCCAGTTCATTGGTGATATGGTCCCTCCTTTGAAAATGGTGGGAGAACTATCCGGTAAGCTGGGCGCGCTGGGCGCTGTGGGTGCCGCTGGTTATGGTTTGAAGAAAGTCGCGTATGACTTAAGAGAAGTATCGCGCGAGGCGTATAACCTGGATGTTTCAGCAAAAAATGCCGGTATGCGGGTAGATGATTTTTCTCGTCTGTCCGGAGCCATGCAGATTCTGGGAGCTGATAGCCAGAATGCACACAACTCGATAGAGGGGATGGCTAAAACCCTCAAAGAAGCGGCCAGTGGTTCAAATAGCCAGGTACTGGGCGCGCTGGCGCAAATTGGTGTGCAAATCCAGAAAAATAATGATGGCTCCGTCGATACGTTGAAGACTCTGGAACAAATCGCAAAAGTCTTTCCCACACTTCGTCCGGAGCAACAAAAATCGGTAGCAGATGCGTTGGGGCTAACGCCTGAAGCGCTGGCGCTAATGCGTGAGGGTGCCAGGATGAAAGAGCTGCTGGCCAAATCAGACCAACTAGGGTTGAGCGTTGACCCTACGCTGAATCAGCAGCTCGTTACCATGAACAACACGATGAACGAAACCGCAGCCGCATGGGACGGTCTGATGTATAAGCTCTCCCCGGGGCGCATGCTGACAAAGCTGAATGAGTTTGATGGGTCGATTAAGGATGGGCTCGAAGGGGTTACGGATTTGCTCTCTAACGGCGACTTTACTGGCTTGTCCCACGCGCTGGGATTTATCAGTTCAGATGACGCCTCAAAGTTACGTCGTATTCAGGGAGATAAAGAGCTTTATAACAGTCTATCCCGGCGCGAACGCGGCGCTGTCGACGCGGGCTTCATGACCGATGCGGTAAGGAAACGTTATGATACTCAATATCGTGCGGTCGACATGGCTGGTCAGTTGCAGGAAGATATGGCCGCTATTACGCGTCCCGCACCGGGTCGCGATAATGTAATGTATGACCAGCCGGACAATAATGCGCTGGGGCTACGTAACAAAAACCCGGGTAATTTACGCGTCGCACCTAATTCTACCGGGCAGAATGCCGGATTTTCTACATTCGCGAGTTCTGAGGATGGACTGGCAGCCATGGCCAGACAGCTGATGTTATACGGTGACAGAGGGAATAACACGACAAGCGGAATCATCCACACGTATGCACCACAGTCGGAAAATAATACCCAGGGGTATATTAAAGCTATTTCTGACGCGACTGGATTTCAGCCTCAACAACGCGTAAATCTGCACGATCCCGATGTGCTTAAGCCACTAATGGCTGCAATGATTAGACACGAAAATGGCACGCAGCCGTTCAGCGAACAGCAGCTTAATAGTGCCATCCAGGCTGCGATAATGGATGATAGATGGTCAGGTTTGAGAAATAAGGATATGGTCGCTCAACAGCGCTATAATTTTATATCACCTCAAAGTGATGACACGTCAGTTTCACAGCAGCAAGTCGCTAAATCGTCATCGCAGCCGGCTGCTATTATTCCCCCGAATACTCGTCCATCCGATAACAGAATAATTCAACCAGACCAACGTACCATGGAATCAGGTCGGGACACGGCGGAATACGTAGCCAAAGGAGTTAAGGATGCACTCTCGGACCAGCAATTAAAGCTGGAAATCACGATGGTGAATGAAAATGGCGATCGTAAAACCTACAACGTTCCAAATAACGGGCGGATCACAACGCCGATGAATTTCTGATAACCCTGACCGCCGAGAGGCGGTTTTTTTATGTCTGGAGACGTGATGGCCATCATTACTGATGCAATTTCATCCCTGATGGGGAGTGACGCCAGCGATGACTGGCAAAGCCAACTCAGGCCCAGTTCATTTCGTGGCGTACCGTTTGCAGTTCTGGCCGAAGAAGGAAGCCACGGGCGTCGCCAGGCGGTGCATGAATATCCGTATCGTGACACTGCATGGGTTGAAGATATTGGTCGGGGTACTCGTCGCTTTGTTATTCGTGGTTTTCTGGTTCAAAACTCCATGGTCTATGGTGGTGGAGACGTTATCAGTCAACGGCGCGCATTAATCTCCGCCTGTGAAGAGTTGGGAAGCGGGACGCTGATTCATCCCACGCTTGGCGAGATGACTGTAGCTATTCCAGAGAACGGTCTGAAAATTTCTGGTTCGTTTGAAAATGGCCGAGCGTTTGAATTTACGTTGCTGGTTATTGAATCTGGGCTAAAAGCGTTTGCCATCACAGATGGCGTCATCGCCGGCGCTAATGTGAAAACCAATTACTTTAAGCTGGTAACAACTACCGTACTCAGCACTATCGCGATGATAAAAGGGGAAATCAGGGGCGTAACACAGGCGATAAATACGATTAAGGGCATGGTTTCGTTCTGGACCAATATGGTCGAGAGCGTAATTAATGAGGTTACAAATGTCAGTAATGTTCTGAGTTCAACGTTCGGTAATTCCCGGTATGGTCGCTACAGCAAAGGAAAGGTAGGCGGTAGTTCATCGGTCATCGATGCATCCACTTCGGAAAGTGATGCCGGCAATGATAACAAACTGGCGGAACAGGTGACCGCGCAGTCGATAATGGATCGGAAAAAAATTGCAGATACTGCCAGCGCGCTGAATAACGCAGGCACGCCGGAGACATTTGTACAGGGTGTGGCTGACGTTGTGAATGCGATATTAGGCAGCGCGGGTGGTGTAGAGACCAGAATATCAGCGCTGGAGAAACTGGCTAATTCCCTCAGCACCGATTATCAGCAGTCAGCCAGCGATCAGAAAATTGCAGCAACAGTGAATATCCTGATCGTTGTTTTATGTACTGGAGCTATGGCCGCTGCAGCCGTTGATGCAAACCCAACCAGCCGAGATGAGGCTGAGCAGTTAATTCAACAGGTATCAGAACAGCTGGATAAGGCATTGCTGCTGGCCGGTGACCGTGGCGATGATGAGCTGTATAGCTCACTACTCAGCATCAGATCGTCGTTTCTGGAGACTATGCAGCAGCGCTCTGCAGCGTTAAGTGACCTCGTGCAAATCAATATCGGGCGTCCGATGCCGGCGCTGGCATTAGCGAATCGAATTTACCAGGATGCCGCGCGTGCTAATGAGCTGATCCAGGAAGCCAATGTCCCACATCCCGCATTTATGCCCTCTACCATGTGGGTTCTACGAAAATGACAAATAACAGCGAGCAGGACGTTGTCACTCTTACCGTTAATGAGAAAAAAATTTATGGTTGGGATTCGGTAAGGATAACCCGGGGTATTGAGCGTTTTCCCTCTGATTTTGATTTGGGATTGATGGACTATTTTCCGGGAGTTGAGGAAAAGCAGCTCGTAGTTGATGGTATGCCATGCCTGGTCTGTATAGGAAATGATCCTGTCATTACTGGCTATATTGATGACTGGGAACCGGCAATTTATCGGTCAAGGCATGAAGTCAGGGCGACAGGCCGGAGTAAATGCCAGGACCTTGTTGATTGCTCAGCCGAATGGCCGAATAACGTCATCAATTCCAGTAATGCCCTGGAAATTTCATCACGTTTGGCATCGTATTATGGCATCAGTGTCTCAACTGACGTGAATGATCTGGTCAAGGTACCTCAGTTTACTATCAACTGGGGGGAGTCTCCGCAGGAAATTATAGAACGCATATCCAGATGGTCTGCCCTCCTTTATTACGATACGCCGGACGGCAATTTACTGCTGACGAGAGTGGGGACACGTCGCGCAGCCAGCGGCGTCTCAGAGGGTGTTAACGTTGAGCAGGCTTATTACCGGTCATCAAAATCTGACCGATTTTCTGATTATGTTGGTGTTTCAATGAGTGTCTCGCCGATCGCCGGCTACTCACCCGATTCAGCTTATGATGCGGTTACGCTGGCAACAGCACGGGACCCTGAAGCGGCAGAAATGCGCTATCGCAAGCGCATAGTGATTGTTGAAAGTACCCTGATGGCTTCTCAACAGGCCCAGCGCGCTGTTGACTGGGAAATGAACCGTCGCTACGGGCGTTCGAAACAGCTCACTGTCACAATTGATTCGTGGCGTGATATTTCGGGGAAACTGTGGGAACCCAATACGTTGATTCCCGTTCACCTGCCGACGTTATCCTCATCGTTGACCAATACAGAACTTCTGTTGTCAGAAGTCACCTTTATGCGTGATGAAAATGGCACGCATGCACGAATGACATTGATGCCACCTGAAGCGTTTACGGTTCAACCGTATGCGTTCTATCAACTTATCCCGGGTCTGAACACATGAATCAATCAGTAAGACATATAGCGTCGCGTATCGCCAGCCTGCTTGGGATAGGGCGCATCACATCACAAAAAGACGACGGCGTGGTACAGAACGTGCAGTATCAGACACCACTGGAAGTCGCAACCGCCCACAGGATGACAGATTTTGGATTTTCATCGGCCTTGCCTGTGGGCACTGATGTTGTCATAGCATTCCTGGGAGGCGATCGTTCGAGTGCTGTTGTCATTGCGTCGAATCACCAGTCGTACAGACGTACTGGCCTGAAGTCTGGAGAGTCCGTTCTTTATAATCAGTGGGGGCTGGAAATCCATATGACTGAAAAAGGCATCTTTATGGATGCTAAAGGTCAGGATGTGGAGATAAATAATGCTAAAAAAGCAACGATCCATGCCAGTGATTCAATTCTTGCAGATACGCCGGTGCTGAAATGCACCGGGGATATCATCGATAACTGTGAGACAAATAACCGAACCCTGAAAGAGCTGCGTGATGCATACAACAACCACGATCACGACGTCAAAAATGTGCAGAGTGGTGGCAGCACTAGAACCAGCGAAAAAACGGGAGGGCAGGTTAAATGAGTGATATTGCGTCATTCTGGAATGTAGATCAGATGAATGCAGACTGGCTGAAAGGTTTGGGGGAACTGATCACTGGCTATGACCTGCAAACGGCAATATTGATTAGCCTGTTTACTGACAGGCTCGCACGTGCCGATGATGACTTTGAAGATAGTGACCGGCGCGGATGGTGGGGAGACTCCGGAGAAGAGCAACAACTCGGCTCCAGATTGTGGTTGTTAAGGCGTGAGAAACTAACAACGGAAGTAGCTCGTCGCGCTGAAGAATATGCGCAAGAGGCTCTGGCCTGGCTTGTAGATGATGGAGTAGTCAGTGCGACAGAATCATCAGCGCAAATTATCTGGCCAAATCGTCTGAATCTCTTTATCCGGTATCTGCCTCCTGATGGACAGTGGCAGACATTACGTTTTTATTGGATTTGGGAGGAAAACTGATGCCGTTTAAAAGGCGGACGCTTACCGAATTACGCGATGAAAATCGGCAATTTTTGAAGGCAGAACTGGATGGCGTGGGAGAACTACTCCGCTTTGCCAATCTGAAGGTTCTTGCAGATATGGATGCAGGAATGGCCCATCTGCACTATGCCTACCTGGATTATATCGCGCTGCAGTCCACACCGTTCACAGCCACTGGCGCCCATCTCGCAGGATGGATGGGACTCAAAAATGTTTACAGGAAGCCGGCCAGCGCGGCTACATCTTTATCCGTTCAGGCAAGTGGCAGCGTGAACACGACCATTCCTGCAGGAACAGTGCTTAATCGCGGTGATGGTTATCAGTATAAAACTGATGCAGAACTAAAAATCCAGGCGAACGGAAAAGGTACAACATCAATAACGGCGATTCTCTCTGATATCACAAATGATGTAACCGGCGGTGGCGCGCGTGGTAACGCCGCTGCAGGAACGGTTCTGATGCTTGATGCAAATATTGCTGGCATCGATACGCAGCTTGTACTTATTGATGCGGCAACAGGCGGATCTAATATTGAAGAAGAGGAAGACTTTCGAAGCCGTGGGCTGCTGGCATGGCAGAAACCGGCGCAAGGTGGGAGTGACACTGATTATATCAAGTGGGCGAGAGAGGTGCCTTCAGTAACACGTGCCTGGGTAAAGCGCCGGATTAACGGAGCGGGTACCGTTGGTGTATATATTATGTGTGACGGAAATAATAATAATGGATTTCCGATAGGGACCGATGGCATTTCGAAGTTAGAGGACTGGGGAGCAGTGAAAGCGTCCGGCGACCAGTTAGCTGTAGCTGACCATATATATCCATTACAGACTGATACTGCGATTGTTTTTGTATGTTCACCGCTTCGCAAAGAAATCAATATTCAGATATCAGGAATAAGCGGTGTAGACAGTACAACTGTTCAATCAATTAAAGACGCGCTTAACAGTTTATTTTTTGAAAGCGCTAATCCTGATGGAACAGGGAAAATATATATTTCTGAAATAAATAAAGCCATAGGGAACGTTTCAGGTACGTCAGGATATATACTGGACTCACCAACTAATAATATTTCATTTGCAGTTGGTCAAATCCCTGAGTTGGGGCAGGTTAACTTTGTATGAGTTTATATTCTCAGGAAGATTATGCCGATGCGTTGGGAGGTTTATTACCGCCTGGCAGGGCATGGCCACGAACGACTGGAACAGTTCGGGTAGCAGTATTGCGCGCGCTGGCCAGATCTTTCCAGCGTTCTGATAGTGATGCTCAGGCGTTGTTAGTTGGCAGCTTCCCGGCTACAGCAACAATCATGTTGTCTGAGTGGGAGGAAGCACTGGGTCTACCAGATGATTGCAGTATTGGGGAAACGGGTGGCATTAGCGATCGTCAGCGCGCGGTATTGTCTAAGCTTATCAGCACTGGTGGGTTGACTCGTGATTATTATATTAGAGTGGCTGAAGCACTCGGATATAATATAACAATCACTCAATTTCGTCCCGCGATGTGCGGAATGTCGGTATGTGGTGACTCACTGAATGGGGACGAATGGCCATTTACCTGGATGATTAATTCTCCACTGGAAACAATTAAATATGCTTTAGCGGGCATTTCTTATTGTGGCGATCCTCTTGCATCATGGGGTAATAAACAACTTGAATGTGCCATTGGAAAAATAGCTCCATCACATCTCAGATTGATTTTTAATTACTCATAACTAATTTTCTCAGTAATTCATGAATAACAATCATTGTTAATCTCTTAATAATAAGTGAGGTTTATCTATGCTCAGGATCGGGCAAGTAGAAGCTACAGCTACCCAAGATGGTATGTATACTGATGGAAATGTTGCCGGCGGAATTGCTTCCACGCGACTACGTGCTGCTGCGTTCAATGCTACGCAGGAGGAACTATGCAATATAGTTGAAACAGCAGGTATTCAGCTTGACGTCACCGATACGAGACAGGTTCTGACAGCATTAAAAAAACTGTTCTTAAGTCGGGCTAATCCTTTTGCAGATATTAAAAATGATGGGGTAACTGCTGTTGCGTCTGCTCTCTCAAACCTTCAATTACGAGAATCATTTTCCGGCATTGTCGGCGATACCCGTAACGCCCGCATGAGCATAGCCATTCCATCTGCAACAGCGACGTTCACTGCTGATTCGCTGATTGTTGAAGATTCAGCGGGGCGTCAGTACAGGCTTTCGGTTATCGACGTAAATATTAACCTGGCGTCAGCCGGTGCGGGCGGGATGGACTCAGGCGCCGCGCCTGTTAGTGGATTCGTTGCTCTCTACGTTATCTATAACCCGACAACACAGGCCACGGCGCTCATTGCGACAGACGCAACGGCATCAGCTGTGCCCGAGATTTGCAGTGGTGCCAGCTTACCAGCAGGCTATACGGCATCGGCGCTGGTCAGCGTGTGGCGAATCGCCAACTCACAGTTTGTCACTGGTTTTCAGTGCGGGCGCAGCATCGCGACGACAAATAATAGCCTGCTGTCAACGTCAGCATCATCGCCATCATCCACCGCACTCAATATTGCATCGATGATCCCCAAAAATGCCCGGCGCGTCACCCTGTCTACCGGAGCTGTCCAGACGTCAGCAGCGAATGCCACCGGAATTATTGTGCAGTCCTCTGCGTCAGGTGTGGGTGAGGTCGGTACTCAGGCGGCCTCAACGGCCGGCACATCTGCGAGCAATGCCGCAGCGCGACTGAGCATCATTGATGTGCAGACCATTTATTACAAAACCATCGGCAGCGGCACCGGTCAGTTTTCAATTAGCACGTCTGAATACGAGATTTAAATATGCAGATTTACGTTAAATTATCCGATGATGAATCAACTGTGTTTTCCGTTTACACATCCCCGCAGGAGGGCACCATCGAAATGGAGTTGACAGACGAGCGATACACAAAATTTTACTGTTCCTTTCCTGATTTCTTCAGATCAGGGCTCCCCGACCCGCTCCTGTAATTGCGTGCTTAAAGCAATATTAAAATATGACTTCTTATTAAAAACACGAATTTTTTGTCGTGACTTTAATAAGACACTTTTCGCTTTTAGTGAACCGTATCTTTTAAATAAAATTTAGAATTGGCAATTATATAAATAATCACCCGCCGATTGGCGGGTGATTATTTTATCCAAAACAAGAAATTATACTGTTATAAATTGCCAATTCTTTTTCTTTATGAGTTCCGTGGTCATTAAGTATTTTCATTGCTACGGGCAGGTGGCCTTTAATATTACTTTCACTTAAGTTGATTCCGGCTTTCTTTGCTGCTTGCCGCATAGCCTGAACAGCGACTTCAATCGAAGACAACTGTAAATTCACTTTCTCAGCTACGGATTTACTTTCTGTATGCTCTTCTATTAAAGTTTCTATTTTCTCAATTAACCCTGACGGCAGCTTAGATTGGTTTAACGTAAAAATTACATTTTCCCCACGGTATTTAGCTATTGCACCCTTACTAAAAACTCGCTCTCTAAACGTCTGCTTTTGTGGCCTGCCTACAATATCGTTAAGCTGTTGAATCAACTGCTCCGTTTCAAATAATTCTCCCTGATTTTTTCTATTGGCAAGATGTTGCGCGAATGAAAGCATAACATCCTCATTTGTAATATATTGCTTTGCCAGAGAATCGCCGGCACGTGCTGAAAGCTCGCCAGGATGCGAGAATAAACCGATGATTTCACGTGGTAAACGTGCTGTATTAACACAGCGCGTGATGATTTTTCGGTCCACACCCTCATCTTCTGCAAGTTTACTGACGTTGCCATCAAATTCGTTTTCAAGACGTCTGGCATAACGTTTTCCACGCTCATATGCCGATGTCGGGCGGTAATCGTTACCGATTTCAGACAGCCAGGCCATCTGCTCGTCGTCCAGTTCGCCGACCAGCACGCGGTATTCGCTGCTAGTAAAAATGGCGGTCTGGCGGCGCCGGCTTCCGTCGGCGATTTCTATAATGCCGGAAATTTTTCGACCAAATGCAGGATTCTGCTGCCCTGACGTCAGGAATGATGGGATTAGGTCATCAAGCGCCGACTGAGTTAGTAACTCCTGATCACGCTCGTTACCGGCCCACACCATGGTTGCTTTATCAATCATATGCGGGACCACGGTCTCAAGGGTGAAAGCTACGTCGCGCCCGCAAACCGGCAATGTAATGGAATTGTTTTTCATGCCCTGCAGGCGGCGGCTCAGGTCGCCCAGAACCGGTGCCGCCGGCGCGGCGGGTCGCGGTGCCGGTGCGGTCGCCGTGGCGCTGTTCTGGCCAGATACTTTGGGCAGGTTGGGCGCGTTTTTCATTGTTGTCCGTTTCATTTTGCGTCCTCCCAACGCGGTTTAATCAATTTTTCGAAAATCTCTTTGCAGACAGGCTCCCAAATAGCCAGCGCGTTGCGCCATGCGCCGGTTGATGAGCGCTGATCAGTTGCTTGTTCAAAAATGGTGCGCATGCGGATCTGGCCCTTACCGACTTCATCGGTCACGCGGACCACCTCTCTCAGTACCAGGCTACCCCATGCATCACGAATTTGTTCTTCCATCCACGGACTCTGTGAGCCAGTGGCGTTGCTGTATTTGGTCAGCAGGATTCTTACTTCTGGCTCGAAGCCGTCGGCACCGAGGTCAACTGTCTGGAGCATGTCGCGCAGCATGGTGAAGAACTGCAGCGTAGAGGTGTAGTCGTAGAGTTCTGCCGGCGTCGGCACGACCAGCACATCGGCCGCGCAGGTGACGTTAATGGTGCCTGTGCCAAGGTTCGGAGCGCTGTCGATGACGACAACGTCGTACAGGTCCCATACCGACTCAATGGCCGCGCGCAACATCATGTGCGGCATTTGCGGCAGCTTGCCAGCGTCAAAACGCTGCATCAGTTCTGTCTCGATGCGATGCAGCGACAGGCAGGACGGGATAATGTCGAGGTTTGGCCAGCAGGTGGGTTTGATGGCGTACTCCGCGTTGTCGCGTTCACCTAGGTAGAAGGGTAATAACGTATCGTCGGCGTGGATATTCAGGTCCGGGATGTACCCGTGGTACATCGATGCAGTTGCCTGTGGATCATTGCCCTCGACAAGCAACACACGCAGGCCCTGTAGCGCCAGCCACTGCGCAAGATGAACGGAGCTGGAGGTTTTGTACGCCCCGCCTTTGTGCGCGGCCACAGCCAGCACAACTGGATCCGCGCCTTCCGGGCGGTGGCGAACGGTACCGAATACTTCGCGCATGTGATTGATTTGCTCAATCGTGTAACCGATGCGCTGCTCAACGCGTCCGCGTTTTTCCATATCCGGCACAGGCAAACGGCCGGATTTCTCAGCGTCCCGGATGGCCTGTGGCGTAACGCCAACCAGGTCCGCTGCTTCTGTAATGCCCCAGCGGCGCGTAATCTGGCGCGCGTCCGGGCTGTCATCTCCAAACTGCGCTACTGCGATAGCGCGGGTCATCGACTGGCCAGCGGCTATGCACTGGTCCAGCGTATTGATTAATCCCATCGGTCCCTCTCCTGTCGTTATTAACGTTAACTTTGCCTCGATGTATTAAATCTTGTAATTTGACGCAAAGCAACACTAAAAACGCAAAGTTACCACTTTGACGCAAAGTTGTAGACGGAGGTTAACTCTAATACGCCGCGAGAGCGGTGTGGAAACTTCGCTGTTCAGTGCCTTAACGCTGATTCCATATTAGGTAACTAATGTAACTGTATGAATATTAATGTTTAATTTTTCGTGTCGGTAGGTAACGTAACACGGATAACACAAGATAAAACGCTGTTTATATACAAATAATATTATAGCTATTTTATCGGTGCCTTATCGTCACACAGATGCAATT
>JADHEE010000131.1_pt1 | contig 43601 bp, 46 predicted proteins | sample 8952401 | NCBI WGS metagenome assembly JADHEE01 (sample SAMN16124438, study PRJNA663242) | bioreactor sludge metagenome | isolation source: sludge (ammonium) | place: India:Bengaluru | collected 2019-02-28 | reverse complement strand
TGGGGCAGGGCGCAGCGTTCTACCCGGGCGGCTCTGGCCAGAGAATGACAGGTGGCCTGTCGACAACAAAGTTCAGCTACGACAGCCTGAAGAAAAAACCAACCAAACTCCCCTGGATTCCTTCTGGCTCATTTTCTGATGCCGTCCTGATTGAGGGGGCCGACGCGAACGCCAGCGTCACCGGGCAGCAGAATACCAGCCCTGTTACTATCCGCCTGCAGGGCAACATTCAGATGCCCAACAACAAAGAGTTCAATGCTGACGGTTGCTTTATTGTGGGTGAGATGTGGGGCGATATCTCCAGCGAACGCGGAAACGTCCGCACCCAGTCCATCAGCTGCATCCTGAAAAACGGCAAGCACGTGGACATGGAGTTTCAGGGGCATGTCAGCTTCCAGGGTAAAGGCGGCATTCGCGGCAAGCCCGTTATGCGAAACGGCATGATTGTCGGCTACGCCGGTGCAGCAGGCCTCCTGTCAGGCTTTGGCGAAGGTATCAAATCTGCCGCTACGCCATCAGTAGGTATCGGTGCCACTGCTGATGTTGGTGCAGCTGATGTGTTTAAGCAGGGCTTTGGCGGCGGGGCTAATAAGGCCGCTGAAACGCTGAGCCAGTACTGGATTAAGCGCGCTGAGCAGTACCACCCGGTAATTGATATCGGCGCCGGAAATCAGGTGACCGTTGTATTCCAGAAGGGTTTCCGCCTTGAAACCATCGAGGACGCCGAGGACGCGAAAGCGAAAGAGGAACTGCAGAAAGCCGGCAACGCCGCGCAGAATGCCGTAACTCCGCAACCGGCGAGCCAAACCACCGCATCCAGTACCACCTCAGTCGGCAATATCAACCCGGATGACGTTCTCCGTCAGGCCAGTCAGCTGCGCCTCGGTGACACCATCAACTAAGGGAGCCGCATATGTCGTTTAAAACTGAGCTGGATGCTATCGAAGAAGACCTGAAGAAATGGCGTGCCGGGAAAAGGCTACATAAGTACCGGATATTTTGGTGCGCAGCAGCCATCCCGGGCAGCATGTTTCTCTACGGTGTTTTTTATCAACAGCCTGGATTTATCTTTATGGGCATGGTCCTCGGTTTCCTCTTGTTCGTGGCAGCGTCAGGCAAAATGGACGCTCCCGATAGCTGGGAAGGCCGAATCAATCAGGCATTACAGTCGGTTAGCCCGAGAGATAAAGACGCGTTCGAAAAACTGTGCCGCACAGTGAAAGAGAAGAGGGCAATAGAGCCTGATGACATTGCTGCATGGCTCAAAGACGAAAAAGAAGCGCGTGCGCTTTTCGAGCGTCAACGAGATGAGCAGCAACGCTACAGCTTCACTGAATGGCTGGATAAACGGGAGTCTGGCCAGAAGGCCGACTGTAATGGAGAGGGCAAATGAAAACAAAAGCGCAGGGGGGCGGGCCAGACTGCAAAGCAAAGGATGGGAACCGTCGTATAAGGATAACAGTTAACTGGCTCTATTCGATTTGTTGGGTCCTCTGTTGGGTGGCGGTGATTGCAATCATTATCAAAGGAGTACGGGAGGAATACGCATTTCGCATCTTTGGTGCAATCTTCATGGCCATCGTCCTGACTCGTATACGCCCCCCAATCTGGCCAGATAGCTAAGGTAGCCGAAATGCGTGATGAAGAGCGTAATAACACACTGCTCGCGAAGATGCGGATTCACATTGCTGAATGGGAGGCTGGCCGGCCCACTCCGCAAGGAAATAAGTACATTTTCTTTTGGCTTGCAACCTTCATCGTTGTACTGGTAGCTACGGTTTCGGTGTTCCGTCCGTCATTGTTTGCACTGTGTTTCCTGATTGCCTGGTTTTTTCTGAGTCAGAAGATATTTATGCGAATTATCCCGCGTTACAACGAAAGCTGGGCGGAGGTATTCGACAGGATACTTTCTGATTATGAACCCCTAAACCTTTCTGCCTGGGAACACCTGAAGCACCAGGCTGAAACAGAAGGGCTGACAGCCAGTATTGTCAGACGTTGGTACCAGGAAGAAGCGAGGTTCGTCTGGCCAGAAAAGAAACCTGACCTGAAGTTCCTCAGGAAGAAAATCTGCGCCGACAGCAAAAAGGACGAAGTGAATGAATCGTAAAACAGCACTCACACTCTCTCTGGTCGTATTGCTTAGTACATCTCAGTTTGCTACCGCCGGGATGTCTTTATTTGGGTCCGTGACCGGACGCGGTGAAGAAAGCTTCCTGATGGCTAAGAAAAAGGCCCTCGCTGATAAAGACCCCTGGCATGCCTGGCTGGAATTGTCTGCCAGTGACCCAGGCGATATCTCCAGCGATATTCGTGAACAATACAGCGAACTGGCAGCTTCACTGGTTCTGAGTGCAGCCCGGAAAAATAATCCGGATGCACTGGTCCTGGTGTTCAGCCGGGATGACGCGCCGGGGTTTGTTGGCAGCCGACCCGAGCTCTATGAGCCACTCCTGATGCTCGCAGAAAAAGCAGCAGGAAACCGGAAGGACAAAGAGCTGTTAATGGCAGCCGGGGACATACTGCAAAAAGGACAGTGGACTATCAAAGACAGCCAGCGCGCGGCGGGTTACTACTCACGGGCCTGGCTGGCGGGAGAGAACAGCGCACCTGCAAAGATTTACTCCATCTACCAGGAGCTGCAGGACCCTGGCAGCGCTTATCTCTGGCAGCTTCGCTGCATCGGTAACTGCCGTATCTGGCAGGATGAAAGCTACGCTCCGGTAACCCAACTCCTGAACCCCCGCCAGATTCAGTGGATTCAGAAACAGGCACGGGATAAGACCGTCATAACAGTTAACGGGCTGGCAGCCCTTAAGGAGCTGCAATGAACATAATGTCCAGACGCCTTATGGCAGCAGGCCTGACCGCAGGGCTACTGCTCAGCACCTTAACTGCGCATGCCGGTAAAAGCCCGGGTTCTGGCTCAAGGTCTTTCAGCTCGTCCTCAACCAAAGGCTCTGCTGTACGAAGTTCCCCGCGACCGTCGACGTCAGGACCGGTCACGTATAAAAGCGCTGTACCCGTGACGCCGGTCAACCGTTTCAACTCACGGACACCTGAAAAAACCGGCAGCTACCGTTCTGTTTTGTCTCAATCGCAAACCCTTCCTTCAGAAAAGCTGCAGACAGTTATTCGGGAGAAAGAACGAAGCGGACCGGGCTGGATGGGAACCGCGCTGCTGGTCTGGTTATTGAGTCAGCACGACCTTTCCTCCTCTGATAAGGAGTGGGTAAATCAACAAATTGCGCAGGCGAAAAAAGAGAACCAGCAGATTCCGCCACCGCCTCCAGAACTGTCAGATGTGGCATTCAACTGGAGCTATCCATCTGCGTTTAAACCAGGGGAAAAAGCGCTGATCGCCGTTAGTGCAACACAGGGCATTGCCGGTAAATCAGTCCCTGTTACCTGTGTAATGAAAGGCTCTTACGGCGTTAAGGACGGTGAAATCACCCGGATGGAATGGACGCCCGATAAGGCCATGACAGCCGTGATGCGCTGTGAGGCCGGCGGGTTGAGTGACTTACGTATTTTTAGCGCAGGAGATATGAAATGACAGCGACTGCCAGAAAATTTTCACTGTGATTCAGAGCAACTGCAAATAATCGAAACTGAGTATTACCCCTCCCTGAATACCCCTTAAATTAAAACCGGAGTTACCCCATGAAAAATCTACTGGGTGCTGCACTGCTGTGCAGCGCACTGACCGGCTGCGCCGGTCTCAATTCTGATTTCGACTGCAACAAGACCGCGACCGACCAGTGCCTGACTACCGGTGAGGCCAACAAGCTGGCCGCTCAGGGTAAAAGCCTGGATGACCTGACGGCAGAGAAAACCGCAAAAAAGCCTGCGGGTGAAACCCTGCCGGCACTGCGCAATTCAGCACCGGCCGTGAATCCCTTCCGTCCTGTCTCCGCCGCAGCAACCGGAACCACCGCCACTAAGCCTTCTGCACCGCGCCCTCTGACCACAGCGCCGGCGAAATCGTCTGGCTCGCTGGTCACACCGCTGGCCACATCCAGCCATGCGACCCCTGTGCCGGTTAACTCTGCGGGCCGCGTTCCGGTTCAGCGTATTCCTGACGCCACGCAGCGCCTGTGGATTGCCCCCTGGGTGGACACAGACGACAACTTTCATCAGCCAGCTGTGGTTGAGTTCGTGAAAAACAAATCCCACTGGGATGAGAGCTACCGCGTTATCGGGGAGGGCGGGGAATGAGCAGCCATTACGTTACCGGCAAGAACGGCATCGATCATCTGGCGAAATCTTTAGTCCATTCACGGAAAGGAACGACGCAAATCACCGCCACACAGTCAGTCGATACCGACGATGAAACGCTGGCCGTTCTGAGCGTGAGCTGTGACTGGCAGATTAAAACAGCCGGTGATGCACCGCTAACCGGGCAAATGAACGAAGAGAAGCTGCGTCGCCTGGAGTTAATCCGGGCCGCTGCGGAGGGCCGAAAATGAGTTTTGTCGACAGCCTGATGGATATGCTGAAAAACGGGAAAGAGGAAGACGGGGCAGCAACGGCCCGCAACAACCTTTCCCAGACCTGGGACTATCCGTCCCTGGTCGCTGCGCTGCCGTACCGGTATTACGACGACAAGAATGAAATTTTCGTCAATGCCGGCTCTGCGGGCTTCATTATGGAGGCCGCCCCGCTTCCTGGCGCGAACGAGCAGGTGATGGCCGCGCTCGATGACATGCTGCGTAAGAAGCTTCCCCGCCAGACCCCTGTGACCGTCATTATGCTTGCCAGCAAGTGTGTCGGGGAACGTATCGATCGCGGCGTGAGTAACGACATGTGGAAAGGGGGGATGGCCGAACACCTCAATAAAATTACCCGCGCGTTCTGGCAGCGTTCCGCGCTGCACGGCCTGGCCAACGAACGAGAATACCCGCTCTACCTGCGTAACTACCGTATCTTTATTGTCTACGGTCAGCCCATTAAGCGCGCTTCCCAGGTTCAGCGGGTGATGGATGACCTGATTCAGATACGTAACACTATCCGCGTCTCACTGGGAGCCGCGCGCATCGACAGCATGAACACCGATGTGCACGCTTTCCTGTCTGCGGTACGCGAGCAGATGAACTACCGTCAGGAACAGGTGCTGACGTCCTCCGGGGACTACAACGAGGATGAGAAGCTCAACCGCCAGGTGGTTGATCCTGGAATTGACCTGAAGGTGCATCCATCGCATATCCGGATGGAGCTGCCGGAAACCATTGACGCGCGCGGGACACGCCTGCCGGCATCAGCATGTCGCATCATTAACATGCAGCTTGCTAAAAACCCGCGTCGATTCGCGCTCTGGCAGGGGGCTGACAATCTGCAGAACCTGCGTTTTCCCGACCTCGGGATACCCTGTCCCTTTATGCTGACCTGGACGACGGCGCTGGAAGAACAGACCAAAAGCCAGAGCGAGGCTTTCCGTAAAGACCAGGACCTGTCTAAAAAGGCCAACTCAGCCTACGCTGCACTGTTCCCCAACACCAAAAAGGCTGCAGAGGAATGGCGGCGTACCCGAGAGCAGCTTCACAGCAATGAAATCGCGCTCTGCAATACCTACTTCAACCTGACCCTGTTCGCCCCGGATAACAATACCGAGGCACAGAAGTGTGAACTGGCCGCCGTCAACGTGTTCCGTAAGAACGAGCTGGAAATGGTGACGATACAGTACCAGCAGATGCGTAACTGGCTGGCCAGTTTCCCGTTCGTCATGCAGGAAGGGATGTGGGAAGACCTGAAGATGACGGGGGCAACGCTACGCTCCAAGTCATGGAACGCAGTGAGCCTGATGCCGGTCGTCGCCGAACGCCAGCTGTCCAACGTGGGTATGCCATTGCCGACCTACCGGAACCAGGTTGCATTCTACGACATGTTTGGTGAGGAGAACGGCAGTACCAACTTTAACATCGCCGTCACCGGCACGTCCGGGGCAGGTAAATCCTTCCTGACGCAGGGCATCCTTCGCGATGTACTGAATGCCGGGGGATACGCCTGGGTTATCGACATGGGGGACAGCTACAAGAACTACTGTCACCAGGCCGGCGGGGTTTATCTCGATGGCTCTAAACTGCGCTTTAACCCGTTCGCCAACGTTAAGGACATTAATCATTCTGCGGAAGGGATTGTGCGCCTGCTGACGGTACTCGCCAGTCCGACGCAGCCGCTGGATGGCGTCTGTGAAGCGATCCTGCAAAAAGCGGTAATGGATGCGTGGGAGAAGAAGGCAAACAAAGCCCGTATCGACGACGTTCATAATTACCTGACCAATGAGGATGTGAACCAGGCGTTCGCAGACAAGCCGACCATCATCGCGCGCCTTGCTGAGCTGGCCATGTTGCTCGATACCTACTGCACCTGGGGGCCTGACGGAGAATACTTCAACGCCGACGCACCGACGCTCGATGGTGAAACCCGCTTCGCGGTGCTGGAGCTGCTGAGCCTGGAAGACAAGCCGAAGCTGCTCTCGTCCATCCTGTTCTCGCTCATTCTGGCGATACAGGAAAAGATGTACCACAGCCCGCGCGACCTCAAAAAAGTCTGCATCATCGACGAGGCCTGGCGTTTGCTGGGTGGCTCCAACCCACACGCGGCAAGGTTTATCGAAACCGGCTACCGCACCGTGCGTCGTCACCGTGGGGCGTTTATCACCATCACCCAGGGCATCAAGGACTTCAGCGCCAGTAAGGAAGCAGAAGCCGCCTGGAACAACAGCTCCACCAAAATCACCCTCTTGCAGGATGCGAAGGCGTTTAAACAGTACCTTGCCGATAACCCGGATCAGTTCTCGGACATGGAAAAAGAAGTTATCCGTGGCTTCCAGCCAGCCCTGCAGACCGGCTACAGCTCCCTGCTGATAAACGCCGGTGAATACAGCTCCTTCCATCGCCTGTTCGTCGACCCCGTGACGCGTGCCATGTTCAGCTCGCGTGGCGAGGACTTCGCTTTCATGCAGAAAGCCCAGAAAGAAGCGGGAGCGACAGCGGAAGAGGCGGCATATCTGCTGGCGGAGAAAAAATACGGTAGTGAACTTCGCGAACTTGAAGAGTGGGTGAAAGCAGCATGAGTGAACAACAGGACAAGCCGTATAACGGCGACACCGTCCGCGACGGTGTAACGATAGCCAGCAAAACATCCCGCTGGGTTAAAGCCAGCATGCTGGGGCTGGCGGGACTTCTGGTTATGACAGGCGTGGCATATGTGACGGCGAAAGCCGTCACCCCGGAGGTGGTGGTCTTCGACATGAAGGGGACTGTGGACCTCTTCATGCAGCAGTCCGCTCAGTTACAGCTCGATGAAAACAGGGCTAAAGCGATGACCCAGCAGTTCAACGCGGCACTGACCGGCAGCCTGGATGCATGGCAGTCCTCACACAACGCCATCGTTCTGGTGAAGCCGGCGGTGATGAGCCCGCAGCGCGATATCACGAATGAAATTCGTGCTGATATTGCCCGACGCATCCAGGGGGGCCAGTGAAAAAACGACTGCAGCTGACGGCCATGATGCTGCTGATGCTTTCCGCCGGCAGCGGGGCGAAAGATCTCGGTACCTGGGGCAACGTCTTCGAGCCTGCAGAGCAGGACATGCTGGCGTTTATCCAGAATCGCCTGAAGGGAATGGAGCAGACGGGCGAGCTGGACCGCCTTCGCAAAGAGGCAACGGAAAGAGTGAAGGAGCATGCGGTACGTCCGACACCGGTGGAAGGGCTCACGAAAGCGAAGGAATACCGCAGCTTTGCCTGGGACCCGACATTTACCGTGAAGGAAACGATCACAGACATGCAGGGCAACGTGATCGCCCGCAAGGGCGACACGGTCAATCCTCTGGATAAGGTGCCCTTCAGCCAGGTGCTCTTTTTTATCGACGGCGATGACAAGGAGCAGTTGAACTGGACCCGACAGCAGCTCGCCGGCCAGACCAGCGTGAAGGTCATCCTGGTGAACGGCAACATCAAGGAAACCAGTGATGCGCTGAACGAACGTATCTACTTCGACCAGTCTGGCGTACTGGCCCGTAAATTCGGTTTTGAACACATCCCCGCGCGGATCTCGCGCGACGGCCGCGTGATGAAAGTGGAAGAGATTCCGGTATCAGGAGCGAAAAAATGAGTGCAACAACGTTAGGTGACCTGTTTCCCGAAATGCGTCAGGCGGTCACATCCCATCAACGTTACGGCAGAAAACCGCGCAAACCCGCTGAGATAACACCGCGCATGGGAACAGCAGAACGACTGAAGACGCTGTACCCCGAAATTGACTCCTGGCATCCGGTACTGGTGACCAAAGCCTGGCTCCACTGGTGTGAGCAGAACCAGTTGGACAGCCGGGTGCCGTCCAGGCGTGATGAACGTTTCCCGGACTACATCATTCACCTCTTACTGGAGAACATGCGGGCCGAGGACAGCGCGAAACGTAAAAAGGGCCCGACGCTGTCACTTTCCGAGCGTCTCGACAGGTTGTTTGCAGGGGAAGGGCAGGAGAACGCCGAATGTCACTGATACACAATACCGCTGTGCCACCTGCGTCTCAGCTCATGGCAGGCCACAATGCTGATACCAGGGGCTGCGACGAAACCGTGAAACAAATCAGTCAGCTGTACCCTGAAATCGCATCATGGCAACCGGCGTTGATCGCCGGTGCCTGGCATCAGTGGTGCGTGGAGAACCAGCGTCAGCCGATAGCGCCAGACGAACGTGATGAGGCGTTTCCCCTGTACCTCGTCAGGCTTATCCGCAACAGAATGGAGGAGATGAACGCATGGCGTTAATCAGCTGCTTCACCGCCACTCAGGGGTTGCAGGGAGTGCTCACCTGTTTGCGCGATACCGAGGGCATGACCGGTATTCTGGTTGTCGTTGCACTACTCGCTGGCTGGATTGTTGTTCAGTACGTGGCATGTGCCCGACGTGAACGACGGGCGTGGGAGAGCAGACCGGGAATACCCGTCCCTCTGGCGCAATTTGGCGGTGCCCGACATGCTGACGCGGTTCACGCCTTTGCTAACCGGGAATACTACCAGGTGATGCTGGCCGAACTGGAAAAAGCATTGACTGACGCGGGCTACGAACTGACGCGTGAAGAATCACTGCGCGTGACGATGCCAGAGGCAGACCGGCAAAAAATCAGCCGCCGTATTTTCCGGGCGCGCCAGTGTTATACGGCACCGAGAGTCACTGAGCAGGCGATGCAGGACAGCGAAGATGCGGCAGTGAACGATGGGTACGCCGGCTCGTGGCTGAATTTGCTTATCCGGGGCAGTGAGCGGGAAGGGTGGTACATCACAAAACCGGTACCGAAATTCGTCCCGACGAACTTTCCGTTGAAGCAGGTCACCATAACTGTCAGTGCAAAACAGTCTGTCCTGACGCGGGATGTTGTGAGAATTATCAACGATGTGGCTGAAAAAGTGAAAAAACAGCCTTCATTTCCTGAATCACCGGAAGCTATTGTAGGAAAGGTAATTAACAGTGAACTGTGTTATGGGGCCTATCAGAGACAGGTAAAGGTAGCGCCAGGCTGGTTTAGTTCACCGTCTGGAAATGATGTTCCTGACGATATCACCGAAGGACAATTCCCGCCGGCGGGGATGTCAGAATACCGGCATTTCATTGTCCGGGCGCAGGCAGGAAGGTTTTATACCCCGGCTGCACTTGCCTTCTATATTGATGAAGCTGGTCGCAGGATAGAACAGGGGGAATCCAGAGGAGCAAGCTACGAAGATGACAGCGGCTACGCTTTCACCGTGACGCCTGCAAAAAACACGCCCTGATACAACCGCGCTGCCCTTCAGGATGTTCGGTGCTCACTGCGTTGCGCTCCGCCTCAGCCTGAATGTCATCCCGGTTTCCGATTAACCCCGACCAGGTAACGCCATGAAAAAAGACCCTGATACTGAAAAGGGCCAGAATGTTACAGCCGTTCGTCATGATGAAAAATCGGCTTTACGGCTTAAGGCCATTCTTGCAGAAAATCCCCTTTATTATCCCTCAATAGTGTTAAGAGCTGGCTTACTGGCTCTTGAGGATATGTCCAAAGACCAGCGGCTGGCATTCATCATGAAGGCGGCCGACAAAACCAAAAACCATTAATCCTGTTTTAAGCCCTCCCGCCGTCCGGTGGCTGCGGCACTCCCGGAGATACCCCATGACTCACCCTGAATCTGTCAGGCCGGTGACGGTTACCCGTGACCGCAATGGCTTCTGGACGCACCCTCATTATTTTGCACCTGCCAGTGATGAGGCCACACAGACTGAGTTTGGCGACTGGATGCGCCAGCACAATCTGATCTGTGCCACCCGCTGGATGGAAAACGACGCGCCTCCCCAGGTGATCGCCGACTGGGAAAAGGGAAAACAAAACATCAGTGACTGGCTTCCTTCCGCGCCAGAGGGGGAGGGCTGGTTCATTGGCTCCATTCATGACACTGAGGACGGCCCGGTCTGTGTATGGCTGCGGGAGGTGAAATGAAGCGTTTTTCATGGCTTGCCGGCGTGATGCTGGTCCTGCTGTCCTGGATGCCAGCTCAGGCAACGGCCGCAGCCAGCAACGCGGGTGATGGCCGCTGGGTTAACCCGATAAGCGATGTCTGCTGGAAGTGTCTGTTTCCGATGACGCTCGGCAATATTCAGCTGGCCGCCGGTCCACAAAAGGATACCAACAACCCGGCTTCGCCGATCCAGATTTGTCCATATGGTGTGTTTTATCGTATCGGCCTGGCCATCGGATTCTGGGAGCCAATGGCGATGGTGGACGTAACCCGTGAGCCTGGCGTCATGGTCAACATGGGCGGCTTTAAAATCGATCTCGGACGAACGGGAACGGGAACCGCAGGGCAGAGTGACCGGCCCGCTGCCGGCACGTTCTACCATGTTCACTGGTATAAATATCCGCTGATTTTCTGGCTGAACATCATCACCAGTCTGGGGTGTCTGCAGACCGGCGACATGGATATTGCCTATCTCTCCGAAGTTGATCCTCTCTGGAATGACAGCACCCTCTCGATGCTGATTAACCCCGAGGCAGCACTGTTCGGCAACCTGATAGCTCAGGGGGCCTGTGCTGCTGACGCAGCTGCATCATCAGCTGGCCTTCCTCTGTCGCCGCTGTTCTGGTGCGCAGGTAGTCAGGGTTCTATCTACCCGCTAACAGGCTTTACCAGCGGTGAGTTTTCTCCGCTCGAGGCCTCTCTGCTGGTCGGAGAGCGAATGGCCTTCAAGATGCATCGTGAGGGGCTGGTATGGAACTCTGTGGGCGCGGACGTCGCCGTATGTAACCAGTATCCATCCCCGATCATCCCGAAAGAGCGATGGCGATACCAGATGGTGAACATGTACCCCGAACCGGGCAACTGCCATCCCTTCGGGGCCAGCACGCAGCTCTGGGGCACAACGCATAACTCTCCATCCTCCAAAAAGAACTTCGGCTACCTCTTCTGGCGCAAACGTAACTGCGTATTCCTTTAAGGACATGACAATGAAAAACGCTTATCTCCGGGCGCTGACGATCAGCGTCATGATTGCTTTCGCGCCGCTGGCCCTGGCGAGCGCCCAGACCGATATCTCCGTCTCCGACCATAGCTGGATCAAAGGTCAGCAGGATGCGCTGACAGCGATGAAGGAAGACCTGCAGGGGCATCCGACGGCTGCACCCGTCCTGCCGCAGCAGCAACTGGACCTGATTAACCGCCTGCAGGGCGATATCGCAGCCCAGACCAACAAAATGGGGGAAAAAGACACGTTCCCGGCTATTTACTTTGTGAGCCTCGGTATTCCACGTGAAGGTCTGCTGCCCATGCTGAAGGATGCCCGCCGTTACAACATTCCGCCAACGCTGCGCGGCCTGGTCAATAACGACATGCGGCAGACCGCGGCGGCAATGTTTGAGCTGAGTAAGGAGGACAAGGACGCCGGCGTGCAAATTGATCCAACGTTGTTCACTCAGTACAACATCACCACGGTACCAGCCCTGGTGGTGACCTGCTCTGGTCACTATGACGTAATCAGGGGAAGTCTGCCCCTGCAGCAGGCTCTCGAAAAAGTGGCAGAAAATGGTGATTGTGCGGCAACGGCACGCCATCTTCTGGAGGCCGCAAAATGAAAAATTTACTTTCAGCGATACTGATGCTTTTTCCGCTTCTGGCTGGCGCAGCTGATCCTGCCTTTGAGGCGGGAGCGAGCTTTGGCAAGGGCAATGCTTCCGCCGGCACGGGAGCCCTGAAGAATCCGGATACTGTCACGGGGGCAATACCAGGCTATACCGCTAACCCACCGGAGAAAGGGTATTACGGCGGTGTGGATGGCGGAGACGGCGGGCTGGCCAACAAAGGGCAGGCCGCTCTGCAGGGCAATGACGCAGCGCAGTCGGTTATCAACTCCGGAAAAACGAACCCGACGCCCGCCATCGACCCGAACGCACCTTTCATCACTATCGGTAAAAATGCGGAAGCTGGTGCAGACGGTGTGCTAAACGGGACCGCGAACCAGTGTAAGGAGGTGACGGTATCGAAAACCACCTTTGAAAATTATACCTGCGATAAGGATGTGGCCTCAGTGGAAGCCTGTTCAAGAACGGCAACACCTGGCGGACATACTTCCACCACGACAGTGCAGAAAACTTTCACACTGACGGCGGCCAATGGCGATGTTGTTTTTACGAATAACGGTACTTCCTTAAGTTTTAGTTTTAAAGCGCCGGCATCAGGACCGGTGATCAGCGCGCATTTTTACTGGGCGGATCGCGATGTCAATGCCGGGAAAATCTCCTGGTGGGGCGTCAGTCAGACGATTGTCGGAAAAGCTTTTAACTGGGAGATGCCGGGCGCTCCGGGGACACCGTTGTCGCAGGGGGGCTCATTACCTGCCGGTTCCTATCAAAGCACCGGATGTGTTAGCGGAAAGCAGGATGTCTGTAGAAAACATATCCGGGAGCAGATAGCTGACTTTCAGTCCGGCGCGTCAGGTTTCACGCTGGTCCTCGTCATGAACGCGGTCGAGACCACTTTTGTCCCGGAAGTGAACTGGACTTCATCCTGTGGCCTGGATATGTCGAAGGCGCAAAAAACCACGTCAACCTGCACCTCTCCGGGCGGAAATAAAACCATTGTGAACAATGGTCAGAGCTATGACGTCTACAGCGATTGCTGGGAGTACACCGATAACTATGTCGTACCGTCAGACTCCACGGGAACCTGCGGAACGCTGATGACGAATCCGTCCTGTACTGCGGCAGGAACAACCTGCACCGAGTCGACCGACGGGCAGTGTACCCATATGAGCTACACCTACCAGTGTCAGACCACACATCAGTCTGGCGGCCTGGTCTGCGGTGGCGATTACATCTGTAAGTCAGGTGAGTGTGATGAGACCAATGGTGCCGGAAGCAGTGGTTTTGATACGGCGGTGGCCAAACTGGCAGGTCTTGCCTCGGCAGCTGAAGACGCAAAAGGTGCCAGCAGCGCCATTGATGTAAAAGTTTTCACGGGTAAAGCCATGCGGTGCCGTAAGGCCTTTGCAGGGTTCTCTAACTGCTGTAAAGACTCAGGCTGGGGACAAAGCGCCGGTCTGGCCTCATGTGATGATGAAGAAAAGGCTATAGGGAAGGCGAAGGCGAAGAAAATCACCGTCAGCGTCGGCGAGCGGTGTGACCGCCAGGTGCTGGGTGCCTGCATCCAGAAAAGTCAGGTCTACTGCGTCTTTGACGGCAAGCTTGCCCGCATCATTCAGGAGCAGGGGCGTCGCGACCAACTGGGTGTGAAGTTCGGCAGCGGAGACAGTCCGAACTGCCGGGGTATGACAGAAAAGGAATTGGAGCGAATCAACTTCGACAAAATCAACTTCTCTGACTTTTATGAGGATTTAATAAAAAACCAGAAAGTGCCGGACACAAGTACCCAGATTCAGCTTATAAAAGATCGTATCGCAGCGCAGGTGAACCAGCAGGGAGGTGGGAAATGAAGCGCGTCCTCTGTGGCCTGCTTATGGCGCTAACGAGCCATATGGCGCTGGCCGAGGAAATTGTGACGCCGGCAGAACCGTTCACCGGCTGGTCCTGGTACAACGAACCCAAAAAGCCGCCGGAGCAGTCCAGAAAGCCACAACAGCCTGCGCCGCAGGCCATTCCGGATCTCAGCAAAATGTCCCCGATGGAGCAGGCCCGGGTACTGAAAGGATACACCCAGGAGGCGCTTAATCGCGCCATCCTGTTCCCCTCTCGGGAAAACACGGCGACGTTCCTGCGCTGGCAAAAGTTCTGGACCGATCGGGCATCGATGTTCAGCCAGTCCTTTGCGGCGGCGCAGCTGAGCCACCCGGATCTCGACTACAACCTGGAGTATCCGCACTACAACAGCATGGCGCCGTTTATGCAGACACGCGACCAGCAGACGCGGCAGAGCGCCGTGGAGCAGCTGGCGCAGCAGTACGGTCTGTTCTACTTCTACCGGGGCAGTGACCCGATTGACGTGCAGATGGCGGGCGTAGTGGCGGACTTTGCGAAAACCAACGGTATTTCGCTTATCCCGGTATCGGTTGATGGACAGGTGGCAGCTTCCCTGCCGCAGAGCCGTCCGGACACCGGACAGTCCCGGTCGATGAATATCACGCACTTCCCGGCGCTCTACCTTGTTGACCCCCGGAGCAAGAATTACCGCGCGCTGTCTTACGGCTTCATGACGCAGGATGACCTGTCGAAGCGATTCCTGAACGTGGCCACCGGCTTTAAACCCAATTCCTGAGAGCCTTTTATGACAAAAACACTGTTTACCCTCATCCGCGATGCAGGGCGGGCGGCCCTGTATTCCTTTGTCCTCGGCCCGGCACTGATGCTGTATGTGTTTGTAATGCTGGCGGCGTCAGACGGCTCACTTTCCCGGCAATTCCTGACGACCTTTCAAGACCTGACTGACGGTGCGCCTGCCGGCAAGGTCATGGGGTGTGTTAATGAAAATGTAATGGCAGGAAGCTTCTCGCCACCTGAACCCGGAGAGTCATTAAAGCCTGTGCCTCCTGCCTTAGCGAAAGCACCACCTGAAGTGTTGTGTCAGCGTGGCCCTGTGGACAGCGATTCGTGGGCGCGTGCGACAGATGCAACATTGCTCAACACCTGGATTATCTCGGTGATATTTGGCTTTGGCGTGTGGTTTGTATTCCAAGGCCTGAACCTGGCCGCCCGAAAGAAAATTTCACCAGACACGCATTCGGTTCTGGCACGGCAAAACAAGGAGACACACGAATGAAACCCGCTATTCTCGCAGGACTGATTTTCTGGGGCACGATGGCGCGCGTACTGAGCGAGCTGATGACCTGGTCGGTTGAGCATACGCAGCAGGGGCTCTTATGGCTGTGCAATGGTATGTGGGCCGCGGCGGCTGGCATGGTGATGTATGCCGTGTATCGCTGGTTCCGTTACGAAAGAGGGCAAGCGCATAAGGAAGCCGATCATGAACATTAAAACCGGACTCACTGCGCTCCTGTTATCCCTGCCCCTGCTGGCGAACGCCGGTGCGCGTGAGGAGTTAATGGCGCTTGAAGCGACAAAAACAGCGTCTTCCGCTGATGCTGCAGCCATCACCGCCTCCACCATTCCGGTACCTGCGCCAGCCAGCCTGATGGCGCTGCCGGACGGACGTCGGGCTAACATGAAAGATTATGCCGTGGTGCTCTTTATGCAGGCGCACTGCCAGTACAGCGCTAAGTTTGACCCGCTGCTGAAGGGCTGGGCCGATGAGCATGCCATCAGGGTATACCCGTACACCCTTGATGGGGGCGGGGACGTATCTTACCCGACCCCGATGATCCCACGTAAGACGGACCCAAACTCTCCTATCGCAGACGAGATTGTTACCTTCTTCGGAAACGGTTTGCCGATTGCGACACCGACGGCCTTTATGGTCAACGTCAACACCCTGAAAGCCTATCCACTCACCCAGGGCGTGATGGACATCCCCGCACTTGAGAGTCGGATGGCCAGCCTGATTCAGGCAGACATGGACAACGTCGATCCGAAGATGCTGCCGCCAATGCCGGCAAGCGCGCAGGTCACCCCTCAGTAATACAAACGGACTACAAAATGACGACAAATACGTATGCGTTATCGCGTACCGAGCGCGTGTGGCTGTTATTCAGCGTGACGCTGCTTGTGTCCGCAGCGTTCTATGGGGTGCTGGCTCACCGGGTGGTCAGCGTTATGGATCGCCCTGAACTGACAACCTGTCTGCAGGACTTTCCGGTGCTCCTGCTTATCTCGCTGAGCATCGGATTCTTTTTTACCGTCACCGGGCTGTACGTCTGCCGGCAGACCCTGGCCAGAAAACCCCGCGAGGAGATTGCATGAGGCTTAACAGACTGAAGACGCTTATCCGGAACCAGGCTTTCGCGATAGTGAAAGACTGTAGTGCGGAAACTGAAGCCCGAAAATGGACGGATTTGTTAACCCTGAAACTGCTTTATGCCTTAGTTTTTGCCGCCGTAGTCGAAAGGGTATACGTGACGTGCGCCATCACAACGCTCAGTGCGATGTCCGTTGACCGCTCCGAACAGTTTACGCTCTCGCTTCTCATCCACTATCCGCAGTACCTGTTCTGGGGCGTTATGGCCGCGATTATCGCGCTTATTGCGGTGAATTTACTCGTCTGCAGCTGGCTCTGTCTGGCCAGATATCTTTGCCGCAAAATTAACCGTGCTGACAGCCCGGCAGGCAAGAATACGCAAGCTGTGGAGGTGCCAAATGATTAAGGCTCTTATTACGGCAGGGGCCGTATTCTTCTCAGGCCTGGCTGCTCTGCCTGCTCAGGCGGACGTCAACGGCGATCTGAACGGTTTCTTCAATAATCTGGGCTACAGCGGCAACGTTACTCAGGCACAGGCCTGGCAGGGACAGGCGGCCGGTTATTTTACCGGTGGCTCGGTTTACCTGCGAAATCCCGTCAAAAACGTCCAGTTGATCTCGATGCAGCTGCCTTCTCTGAACGCCGGTTGCGGCGGTATAGACGCCTATCTCGGGTCGTTCAGTATGATCAGCGGCGAGGAAATCCAGCGATTCGTGAAGCAAATCATGAGCAACGCAGCTGGCTATGCATTCGACCTGGCCCTGCAGACGATGGTACCGGAACTGAAGCAGGCAAAAGACTTCCTGCAGAAGCTGGCCAGTGATGTTAACTCCATGAACATGAGTTCGTGTCAGGCCGCTCAGGGCATTATCGGCGGGCTGTGGCCCGTGACACAGGTCTCGCAGCAGAAAATCTGCCAGGACATCGCCGGTGAAACCAATATGTTTTCCGACTGGGCGGCTTCCAGGCAGGGGTGTACCGTCGGAGGACAGGGCGACAAAGTCACGGCTAAGGCCGGGGATGATGAGAAGGATCAGGTGCTGAAGAACAAAAACCTTATCTGGGACACCCTCAGTAAGAATGGTCTTCTCGGCAACGACCGCGCGCTGAAGGAGTTGGTTATGAGTACCGTTGGCTCCATCATTTTCAACAAGAATGGCGATGTGACAATTCTGACGCCACTGGTCGATAACCGCGACCTGATTAAAGTCCTGATGCGCGGCGGAACAGCGAAGGTCTACGGATGTGACGAATCCGATCTCTGCCTGGGACCTGTCGTGACCAATCTGACGATTTCCGAGTCGAACGCTCTGGTCACGTTGGTTAAAAACCTGATGCTCTCGATGCAGAACAAGCTGGTCGACGATACTGCGCTGACCGATCAGGAAAAAGGCTTTGTGAACACCACTTCTGTGCCGGTACTGAAGTACCTGACTAACGCCCAGAGCATGGGGCAGAGTGCAACATATCTGATACAGGTAGCTGACTTCATCGCACAGGACCTGATGATTCAGTACCTCCAGGAACTGGTAAAACAGGCAAGCCTGTCCCTAGCTGGCAAGAACTTCCCAGAAGAGGCTGCCGCAAAACTACGCGACAACATCATTCATGCGCAGGGACTTCTCGCTGACATGAAGCTGCAGTCAGCAGCTGATCAGAACGCTCTGGACGGTATCGACCGCAACATGCAGTACCTGCAACAGCAGGTATCCACCATTGTTTCAGGCTCCTATCAAAGCAACTATCACTGGGGTGATCGCTGATGCTTGAGATATACACCATTTATGGCGGGGGTATGTGGAAAACGGCGCTGGACGCCGTTGTTACCCTTGTCGGTCAGAATACCTTCCACACCTTAATGCGTATTGCTGGCACCTTTGGGGTGCTGGCCGTACTGCTTACTTTTATTAAACAACGTAACCCAATGCTTTTCGTCCAGTGGCTGGCGGTCTTCATGATCCTGACATCCATCCTGCTGGTACCGAAACGCTCAGTGCAGGTCATTGACCTCTCTGATCCGGGGGCGGTCTGGGTCACCGATAACGTACCGGTTGGCCTGGCGGCTATCGCGTCTCTTACGACCAGTATCGGGTACAAGATGGCGTCGGTTTACGACATGCTGATGGCCAGACCCGACTCAGTGACCTACAGCAAAACCGGGATGCTTTTTGGCTCGCAGATTGTGGCGGAGACGAGTGACTTTTCCACGCAAAACCCGGAGCTGGCGCAGATGTTGCCGGATTACGTGGAAAACTGTGTGATTGGCGATATTCTACTTAACGGTAAATACACCATCAATCAGCTGCTTAATTCTACTGACCCGCTGACGCTGATAACCAGTAACCCAAGCCCGCTGCGGGGCATCTTTAAGATGACCTCCACCTCACGTCAGTTCCTGACCTGTCAGCAGGCCGCAACGGAGATCCAGAAGCTGGCCAATACCGACGTCAACCCGGGCAGTGCGACGTTCACCTGGCTGACGAGAAAGGTATTCGGCAACAAACTGAATGGCGCGGCGCTTCTGGCCAATGCTATGGGGGAAAGTTACGGGTACTTCTATGCCGGTGGTATGACTGCTGCGCAGATCATGAAGAATAACATCACGAACAGTGCAGTACGGCAGGGGATCAAGGGTTTTGCCGCTCGCTCTTCCGACACGGCTAACCTGCTGAACCTGGCCACCGAGAACGCTGCCACCAAACAGCGTCTCGCCTGGGCTGCAGGCAACGAGCTGGCGACCCGAACGCTGCCGTTTGCACAGTCTCTGCTGATGCTTATCCTGGTATGCCTGTTCCCGCTGATGATTGCGCTGGCCGCATCAAATCACACTTTGTTTGGTCTGAACACACTGAAAATATACGTTTCCGGGTTTATCTACTTCCAGATGTGGCCGGTTATGTTCGCCATTCTTAACTATGCCGCCAACTACTGGCTGCAAAGTCAGTCCGGGGGCACGCCCCTGGTGCTGGCCAACAAGGATGTGGTGGCACTGCAGCATTCGGACGTGGCGAATCTGGCAGGTTATCTGTCCCTTTCCATTCCGGTGCTGTCGTTCTATCTGACCAAAGGCGCTGCGGCGATGGGCTCTCAGGTGGCGGGGAGTGTACTCAGCTCGGGCGCCTTCACGTCAGCAGGTGTGGCAGCGACCACAGCAGACGGAAACTGGTCGTTTAACAACATGTCGATGGACAATGTCAGCCAGAACAAGATGGATACCAACCTGATGCAGCGTCAGGGTCAGCAAACGTGGCAGGCAGATAACGGCTCCACGCAGACTCAGACGGCCGGTGGCCATACGGTTATCGACGGCTCGGGTGCAATGTCGAACCTGCCGGTGAACATGAAGCTCAGTCAGCTGGCCAGCAGTGGATTCCAGGAGTCCGCCCGTCAGTCGCAGGTACAGGCGCAGACTGCACTCGATGGCTACAACCACAGCGTTACCAGTGGCTGGTCACAGCTCTCTCAGCTTTCTAATCAGACCGGTACCAGCGACAGCCTGATCAAAGGCAGTGAAAACAGCCAGGCCACTAATGCAACACGCGGTGCTGGCATGATGTTGTCTGCCGCTGAAAGTTATGCGAAAGCAAACAACATCTCGACGCAGGAAGCCTATAACAAACTGATGGATATTAGTAATCAGGGGTCTATATCTGCAGGCATTAAAGGAACGGCCGGAGGGGGGCTTAATCTGGGCGTTGTTAAGTTAGGTGCTGAAGGAAGTATTTCAGGCGATTTGCGGCATTCGACGGGCAGCTCAAGAGGAATCCAGAATTCAGATTCCCATTCGCAGGATATGCGGCATGATCAGAACAGCCAGGCAGTTAATGACTTCCGCCAGGGTATGGATATGGTTAAAAGCAGCCGTATCACCGATGGTGCGAATCATTCCGAAAATGCTGCAAGCAGTAATGTTCAGCAGCTGGCAGCAACGCTTAATGATGCTGAAAGCCAGTACCATCAGTACACCACCAGTTCGACGCAGAGTAATGAATTCAGTCGTATGGCCACCGTTGCGCAGAATCAGAGCGCAAGCCTCGATACGAACTATACGCAGGAGTTTGTGGACTGGGCGGCGAATAAATACGGTGATAAGGCTCAGTCCATGCTGACAAGTGCGCCGTCGGCGCGAGAAGCAGCGATGGAATTCGTAAATGAACGTCTCAAACCTGAAATTATGGGGGATTATCAGCAGGGTCGTTCAGATCTCACCAGCGGCCAGGAGCATGCAGCATTCAGTGGTGAGCATATTGTTCAGCCAGCGCGTGGCAGTCAGCAGGTATCAGGTTCATCTGGTCATGATGCTGGAGTCAGTTACAGCTCTCAGGATGGCGGTACTCGTAGCTCGGGAGGTGTTAGCAGTACCCAGCCTTACGGAACGACTCAGGTCGCTGAATATGGAGGCCAGCAGGGTGGGAATTATTCTGCCAGAACAAACGATTCTGTTTCGCCGGGTATTGAGCATTCAACTGTTCATCAGGGACAAGCAGCCGGACAGAGAAGCAGCTCGGGTAATATCACCTCGTCGGCAGGCATGGTTGTTTCCGGTGGACGCACCACTACAGATGAAAGGGCCGGTCACATTGCAGAATCGCACCCGGAGTTCAATCATTCAGGAGCCATTAGGGAGAAAGGAAACACGTATGGCCAGGAGAGTGAAGTTACTCATAGCCGTTCAGGAATTAATGTTGGCGGCGAAAAAGTACGTGGTGATGCTATGCAGGAGTCCTACAAAGAAAATCAGGCTAAGTTGCATGAACATTCTACGCAGGGTTTTGGTCCCCAGAATGAATTACAGCGTAGAGTGGCGGAACAAAGATCTGAAAATGAGCATAAAATCAACGAATCTGCTGGAGAAATTGATAAAAAACAATCCACTGTTCAGGCATCCAGTGATATCCTGAAAGGAGAAAACTTAATCGGTCAAGGGCGATTCAAGCTTGGTCGTGCCGAAGCTGAACTGGATCAATCAAGTAAACTCAATCCGTTTAATGATCTCCAACCAGATGAACTGCAACAGAGAGTGGCAGAATTAAGGAAGAAAACTGGAGGGTAAAATGAACAAAAAAGTAAGTGCTTATTGTTGTTTCATTCCAATCGGCATTTATGCAGCTTATTCTTTAAGCATGCAGGTACTTTTTGACGTGCCATTTATGGCTAAGAGCATGCTCTTATCAATTATCCCCAGCGCTATCTATCTGCTCTGTTTTTGGAAGTTACGAAGCAGCCAAAGAGGGATGGGTTTAAAAGCAACTTTCCTGAGTAACGGGGTGCTTGCAGTCTTGCTAACCTTCCTGATGGTGTATGTAGGCAATGATACAGAAAGTGCTTTAATAGCAGGCATAGCTGTTCACTCGTTAATAGCTTTTATCCTAGTGGGAGCAGTATTGCGGCCTATTACTTACAAGGATAATACCCTTCTTAAGGATGAAGATAATGGGCGGATATACGTTATCCGGAACGGGATAGCTCATGTGTTACCAGATAATGAGGCTCAACGCCTTAGCGCTAGTGACAACAAAATTATCAGCTTTTCAGGCAGCCAAATGAGTATCCAGGATGCCGCTATAACCCCTGTTCCTTTAAATACTTCCTTCAACGATTCGTTCAGTAATGGAATAACGGTGAACCCTGCATCAGGAATGCCAATGGTTGGTGGCATCTCTGGCCTGGATATACACGGAAACAGTTGGGGAACAAACTTCAACGAACCTTCAAATACGTATGACCCTAACCGGGGATACTGAGAGTAAGGGGGCATTGGCCCCCTTAATTTTTGTAGTAATCTAAGTAAGCCATCTATTTAACCTAAATTCCCTTTCAAATCAGCCGATAACGTCTCTGTTAGCTATATCTCGCTAACGGGGACGTTTTTCTATGCACAGGATGAATTCATGAAATTAAAACAATTAGCCGTTGTTGGTCTGATCGCGTCTACTCTCGCTCTGTCTGGTTGTGGTGCCATGTCCACAGCGGTGAAGAAACGTAATCTCGATGTCAAAACTCAGATGAGTGAAACCATCTGGCTGGAGCCATCATCAGAGAAGACAGTTTATTTGCAGATCCGCAATACCTCTGACAAGGACATGTCAGGCCTGCAGGCACAAATTACAAATGAACTGGCCGCGAAAGGCTACCGCGTCTCCAGCTCTCCGGACACAGCCTACTACTGGATTCAGGCAAACGTGCTGAAAGCCGAAAAAATGGATCTGCGTGATGCGCAGGGCTTCCTGAAAACCGGCTATGAAGGTGGTGCAATGGGCGCTGCTCTGGGGGCTGGTATCACAGCCTACAACTCCAGCTCTGCCGGTGCGACACTGGGTGTAGGGCTGGCCACCGGGCTGATTGGTATGGCTGCGGATGCAATGGTTGAGGACGTCAACTACACGATGGTGACCGATCTGCAAATCTCCGAGCGCAGCAAAGCGGCCGTCACGACAGACAATATTGCTGCCCTGAAGCAGGGGACATCAGGCATTAAGCTGCAGACCAGCACGGAGCAGGGCAACCGCGCTAAATACCAGACTCGCGTGGTATCCAACGCCAACAAGGTGAACCTAAAGTTTGAAGAGGCGAAACCTGTCCTGGAAGCGCAGCTGGCCAAGTCCATCGCCGGCATCATGTAATACCTGCGGCTGCGGCGATCGTCGCAGCCGTTCTCCCGCACAGCTGATTTTTAACCGTGCTCATTCCGGGCAGGGTGCGTCAGTGCTTTCTGTCAGTTACCAGTAATTACGCTTCCTCGCATGACTGCGCCTGGCGCAGCCCTGTCTGCGGCGAGCGTTGCGTCCTTAATTCCAAAGGAGTTCGTCCATCATGATGCATCAGATATATGAATGTGCAGATTACTCAGCTGAATTCTGGTCGCTTATCCATCTTGAAAGCGAGCTGATGGTAGCGAAGGCCTGGATTAATGTATTTGGTTCACTTCCTGAGGGGCAGGGAATGACCATCATTGCTTGTTGGGCTGGCTATGAATTCACTCTTTATGGTCTGGAGCCCCAGGAGTGGCATTCAGCGGTTTATAAGGATGTGGCCTCCTCAGTCCGTTCTGTGGCTGCATACATTAATGCACAGGACTGGGAGGACGGATGTCAGCAGGCCAGATATGAACTGAGTCTGATGTAATAACCCGACGTTTTCCCACTCGCGCTATCACGTAATTCATCACCCTTTTCAACGTTTCTCCCCTGATAACACACATCACCGAACAGGTGATGCGATAACGGCCGGACAACACTCTATGAGCTTCGCAGGAAAAAACCTCACCCAGGGCGGGCAGATGACCGCCTACCGTTGGCGCATGTTCATTCAGGTGAACAACTGGATAGGATTCTGGATCTTCATCCTGTTCGCCGTGCTGACTACCGCCATTTTTCTCTGGCGAATTCCACAGGAAGCCCTTGATAACGGCTCCCTGTGGTGGTTCGCCAGCATCAACAGCAGTTTTATCGATCTGATGCCGGCAACGGGGACGCCAAAAATTTACGACGTCCACTACTGGTATGCGCCAACCGCGACGATGATGGTGCTCAAAATGACCCTGCCGCAGATCTATGCGGACCCGTACATGCAGGCTATGGGTGACCAGTGCCTGACTGAGCTGCAGTGGGCGGCCGGTGCCAGTGGGTTGTTCAGTATGGTGGTGTTTATCGCCGTGACATGGTTTATCGCCAATATCGGTCGAAAGGAAAGTGAAGACGAATACATTTCCGGTATGCAGCTGACCGACAAACCTGCTGAAGTGAATAAGCTGCTGCGTAAAAACGGTGAATTGTCCGATCTGCGGGTGGCTGATTTACACATGGTTAAACGGGCTGAGGTAATGAACTTCCTCATGCATGGCACTATTAATGTGGGTAAATCAACCATCATCCGCTGGCTCCTGGACTACATACGCAAACGTGGTGACCGGGCCATCATCTACGACTCCGGCTGTACCTTTACCGAAACCCATTACAACCCGTCCACCGATTTCATCCTGAATGCCCACGACGAACGCTGTGCCAACTGGCAGATGTGGGGTGAGTGTATTGATGCAGTCGATTATGACAACCTGGCTGCCAGTCTCATTCCGGTGGAAGGGGAGTCCGATCCATTCTGGGTTTCAAGTTCACGGACCATCTGCGCTGACCTCGCTATACGTATGTCGGTTGACCCGGACAGGAGTATAGAGAAGTTTCTCAAAACCCTGCTGTCACTCAGCATGAAAAGTTTGCGTGAATATCTGGTTAATACGCCTTCAGCCAACCTGGTTGAGGAGAAGATCGAGAAAACAGCAATCTCCATTCGCTCGGTGGTGACCAACTACGCCAAAGCGCTGCGGTTTCTTCAGGGGCTGGATGACGGCACCAAACCACCTTTCACCATTCGGGAGTGGATGACGCAGGAGCGTTATGACAACAGCTGGCTGTTTATTTCCACTCAGGCCCGACACCGTAAGAGTGTGCGACCACTGATTTCACTCTGGGTGTCACTGGCCACATTGTTACTGCAGAGCATGGGTGAAAACAGCGAGCGGCGCGTATGGTTCATTCTTGATGAAGCCCCGAGCCTTCAGCGCATCCCGGAACTGGCTGAAACGCTGGCGGAAGCGCGTAAGTTTGGCGGCTGTTTCGTGCTGGGGATGCAGAACATGGCGCAGCTGGTTCACGTCTACGGCCGCGAGCTGGCTAAAAGCATTTTCGACCTGATGAATACCCGTATGTACGGTCGTTCGCCGAGTGCGGAGATGGCCAAAGTGGTCGAAGAAGAACTCGGTAAGCAGCGTACGCGCAAAATCCGTGAATCAAACAGCTACGGTATGGATCAGGTGCGTGACGGTGTGTCCCTCGGCAAGGACGAGGTCAATAACCCGATTGTCGACTACGAGCAGATCATGCGTCTGCCAAACCTTAACTTTTATGTGCGTCTTCCAGGCGAGTATCCGGTCGTTCGCCTGAAGCTGAAATACCGTCCATTCAAAAAACGTCACGCTGGCCTTCTCGAGCGCAATATCCGCGATGCACTGAGTCCGGAGCTGGAGAACGTTATTAAGGAGAATGAGCGCGCAGCGACAGCGGCAGGTCTGACGTTCCCGACCGGTGACGAAGTGCTGGAGAAGGGTAGCGATACATCATCTGTAGCTGGCGCTCCTGCTCCGGTTTCGTCTGCAGGCGCATCCGGCTCTCCGGCGACATCGCCCGTCGAAAAAGTGGCTCATGCCCGAATGGAGGAGCCGAAACCATCACGCAGCGTTGCACCTGAACAGAAGTCGGTACCTGCCAGGGAGCCCGTCACATCGCGAGCAGCGCCAGTGGTCCCGGAAGTCGTAACTGAAAATCACAGCACGGTGACAGACCCTGTCACCGAAGACAAAAAAGACAACGTCGTTTCACTTCGGTCTTCTCCTCCTTCAGTAACTCGTCAAAAAGAGACTGCGCCCCTCAAACCGGAAATACCTGCAGCACTGCAAAAAATCCGCAGCAGAACCCAGCTGGATGCTCCCTCCGAGCCTGCTGCAGCCGGCGCGTTGGGGATGCTGAAACGGCGGCTCAATACCGAAGCCACCTCAGGCGGAGATGAAGGTCAGGCCAGCGAGAATGCGGGCGAATCAATGAACCTGGATATGAAGGTGACAGCTCTGCCTGACGGCGGCCTGAGTCTGACGACGGCTGGGAAGTCAGTGACACCGCAGACCCCGGATGAAGTACACCGGACGAGCCGGCAACTGGCGAAGGAAGAAGAGAACATTTTAATTCACCGTCACGCGGACGACCCGGGTTACGACGAAAACGACCATCACTATTACGAAAGAGAGCCTGAATTATGATGTCAGTCGCCCCAGTAGCGTCAGCCGGCGAGGCTGCAGGCTACTACAGCAATTCCGATAACTACTATTTTCTGGGCAGCCTGCAGAGCCTCTGGATGGGGGAAGGTGCAAAAGAGCTGGGCCTTGAGGGCAACGTCCGTGGCGATGACCTGACGGCCGTGCTCGAGGGCCGTCTGCCGGACGGCTCACGGCTGGGCAAGGAGGTTAACGGACAGCACGTCCACCGCCCGGGCCATGACCTGACCTTTTCCGCTCCCAAGAGCGTGTCCATTCTGGCGCTCATTGGGAATGATAAAGAAATGGTGGAAGCACATAACCATGCCGTCCGCGTGGCGGCTGGCTATGTGGAGAAGCTCATCTCGGCCCGCGACACGAAAGACGGCGTTACGTCCATTGTACACACCGGCAAGATGGTGGCGGCCGCCTATACGCATGATACCTCGCGCAATCTTGATCCTCAGCTGCATACCCATCTCCTGATTGCCAACATGACGGAGTATGCGGGCAAATGGAAAGCCCTGGCCACGGACTATATCCATAACGCCGGCTTTATCGAAACCGTCATGAAGCACCAGGTCACGCTCGGCAAAATCTATCGCAGCGCGCTGCGCGAGCGGGTTGAAGCGCTCGGTCATGAAGTGGAAGAAGTAGGCAAGCATGGCATGTGGGAAATCAAGGGCGTTCCGGAAGAAGTCAGGGACGAGTATTCCTCACGGGGCCGGGAAATTCAGGGGGCCGTGGGGGCTGAAGCCACGCTGCGCAGCCGGGATGTGGCCGCCAAAGACACCCGCAGGGCGAAAGTCGACCCTTCGAGGATGCGCCTGATGGAACGCTGGCTGGGCCAGATGAAGGAGAAAGGATTTGACCTGAAGGCGTATCAGGAAAGCGTGGTGCCGCGTGATGCAGGTCTTCGTGAGAACGCGCCTCAGCCGGAGCGAGATCACCAGGCTAAAGCGGTTCCCGCCGTGCCTGAACAGGCTTCTTTGCAGACGTCGTCCAGGGCAGAAAAGAGCGTCGATACACCAGCTCAACCCGCAGAACGGGAGAGTCTCTCCCGTCAGCCAGTACCACAACAGACTGACACGCTGAGTCAGCCGGCACAGACCGGTCCCGAAAAGACGCCGGCGACCAGGAGCTTACCTGCCGCGCAGCTGGACACTGAAATACCCCGCCCGGAACTGACTGAGGCTGTCCGGCTGGCCATCTCGCAGCTCAGCGACAGTAAAACGCGCTTCACCTTTGGCGAGCTGATGATGACCACCGCTGAGCTGAGTGAACGGCTGCCGGAGATTAAGGATATTCGTGTGGCCATCGATGCAGCGCTGAAGGACGGCATGATTGTGCCGCTGGACAGTGAAAAAGGGGTTTTCACCTCCCGTATTCACCTGCTGGATGAACTCTCGATCCAGGCGCTGAGTCAGGAGCATCTCAAATCCACAAAAGTCGTCAGTTTCACCCGCCCGGCGCAGTACGCGCCGGCGGCGCTTGAAGTTGTGGAGAAGGACGCCCTGGTGCTGATGAATGCCCCGTCAGGCGTGGCGGGCATCCGTGACCTGACCGCGCAGCTGGCTGGTATTGCCGGCGCGAACGGTCGTGACGTGCAGGTGCTGGCCAGCTCTGCCGAGCGCGCCATTTCGCTGGCAAAATCCGACGATTTGCGTGAACGGATTATCAGCCGGCAGCATGTTCTGAGCGGTGATTTCCACCTTAAACCCCAGAGCACGCTGATTATCGAAGGGGCAGAGCGTCTGGGGCTAAAGGAGACGCTGGTTCTGCTGGGCGAAGCGCGCGCGCAGGACGCACAGCTGGTCTTTCTCGACAGTGCCGGACGGCAGGCGAACGGTAACGCCATGTCCGTTCTGGAGTCCGCGGGAGTTGCCCGCTCCCGCCGCACGGAGCCTGCGCCCGGGCTTGAGGCCGAAGTGGTCAGTATTCCGAACAAACGCGACCGTTACGAGGCGCTGGCCAACCGGTTTGCAGAGCTGAGCGGAGGAACTGATAACGTCACCGCCGTCGTGGTCGGCAAACGTGAACAGGCGCAGCTGACGGGCCTGGTACGTGAGGCGCTGCAGAACGCAGGGCAGCTGGGGCGTGACGGCGTGGAGATAGAGGCCCGGCAGCCGGTGTGGCTCGACAGCAAAACGCGCCGCATGCCAGGTTCGTACCGTCCCGGCATGGTGCTTGAAGATCGCACGGACGCAAAAGAGCGTAAGTCCTATGTGATTGACCGGGTGCATGAGGACACGCGAGTCCTCTCGCTAATCGACGGTGACGGCGTGCTGACCCGGATGAAAATCGGGGATATCAGCGCTGACTGGCGTCTCTTCAGCCGTGAAACCCTCAGCGTGGCCACCGGCGAAAAACTGCTGTCCGTGGCGGGTGACCGCGAGCACAGCCTGAAGGCCAAAGATCGTCTTGAGGTGACCGGGATAAGTGAAAAGGGGATTGAGGTTAAACGGGGGGAAGACACCCTGACTCTCCCAAAAGACCAGCCGCTCTATCTGTCACATGCTTACGTGACCGCGCCGGGCGGACGGGATAACGACACCGGTGTGGTGCTGGCCGCGCTGAACAGCCGCGACATATCGACCCAGACCATGAACTCGCTGGCACAGAGTGGCCACCGGGCGGAAGTGTTCACGGCCGAAGTGCAGGACCGGGCTGAAGCCCGGCTGCAGCGTATGAAGACCAATGCCTCTCCCGTGCAGCTGGTCAGAAATCTGAGCGGTCACCAGGACGTCAGTCAGGCGGTTGATTCACTGCATGACAGCGTCAGGACTGACGCGGGCCTGGCCGTCTGGCGTGCCATTAACGACCAGCGCACCGTGGTGATCAGCGAGCTTAAGCTGGCGACGGAAGCGCAGAAATATCATCCCGACCTCGAAGCCATCGGGAATGAAATTGGCGCGATGATTAAAAATGGCGAGCTGTTGTCCGTATCCGCAGGGGGAGAGCCGGTACTGGTGTCCCGGTCCACCTGGGAGATGGAGAAAGCCATTCTGCGCGTGGTGGAGGAAGGGAAAGGTACGCAGCAGCCGTTGCTGGAACAGGTACCGGAGGCCGTGCTGAACGGACTCACCGATGGCCAGAAAAAGTCGACCACCCTGGTGCTGGGTACCACGGATCAGTTTATCGGGATTCAGGGCTATGCCGGCGTGGGGAAAACCACGCAGCTGAAGGCGGTGATATCTGCACTGGAGACCCTGCCGGCGGACGTTCGTCCGGTGATGACGGGGCTTGCTCCTACGCACCAGGCGGTGAAAGAAATGAGCGACGTCGGTGTCCGGGCGCAGACCATCAAATCCTTTGTCGTTGAGCATGACCAGGCGACGGCCGCAGGCGGGAAACCTGACTATAAAGGACAGGTGTTTCTTATCGATGAGTCCTCAATGGCAGGCAACCAGGATACGGCGGCATTGTTCCAGGCCATTGCCAGCGGCGGCGGACGTGCAGTCTCGATGGGGGATATCGACCAGTTTGAAGCGGTCGACGTGGGCGCGCCGTTTAAGCTGATGCAGGAGCGAAGCCCGATGGATGTGGCCATCATGAAGGAAATCGTCCGTCAGAAAGACCTGCAGTTGCGCGGCGCCGTTCACGACATCATCGATAACCGGATCGATGCGGCCCTGCAGCGCATTGAAACCCAGCCGGCTGACCGTGTGGCGCGTAGCGCTTCAGCCGCGCTCCCGGAAAGTGCGATTCAGGAAACGGAGACGCCTGTTAACGACATCGTGGCGGACTGGAAGGACCGGACGCCGGAGGCGCGGTCCCGTACGCTCATCATTGCGCAACTGAACGCCGACCGTAAAGCGATAAATGCCGGCATTCATGCCGCGCTTGCAGCGCGGGGAGAACTGGGGGAGAAGGCCATTAAGGTGCCTGTGCTCGATAAAATCACCCATACGCGCCATGAGTTCAACAAAACAGAGGCCTGGGAAGCAGGGATGGTGGTTAAACGCGGTGACCGCTACCAGGATGTGGTGGCTGTTGACCGTAATGGCAGAACGGTGACGGTACGTGATGAGGAAGGGAAGATTGCTCTGGTTTCACCGAAGGAGCTGATCACCGGTGACGTGCAGCTGTTTCGCCGCAGCGAGATGGAAGTCCGTTCCGGCGATCTGCTTAAGTTCACGGCGACCGATCGCGAACAGGGGCAGATGGCCAACCAGCGCTATACGGTGGAGTCGGTCAGCGAGGAGGGGAATATCCGTCTGAAAGGGGAGAACGGTCGCGTCACCATCAATCCGGAGAAGGTCCGGGCGCAGCAGCATATCGACTACGGCTGGGCCGTCACCGGCTACGGCGCACAGGGGGCCAGCAGTGATTATGTCATTGCGCTTGAGGGCACGAAAGACGGACGTAAGGCACTGGCTTCCCGTCGTGCCTTCTACATTTCAGCCTCACGCGTGAAAGAGCACGTCCAGATATACACCGACGGGAAAGCGGACTGGGTTAAGGCGGTAAAAACACCGGAGCGTGATATCAAAACTGCGCACGATGCGCTGACACCGGAAACGCAGCGCAAACAGGCGAAAGCCATCTGGGCAATGGGGCAGCCGGTGAATAAAACGGCCATCGGTCGCGCCTGGGTGCGCCATCAGGGCATGCAGGATGCGTCACTGACGGCAAAAATCATCCCGGCCACCCGGCGCTTTCCTGAACCGGCGCTGGCGCTGCCGGTTTATGACAACAATGGCAGGAGTGCGGGCCTGGCCCTGGTTTCCCTGGTTTCCAGCCCGGAAGGACGGATGACTCAGGGGGCGACCCGAATGGTCATGACAGAGCGTGCCCGTGGCGCCGTGCTGCAGCGGAGTCAGTCCGGAAACACGATTGTGGCCAGCGACCTGACGGCTGCACTCGATGCAGTACGAAATCATCCAAAGGACGGCGTGGTCTGGCAGACCGGTGATGAACCGCCATCAGCATGGCTGCTTAAGGTAAGCGGTGGGACAAAACAGGATGTGTCGCCGGGTATTGTATCCACGCTGACGGACGAACAGAACGTACAGCAGCTGCGCGAGCAAATGCTGGCAGACCAGGTTCGCAATGAAGAAGCCGGACGGAGCAGGCAGCCGGAGTCGTTGCTGGCGGAAGTTCCACAGGAAGAGGTGATCAGACTGAAACCGGAAGACATTAACCCGCGTAAACCGGAACCACTCAACCCGGATGCGGATGTGATCGCCAGGGTCAGAGGTGAGGAAAACACCGATGGACAGGAAATAAAAGCCGCTGCAGGCGTCAGAAGCGAGCTGGAAGGTGCTGACAAGACCGCTGGTGAACAGTCGCGGGCATCGCGTGTGATTGCAGATCTGGCAAACGCAGAGCGCGACATGCTCAGGGCGGCAGAAAATACTGAACGCGGCCGCACGCTGGAGCGTGAAGAACAAACCCTCACCCGAACCATTCAGAAAGAACGTTAATCCCCCTTTTAACCATGAGAATCAGGCTATGAAAGCAAACAAATTAGCAGCATTAATAGTTACAACATACATTGGCTTTATTTCAATGGCACACGCTTCGGCCCCTCAGCCGGTATTCAGCCCGGAGCAGGAGGCACGTATCGGCGAAATCGCTGCTGACTACCTGGTGTCGCACCCGGAGATACTGGTGACGGTCAGTCGTAAGCTGCAGGAACAGCAGGAGACACGTAAGCAGAAGATGTTTGCACTCAACGTGATGGAGAATCAGGCGAACCTTCTGCATGATCCGGACACCCCGGCTTACGGGCCTGATAATGCAAAGGTCGCGGTGATTGAATTCTTTGATTACCAGTGCGTGTTCTGCAGCCGCTTCGCGCCGGAGCTGGAGAAGGTCATGAAAGCGCAGCCGGACGTCCGCTACCTCTTTAAGGAGTGGCCAATATTTGGTGGTCGCTGGGAAGCTTCACTTCAGGCAGCGCAGCAGGGGCTGACGGTCTGGCAACAGAAAGGGCCGCAGGCTTATGTCACCTATCACAATGCCATCTACGCCACCGGCCATAATGAAGGCAAACTGACGGCGCAGGATATTCACGGGGCAGCGTCAAAGGCGGGACTGGCCGCCCCGGCCCCTGGCGACCATACCGCGTCCCTTGAGAAAAACAGTAACCTGGCAGAGGCGCTGGGACTCACCGGAACGCCGGGGATCATCGTCATGCCCGTTAGCGGGGCGACTCCCGACACCATCACGGTTTTCCCGGAAGCCGTTACCGCTGAAAGACTGCAGGCAGCAATCCGGAAAGCCTCACTAGCACAGTGACCCAGGTCCTGTAGATCGTCTCCCGCCAGAGGCTGATCTTCAGATTCCGCGCGTAAATGCCATCTTCCCGTTCCGTTCTCCTGCGCTTCCTCGATCAGGCCTGCCGGCCTGATACTGCGGCGAGCGCTGCCGGTTATAGTCCCTTAAGGGCAATTAGCATGCAAACTATGGACGGTTATCTGGTCTAACATCTGGAAAAATTACTGACGAGAAGGTAGTATTCGGATCGTCAGCGATCGTCTTGTGGTGGGACAGATTGTTGATTCAGATTACTTTTGTGACCTAACTCAAACTGACGGTTTGACTGCTTTGTGGTGAGGCAGACGGGTGGCAGAAGATGGTTTTACGGAAGAAATGCGGACTTCCGGAAACAAACAGGGACAGGACGTGTCCAGTAAAACGTTCAGGAACAGGTAACGGGATTTCCCGGAGCCTGAATGCACAAACCCCCCGAAATCTGTCATCAACTTGGCGGAAGAGTCAGATATCAGGGGGTCCAAAAGCAGGCGCGTTGCCTGTGAAGGATTATAACGCATGCACCATAGAAAACAACACCCGGCCGCCATAAGAACAGGCCGCCGTGAATGACAATCAGATTTCTGTTCACTGGTCAGATCTGCCTAAAGATGAGCTAACCCGTTTCTGGCAGGATGTCGATGCCGGCACTCAGGGTAATTTCCTCATTGCACCGGTTAAAAAACGGACCCGCCGCAAACGCGGTGAGCATTCCACAAAAGCCAAATGTGAGAACCCGGCCTGGTATCGCCCGGAGCACTATAAAAAGCTCTCCGGACAGCTCGGTCATGCCTACAATCGCCTGGTGAAAAAAGATAAAGAAACCGGGCAGGTCAGCCTGCGCATGCATGTTTCTCGTCACCCTCTCTATGTCGCCGGCCGCCGTAAAGCGGGACGTAAATATGGCTTCCGTCCGGAACGTCAGCGCCTGCTCGATGCGCTCTGGCCAGTGCTCATCAGCTTCTGTGATGCCGGCAAGCATACCGTCGGCATGTGTATCTCCCGTCTTGCAAAAGAACTCAGTGCAAAGGACGCAAAAGGCAATGTTATTCCTGAAACGGAGGTGACGGTGTCACGCCTTTCTCGGCTTATTGAGGAACAGGTACGGTTTGGCGTGCTGGGCCTCGCAGAAGAACGCGCCTGGGATCGTGAATCCCGCACCTGGCTGCCAACGTATGTCTATATCACCCCCGTGGGATTCCAGATGCTGGGCGTCGATATGGACAAGCTGTTTAAAGAGCAGGAGAAGAAGCTCCGTCAGAGCGCCGAGCGTGAGCAGCTGATCCGGGAAGGGGTGATGAGCGAACATGATGATGTTCAGGCCCACTCTGCGCGGAAATGCTGGTCCGGCCGTAAGCGCCGGGAGGCACTCGTTTACCGCCGCAAAAAAGGCGCGGAGCGTAAACGTGCCAACAATCTGATTAAGCTGCCGGCAGATGAACGACTCCATGCAATGTCTGAATGGATTTACCGCACCCTGCCGCCTGACGAAGCGTACTGGTGCACATCTGAGCGCCTGAAGGCTCTGGCTATCCAGCATCTTTACCAGCTGGATCTGGCGCTTTCTCCACCGGACTAGTCACAGACGACACAACAGTCTTCTTGTTTACAGGCCCCTCACCGGGGCTTTTCGTGCTGGATTTTTTCGGCCATTCTGCTCATTTTTCATCCTTTACTCCTTTCTCCTTCCGGTCACCATGACGTTCTGCCGGTCGTTATGGTCCGCAATGGCCACCGTCTCTTTGTTTTACACAGAAATCCGCAAATGAATAAGTGAAGTAACCCGGAAATGAATAAAAGACATTCCGCAAAACAGTCTTACTTCACCTTTTTTATCTCTCTGTTCATTACATTCCAGAGTAGATCTTTGTCTCCGGCTATTCTGTGGATAACGTAAAATGCCTTCGCATGCAGCGGCCTTACGGCCGCGCGCTCAGAATAAAATCAAAAGTTCCTCCCGTCGCAAGCGCCGGGCCCCATTCTGGCCACAACCCGACACCGCATACATACCTGACCCCTGCTAAACCGAAGCCGCCCCGGCCCGAAGGGCCGGAACACCCTCGCTTTAAGAGGAATGTTGTAACTAGAAATCAAAGCAGCTGCAGTTAGCGTCGCGGCAAGTCCGCTGTACACGCTCGTAAGCGCCTCACGGCGCTAACGCGGAGATACAGCCCGTCAGCGGCCTCTGGCCTCGACGGGCTCACTCCGACCGCGCACATCACCATCAGGCGTGGCGGTTACCGGATATGGCTTTGCAGGGTAAGGGATGGGACAGGCAGAACCTTTCAAACCGCAGCGGCTTACGCCGGTCACGGCGCCCGTAGGCATTCTCTCCCTGTCTGGCCTCAGCTGGCGCCTCCATGCCGCGATGCGGCATCAGTGAGTTCTGCAGGACAGCGTGCCCATTTTTTGTTGTCAAAAATCGTTTCGGGAATATGCTTTCAGAAACAGATTAGCGAGGCGATAAAATGGACACGTTGCTTTTACCCGGCCAGAATCCCCGTGCCTGGGCGGAAACCATGATCAACCTGGAGGCCAGGAAACTGGTTAACACGGCAAACACTGTGGCGGCTATGCACCTTCAGGATGGTTTTATCCGGATTCAGTTTGTGGATGAGATCAGGGCATTCATCATGGCCCAGTTTGAGGCCGCACGCCGGGCAAAAACGGATGATGACTGTATGGCCTGTCTGCGTGCCTTACGGGCTGAAAATACCAGCCTGCTGGAGCAGTCCCGATCGCTCAGAACCGGCTATGCAAAACTCTATGCTGAGGTGAAGGTTGTCCGGGACGAGAACAAAATTGTGGGCTACATCATTTCAGCGGTCGACGTCGTGGTGGCCGGTGCGGCCATCTTTGGTGGGATCGTCATGATGTCCTCAATGACGCCGGTGGGCGTGGTGGCCGGCGCGGTGATTGTCGTAAATGGCTTTAACACGATTTCACGGGAAGCCGCGCACAACTTCCTCGGTGATAAGCAGACGGAGGGAATATTCGCTGACGGCTCGATGGAGATCGCTGAATTTCTGGGCTTCAGCCGGCAGCAGGGGCTGGGGACTTATAAGGCTGTCACACTCTTCAGCGAAGTCTACGGCGCGTATGGCCTGAGACTGAAACCCGAAGCACAACGGCTGTGGTACTGGACCAGGCCCGATTTCTTCAGGAAAGTATCCGGTACGCCACGTCCCGCAATGGCGCTTAAAATTGCGGGATGGGGGGTTAAAGCCAAAGTGGCGCTTGATTTACTGACTATTGAACCTTCCGGGAAATAGTCTTCTGCAGTCGGAATGCCTTCCAGCCCAGTACAGGTGGGAAGGTCACCCAGGCGATGATCAGGACTACAAGGGAACTCATGCTCCCGGAAAGAATGTGTGTCCGGCTGCCGGCAATGAGGGTGACCAGCATAACCAGAACCAGCGCGACAGTGATCCATACCGACATCCGGAAGCGCCGTGAGAGCGCATCGATGAGGTGCTGCATGGTGCCTCCGCCTGCTGCAAGCCGGCCCTGTAAATTGTCCACTTCGCTTTTGCTGAAACCTGCCTCAAGCAGCTCTTTCTCACTGATAGCCATCACGTCCTCCCTAATCAGGCGAAAGTATACTGTACCAGACCAATAATCCCCAGGTGACCGGCGTAAGCATAATAAAAGAAATTACGCGGCATGAAACGCCTGCGGCCCTCCGGACAGATTTGCCTGCAGAATGAAACCACTGCCAGGGGGAATGCCAGAGTAGGCAGCGTGGCCAGTAATAATGTTTCTGCGGGCATATCCAGGAGATGCGATAACCCGTTTAAACAAATCAGTGACAGCACGGCAATGATGGCCGCCAGACGCTGCACTTCGGGTTTTTCGTTGCCAGAAACGGTTGCCATACTGATGGCCAGCGTTATTCCTGCCAGCCCGTAGCTTGCCGGCTGCAATGGCCAAATCATGATGGCCAGGAGCAGATATCCCACAAACATTCCTTTCAGGCCGTGCTGGTACTGCAGGGCAATCAGCTGCGTGACGCCGGCAAACACGAACAGAATGTTCAGGGCCCACCAGGGCTGGTGATGCCAGAAGGCCAGGCTGAACACCGGCTGCGTGATGACTGCCCAGATCCACAGACGATTGGCTCTCTTCTGCAGTCGTTCCGGGGTACGCTGTACGTTCATCGCCCATATAAGCGTGAACAGGGGGAAGGCCATCCGGCCAAGCGCATACATCACCGGCAATGCTGGCGACAGAAACACTGTATTGATGTGGTCGATAATCATGGCCAGAAGTGCGAGAAGTTTGACCAAATCGAGAGCTGCGGGACTGAGCTGGCTGGCGTTCCGGATAGTGGGAAGAACGTCGGGTACTGAATGATTCATGCTGTAGATTCCCCTGGCGACACGCGGTTAACAGCCAGCCCTGAACATAATGCCAGAATGCCCTGCCGGTTTGCGTAGTGACCCTGATCTTTAGTTTCTCCAGAATCTTGCGCACTGCAAATTCTGATTTATCACGCAGCACGCGCATTGCGCCTGCCACATCCTTATTCTGAATACAAATACTTAAATTATGAAAATCGTTCACACCGCCCCCTTTCTTACACTCTTATTATCGGCCGTATGAATATTATATTTAGTAGAGTAGGAAATTTCCTAATTAAATTTTCATATTAACGTTCTAAACCTTAGTCAATTTATCGACTCATTTTTAGTGAGTTAAGACTGTTCATTAATTATCTGTATTGTTTGCTTTAGTCTTTGCCCTGACCAGAGCAAAATCCTCACGAATAGATTTGGCGGCATGCTTCCACCCTTTAGCCCACTCCTCGTTCATTCGGCCTTCACTGACAATTTTCAGGGTAATGGCATAAGGGGTACGCTGTAGTTTCTGCGACAGCCAGAGTATATGATCATCGATTCTGTCATCCGGAATATCAGCAATAATCGAATGAATAAGGTCCAGGTCCTCCGGTGCCCACGGTTTTCCTGAACGCGGAAACACTTCATCCGGAAGGCGTGGTTTTTTTTCCTTTTCTTCTTTTACCTGTTTCTTCGCTTCTTTTTCCGCAGTGATGAGGCGTTGCCGTTCCGTTAAGCCTCCCAGGGTTGCAACCGTCCTGACCATATTTTCGCGCTGCTCACGCGTAATATTTACTTCACCGCATATAATGGCATTTAACGTATCGACAAGAATTTCCAGTTTGCTTTCGGTTAATTTTAAAGTCATACAATAATCTCCTTAATTTTTATTCGTTTTTAGCTCTTCCTGATGCAGACTACGCCAGCGCCAGGGCTCTGTCTGACCCGGTTCTGACCAGAGTCCGACTGACTGACGGCGGGCTTCGGCCTCCAGAACAGCGTAGTCTGGCCGGACGGGTTTTCCGTGGTACCGGTATGCCCAGGCCAGGCCTTTGCGTATCTGTTCGGCATTCACATCCGTCACGCCAAGCCACACGGTACCGAGCAGACGTCCATAGCGATCCGTATCACTTCCGGTGACGGTTACATGCCGCTGGGTCACCATCGATGAGAGTTCCTGACGGGAACGCTGGCCGAAGGGCTGACTCTTTTCCGGCGCATCAATACCGGCCAGACGAATGCGCGTCAGTTGGTTTCCTGGCTCAAGCATCTCAACGGTATCCCCGTCCAGCACGCGCACAATCCGGCCGCTGATATCTGCACTGGCCGAAAACGCCACAACGAACAGAACGAGCGAGCAGAACTTCCTTTTCATTATTCGTTATCCCCGGTTGCATACACTGCGGTTATTAAGCACGTAAATTTCAACCCGGCTTATCCTCCAACGAGGCTTTTTAAAGGAATACCGAACATTGAATGTAATTTCCTGATCATGGGCAGTGTCAGATTACGTTTGCGGTTAAGCACTTCATAGACCCGGTTAGATTTTCCGATTGCTGGCTCAAGATCTTTTACCGTCAGCCCCTGCTGTTCCATCCTGAACTTAATAGCTTCAATCGGGTCCGGGGCTTCGACAGGAAAGTGTTTATTTTCGTATTCATTAATCAACACACACATGATTTCAAAAAAGTCTCCCTCCGGGGTATCGGCAGGAGGTTCGTTATCAAACATAGGCTCTACGGCGCGTAACGCAGCTTCATAGTCCTGTTCAGTTTTAATTGGTTTAATCTGCATAGGGTTTACTCCAGGCTGACAGTTTCAGCATCTATTTTGTCATATTCTTTATGCGTACCAATGAATTTTATAAACATCCATCCTCGCTGGTATGCAATCGCAACAATTAACCGATAGTCATTTCCCTTAATATTAAAAACCACTCGCCTGTTTTTCAGAATGCTGGCACTGCGGTATTGTTCTTTGATTTCTGCCGGAGTTTTCCATTCAGCTTTACTGGCTTCATCTACCCAGGCTTTTAGCGGCTGCTCTGCATCGGGATTCGCCGTCCAGAAATCCCTCAGTGTCTTGATAGCGATTATCTTCATGCCATGATGATAGTCCCATTTTAGGACTTCTTCAAGTTTTTTGTCCCATTATGGGACTGTTATTTATCTGAAGATACATACCAGAGTGTCTGGGCCAGCGTATGTTTGTACTGAGACATTTCATCTTTCTTGTTGCCAGTCTGGCGTCGTGACTAAAGCATCTGGCACACAAGGCTCAGGATGCCCCTGGGCCACTTGAGGTATCTATTATGAATTATCAGATGACGCTGAACGAACTCGTTACCGCCACAGAACTGGCCAGAGAGAACTACCGCCGGCGTGGTACGTTGATATCCAGAATGCTCTATGAATTCTGGTATGTACTGCTGGGAACGGAGGCTTTCGATCAACAGACGCTGACGCTCAGGTGTCCGCTTGCACTGGAAGAAATGTACCGCCTGGCAATTGACGCGCCGTAGAACTGTTCAGTTACAGGTAGAGCCGCGAAAGCGGCTTTTGAAGATACTTCCCTGAACCGCTTTTCTGGTGTGCAGATCAACTCAGCCAATGAGCTGCAGGGCATAACTGATATTGAGGCCTGTCATATTGGTGTTCAGTGCCTTCATCATACCCGCACTGGTGTATCTGACGTTGTCTTTCAGCTTCCCCTGGTAGCCTTTTGAAGTGACAACCTGCAGCTGTTCAGGTGCACGTAGCGCGTCCCTTCCCGCGAGAAGGTCTGATTCAACGGCACGCAGGTACACCGGGGAAGCTACCACCACGAATCGATCGTCAGGCCTCTCCTGCATCAGTGTACTCAGGGAGGTACACCGTCGTTCCGTAGGTGGACGCGTTGTCAGTCGTTCCCAGTGAGTGCGATGGCAGAACGGCATCGAGGTGAACGTTGCCTCATACGGGACCACGTGATCAGTGACATGCAGTAACCCCAGGCCTGCGGATATAATCCACATCTCAGCACCATTACGCGCCGCTGCTGCTGCAGCCCTGCTCCAGTGCTGCCCCGTATACAGCTCGCCGGCGCTCATGGGGAGCGAGCAGCGACGGGCCTGCGCCAGCCTTTCCAGCCAGAGCCCGTAAGCTCTCTCCACGTCACGTTCATCCGGAAAGACCGCATCACCTGCAGGCACGGTTTTGCGGCGCGTGCAGGTCACAATCAAATGGACGTTGCCTGTGCTCATGACGGCGTCCCCGCGCTGTGGTCGTTCCAGACGATCACCGTGGCCAGATGGTCCGCCACCTCCAGCCCCGTGTAGCCGGCCAGGATCGCCAGCGCCCGGTCGCCTGCGTCACGGGAGAGCGGACTCCGGAACCCGAATCCGTCCGTCATCAGGAGCCACTGCAGACGTTCAGTCCAGCTCTCCCCGGGTTTACGGACCGGCGAAAACACAATCGCCGTCAGCTGTTCGCGGTTGCAGTACAGCTGGCGCTGCTCCAGTTCGTCCAGCAGGCTGTTCAGTTCGCGCCGGTCAAATTCTTCCTGGCCCATCAGCGGCCAGTGGATGCGGTTCCACTGCAGCTCCTGTGCCTGGTCGCCCGTGAACCCCGCGCGGGCCAGCAGGTCGGCCAGCGCGGCCTCCGTGTCATCCTCATACCCGGCAGCCGTGAGCGGGAACGCCTCCGGGCTTTCGCGCAGAACGTGCAGCAGGCGCGCCGGTGCCGGCAGCATCCGCAGGGACGCTTCAGGCCTGACCACGGCGAGACGAATATCCTCAGTCAGCCCGGTGATCCCCAGCGCCTGCAGCGCGGTGTCCAGCTGGCGGTACCAGGTGCCGGTCAGGTCCGCCGGCGCGGTACCGTCCGGTGAACCCTCCTCCGGCGCGGCGCTCTCATTGATCTGCACCCGGACCGCAATCCCCGCATCGTGGCAGGCCTGCAGCCAGGCGGCGACCTGCAGGGGATCGCCTTCCAGGCGCGTCAGCTGCCCGGCCGTGTTCCACAGCTGCAGGCAGGTGGTGCCGTCTAAACGTATAACGTAGTCGCCCCTGCACGCCAGGTGCCAGCGATCGTCCAGCGCCACCGGCCGGTCGTCAGCCTCACCGGCCTGGCTGCGCGGGACCAGGGGCAGAACCCGTACCGCCGTCGCACGCTGCTCCGCCAGGACGCGCGCCTGTTCGTCAGCGAGAAGCGGGGCGGCCAGCGCCCGGCCGGCGTCCGTCAGCTCCACGGCCAGCTGCATGTTCGGGGCGCGCAGGGTGCGCAGCCAGCCCGCGGCTTCCATGCGCCGGCAGGAGGCGCGGAGGTTCGGCCCGTACACCGGGGCGTCCCCGCCCTGCTCCAGCACCCGCTCGATATCCCGCGTCGCCACCGGCCCCGGACGCTTCGCACCGAGGGCGGCCAGCACAATCAGCACCCGCCGCTGCAGCGGTGACGGGCGTCGGCTTTTTACCGTTCCATTCATTCTTTCATTCCGGCTACATGTTCCTGAAGAAGCCGGATGTCATCCTGTACCTGTCTGATGTCGGATGCGCCTTCAGTAGCAAGTTCAGACCACAGAAGTATGACCGCCTCAACGCATGCCAGCTTTGTATCTGCTGTCTGCCCCCTGCGCTCTTTGATAGCTTTAATCACCTCTGCCGTTCTTGCTGTCAGCTGATGGTAGCTGAGTGAAAACGTTATTTCTTTATCCATCCTGCACGCTCCGTCTGATAATGTCCGGTTAAGTGGATAATCATACTTTGTATGATTTATACATAAACTGGTAAACATCATATCAGATATGAATTTCTTGATTAACGATAAATATCACACTCAGCATGATTTTATGCGTATGGTTTAATTATCATATCTTTTGCGTGTTTCCCGCCGCGCAGATCCGAAAATTGGCTGTTCCGGATCTTCCCGAACCACTCCGGCGCGCTGCGGCCCTCTGACACAAGATGTAGCGGTGTTAATAGCTGCTCTTGACGCTATATGTTGTGTTCCGCGCCCAGATTGTGACCCGGCTCGCGGGGACCGATAGTGCCGCTTTGCTTATTCCGTGTGCGTGGTACACTTCCGGAAACTGCGGAAAAGCGTAAAAATCGGATCTCACCGGAACGGCCTTCCGGTAATTTAATAACGTGGTTATATGACTGCTTATTATCAGTCTGAAAATGATGACGGCAGGGGAAAATCATCCGGGTGACAGACGCAGGGTTGTGCGCAGACAGATCTGCCGCCCGTCATAATTACTCTGAGTGACTATTTGGAAATACATATTGGAAGGGATGAGATGACATTTTATGAAGTGATAGATCTGCTCGAAAAACAACATGGGCATACTGAGCTGTGGTTTTACTCAGGTACGGGCGAAACAGAACCTGACTTGATTGCCAATAATATCGCGAACTGGAAATGGCCAAAAATTCTAAAGCGCAACGGACGGGCAGTCGCTGAGTTCACAGGAAAAGGCAAAGATTGGGAATTCATGGGGGACTATAAAACCCCTGATAACGATCCCTGCAGTCCTCCGTGGGGAGCATGCCGCCTCGACGATGAATTCATCTCCCTTTGCAATTTTTTTAATTACTGAACCGGTCTGTTTCATCTGAAGACGTTGGCGGGATTTCACAATAATACAGCGCAGGCTAAATAAACAAAGGGGGTCGGCGTTATGCCAGACAACATGATCGAGGGGCTGGCGAACGCTGCCGCACATCCGGTGACCGTCCAGGTCATTAATCAGGGGCCTGGAATCTGGGGAAACGTGGCCACGGGATTCATCACCGCCGGGGCAGCTATTGTAGCGGTTATGCTGACGCACCGGTACACGCACAGGCGTGAGAAACAGGCTGCAGTGCAACAACTGAAACGGGAGCAGCTCTTTATCGCAACAGAGCTGATTTTTCTGCTGGAGCAATATGCGGAGAATTGTGCCCGGGTCGCCGCCGATGATGGAGAAATGGTTTCTGTCGACGGAAGACAGGCGGAGCGGGCACCCGTTGCCGGTCATCCTGCCCCGCTGGATTTTGACAAAGTGGCCGGGGACTGGAGCAGCCTGCCGGCACGGCGGATGTATCGAATCCGGGAACTGCCATTACGCCAGGCCGGGGCCATGAGCGCTATCGAGCATGCCTGGGATAATGACATGCCGGGTGATTACCCCTTATTTTTCAGGCAGCGTCAGTATGAGTTTGCCAGACTGGGGATCACAGCTATTTCCGAGGCCCGGCAACTGCGGAAACTCTCAGGTCTGCCGGCCGATCGTCTCAATAAATCGGAATGGTCGGCTCTGCCTGTAATAATGGACATATTGAAACGGGAAAGGCAGCAGCGGATCAGTGAGCACCTTACCTGCGCTGCGGCTGAACAGCCCTGAGTGAGTACTGGAATAAAAGGATTTGTATGCACTATGACGAACTAATCGCTGAACTCATCGCTGACGGCCATCAACAGTTATTGCTTTGCCTTAACAAAAGAAGAACCGATGACGACAGTGAATTTCTGCTCGAATATCTCCTCTTTACTCCCGGTGGAGATCTCGTGGCAAGGAAAATTGATGAGGACGGCCATAGTTGGTTATTGGTCTACTGGACCGGAAGCCCATCCTCATTGCCTTTATCCAACGTAATTTTTAATCTTAATCTGAACAAAAGAAACGAGGTCAGCGCCTTATTGTCCGTGTTTCATTAACTGATGGCGGGGGTTCTCAGTAAAGGAAAGACTATGTGTGATTTATGCAGGGCGGACGGGAATTACTTTCATACGCCGGAATGTGTGTATGACCAGCTGGTCAGTGAGTACCCTGTGATGTGGTTGCGGGATTCGACCCGGATCGGCGCCTGCTACACCCTCCGTGAGCTGCTGTCGCCGGAAGGGATGGTGCTGGCCA
>JADHEE010000130.1_pt1 | contig 43613 bp, 28 predicted proteins | sample 8952401 | NCBI WGS metagenome assembly JADHEE01 (sample SAMN16124438, study PRJNA663242) | bioreactor sludge metagenome | isolation source: sludge (ammonium) | place: India:Bengaluru | collected 2019-02-28 | reverse complement strand
CGCCCGAGCGCCTCTCCCTGAAGCACCGCGTCGTCGCGGGCGACCCTCCGGGCGCCGCCGACGTCCTCGCCCGCGTCTCGGGCCTCTCGAAGGGGGTCGTGAAGGACGCGATGCGGAAGGGAGCGGTCCACGTCGGCCGCGCGGGGCGAACGCCGAACCGCCTTCGCCGCGAGACGGCGACGGTGCGTCCGGGCGACGTCCTCGAGATCCACTACGACCCCGAGCTCCTGGCCCTCGTCCCCCTCGCGCCCCGCCTCGTTCGGGACGCCGTGCGCTGGTCCGCGTGGGTCAAGCCCGCGGGCCTCCTGACGCAGGGGACGCCCTTCGGCGACCACGCCTCGCTCCTGCGCCTCGTCGAGAAGTCGCTCGACCGGCCCGCGTTCCCGGTCCACCGCCTCGACCGCGAGGTGGAAGGCCTCGTCCTCGTCGCGCACGACGAGCGGGCCGCCGCGGCCCTCTCCGAGCTCTTCCGGACCGGGAAGATCGTGAAGCGCTACCGGGCCGAGGTGCTCGGCGACGTCGCCTCCGCGCTCGGCCGCGAGGGAATCGTCGACACGCCGCTCGACGGGAGAGACGCAAGGACCCTCTGGCGCGTCGTCCCGGGCGAGACGGGCGGCGGGACGACGACGCTCGACGTGACGATCGAGACCGGGCGCCAGCACCAGATCCGCCGGCACCTCGAGGCGATCGGCCACCCGGTGATGGGCGACCCGCGCTACGGAGCGGGGAACAAGAACCGCGAGGGGATGCGGCTCGCCGCCGTCTTCCTCGGGTTCCGCGACCCCTTCACCGGCGAGGAGGTCGCCCTCTCGGCGCAGGGCGACTGACGGCCGCGCCCGGCCGGCTGCTACCATCGCCCGCGCAAAGACGACACGAGGGATGACACGGTGGCCGAGCCCATCTCCGTGACGGCTCTCCTCCGCGCGCACGCCGCCGGGGAGGAGGGCGCGTTCGACCGGCTGCTCCCGCTCGTCTACGAGGAGCTCCGGAAGGTCGCGCGCCGCCAGCTCCGCCGCGACGGGGGAGGAGGCGCCCTCGCGACGACGGAGCTCGTCCACGAGGCGTACCTGAGGCTCGCCGGGCACGAGGCGCTGCGGCTCGAGGACCGGCAGCACCTCCTCGCGGTCTCCGCCCTCGCGATGCGGCAGATCCTCGTCGGGCACGCGCGCGCCCGCCACGCGCTCAAGCGCGGAGCGGGCGTGGCGGCGGTACCGCTCGACGAGGGCGAAGCCGCCGTCCGGGCCGACTCCGAGTGGCTCCTCGACCTCGACCGGGCGCTCGAGCGGCTCCGGGCCCACGACGAGGGGCTCGCCTCGATCGTCGACTGTCGCTTCTTCGCCGGGATGAGCGAGCAGGAGACGGCGGAGGCGCTCGGCCTCTCGCTCCGCTCCGCCCAGCGGGGGTGGATGAAGGCCCGCGCCTGGCTCCGGTGCGCGCTCGAGGGCGGTTCGCCGGAGGAGACGCCGTGAGCCCCCTCCCGGGCCGCGACGAGTGGGCGGCCCTGGACGCGCTCCTCGACGCGGCGCTCGACCGCCCGCCCGCGGAACGCCCCGCGTTCCTCGAGGAGGCGTGCGCGGGGAACGGAGAGCGCAGGAAGCGCCTCGAGCGCCTGCTCGAGTGGGCGGAGGAGGAGGAAGGCCGCCTTTCCCCGAGCGGGGCGCTCGCCGGGCCGCTCTTCGCCGAGGTGGCGCGCGAGCTCGCGGATGCCCCGTCGGAGGATGTCCTCGCGCCGGGGGCCTCGCTCGGGCCGTACCGCGTCGTCGGGTTTCTCGGCTCCGGGGGGATGGGTCACGTCTACCGCGCGCTCGACCCGCAGCTCGATCGCGAGGTGGCGATCAAGGCGCTCGCGCGCACGTTCCACGACGACGCGGCGAGCCTCCGGCGGTTCGAGCGTGAGGCGCGGGCGCTCGCGGCCCTGAATCACCCCGGCATCGCAACCCTCTACGAGCTCCTCGAGGTGGAGGGGAGACCGTACCTCGTCCTCGAGCTCGTCGAGGGGGAGACCCTCGCCGAGAGGCTGGCGCGAGGCCCGATGGGGGTCGCGGAAGCGGCCGGGACGGCGCGGCAGGTCGTCGACGCGCTCGCGGAGGCTCACGGGAAGGGGATCGTCCACCGCGACCTGAAGCCCTCGAACGTGAAGATCGCGGAGGACGGGCGCGTCAAGCTCCTCGACTTCGGACTCGCCAAGAGCGTTCCGGGGACGGGTGGCCGCGAGGCCGGGACCGCGACGACGCTCTCCGGCACGGTCCTCGGTACCGCGCCGTACATGAGCCCGGAGCAGGCGCGGGGGCTCCAGATCGACCGCCGGACGGACATCTGGGCCTTCGGTTGCCTCGTCTACGAGATGCTCTCCGGCGTCCGCGCCTTCGACGGACGGACGGTCTCGGACGTCCTCGCATCGGTCCTGCGCGACGAGCCCGACTTCGGCCGCTTGCCCCCCGCGACCCCCCCGGGCCTCGTGAGGCTCGCGAAACGGTGCCTGAGGAAAGACCCGCGGGCGCGGCTGCAGGACATCGGCGACGCCCGGGCGGACCTCGAGGAGGCGATCTCCGCGCCGGGGCCGGCGGACGTCCGCGCGCGCCCTCCGGCCCGCCCCGCGCTGCGCTGGGTCCTCGCCGCGACGGCCCTCGCCGCCGTCGCGCTCGCCGTCGGCGCCCTCGTCCGGCAGTCCGGGCCGGAACGCGTCGAGCTCGTGCGCCTCGGGCTCGACCCCGGCGTGCCGCTCGACGAGAGCTTCGCCCCGCCGTTCGCGCTCTCGCCCGACGGGAAGTCGGTCGTCCTCGTCGCGAAGGAAGGGGAGTCGACGCGTCTCCTCCTTCGGCGGCTCGACGAGTTCGACTCGCGGCCGCTCGCGGGCACCGAGGGGGCGTGGCAGCCCTTCTTCTCGCCCGACGGCGCCTCCGTCGCCTACTTCGCCGACCGCAGGCTCTGGAAGCTCTCGCTCGCGGGGGGCTCCCCGGTCGCGCTCGGCGAGGTCGGGAACAACCCGCGCGGGGGGAGCTGGGGAGAGGACGGCACGATCGTCGTCGGCCTCTCGCAGACGTCGGGGCTCCACAGGGTCCCGGCCGCCGGCGGAGCCCTCGAGCCGCTGACGCGCCTCGACCTGGCGGCAGGGGAAACCTCGCACCGCTGGCCGCAGGTCCTGCCCGGCGCGAGACACGTCCTCTTCTCGTCCCTCACCGAGGAGAGCTCCTGGGACGACGCGGTCCTCGAGGTCCTCTCGCTCGAAGACGGCGAGCGCCGGGTCGTGCAGCGCGAGGCGGCCTTCGGCCTCTGGGCCGGGCGGGGGCCGCTCGTCTACGCGCACGCGGGACGCCTCCTCGCAGCGGCGTTCGACCCGGTCCGCCTCGCCGTCACCTCGGCTCCCGAGGTCGTCCTCGAGGGCGTCGCCTACAGCCCGAGGAACGGGGGGACGAAGGTCGCGCTCTCCGCAAGCGGGACGCTCCTCTACGTCTCCGGCCGGCCGACCTCCGTCGACAAGCACCTCGCCTGGGTCGACGCCGAAGGGCGCGCGACCCGGCTGCCGGGCGCCCCGCGTCGGTTCCGCGAGCCGAGCCTCTCGGCCGACGGCGGTCGCCTCGCCGTCCGCATCGGGGGAGCCGACCGTGCGGAGGCGTGGACGCTCGACCTGGCGACGGGGACCCTCGTCCAGGTCACGACGGGACTCTCGCCCCGCCGCCCGACCTGGTCGCCCGACGGGACGCGCCTCGTCGCCGGCGCGCGCACCGGGGCGCGGTGGGCCCTCTTCGCCATGCCGGCCGGGGGCGGCGAGCGCACCGTCCTCTACGAGAGCGACAACCGCGTCCACCCGACGTCGTTCGCCCCCGACGGCCGGACGCTCGTCTTCCAGGAGCAGCGCCCCGGCCGGGGCTGGGACCTGCGCGCGCTCCCTCTCGGCGACGATCTCAGGCCCGCCGCCGGGCCGCACGACCTCGCGGCGGGACCCGCGAACGAGACGAACGGCATCGTCTCCCCCGACGGCCGGCTGCTCGCCTTCGAGTCGGACGAGCTCGACGCCGTCGTCCAGGTCTACGTGTCGCGTTTCGTCGAAGGCGCCGCGAAGACGCAGCTGACGCGGGAGGGCGGGCGTTTCCCGAGGTGGTGGTCTCCGGCGGAGATCCTCTACCTGCGGACGCCGGAGTGGGAGCCCCGGAGGGTGCCGCTCCGCGAGGCGGGAGGACGGATCCTGGCCACCGAGGAGGTCCCCTTCTGGCCGCGCGAATCGACCGCGACCCGGGTGCGGACGTCGCTCTTCATTCCGAACTACCTCGGCTTCGACCTCGACGCCGGGCGCCGACGCCTCCTCGTCCTCGAGGAGCCCACGCTCCCCGAGACCGCCGTCCCGCCCGGGCCGCGCGTCGTCCTCGGCTGGCTCGACGAGACCGCGCGCCGCTTTCCCCGGTCGAACTGAGGCGGGGCTGGCGGGTCTTTCCCTCGGACGGCGTCTCTCCGAGGAGAGGGGCGCGCCCGCGCCCCGGAAAGAGGCTGCCGTGGCTCGATCGCCAGAGGTCCGCTTCATCGTCCAGCAGGGGCTCCCCGAGCCCGCGCCGCACTCCTGCTCACTCCAGTACGACGCCCTGGCCTTCCAGCCGCGCGTCATGGCGGTCCTCGTGGCCGCGGCCGCGGCTGTGCGCGAGCCATCGGTCTGGGCCGCGCTCGCCGCGCTTCTCCTTCTCGGCGCGGCGGCCCCCCGCCTCAACCCCTTCGACGCGCTCCACTCTCTTCTCGCGCGCCGGCTCTCCCGCCGGGTCTTCCTCCCCGGCGCCCGCGCGCCGAGGCGCTTCGCCCAGCTCCTCGCCGCCCTCTTCTGCCTCACGGCCGCTCTCGGGCTCCTGACGGGACGCGAGGCCTTCGTCCGGGGGATCGTCGCGGCTTTCGGTGCGGCGTTCGTCGGGATCTTCGCTTTCGGGTTCTGCTTCGGGGCCTGGCTCTTCCGGCTGCTCGTCCCCTCCTGGAAGCCGCCGCAGGAGCGTCCCGCCCGGCCGTCGACCGGGAGCGTTCCGGCGCCGGCGGCGGCGCGCGCCGAGGGGGCCGCCTCGCCGGGGGGCGGGGCTCCGCACGCCCCCCGGACCCCCGCCCCCGTCGACGAAGCTCGGGCCAGCCTCGGAGGCCCGTGTCGCACGCCCCCCCTCTTCTCGCGCCCCGGCCGGGAATCGACCTCGAGGCGATCAAGGCGCGCCAGCAGGCCACCTGGGCCTCCGGCGACTTCGGGCAGGTCGGCGTCCGGCTGCAGATCGTCGGGGAGTCGCTCTGCGAGGCCGTCGACGTCCTCGCCGGCGAGCGCGTCCTCGACGTGGCGGCCGGCAACGGCAACGCGTCGCTGGCCGCGGCGCGGCGTTTCGCCGACGTGACCTCCACCGACTACGTCCCGGCGCTCCTCGAGCAGGCCCGCCTCCGCGCCACGGCCGACCGGCTGGACATCACGTTCCAGCACGCCGACGCCGAGCGGCTCCCGTTCCCCGATGCGTCTTTCGACGCCGCGCTCTCGACGTTCGGCGTGATGTTCGCGCCGGACCAGGTGTGCGCCGCCGCGGAGCTCCTGCGCGTCGTGAGGCCGGGCGGCCGGATCGGCCTCGCCTCCTGGACCCCCGAGGGTTTCCTCGGGAAGCTCTTCGAGACGATGAGCGCCTTCGCGCCGCCGCCTCCGGGCCTGGCGTCGCCGATGGCCTGGGGGAGCGAGGACCGGCTGGCCGAGCTCTTCGGGACGGAGGCGTCCGACATCCGCTCGACCCCGAGGACCTACTTCTTCCGCTTCCGCTCGGCCGAGCACTGGGTCGACTTCTTCCGGGCCTACTACGGGCCGACGCACAGGGCCTTCGCCGGGCTCGACGCGGCCGGCCAGGAGGGCTTGACGCAGGCGCTCGTCGAGCTCCTCGGCCGCTGGAACGTGAACCGGGGGACGGCGCTCGTCGTCCCCGGCGAGTACCTCGAGACCGTGATCCGCAAGTAGAACGACCGACGCCGGCCGGGCCACGCGCCCGGACCGCTCCTCCACGCACCAGACCGCTCGATACCGAGCAAAAAAGACGAACATGACCCGATCGACGAATGCGGGCCTCGCCCGCGGCCTCTTCATCGCCGCCCTCCTGGCCTTCGGCGCAGCCCCCGTGGCGCTGGCCGACGACATGACCCCTCTCCCGGTGCCCGAGGTCCTCGAGGTGCCCGAGGGAAGCCGCGCGTTCCTCGTCGCGCACGCCTTCGGAACGCAGAACTACGTCTGCCTCCCGCGGGTCTCGGGGCCCGGGCTCGGCTGGACCTTCTTCGGACCCCAGGCGACTCTTTTCGGCGACGAGTCCGGCCAGCTCGCGACGCATTTCCTGAGCGCCAATCCCGCCGAGGGGGGCACTCTCCGCGCCACCTGGCAGCACTCGCGGGACTCCAGCTCCGTCTGGGCGCAGGCGATCCAGAGCTCCTCCGATCCGGCCTTCGTCGCGCCGGGCGCCGTCCCGTGGCTCCTCCTGCGCGTGACGGGAGCCGAGACCGGGCCGACCGGCGGCAGAAGGTTGACCGCGACCTCGTACATCCAGCGCGTGAACACCGACGGCGGAATCGCACCCGCCGGCGACTGTCCGGCCGTCGGCGCGAAGCTCTTCGTTCCGTACACGGCCGACTACGTTCTCTACCGGACGCGGCGCTGAGGCGCTCCCGAGTCGAGATCCCCGAACAGAAGGAGACCGAGATGAGCACGACCCCCGCCTACGACTACCGCGAGGTCCTGGCCGCCTCCGAGAAGGTCCGCTGGACCGTCGACGACCTGATGGGAGGCCACGCGCTCGACTTCTCCCGCCCCTTCCTCCCCGAGTCGCTCGCGCGCGTCGACGCGCTCGACTTCCTCACGCCCGCCGAGAAGCGGACCCTGAACCAGGTCCGCGGGAACGCCTACCTCTGCATCTTCGGGCTCGTCGAGGAGTTCATCCTCCCGTTCGTCCTCGACCACGTCCGGCCGCAGCTGTCGGGCGAGGACGAGCGCGTCCGGGCGATGCTCCAGTTCGCGAGCGAGGAGGCCAAGCACATCCATCTCTTCAAGCGGTTCCGCGAGGAGTTCGCGAAGGGCTTCGGAACGGAGTGCGCCGTCATCGGGCCCCCCGAAGCGATCGCGAAGGCGATCCTCGCCCACGAGCCGCTCGCCGTGGCGCTGGCGATCCTCCAGATCGAGTGGATGACGCAGCGCCACTACCTCGACGGCATCCGCGACGACGCCGGCATCGACCCGATGTTCCAGGACCTCCTGAAGCACCACTGGATGGAGGAGGCGCAGCACGCCAAGCTCGACGCGCTCATGGTGGACGCCCTCGCGGAGGGGAAGGACGCCGAGGCGCTCTCCCGCGCCGTCGACGGCTACCTCGCGATCGGGGGCTTCTTCGATGCCGGCCTCGAGCAGCAGATGCTCTTCGACCTCGAGGCCTTCGAGCGCGCGACCGGTCGCAGGCTGACGGAGGCGGAGAGGGAGAGGGCGATGGCCGTGCAGCGCCAGGCCAACCGCTGGACTTACCTCGGGTCGGGGATGACCCACCCCGAGTTCCTCAACAGCCTCGGCCGGATGAGCCCCGCCTTGCGCGAGAAGGTCGAGAGGGTCGCACCCGCGTTCTGCTGAGCGCGAGGGCCGGGAGGCCCCGCCGAGAGGCGGGGCTTTCCGGGCGCGGCCTGGCGGCTCTCAGCGGACGAGATTCCAGACGTACCAGGCCGCGAAGGCCGAGGAGAAGACGATCCCCGAGACGCTCCACGCGCTCAGCGCGCGGGACGGCCGGTGCTCCGCCGGGACCTCCGCCGCGTGGATCGCCCGGTGGTTCAGCCACGCGAGGGCCGGCGCGGTGAGGAACGAGAGCGACGTCGCGAGGTCGACGAGCGTCTTGAACGCGGCCCCGCCCCGCAGGGCGTATCCGATGATCGCGAGCGAACCGACTCCGAGAACCACGAGCGAGGCCCAGTAGACGCTCCCGCGCGTCGTCGGCTCGCCCGGCGTCTCCGGGCCGCGGAAGCGCGCGGCGAGGCCGGCCAGGGCGCGCGGGAAGCCGTCGGCCACGGTCAGGGTCGTCGAGAACATGACCGTCCCGGCGGCGAGGCCGATGAGCGGCGCCGCCCACTCTCCGAGGTTCCTCGTGTAGAGGGCGATGACCTGCTGCGCGAAGACGGCGGCCCGGTCGTCGAACGCCTCGCCCGAGCCGTACATGACGCCCGCGCCGAGGAGGACGAAGCAGAGGGCGAGGAGGACGGTGCCGACGTAGCCGACGTTGAAGTCGAGGACCGACTCCTTCACGCGCGGGACGTGGCCCGTCTGCTCGCGCCGGGCGAGCGTCCAGAGGGAGTGCCAGATGGAGATGTCGAAGGCGGACGGCATCCACCCGACGAGAGCGACCATGAACGCGACGGAGCGCAGGTCGGTGAAGGCGGACGCGTCCGGAAGCCAGGGGATGGTCGACCACGGAACCTTCGGGATCACGAGCGCGGTCGCGATGAACGTCGTGAGGGTGAGGACGAGGACGATCGCCTTGTTGATCCGGTCGAGCCACCGGTAGTGCCCGACGAGGAGGAGCGCGCCGCAGAGGACGAGGAGGAGGCCGGCGATCCAGAACGCGGGTGGAAAGCCGAGGAACGGCGCCGTCCAACCGAGGAGCGCCGCGAAGAGGGCCGCCGTCACGAGCGTCACGACGGACTGGACGGTGAACATCGTCCCGGCCGTCAGGATCCCGTAGAGCCAGAGCGCCCAGCGACCCTGGCGCCGGTAGCCCTCGAGGAGGCTCGTCCCGGTGGCCGCGGCGTAGCGCGGCCCGAACTGGAAGGCGGGGTACTTGAAGAAGTTCGCCGCCAGGACGACGACGAGGAGGCCGAGGCCGAAGCTGGCCCCGGCCCGGGTGCTCTGGACGAGGTGCGAGACGCCGACCGCGGCGCCCGCCCAGAGGAGGCCGGGGCCGAGGGCCTTCAGGAAGGACCGCTCTTCTCCGCTTGTCACGGCCGGGCATTGTTCCCCGGTCCGCCCCGGCGGACAACACCTTCTCAGAACGCGTGCCCGAGCGCCAGGTGGAAGACCGTCCGGCTCTCGCCCGGCCGCGGGCCGAAGAGGAAGCCGGCGTCGACCCGGAGCGGCCCGACCGCCGTCCGGAGGCGCAGGCCGAGACCCGCGGCCCAGCGCAGGTCTCCGAGGTCGATCCCGCCCTCCCACGCGTTGCCGGCGTCGAGGAAGAGCCCCCCTTCGAGAGGGCCGAGGAGCGGGGCCCGGAGCTCGGCGTTCCCGACGAAGTACGACGTGCCGCCGAGGTTCGAGCCGTCCTCGCCCTCCGGCCCGAGCTCGCGCTCCCGGAAGCCGCGGTGCGTGCTCGCTCCTCCCGGGAAGAAGCGTTCGCCGATGGGGAGGGTCGCCGACCCGTGCGCCCAGGCGTACCCGGCACGCAGCGCCCCCCCGAGGGTGACGCCGCTCCCGAGGTCGCGGAACTTTCGCGCGTCGACCTCCAGCCGGTCGAAGTCGACGTCGCCGCCGAAGGCCTCGCGGGAGGCCTTGTCGCGGACGAGGAGGTACATGCCGGTGGACGTCAGGAACGGGTCGTCGCGGAGGTCGAGGGAGACCGTCGGGGTGAGGGACCCGATCCGCGAGGTGACGGGCACGATCGCGGCCTCGACGTCCGGCGCCACGTCGAGCGGCTTCTGCTCCTCGATCCGGTAGACGAGCGTGACCCGCTTCCTCGGGTCGATCTCCAGGGAGAGGCCGGCCTCGGCCCCGACGGTCCGGAGGGAGAAGCCGTCGAACGACGCGTCGAGGACGTACGAAGCCCGCACGGAGTTGTCGAGGCGGGTGCCGAAGAGGGACGGCTGCCCGACCTCGAGGACCGCGCTCTGTCGGACCGTTCCGGCGAGCGCCGAGAGGCTCCCGTGGACGGCCCTCCCGAAGAGGTTCCGCTCCACGAGGGTCCCGGCGAGCTCGAGCCCGCGTTTCGTGTTCACGTCGAAGCCGTACTCCACGTAGCGCGTCGAGCGCTCCACGACCTCCACGACGACCGCCTTCTCGGGCGGGCTCGCCCCGGGGACGGGGACGGCGATCACGGTCACCGTGTCGAAGACGCCGAGCCGCCCGAGGCGCGCCTGGTGCTCGGCGAGCTTCACGCCGTCGAAGACCTGTCCCGCGCGCTCGTCGCCGAGCGAGAGGATGCGCGACGCCTTCGTCTTGTAGTTTCCCCGGACCGTCACCTCGCCGAACCGGTAGAGGCTCCCCTCCGCGACCGCGAACGCGAGGGGGACCCGCCCCTCGGAATCCTCCTCGCCCGGGTGGGGCGTCACGACGGCGTCGTCGTATCCGCGTCGGGCGTACTCGAGGCGGACGGCCTCCGCCGCGTCGGCGTCTCCCCCGGGCCACCAGGGCTTTCCCACCTCGAGGCCCGAGGCCTTCCGCAGCTCGTCCTCGCCGATCGCCGAGGCGCCGGGGAACGCGAGGCTGCCGATCGTCTGCCTTCTCCCCTCGTTCACCCGGAAGACGACGGCCGGCTTCTCGCCGGGGCCCTCCACCTCTACCGTCACGCGGGCGGCGGGGAAGCCGGCCCGCGCGTAGACGTCGAGCAGCGCGAGTCGGCTCTCCTCGAGGAGCTCCGGGCCGGGGTGGCTCCGCGAGAGCCCGAGGAGCCGGGGCTCGAAGAGAGGGATCGCCTCCGAGAGCTCGTCCGCGGGAATCGACTCGGCCCCTTCGAACCGGATCTCGCCGACCGAGCGGCGCGGGCCGTGCCGCGCCTCGAGGACGACGGTCCTGAGGTTCCCTTCCTGCTTCTCCGAGTGCGTCACCTCGACGCCGGTGTAGCCGCGCTCCGTCATCCCCTCGTCCGCGGCGCGCTCCAGCCGGTGGAGGACGCCCGAGGAGAGGGGGACGTTCCGCCGCTTCCACGTCGCGGCGACCTCGCGCATCACCTTTCGGTCGACTCCCTCCCCCGCGAGCTTCTCGCGGGGGCCGAGGTCGAGCGTCACGGAGACGGCGCGCGAAGCGCCTCCGTTCGTCTCCTCCTCCGCGACGCGGAAGGCCGCCCGTTTCCAGCCGAGCCCGCGCAGGCGCCGCTGCTCTCTGCGGAGGAGGTCGTCGAGCTCCTTCCGGTTCCAGCGCGAGAGCTTCGCGTCGACCTTCCTCACGAGGAGCTTCACGCGCGTCGGGAGGCTCGTCACCCAGGGGAGCCCGCCGAGGTCGGCGCCCAGGGAGTCGAGGCGCGGGAGCGGCGACTCGACGAGGTCGAGCGTGACGCGCGTCGCCCCCCGCGCGTCCGGCTCGCCGACCGTGACCGTGACCTCGGGGGCCGGGAGACCGGAGCGGGCGTAGGCCTCCGCGACCTGGCCCGGCACCGTGGCGGCCGCGTCGGGGGGAAGCGGTCGCCAGCTCTTCAGGTCGATCCTGCGGAGGAGAAGCGGGCGGGAGATCTGATGGGCGCCCCGCACCTCGATCTTCCGCACCCACTTCTCGGGCGGCCCTTCGGCGGCGGCCGCGGGGAGAGCCGACGGGAGGAGGCCGAAGACCAGGCCGAGGAGGAGGCCGAGGAGGAGAGCGGCGCGGCGATCAGTCCAGCTCATGCCGGATCCTCAGGCCGCCCGAGAGCGAGCCGTCCTGGTTCTGGCGAAGACGTCCGCGCACCTTCGAGCCGAGCCTCAGCCTCAGCTCGAACGCGTCGTTCGTCTCGCCGCCGGTTCCCTTGTAGTAGGTCGCCGAGAGGCCGCCGCCGAGCTCCTTCCCGACCGAGAAGAGGAACTGCTCCCCCTCGGGCGTCGTCGGCAGAGGGACGATCAGAAGGTCGGTCTGCGCCCCGAGCGCCCCGAGGATCGGCGCCGCCGCGCTCCGGAGCGCCATGCGTCCCGCGGCGGCGGCGAGGCCCGGACCGCCCTCCCCCGACCCGCCGAAGAGGACGGCGACGATCTCCGTGTGGCTCCTCCCCTTCGACGAGGAGAGGATCAGCTGGGCCTTCGAGGCCCGCCCGTCGACGCGCACCGTGATCTCCTCCTCTCCCCTAGTCGTCGTGGCGAGGACGTCGATGTCGGGGTCGATGCCGGCGAGGCCCTTGAACTCGAGGTCGGCGCGGGCGATGTCGAACCGCGTGCCGAAGGCGTTCACGGTGCCCCGCGACGACGAGAGCGTGCCGAGGACGACGGGGCGGTCGAGCGTCCCCTTCACGCGGAAGCTCCCTCCGAGCTCCGCGTCGCCGAGGTCGCCTTCGACGCGGATCGCGTCCCGCGCCAGGACCGCGACGTCGAACGAGAGCCGGGGGAGCCAGGGGGACGGCTCGGCGGGCGGCGGCGGGCGGCGAGCGCGTTCCGTGAGCGTGCTCAGCAGGCCGGCGAGGTCGAAGGCGGGGACGTAGACGGCCTCCTCGACGCGGACCTGGCCTCCGAGCACCAGGGCGCGCCACTCTCCCGACGCGGTCAGGTCGGCGTCGGCGCGGACCAGGAGGTCGGGGTTCACCTCCAGCTCGACGTCGCGGCCGCGAATCGTCGCGTCGACGGTTCCGGCCGGGCGTCCCTTCTCGAGGCCGACGCTTCCCGCGACGACGACGGAGCCCCCGCCGATCCGGGCGGCGAGCCGGTCCGTCCGCAGCCGGTCGGGGGCGAGCGTCACGGTCCCGGTCAGGCCCTCGAGGGGCGAGGGAAAGTCCGGCCCGTCGAGGAGCCCGTCCTCGAGCGTGACGGTCCCGGCGACGACCGGGGAGGCGAGGCTGCCGGAGATGTCGAGGCGCGCCGCGAGGCGCCCGGAGGCCCGGTCGAGGGCGTCGACGAAGGGGAGGAGGAAGCCGAGGTCGAGCGACGAGACGACGGAGAGTCCGCCGGCGCCGCGTCCCTCGAGCGGGAGGCTCCCGGAGGCCTCGAGCGCGAGGCCGCTGCCGGAGAGGCGGAGCGAGCGGACGTCGAGCCGGCCGCCCGCGACGACGACGCGCACCGGCTCCTCCGCGCGGACGTCCCAACGCGGGTGCTTCGCTTCGAACGTCGCGAGGCTCACCTCGGCGCCGAGGCCGGAGAGGTCCGACGCGGAGCCGTGAACGCGGACCGTTCCCGTCGCGGTCCCGGCGAGGTCGGTGGGCCCTCCCGCCGCGCGGAAGAGCGCCGCGAGGTCGAGCGCGTCGAGCGAGAGCGTGGCGTCGAAGGGGCGCGGGCCGGCGAGCGAGCCGGTCCCCTTCAGGCGGAGCCGGCCGTCGAACGCCTCCCCCTCGGCCGAGACGTCGCTGCCCGAAAGGACGGCGTCGAGCTTCGCTCCCTCGACGCGCCACTCGCCGGCGGTCAGCGCTCCGAAGCGCGCCGCGGCGGCGATGCGCCCCTCTCCGGCCGGCGAGAGCGTGACGTCGAGCCGGGCGAGGGCGGCGCCGAAGGCCACGAGGTCGCTCGCGCGGAGCTCTCCCGTCACAAGGGGCTTCTCGAGGCTTCCCGCGATCGCGAGGTCGCCCGACACGCGCCCGCCGATCGGCTCCTTCTTCTTTCCCTGCTCCGGAGCCGGAAGGAACGCCTCGTAGCGGGCGAGCTCCGGCACCTCGAAGCGGACCTTCAGGTCGAGGTCGGTCGCGTCGGCCGCACCGCCGCCCGCGACGGAGAGGAGCGCCCCGTCGTCTCCGCGGATCTCGAGGCCCGGGACCTCGAAGCGGCCGCCCGCAACGCTCGCTTCGGCGCCCTCTGCCGTGAAGCGGCGGCCGGCCGCGGCGACGAAGACCTCGTCGACCTCGAGCGTCGCCTCGAGCGGGCCGGCGCGGCCGCTCCGGGCCGTAAGGCGAGCGGTGAGCCTCCCGTCGAAGCCGGTGACGTGGGGCGGGAGGTACGCGGAGAAGGGGGCGAGGTCGAACCGGTCGAACGTGGCCTCGGCCTGGAACCCGCCGGCGGCGGGGGCGGAGGCGCTCGCCGAGAGGCTCCCGTCGGAGGTGCGGAGGCGCGCCGTGAGGTCGGGACCGAGGCTCGCGTGCGCGTCGAGGTCGGGGAGGGAGCGGCCGCGGAGGCGGGCGCCGCGGACCCTGAGGTCGATCGCCGGGGCCTCGACGCCGGGGAGCGGGAGCGTCCCTCCCGCCTCGAACCCCGCGCTGAAGTCCCCCGCCGCGAGGACGCCGTTCGTGACGTCGGCGCGCGCGCCCCTCGACCGGGCGTCGAGCTCGACGCGGTCGATCCGGGCGCCGGCGATCGAGAGGGACCGCGCGCTCACCTTCCCGTCGAGCGCGGGCCGGGCGAGGGGACCGCCCCCCGCGAGGTGAACGCTCAGCTCGCCCTTCCCGGCGACGCCGAAGAGGCCGAGGTAGGGTCCGATGTCGCCGGACTCGACGTCGGCCTTTCCCTGGAACGTCCCGCGCACGTGGTCGTAGACGCCTTCGAGCGCGGCGCGCGTCCTGCGGTCGGTGAGCTTCGCCTCCGAGAGGGTCACGATTCCCTTGGCGACTCGTGCGCGCAGTCGGGCGTCGGGTGAAAGGACGTTGCGGCCGCGCGTGCCGGTGCCGCGGACGGAGAGGTCGGCGGACGCGACGAGGGCCGCGAGCTCCGCTCGGGCGAGCGTCCCCTCGACCGTCCCGTCGAGCGTCCCTTCGAGGCGCGTCCCTCCGGCCCGCCCGGGCAGGAGCCTCGCGAGGTCGAGGCCGTCGGCCCGGATCGAGAAGCGCGCGTCCGCCGGCGCGGGGTGGAACGTCCCGGACGCCTCGGCGTGGAGGCGCCCGCGGCCGGTGGAGACGTCGAGCGTCCCCTTCCGGAGGAACGCACCGTCGGTCTCCGCGGTCGCGTCGACGCGCTCGAAGGACCGCCCGAGGAGCGTCAGGCCCTCCGCGCGGGCGGTCGCCGTCGCCGTCGGGAGCCCGGCGCCCTTCCCGCTCGCGACGACCCGCGCCTCGATCGAGCCTCGCAGGTCCAGGTCGGGGGCGAGCCGCTTGGCCAGCGGCCCGAGCGATCCCTTCGCCGCCAGCGTCGCCTCCCAGCCGGGCACCTCCTCGAGATCGCGGAACGTCGCATCGAGAGTGGCGACGAGGCCCGCCTCCTTCGCCTCGAGCCGCGCCTCCGCCGTGCCGGCGCTTCCGCGCGTCTCCCACCGCGCGGAGAGCGAGGAGCCGAGGAGCGGCTCCGCTCCCGCGGCCGCCAGGTCGATCGCCGGGACGGAGAGGGTCCCCTTCGAGGCGAGGTCGCGGAGACGGAACCGCCCCTCGAGCGCGACGTCCCTCGCTTCGACGCGCCGGCCCGCCGCGCCGCGGTCGACGATCTCGAGCCGTCCGCCCGTGAGGCGGAACGAGCGGACGTCGACGTCGGGCCGCTCTGCAGAAGGGTCGCCCTCGGCCGCGGGCAGGAGGACCGGGAAGAGGAGGCGGCCCCGGGCGTCGAGCGCCAGGAGGGCGACGGGCGCCTCGACGAGGAGCTCCTCGAGAACGATCCGGCCGCGGGCGAGAGCGAGGAGCGAGACGCGGGCGCGGAGCCGCGCGACGGAGATCTCCGTCCCGGCCCGGTCCCCCCGGCCCCGGAGGCGGAGGTCCCGCGCGTCGAGCGTTCCGGCGAAGAGGTTCCACCGAACGTCGCCCGCCTCCAGTGCACCGCCGAGAGCGTTCGAGATCTCCCGTAGCGCGGCCGCCGACACCGCGCGCCGGACGGGCGGCAGGTGGAGGAGCCCGGCGACGAGGAGCGCGGCCGCGGCCCCCGCGGCGGCGACGCCCGCGAGCAGGCGTCCGGCTCGCACGATCCGGCGGCGGCGGGGATTCTCGATTACGTTCATGTCGACGCCCGGGCGGCGGCTGGAGGGCAGCTTATCGTCCCGGCGCGTCGCGGGCGTCTCGATCGAGGCCGGGACCGACAGGTCCCGCCTGACCTCCTCCTTCCGCCCCGCTCTGCGGGATCAGCCTGGCGACGAGGGCCGTCGTCGACTCGGCCGGCTCGTCGCCGACCCGCCGTCCGGGCCGGGGCGCATCTCGACACGGGAGGCAGGCTCGGGCGGCTCAACGGCCTCCCTTCGACCCGGGGTTTCTCACCCGCGGGAGCCGTCTCCCCTTCTTGGCGGGCCGGAGAAGCCTTACAGTTCCGCCCAATTTCGTTGAACGGGCCGGGCAAGGAGGTTCGCAATGAAGGTGACGCTGCGATCCGAGAGAGTCGTGTCGGACGAGAACGTGAAGAAGGAGACCGGGAAGAGCTTTGCCGAGTGGTGGAAGCTCCTCGACGCTTTCGGAGGCCCCGCGAAAGGACGGCGGGAGATCGGCGGCTACCTCTTCGGGGAGCTGAAGATCGACCCGTGGTGGTCGGCGACGCTCCAGGTCGAGTACGAGCGGCACAAGGGGGTCGTCGAGAAGGACGGCAAGGAGAAGGGCTACACCGTCTGTGCCACGAAGTCGGTGAAGGCGGCGCCCGAGAAGTGCTTCGCGATGTGGGCGACGGGCGAGGCGCTCGACGCCTGGTTCGGCCCGAAGAGCATCCTCGACCTCAAGGCGGGGGGCTCGCTCTCGAACGGCGACGGGAACGCGGCCGACGTGAAGGGCGTGACGCCGGGCAAGACGATCCGGCTCGTCTGGAAGGATCCGAGCGCGCCCGGGACGCCGGTGGAGATCAAGTTCCAGCCGGCGCCCGGCAAGACGACCGTCATGGTGACGCACGACCGGCTCCAGACCCGCGAGGAGGCCGACGGCCTGCGCGCGGCGTGGGGCGAGGCGCTCGAGAGGCTGAAGAAGCTCGTCGAGGCGGGCTGAACGTGCTCCGCCGTCCTGCCGCGATCCGGCGCGCGACGCACCCGGACCCGAAGCGGCCGATGGGAAGCATCTTCCGACGGGCCTGCGCCCTCCTCCTCGTCGCCTCGCCGGTCGGCCGTTCTGCGGCGGCAGCCGAGCCGCAAGCGGCCTCGGCCGCCGGGCTCGAACGCCGCCTGGCGCTCGCCGCCACTGCGGCCGCCGAAGCGACGCTCCGGCTCCACGAGACCGACGCGGCGAAGAAGTGGCTCGTGGAGGTGCCGGAGCCGCTCCGCGCCTGGGAGTGGCGCCACCTCGCCGCTCGCGCCGACGAGAGCCTCGCGGCGATCGCAGCGCACGAAGGGCGCGTCCTCGGGGTCTCGGTCTCGCCCGACGGAAAGCGCCTCGCGACAGCCGGGGCCGACGGGATTGCGCGCCTCTGGGACGCCGCGACGGGGAAGCTCCTCGCGACGTTCGCCGGGCACGGTGCGGCCGTGTGGAGCGCCGTCTTCTCTCCCGACGGAGCCCGGCTCGCGACCTCCTCCTCTGACGGAACCGTGCGACTCTGGGACGTCGCCACCGGGACGGAGCTCCGGAAGCTCGACGAGGTGGGGAAGGGGATTGCCGCCGTCGCCTGGAAGCCGGACGGGACGGAGCTGACCTCCGTCTCGTGGGATCGGACGAAGGAGCGGGGCGTGTGGGGCGTCGTGAAGTCGTGGGACCCCCGGACAGGAGCGCTCCTGCGCTCGCTCGAGCACGGCGTCAAGCCGATCACCTGCGCGGCGTACAGCCCGGACGGCTCGCGCTTCGCCGCGGGGACGTGGGACGACGACGTCGCCGTCTGGGAAACCTCCGGGTGGGGTGCGCCCGTGCAGCTCGTCCCGCCGAAGGACGAGGCGTACAAGGCCGTCCAGGCGGTCGCATTCTCGCGCGACGGCAGGAGCCTCGCCGTCGGCGCCAAGGACGGGACGGTCCGCGTCTGGGACGTCTCGTCCGCGAAGCTCGCCGCGACGCTCGTCGGGCAGGCCGAGGGGCAGGCGCAGTGGATCAACGGCGTCGCGTGGCTGGATTCCGGCCTCCTCGCGGCCGCCGGGAGCGACCGGACCGTGAGGCTGTGGGACGTGGCTTCCGCGAGACAGCGCGCGGTCCTTCACGGGCACGACGGGCCCGTCACCGCCGTCGCCGCGAGCGCCGACGGCGCGCGGCTCCACACCGCCTCGGGCGACGGCACGATCCGCACCTGGGCGCCCTCCTCCTCGCCGACGCGAATCCTCCGCGCGGAGGCGAGCGGCTACGACGTGACCTTCTCACCGGACGGCGGCCAAGTCGTCTCGACGGGCTGGGGCGGGTGGGTCCGCGTCTGGGACGTCGCGACGGGCGAGCCGCTCCGGGGCTGGAAAGGGCACGAGGAGTCGGGCGTAAGGACCTCGTGGAGCCCCGACGGGAAGTGGCTCGCCACGACCGGGAACGAAGGACGCGTCGTCCTCTGGGACGCGGCGACGGGAGAGAAGAGGCTCGAGATCGAGAAGCTCGCCTCCGGCCGGAGCACGGGACTGGCGTTCACGCCCGACTCGCGGCTTCTCGCCTCGCCGTCGGAGAAGGGCCTCGTGAAGGTCTGGAGCATCCCCGACGGAAGGCTCCACGCGACCCTCGCGGATGGGGGCCGCGCGACGGCGCACGTCGCCTTTTCGCCGGACGGGGCGCTCCTGGCGGCCGGGGGGGACGACGGGGTCGCGACGCTCTGGGACGTGGGGAAGCGGGCCGTCGTCCGCCGGCTCGAGCAGCCTCCGGGAACGATCCAGGTCGCGTTCGACCCCTCCGGAAAGACGCTCGCGGCGGGCTCCTCGGCGCGAGTGATCGTCCTTTTCGACGTCGCGAGCGGGAAGGAGCTGCGGCGGCTCGAGGGACACGGCGAGGCGGTCCACGCCGTCGCCTTCTCGCCCGACGGCACCCGCCTCGCCTCGGCCTCGAGCGACGGCACGCTCCGGCTCTGGGACCCGGCGTCCGGCGCGAGCGTCCTGACGGTTCCCGCTTCGACGGCGGTCTACGCGACGGCCTTCAGCCCCGACGGCACGCGGATCGCCACGGTCCCGCTCGACGGGACGCTCGTCCTCCTCGACTCCGTGCCGGCGGCCCGGAGGCTCGCGCGGTAGCGCGTCCCTGAAGGAGGGAGCGGCTCAGGAGCTGCCCCTGTTCGACGGGTTGCCGACGGGGAGGGCGGCGAAGCGCTGCGTCGGCTCGAGAGTCGCGATCGCGGGGGGCCCGATCGCGAGAGGCCGCCTCAGAAGACCGAGAGGGCCGTCTTCGTCGTCAGGAGCTCGAGCGCCATCGTCCCGGCGAGGGAGTTGCCCTTCTCGGAGAGGCAGGGCGACCAGACGGCGGTCACGAACCGGCCGGGCATCACGGCGACGACGCCGCCGCCGACGCCGCTCTTGGCCGGGAGGCCGACGCGGTACGCGTAGTCTCCCGCCTCGTCGTAGACGCCGCAGGTCAGCATCACCGCGTTCACCCGCTTCACCTGGCGGGCCGTCGCCACCTCCTCCCCGTCGGCCGCGAGCCCGCCCGTCGCGAGGTACTGGAACGCGGAAGCCAGCTCGGAGCAGCTCATCGCGATCGAGCAGAGGAGGAAGTAGGCGTCGAGGACGCGGTCCGGGTCGTTCCTCAGGTTCCCGAACGACTTCAGAAAGTGGGCGAGGGCGCGGTTCCGGTGCCCGGTCGCCCGCTCGGCCGCGGCCACCACGGGGTCGTAACCTACGGCGGGGTTCGCCCCGGCGCGCCGGACGAAGTCGAGCACGAGGTCCTCGCCCTCCCGCTGGTGGCTGAGGACCATGTCGAGGACGACGAGCGCCCCCGCGTTGAGGAACGGGTTCCTCGGTATCCCGCGCTCGACCTCGAGCTGGACGAGCGAGTTGAAGGCCGTTCCCGAAGGCTCGCGGCTGACGCGTTCCCAGACGGCGTCTCCCTCGAGCCGCGTCGCGAGCGTCAGGCTGAAGACCTTGGCGATGCTCTGGATCGAGAACCGCTCCTGTGCGTGACCCACGGAGAAGGTCTCGTTCCCGACCGTTCGGAGGACCATCCCGAACCGCTCGCGCGGGACGTCGGCGAGGGGCGGGATGTAGTCCGCGGTCCGCCCCTGCCCGACGAGAGGCCGCACCTCTTCTGCGATCTCGGCGAGGATCCGCGGGTAGTCCACGGGCCGATCTTATCGGCGACGGCGACGTGGAGCGGACCGGCGGGTGGCGGTCACTTCGCGACTTCGAAGTAGGAAACCTGGCGATCCCAGTTGCGCGACCCCGCGAGCCTCACCGACAGGAGGTACTTCCCCGGCGGCAGGCGGTTGTCTTCCACCACCTCGGACCGGGTCACCGCCGCGCCCCCTTCGATCCGCACGCTCGGGGCCGCCGACAGCTCCGGGCGCGTCTCGAGGTCCTGTCCCTCGAGAGGACGCACGTGCAGCGAGACCTCGGGCGGCCCGCCGAAGAACTCGACCGCGCCCGGAACCCACTCGGCGTGGACCTCGAGGGCCCCGCGCACCGGGGATACGGACTCGTAGCGGGTTTCGTCCCCGCCGAAGCGCAGCCCGCCGAGAGGCTCCAGCACCTTCCTCGTCTTCTTCGCCAGCTTGACGGTCGCCTGGCCGTTGACCTTCACGGCGATGCAGTGCCCGTTGCGGGACGGCGAGAAGCACGCGGGCGGCCCGGTCTCGGCAGCCATGGCGGCGGATAGGGCCAGAAGAGGCAGCAGAAGACAGACCGGCTTCACGGTTCCGCCCTCACGCCCCGTCGGGGATCTCGGCCTCGACGAGCTTCGCGAGAAGGACGAGCGACTCCTGCCAGCCCAGATAGCAGGCTTCGGGCGGGATGGCGTCGGGGATCCCCTCCTGCGTGATCTGAAGCTCCGTCCCGCAGGAGACCTTCTTCAGGGTCACGGTCACCTCCATTCCGCCCGGAAGGTTCGGGTCGTCGAAGGCGTCGGTGTAGCGGAGCCGCTCGCCAGGGACGAGCTCGAGGTAGGTGCCTCCGAAGGAGTGGCTCGAGCCGGTCGTGAAGTTCGTGAACGACATCCGGTGGGAGCCGCCGACGCGCGCGTCCATCGCGTGCACCTTCCCGGTGAAGCCGTTCGGCGGGAGCCACTTCACCATGGCGTCGGGGTCGAGGAACGCGCGGTAGACCCGGTCGGACGGAGCCTTGAGGACGCGGTGGAGTCGGATCGTGCTCGGCATGGCGGGTCTCCTTTCTCTTCGCGGCGGCCCGGCTCAGGGGCGCGGCGTCCTCTCCAGGACGACGTGCGTCGCGCGCTCGGACGCGACGTGGCGAGTGCAGGCGTAGCCGAGGGAGCGGAGGTCGAAGCCCGAAAGGAGGGGCTCTCCGGAGCCGAGGAGGACGGGGGCGATGGCGAGATGCAGCTCGTCGACGAGGCCCGCGGCGAGGTACTGACGGATCGTCGCCGGGCCACCTCCGATGCGGACGTCCTTCCCGTCCGCCGCCTCGCGGGCCCGCTCGAGCGCCTCGCGGATTCCGCCCGTCACGAAGTGGAACGTCGTTCCGCCCTCCATCTCGAGCGGGGAGCGGGCGTGGTGCGTCAGGACGAAGACCGGGACGTGGTACGGAGGCTCCTCGCCCCACCAGCCTTTCCAGCTCTCGTCGGGCCACGGCCCGCGGACCGGGCCGAACATGCTTCGCCCGAGGATCCAGGCGCCGACGTTCTCGAAGCCGCGCGCGACGAAGTCGTCGTCGAGCCCCGTCGACCCGTCGTCGTGTCCGAAGACCGCCCGCCGCATCGTCCGGGTCGGGAAGGCCCAGGCGTGGAGCTGGGCGCCCCCGAACCCGAGCGGGTTCTCGAGGCTCTGGTCCGGCCCGGCGCCGAACCCGTCGATCGAGATCGAGAAGCTCGCGACCCGCAGCTTCGTCACTCGCCCACCTCCCCGGGGACGCCCGCCGGGGAGTCGCCCCGGGAGTGTCCTGCCGCCGTCCGTCGTTCTGGTTGTTGCGAGGGTATCTCAGGAAGGCGATGCCGACCACCAGCGGGAGGAGAGCGGGGATGAGGGGGAAGAGCGAGGGTCTCGAGACCGTCCTCACGAGGTACCGCGACTGCTGGCGCATTTCGTGAATGCGAGGTCACTCGTGCAGCAGCACGTACTCTGAACGAGACGACACCAGGGAGGCGCCGGTTTCGGTGCCGACAGGGGCGGGCCCGGGATCCTCGCGGGAGCCGGGACCCCCGCCGCTCGCGAGCCGCACGATGTCAGCCGTCTCGAGAACGAAGGAGCGGGTCGAAGTGGATAGAGCCGCAATCGAGTGGCCGCGCGAAGGGTGTGCGCCGGGCGCGCCGTTCCGGATCGGCGGGAAGCTCCTGCATCTCCTCGTCTCCTCCTTCCTCCTGCCCTGTGCCGTTCTCCTCGGCGAGGAGCCCCGGACGGACCCTCGCCAGTGGATGGTCTCGCTCGACGGCGAGAGCGTGGTCGAGAGCTGGCTGAAGGCCGGCGCGGCGGGCCGGACGGCGGCCCTCGGCGCCTCGGCCTCCCGCGCCGCAGAGCTCGTGCGAGCGCAGGCCAGGGTCGAAGAGCTGATGACGGCGCCGGAGATCGGCGCACGCGTCCAGTACCGGACCCAGCGGGTCTTCAACGGGATCGCGGTCTTCGTCGACCCGTCGCGGGTCGAGATCATCCGTTCCCTTCCGGGCGTGAAGTCGGTGACGCCTCTGGTGATCCACTTCCCCGCCAGCTCGACGAGCGTTCCCTTCCTCGGTATTCCGCAGCAGGTGTGGCAGGCGCACGGGAACGCGGGGGAGGGGATCCGGATCGGGATCATCGACAGCGGCATCGACTACCAGCACGCCGCGTTCGGGGGAAGCGGAACCGAAGCGGACTACAAGGCCAACGATCGGACGAAGGCACCGGACGCGTTCTTTCCGAACGCGAGGGTCGTGGGCGGCTACGACTTCGCGGGCGACGAGTACGGAGAGGGCGCTGTGCCTAAGCCCGACCCCGACCCGATGGACTGCGGAGGCCACGGGAGCCACGTGGCCGGAATCGCCGCGGGCTCGGGCGTGCGGGCCGACGGGACGACCTACCCGGGTCCCTACGACGAGACGATCCCCTTCTCCTCGCTGCGCATCGGGCCCGGGGTCGCCCCGAAGGCGAGCCTTTACGCGCTCCGGGTCTTCGGCTGCTCGGGAGGGACGGGACTCGTGACCCAGGCGCTCGAGTGGGCGGTCGACCCGAACAGGGACTGGGACTTCTCCGACGGGCTCGACGTCGTCAACCTCTCGCTCGGCTCCGTCTACGGCGGGGCGTTCGACTCCGCCGCGAAGGCCGCGGATGTCGCCGCGAAGGCCGGCGTCGTCGTCGTCTGCGCGGCCGGGAACGCGGGTGACACCCACTTCGTGACGGGCTCGCCCGGTACCAGCGACTACTCGCTCTCCGTCGCGGCCTCCGTCGACTCGGGCGTGACGGCCTCCCTGCTCCGGGTCCTTCAGCCGGCCTCGCTCGCCGGGCGCCTCGAAGCGGCGACGGCTTCGTTCGGCGGAACGCCGCCGGCGGCCGGCACCTCGGGGCCGCTCGTCGCGACGATTCCGGCCGACGGGTGCGCCCCGATCTCGAACGGCGCCGAGCTGCAGGGCCGGATCGCGCTCGTCGACCGCGCGGGCTGCGACGCCGTCGTGAAGGTGAGGCGCGCCCAGGACGCGGGGGCCATTGCCGTGGTCGTGGCGAACGACGTCGATTCCGTCCCGCCGATGAGCGGGGCGGACGCGGCCGTGACGATCCCGTCCGTCCTCGTCTCGTACTCCGACGGCCAGCGCCTGCGGCAGGCCCTTCCCGAGGGCGTCGCCGTGGCGCTCGATTCCGCGGCGGATACGCTGGCGCCCTTTTCGTCGAGGGGTCCGCGGCGGGAAGGAAGCGGGGCGGGCCCGAAGCCCGACATCTCGGCCCCGGGCCTCTCGATCTCGTCGGTTCAGTCGGGAGTCGTCGCCTCGGACGGTAAACCGATCATCGCAGCGGGGAGTCTCGCCTCCGTCAAGTCGGGCACGTCGATGGCCGCCCCTCACCTCGCGGGGGTCATGGCCCTGCTCCGGAAGAAGCGCCCCTCCTGGACGGTCTCCGAGCTCAAGGCGGCTGTCATGAACACGGCGGGATTCGACGTGAGCAGCTTCTCGCCGGCCGGCTCGATCCCGATCCACGGGCCGCAAAGGGTCGGTGCCGGGCGCGTCGACGCCGCGAGGGCGATCGCCACGGAGGTCCTCGCGTTCGACGACGAGCGCCCGGAGGTCGTCACTCTGGCCGAGTACGTCGAGGGCGCCGAACCGGTCACGAAGGCGCGCGCCGTTCGCGTCGTCAACAAGGGAGAGGTCCCCGTGACGCTGACCCCGGACTGGCGGGCAGCCAGCTCCGTGCCGGGCGTCCGTATCGACGTCCCGCGGACGCCGATCGTCCTTCCGCCCGGGGAGGAGAGGACGTTCGACGTCAGCGTCGTCCTCGCCGATCCGACCGCGGTGACCCACGCTCCCGACCCGACGCTCGCCAGGACCCAGGGGAGCTTCGCCGACCTGTCGAACCGCCACTGGATGACGGAGGCCGGCGGCTTCGTCCTCCTGGAGGGCGGAGCCGTTCCCCTTCGCGTCCCGCTTCACGTCGTCGCCCGCGGGCTGTCCGACGTCCGGGCGGCTTCTCCCTCCCTCGGAGTCCCCGAGGCAGGCGGCGCTTTCAGCATTCCCCTCGTGGGGCAGGGCCTGAAGACGGGTCCGAACCTGCCGCTCGACGTCGTCTCGACCGTGTCCGCCTTCGAGCTCCACGGCGTGGGCTCCGGGGTGTACGGCCAGATCCGCCCCTGGGCCGGAGCGGCAAGCTCAATCCCTTCGGGCGGTTTCGGGCCGGACGCGACCGTCTGGTTCGGAATCGGGGGTACGAGCGGCTGGCTGAGCCCGTCGGAGAGTCCGTACACGATCGAGATCGATCGAAACGGCGACCTCACTCCCGACGCCACGGTCACCACGATGCCGACGAGCGACGTCCCGAGCCCGGACGATCCGAACGTGAGGTCCGCCCCGACCGACGTGATCGTCGCCGGCACCAGCATCGCCAGAGGCGCGGCCGCGAAGACCTTCCGATACGTGAACCTCGATCCGGCGTTGCGCGACACGAGTCTCTTCGGATCGAACGTCATCGTCGTCCCTGCCCCCGCGGGTGAGAACGGCCTCGGGCTCTCGGCAGGGAACGCGAGGTTCCGCTACAGGGTCACGAGGTCGAGCCGGCTCTTCCCTGTGACGGGCACCGACGAGACGACCTGGTACACCTTCGACGCGGAGAAGCCGGGCTACTCGGTCCTCGCGGCGGACGGCACCCCGTTCCACGACGACCTCGGAGGCACCGCTCTCCCGGCGCGGTACGACCCGGCGGCGGCGCACGCGACCGGAGCGCTCGGAGTCCTGCTGCTCCACCACCACAACCCGAAGGCCTCGCGGATCGAGACCCTGACGGGGCGCAACACGCCGCCGACGGTCTCGATCGCCGCCCCGACCCCGCAGACGGCGTACATCACCGCCGGGCTCGGCCTCCACTTCCACGCGGAGGGATCCGACCCCGACGCCGGCGACACGCTCTCCTATCTCTGGGACCTCTGCGACGGCCGGAAGAAGACCGGTGCCCTCGTGTCGGCCTCGTTTCCGCGCGCGGGGCCGTGCACGGTGCGCGTGACGGTGACCGACGGCGCGGGCGCGACCGCGACGGCCCAGGTCGTCGTCACGGTCTGGGAGCCGGAACCGGACCTCGGCCTCTCCAAGCTCCTGCCGGTGGTCCTCGACGTGCGGGGCGTCGGCGGTGCGCCGTTCACGACGGAGCTGACGCTCGCCTCGCGCGGGACGGTGCCGACGTACGCGCTCTTCCGCTACACCGCGTCCGTGGGCTCGGGCACCGGTTGGGCCAGCGTCGGCCTCGGGGCGTGGGAGACCCGCGTCGTCCCGGACGTCATCGCCTACCTCAGGAAGCAGGGCCTCCCGATTCCCGACGACGGATCGAACCAGGTCGGCACGCTCCAGGTCCTTCTCGGCGGGGCGACGAAGCCCTCGGACTTCTTCGTCGGCGCAAGGACGTCGACGCCGGGAGACGGGGGGAGCTTCGGCCTCTTCTACGCCGACAGCCCGACGACGACGGCGACCGCGGTCGTCGCCGGTCTCCAGGAGAACGACGCGATGAGGTCGAACCTCGCGGTCGTGAACGCCGGGGCCGACCCGGTGACCCTCGCGATCCGCCTCCTCGGCCCGCTCGGCGAGGACCTCGGGGCGCTCCCGGACGCGACGCTTCCCGCCTGGGGATGGAAGCAGTACGACCGGCCTCTGCTCGGGAAGGCCGCTTCCGGACGGGCCCTCGTGGCGCGGATCGCGGGGAGCTCCCCGTTCTCGGCCTACGGAGTCCTGAACGACGCGGGGACCTCCGACGGCTCGTACGTTCCGCCGCTCTTCCCGGGCGCCGCCGGGTCTGCGGATCTGATGATCCCGGTCGTCCTCGACGTCCAGGGCCTCGGCACGAGCCGCTACGCGACGGAAGTGACGCTCGCGAACCTCGGCGCCACGCCGCTCGCGCTCACCCTGTCGTACGTCGCGACGGCTGAGTTCGGGGGCGGCACGGGCTCGGTGCCCCTGACGCTCGCGGCGGGAGAGCAGCGGATCCTGCCGGACGCGATCTCCTTCCTGCGCGGGGGAGGCCTCGAGATTCCGGGAGGCGGCTCGAACGTCGCGGGCTCGCTCCTGGTGAAGGCGCCCGCCGGCACGGATTCCGGCGTCCTCGTCGCAGGAGCGCGAACCTACACAGGGTCGACGCTCCGGCCAGGAACGTTCGGCGTCTATTACCCGGGACTGACCGCGGCCGAATCGGCCGACGACCCGGTGAGGGTGAACGGCCTTCGGCAGGACGCGTCGATGCGCTCCAACGTCGCGCTCGTCAACGTCGGCGACGCCGGCGTCGTGACGCTCCGAATCACGTTCCTCGGCGAGTCCGGGCAGCCGCTCGAGCGCCCCGAGGAGCGGACGCTCAACGCCGGTGAGTGGCTGCAGCTGGGCCAGCCCCTCGCCACGCGGGGCGCCACGGCGGGATTCGCGAAGATCGAGAGGATCCGGGGTGGATCGCGGTTCCTCGCCTACGGCGTCCTGAACGACGCGGCGACCTCGGACGGGAGCTACCTGCCGATGTCACGGTGACGACCCGGCGCCCCCCGCGCGAGCGCTACGCCCCGGACTCCTCCCGCGTCAGCCGCTCGAGGTACTCCCGCGTTCCGCCTTCGCGACGGTAGGCGTGCCAGTGGTCGCCGGCGAGATCGGCGCATTCCTGGTCGAGAGGATCGATCCGGATCCCGGCCGGCTCCCGAGAATTCTCCGGGCGCCATTCGGCCTCCCGGACCACCGCGCGACGTGCTCGGCAGCCGCGGAATCGGGCCGGTCTCTCCGCGGTCGAAGAGCGAGAAGTCATCTCATCGTCCGGCGGAACGACGGCGCAGGCGAGATCCGCTGCGGGTCGGGTGCGATACTTCTCGCGTTGTCGCGCACCGTGCGGTCCGCCCTGCTCCTCGCCGCGGCCCTCCTGCCGCTCGCGGTCCAGGCGGGCGCCGTGATCGACCTCCTCGACGCGAGCCGCGAGGCCCACCCGGCGACCCTCGTCGAGCTCCTCGTCCACGGCCACACCCACGGGAGGAAGGTCGTGTCCCACGCCCATGCGGCGCCGGGCGACCGCGATCGCGGCCCGCGGCTCGGCGCGCCCGACCAGGTGGCGACGCTCCCGACGACGGCCGGCGCGACGACGGCCGTCGCCTCCTCGACGCGGTACCCCCACGAGCCGGCCGCGGTCGACTCGTCGCTTCCGCCGAAGTTCCTCCTCCACGCCTCGCTCCTTCGCTGAGACCTCCCCGTCGGCCGGCGCGCCGTTTCCGGCGCGCGCGTCACCTCCGCTGAAGAATGGAGGATCGCGGTGGGAGAAGAGCTGGAAGGATCCGCAATGGAACGGACGCCGGAGCTCCCGGCCCGGGTCGACGTCGTCCGGCCTTCGGGCCTGACCGAGGAGGAGGCCGCCAGGCGCCTCGCCCGGGAGGGTCCGAACGAGCTCCCCGCCTCGAAGAGACGCGGGCCGTTCCGGATCGCCCTCGAGGTCGTGAAGGAGCCGATGTTCCTCCTCCTGATCGCCTGCGGCTCCCTCTACCTCCTCCTCGGCGACGTCGGCGAGGCCTTCCTCCTCCTCGGCTTCGTCTTCGTGATCGTCGGCATCACCTTCGTCCAGGAGCGCAAGACGGAACGGGCGCTCGACGCGCTCCGCGACCTCGCGAGCCCGCGCGCCCTCGTCGTGAGGAACGGCGAGAAGCGCCGGATCGCGGGACGCGAGGTCGTTCGCGGCGACGTCCTCCTCCTCAGCGAGGGAGACCGCGTGCCGGCCGACGCGGTGGTCCGCGGCGCCACGAGCCTGTCGGTCGACGAGGCGCTCCTCACGGGCGAGTCCGTGCCGGTCGGCAAGCAGCCGGCAGCGGGCGCCGCGCCCGCGGCCGCGCCGGGCGGGGACGACACGCCGTTCGTCTTCTCGGGGACGCTCGTCGTGAAGGGCCAGGGCGTGGCCGAGGTCGTCGCCGTCGGCGCCGCCACGGAGATGGGGAAGATCGGGCGGGCGCTCGCGGTGCTCGAGCCGGAGGACACGCCGCTCCAGCGGCAGACGGCGCGCCTCGTCCGGCTCTTCGCTCTCATCGGGTTCGGCCTCTGCGCCACGGTCGTCGCGGCGTACGCCCTCACCCGCGGGGACTTCCTCAAGGGGCTCCTCGCCGGCCTCACCCTCGGGATGGCGATGCTGCCGGAGGAGTTCCGAGGCACCACGTCCTCACGCGGCGCATCCCCGCCGTCGAGACGCTCGGCGCGGCCACCGCGCTCTGCGTCGACAAGACGGGCACCCTCACGATGAACCGGATGTCCGTTGCCGAGCTGGCGGTCGGAGACGAGGTCCTCGCGGTGGACCCGAAGGGGGCGTCGCTCCCGGAGGACTTCCACGAGCTCGTCGAGCTCGCGATCCTGGCGAGCCCGGCGGACCCGTTCGACCCGATGGAGAAGGCGATGCGCGAGCTCGGGGAGAGGACGCTCGCGGGGACCGAGCACCTCCACGGCGACTGGGAGCTCCTCCGCGAGTACCCGCTCTCCCGGCAGATCCTCGCGATGTCGCGGGTCTGGCGCTCCCCCGACGGGAGCGAGTTCGTGATCGCGGCCAAGGGGGCGCCCGAGGCGATCGCCGGCCTCTGCCATCTCGGGCCGGAAGAGACCGCGCGGCTCGAGCGCCGCATCGCAGACCTCGCCTCCCGCGGCCGCCGCGTGATCGGCGTCGCGAGGGCGGCGTTCCGCGGACGGGCCCTCCCCGCGGGGCAGCACGACTTCGGCTTCCGTTTCGTGGGGCTCCTGGCTCTCTCCGACCCGGTCCGGCCCGGCGTCCCGGAGGCGATCGCCGAGTGCCGGCGCGCGGGGATCCGCGTCCTGATGATCACCGGCGACTACGCGGGGACGGCCCGCAGCATCGCGCGGGAGATCGGCCTCGCCGACCCGGAGACGGTCGTCACCGGCCCGGAGCTCGACACGCTCGACGACGCGGCCCTCGCCGCGCGGGTCCGCGAGGCGTGCGTCTTCGCGCGGATGGTCCCCGAGCAGAAGCTCCGTCTCGTCTCGGCCCTGAAGGCGAACGGGGAGATCGTCGCCATGACGGGGGACGGCGTGAACGACGCGCCTGCGCTGAAAGCGGCGCACATCGGGATCGCGATGGGGGGGCGCGGCACCGACGTCGCCCGCGAGGCGGCCGCGCTCGTCCTGCTCGACGACGCCTTCGAGTCGATCGTGAAGGCGGTGCGGACCGGACGCCGGATCTTCGACAACCTCCGGAAGGCGATGCTCTACATCTTCGCCGTCCACGTCCCGATCGCCGGGCTGTCGCTCTTCCCCGTCCTCCTCGGGTGGCCCCTCGCGCTCCTGCCGATCCACATCGTCTTCCTCGAGCTCATCATCGATCCCGCCTGCACCGTCGTCTTCGAGGCCGAGGAGGGGGAGGAGGGCGTGATGCGCCGGCCTCCCCGGCCGCTCGACGAGCCGATCTTCGGCGGCCGCGGCCTCCTCCTCGGCCTCGTCCAGGGGCTCGGCGAGCTCGTGGTCGACCTCGCGCTCTACGGCTGGGCGCTCGCGGCGCACGGGGAGCCCGTCGCCCGCGCCCTCGCCTTCACGACGATGGTCCTCGGGAACGTGGGGCTCATCTTCCTCAACCGCGCGGGCTCCCGCTCCCTCCTCGAGACCCTTCGCGCGCCGAACCGCCCGGAGCGCTGGGTCACGGGAGGGGCCTTCGCCTTCCTGGCCCTCGCCCTCGGCGTCCCCGGAGCGCGGGAGCTCTTCGGATTCGCGACGCCGCACCCCCAGCTCCTCGCCCTTTCGGCCGCCGGGGCGCTCGTGAGCCTCGCCGTGGCGAACCTCGCGCGGCACCTGCTGGCCGAGCGCACGGCGACGGGGAGGTGAACCGTGGCCCTACGCTTCACGCTCACGCGACTTCTCCCGTCCGTCGCCCTCTTCCTCGTGCTGATCGGCGGCGCCCTCCTCGCCGACCTCGTCCTCCATCGCGCCGGCCTCGCCGGGGTCGGACGCTGGGGCGGCCTCGCGGGGACGGTCCTCATCGCCGCGTCGTTCCTCTACTCCGCGCGGAAGCGGAAGCTCCTCTCCGCGGGGTCGCCGAAGGGGCTCCTCCGCCTGCACGAGACGCTCGGCTGGGCCGGGGCGCTCCTCGTCCTCGTCCACGGCGGGATCCACTTCAACGCGCTCGTGCCGTGGCTGGCGCTCCTCGCGATGGTCGTCGTCGTCGCGAGCGGCCTCACCGGACGCTTCCTCCTCGCCGACGTGCGCGAGCGCCTCCGCGAGAGGGCGGGGGAGCTGGCCCGGTCGGGACTCTCCCCGGCCGAGGTCGAGCGGGAGGTCCTCTCCGTCTCCCTGCTCCACGACACGATGAAGCAGTGGAGGAAGGTCCATCTCCCGCTGACGATGCTCTTCGCGGGCCTCGCCGTCGTCCACGTCGCGGCGACGCTCCTCTTCTGGAGGTGGTGACGTGCGGCGGACCTGGATCTCCCTCGTCGCCACGATCGCGGCCGCGACGGCGGCGGCGCTCCTCTTCCCCTACCGGGCCATCACGCCCGGGTCGCTCTCCGCAGGGCACCTCGGCCAGCGCGACGACTGCCTCTCCTGTCACACGCTCTTCCGCGGCGCGCCCGCGGAGAAGTGCGCGGCCTGCCACGGGCCCGGCGACGTCGGCGTCCGGACGACGAAGGGCGAGCTGCTCGCGCGGCCGAAAGAGCGTGCACGCCGGATTCACGAGACGCTGCGCACGGGCTGCGAGCGCTGCCATTCGGAGCACGGGAGCCGCGCGGGCGCCGGGCGCTTCGCCCACGACCTCCTGCCCGCGGAGGTGGCGGCGGGGTGCGCGGCCTGTCACCACCCCGACCGCCCGAAAGACGACCTCCACGCAGCGGCGGCGGGCGAGTGCGGCACGTGCCACCGGGTCTCGGGGTGGAAGCCGGCCTCCTTCGACCACGAGAAGTCCTTCCGTTTCGACCGGCACCACCCGCCCCGCTGCGCCGACTGCCACGCGCCCGGCCGCAGCCTGAAGGAGTACTCCTGCACCGGCTGCCACGAGCACGCCCTCGCGCGCCTTCAGGCGAAGCACCTCGAGGAAGGGATCACGGTCCTCGACCGCTGCCGTCGCTGCCATCCCTCGGGAGACGAGGACGACACGATCCGCGGCGAGCGGCGGGACGGCGGGAGGGGAGAGAGGCGCCGCGGCGAGGACGACTGACGGCGCGGCGGGCCGACCTCGGCCGGTCGACGATCCTGTCGGGCCGGACGACGGCCGCTCGGGGGCGGAGCGCGATGCCCCGCGAGTCCGGCCTGCACGAAGCCCGCGAGGAGACCGAGTCTCCTCGAACCGGAGGAGCGCGACGTCCGTATCCCGACTCCGGGAGGTGTCGACATGAGCCACGCATCGCGGATCCGGGCGGCCGTCGCAGGTTTGCTGGGGGCGCTCCTCCTCGCGCCGTCGGCCCTCGGCCAGGGCGCCTTCCCCGGGAACGACGAGATCCGGCGCCGGCTCGACGAGCGCCTCGCCCGCGGCGGGGGCGTGGGCGTCGTCGTCGGCCTCCTCGAGGCGGACGGCACGCGGCGGTTCGTCGCCGCGGGCTCCTCGGGGAACGGCGTCCCGCTCGACGAGCACGCCCTCTTCGAGATCGGCTCGGTCACGAAGCCCTTCACCGCGACGCTCCTCGCCGACATGGTCGCGCGCGGCGAGGTCTCCCTCGACGACGCGGTCGCGAGATACCTCCCGGCGGGAACGCGCGTCCCGGAGCGGAACGGCAGGGCGATCACCCTGGCGACGCTCGCGACGCACACCGCGGGGCTCCCGCGGAACCCGACGAACCTGAGGCCCGCCGACCCGAAGGACCCGTTCGAGGACTACGGCCTCGCCCGGCTCTACGAGTTCCTCGCCACCTGCGAGCTGCCGCGCGACCCGGGCGAATCGTGGTCCTACTCGAACGTCGGCTTCGGCCTTCTCGGTCACGCGCTCGAGAGGCGCGCCGGCACGACGTACGCGAAGCTCCTCGCCGGGCGCGTGCTCGCCCCTCTCGGGATGACGGAGACGTCGGTCGGCCTCGATCCCGCGCTCCAGAGGAAGGCGGTCCAGGGCTACGACGAGGCGTTCGCGCCCGCGCCGATGTGGGACCTCGGCCCGCTCCCCGCGGCCGGCGCGATCCGTTCGACCGCGTCCGACATGCTCTCCTTCGCGGCCGCGAACCTCTCGGCCGAGAGCGATCGCCTCCACGCGGCCATGCGGGCGGCGCACGCGCCCCGCGTCCCGATGAAGGACGACCAGCGCGTCGGGCTCGCGTGGATGGTCGCGAGGCCGAAGGCGAGGACGATCACGTGGCACTGGGGCGGCACCGGCGGGTTCCGGAGCTACCTCGGGCTCGACCTGGAGGGGCGCCGGGCCGTCGTGATCCTGACGAACGCGTCGCAGATGTGGAACGACTTCGGCCACAACCTCCTGGACCCCGAGGTCCCGCTCGGACCCGCTTCGGCCGACGGCCTCTTCGCGAAGCTCCTCCGCGAGAAGGGCCTCGACGCCGCGCTCGCGCGCGTGAGGGCGCTGAAGGCGATGGAGCCTGCCGCGTGGTCCTTCGAGGAGGCCCACTTCAACGCGGCTGGGTACCGGCTCCTTTCCGAGAAGCGCCCCGCGGACGCCGTTAAGGTCTTCACGCTCGGCACCGAGCTCTTCCCGGAGAATGGCAACCCGTGGGACAGCCTCGGCGAGGCGCTCCTCGCCACCGGAGAGAAGGACAAGGCGATCGCCGCCTACCGCCGCTCGGTGGAGCTCGACCCGAAGAACCGGAACGGGGTCGAGGCGCTCGAGAAGCTGACGAAGGCGCCGTGACCCGGCGCGGCGGCCGCCGCCGCCTTCGGCTTCCGCTCCTTCCCTACGCCCCGAACTCCTCCGGCGTCAGCCGCTCGAGGTACTCCGTCAGGAGGCGGTGCCTCGCGAGGCGCGCCTTGCCCGCCTTCTGGTAGAGGGCGAAGCGGTCCTCGAGCGGGCGGATCGTGGGGAAGAGCGGGACGAGGGCGCCGCGGTCGAGCTCGCCCTTCAGGCTGTAGCTCGGGGCGAGGAGGACACCGAGGCCGCTCGCGGCGGCGGTGATGAGGCCGCGGATGTGGTTGATGGCGACGACGCGGCCGAAGGCGGGGCGCCGGCTCTTCGGGAAGGCGCCGAGGAAGCGCTCCCACCAGGCGCACTCCTTGTCGATCGAGAGCACGGCGCAACGGGCGAGGTCGGCCGGCTCGGCGATCCGGTGGGCGGCCAGGTAGTCGGGGGCGCAGGCCACCATGTACGACTCGCGGAAGAGGGGCGTCCGCTCGAGCTCGGGGTTCGGGTGGGAGACGCAGTCGATCGCGAGGTCGACGTCGTCGCGCAGGAGCGGCGTCAGGAGGTCGTGCGAGAGGTGAAAGTCGACCTCGAGGCCGGGGTTCGCGTCGAGGAACGGGCGGATGTGCCGCATCAGGACGCTCGTCCCGAACTCCACCGTCGCGCCGAGGCGGAGCCGCCCTTCGGCCCGCTTCCGCTCGCGCTGGAGCGCCTCCTCGGCCTCCTCGAGCGTTGCGAAGACGCGCTCGCACGCCTCGCGGAGGATCTCCCCCTCGGGCGTCGGGACGACCATTCGCCCGCGTCGGTCGAGGAGGCGGACCTTCGCCGAGCGCTCGAGCCGGCTCACCGCGTGGCTCACGGCGCTCTGCGTCCGGTGGAGGCGCTCGGCGGCGGCCGAGAAGCCGCCGGCCTTCACGACGGCGTGGAAGGCGCGGAGGTGGGCGAGGTCGAGGGCGGGCGCGGGGGCGGTCATGCATGAAGGATATCGATTCAGTCCATGAAAACAATGAGCTTGGTAAATAGGAGATTCTGTCGCATAACCTGTCCTCGGAGGGACTGGTCATGCACATGCGGGTCAAGACGGCGAAAGAGACGCTTCACGCGCTCGGGATCGAGGAGAAGAACCCCGGCGGTTTCGCCGGTGAGTGGGTCGGGAGCGGGAAGATCCAGCACGTCGTCTCCCCCGTGGACGGCTCGTCCCTCGCCTCGGTCGTCAACGTGACGAAGGAGGAGTTCGACGCGGTCCTCGCGAAGGCGCACGCCGCCTTCGCGACGTGGCGCGCCGTCCCCGCGCCGAAGCGGGGCGAGGTCGTCAAGGCGATCGGCGAGGAGCTGCGGGCTCAGAAGGAGCCCCTCGCCCGCCTCGTCTCCCTCGAGATGGGCAAGACCCTCCGCGAGGGGCTCGGCGAGGTGCAGGAGATGATCGACATCTGCGATTTCGCGGTCGGCCTCTCCCGCCAGCTCTACGGCCTCACGATGCCGAGCGAGCGGCGGCAGCACCGGCTCCAGGAGCAGTGGCACCCGCTCGGCGTCGTCGGCGTCATCACGGCCTTCAACTTCCCGGTCGCCGTCTGGAGCTGGAACGCCGCGCTCGCCCTCGTCGCCGGCGACTCCGTCCTCTGGAAGCCCTCGAGCAAGACGCCCCTCACGGCGATCGCCGTCACGAAGATCGCCCGGCGCGCTCTCGAGCGCTTCGGGTACGACCCCGCCATCTGCTCGCTCACCATAGGCCGCGGGAGCGACATCGGCGACCTGATCAACACCGACCCGCGCGTCGCCCTCGTCTCCTACACCGGCTCCGTCCCCGGCGGCCGGCACGTCGGCAAGCTCGTCCAGGAGCGCTTCGGCCGCCTCATCCTCGAGCTCGGCGGGAACAACGCCGTCATCGTGAGCGAGAAGGGGGACCTCGACGTCGCTCTCGGTTCGGTCTACTTCGGGGCGATCGGGACGGCCGGGCAGCGCTGCACCTCCACCCGCCGCGTCATCCTCCACGAGTCGGTCTACGACCGCTTCGTGGAACGGATGAAGGGGCTCTACGCGAAGACGACGATCGGCGACCCGCTCGACGGCGCGAACCTGATGGGTCCGCTCGTCGACCGCGAGGCGGTCGCGACGATGCGGAGGGCGATCGAGGTCGCGAAGGGGCAGGGGGCGAAGGTCCTCGCGGGGGGCGAGCCGCTCGACCTCCCCGGCGGCTGCTACGTCACGCCGTGCCTCGTCGAGGCGTCGAGCGAGCTCCCCATCGTGAAGGAAGAGACGTTCGCGCCGATCGTCTACCTGATGAAGTACCGGACGATCGAGGAGGCGATCGCGATGCAGAACTCGGTCCCGCAGGGGCTCTCGAGCGCGATCATCACGAACGACTTCCGCGAGACCGAGCTCTTCCTCTCGGTCGAAGGGAGCGACTGCGGCATCGCGAACGTGAACACCGGGACGAGCGGCGCCGAGATCGGCGGCGCGTTCGGCGGCGAGAAGGAGACGGGCGGCGGGCGCGAGAGCGGCTCCGACGCCTGGAAGGCCTACATGCGCCGGCAGACGAACGCCCTGAACTTCAGCGGCCGCCTCGAGCTCGCCCAGGGGATCACGCTCGAGATCTGACCCCGACCCGCGTCGGCGAAGCCGGCAAGGAGGCCCCCATGTCGCTCGGCATCTACAAGGTCCCGGTCCCGAAGAACGAGACGGTGAAGGACTACGCGCCCGGGAGCCCCGAGCGCGCGAGCCTCCAGAAGAAGCTCGCCGAGATGGCCTCGGAGCGGATCGAGGTCCCCCTCGTCATCGGCGGGAAGGAGATCCGGACGGGGAAGATCGCGCAGGCGGTGATGCCGCACGACCACGGGCACGTCCTCGCCGACGTCCACCTCGCCGGCCCCGAGGAGGTCGCGCTCGCCGTGAAGGCCGCGGACCGCGCGAAGGACTTCTGGTCGCGAATGCCGTGGGAGGAGCGGGTCGCGATCTTCCTGAAGGCGGCCGAGCTCCTCGCGGGGCCCTACCGCGACGTCCTGAACGCCGCGACGATGCTCGGCCAGAGCAAGACCTGCCACCAGGCCGAGATCGACAGCGCCGCCGAGACGATCGACTTCTTCCGCTTCAACGCCCACTACTACGCCGAGATCCTGACCGAGCAGCCCGAGAGCGGCCCCGGCATGTGGAACCGGATGGAGCACCGGCCGCTCGAGGGGTTCGTCTTCGCGGTCTCGCCGTTCAACTTCACGGCCATCGCGAGCAACCTCGCGGCGGCTCCCGCCCTCTGCGGGAACACGGTCCTCTGGAAGCCCGCCTCGACCGCGCTCTTCAGCGCGCACCACCTGATGCGCCTCTACCGCGACGCCGGCATGCCGGACGGCGTCATCAACATGATTCCGGGCAGCGGCCGCGCGATCGGCGACGTCGTCCTGAACCACCCCGACCTCGCGGGCATCCACTTCACCGGCTCGACGGCGGTCTTCAACGGGATGTGGAGGACGGTGGGGCAGAACCTCGAGAAGTACCGCTCCTACCCGCGCCTCGTCGGCGAAACGGGCGGCAAGGACTTCATCTTCGCCCACCCGAGCGCCGACCCGAAGGCGCTCACGACGGCGATCCTCCGCGGCGCCTTCGAGTACCAGGGGCAGAAGTGCAGCGCGGCCTCGCGCGCCTACGTCCCCTCGAACCTCTGGGCGAAGATCCAGGACGAGCTCGTCGCCGAGGTCGAGGGGCTGAAGGTGGGCGACCCGCGCGACTTCACGAACTTCATGGGCGCGGTCATCGACGAGGCGGGGTTCAAGGACCACACGGGGGCGATCGACTCGGCGAAGGCGTCGAGCGACGCGAAGATCGTCGCGGGCGGCACGTACGACTCCTCTAGGGGCTGGTTCGTGCGGCCGACGATCATCCAGGCGCTCGACCCCTCGTACCACACGATGAGCCACGAGCTCTTCGGGCCGATCCTCACGATCCACGTCTACGACGAGGCGAAGTGGGAGGAGATGCTCGACGTCGTCGACGAGACGAGCCCCTACGCCCTCACCGGCGCCGTCTTCAGCCAGGACCGCTACGCCCTCCACGTCATGGTCCACCACCTGCGGCACGCGGCCGGCAACTTCTACATCAACGACAAGCCGACCGGCGCGGTCGTCGGCCAGCAGCCGTTCGGCGGAGCCCGCATGAGCGGCACGAACGACAAGGCCGGCTCGAGCCTGAACCTCCTCCGCTGGATCAGCCCGAGGACGATCAAGGAGACGTTCGTCCCGGCGACGGACTGGCGGTACCCGTACCAGGGCTGACGTCCGCCCGCGACCCGCTGTAGGCGCGAACCTTTCCGTCCAGCCCGCCGAAGAAGACCAGCCCTGCTCCGACCGCGGGCTGCCCGGTGAAGCCGTAGGTACCGGTCCCGGCGGGCGACACGACCTCGCGCCAGACGACCCGGCCCGTGGCCCTCTCGAGGGCGAGGGCCGCCGCCTGGTGGCCCACGAGGTATCCGGGACTGGACGACGTTCCCACGAACACGCGGTCAGCGGTGGCGGTTGGCCGGCCCCAGGCCCAGCCGTGCACGTCGGTCTCCCAGACGGTCCTTCCGGAGTCGACGTCGAAGGCGTAGACCCGGGCGGCGTCCGACGAGCCGACGTACGCGACCGCGCCGTGAACGGTGGGGGAAGACTCCACCCAGGAGAACCAGAGGTAGCGGGTCCAGGCCGGAACGCCGGTCTTCGCGTCGAGCGCGAGGAAGTCGTAGCTGCGGCTGCCCACGAGGACCTTCCCCCTCGCCACGGCGGGGGTCGAGACCACGGGCCGGCGGGTGTCGTGCTTCCAGAGCAGCGTCCCGGCGCCGGCGTCGAGCGCGTAGACGTGGCCCCCGTAGCTGCCGAAATAGAGGCGCCCCGCGTCGAGCGAAGGGGCGGCCAGGACGCTGTCGTCGGCGGCGAAGCTCCAGCGCTTCCGGCCGGTGGATCGATCCAGGGCGAGGACGTGGCCGTCGTGGGTGCCGAGGTAGAGGATTTCCCCGGCCACCACGACACCCGATCCGGCCCTGTCGTACCGCGATTTCGGGTCGTCGAACGGAAGGCGGACGACGGGGGAGGAATTGACGCGCTGGCGCCATCGCTCCTTTCCACTGCGGGCGCCGAGGGCGTAGAGGACGCCGTCGTCGGCGGGCACGTAGACCGTGTCGCCGGCCACCGTCGCGGGTGAGCGCAAGGCGCCTCCCGCCGCGAACGTCCAGAGCGTCCTGCCCGTGCTCGCCTCGAGGGCGTGGAGGACGCCGCCGTCCGTGCCCGCGTAGACGAGACCGTCGGCGAAGGTCACCCCTGCCCAGACCGGGGATTTCACGTCCGTGGCCCACAGCGGGGCGACCTCCGTTCCGCCCGGGCCAGGGCGCGGCGGCGAGGCGAGACGTTCTCCCCGCCGGAGGCGGAGGGGCAGGGCGTACAGGGGCGCGAGGCCTTCGGGAACGACCCCGGTCAGCGTCCCCGTCCCGCGGTCGAGGCGCAGCTCCCACGAGCCGAGGCGCACGACGTCCCCTTCGATCGCGAGCGGGCGCGCGCCGAGCGGCTGGTCGTCGAGGTGGATCGCGGGGATGCTGACGTGGACGTCGACCTTGCCGTCGCCCCGCGGGTCCAGCCTCAACGCGAACGGGCTCGTCTCGCCGGCGTGCGACGCCACGCCGGACCAGGTGCCGGCGAGGTCGGACGCCTGGAGGGGAGGGGCAGGCGTGGTGGCCGCGGTGGCGCGGGAGCCGGGCGGCGGCTCGGGATCGGCGCTCGACGCCGGCGCCGAGGACGTGATCAGCAGGAGCGCTGCGACGCCTACGACCGATGGGACCGCTCTCGATGCCGGCATTGGCCTCCCCCGTTGCCGGGAATACGAGGAACCGCGCCGGAAGTTGCAGTCCGCGTTTCGACAGGGGTCGAGCCGGGTCCGTCGTTTCCGGACGATCCCGGGCGACCTCACGCCAGTGCCCGGGAACAGCAGAATAGAAACCGGGGTCAGGCGTGAAATCGTGTATTGTCTCGGACAATACACGATTTCACGCCTGACCCCTACTCTTGACCCCTACTCTTGACCCCTACTCTTGGCCGGCTCCTGAAGCTTCGTCTTCTCGCGCGAGATCCGGGCGGATTCCGAGACGATCACCGTCTCGATCGCCATCCTCGGGATGTGCCCGGCGAGGGCGCTCAGCGCGCGAGACGAACGCCCTTCGCGAGAGGCGTCAGCGCGACGGCCTGCGGCAGGTGAGCTCCCTCGACCCAGAGGATCCGTTGCCGTCGGAGATCCGCGCGAAGGCGGGCGACGGCCGCGTCGAAGTCGGCCGCGGTTCGGATCGCCGTTGCTGCATCCCACGTCTCCGGCGACGGTGACTTGCCGATCGACCAGACGAAGAGGGGAACGCGCAGGGCCACGAGGAATCGCACTGCCTCGTCGGAGGTCAGGTCGCCTCCGTTCCGGGCGCCCGGCCCGAGAAGCAGGACGACGGCCCTCCGGCGCTCCCATCCGGCGGCCGCGAGCCCGGCCGCGGCGACCGCGTCCGCGATTCGCTGCTCCGTTCGGGGCCAGGGTTTGAGCCGGAGACCATGCGTGAGAGTCGGGCCAATGGCGTCCCACCTTCGCTGGAACCAGGCTGTCGCCGCAAAGGAGCTCGAATCGATCGTCGGATCGTCGACCGTCCGGCCGACGGGTACGAGGAATCGAAACCGGAGGTCGTCGTCGGAGGAGTCGCGAACCGGGGCGCCACGCCTCTCGAAGAGTCGCGTCAGCTCCTCGAATGCCCCCCCCTCGCAGACGAAGACGACGTCGAACCCTCCCTCCTCGACGGCGGCGACCCGGAGGCCGACTCCCTCCCTCTCGAGCCAGCCCGTGAGCCCCTCCGGCGACGGGAGCTTCGTCCCCTTCTCGAGGTGGACGGGAACGGCCGTCAGCTGTGGCGATCCGGTCGACGGGCGATCCCCGCCGATGACGGTCTCGGTCATGGCGGTGACGTTCCCGCCACACTCCACGCGGGCGCGGAGAATCTGCGCCCGGCTCACGTCCCTGACGGGAATCTCGATTCGGGAGGGGTCCGAAACCGGGAGCTTTCGGCCGTCGAGGGTCACCTCGACGGGCCCGGCCGTGCCCGACGTCGGGCAGCTCCACGTCAGGCGGGCGAGACGACTTCGCTCCGTGCCCCCGGGCTCCACGACCAGGAAGATCTCCGCGTTCCCCCGTGGCCTGTTGATCCACTGCTTCGCACGGCCCAGCTCCCTGCCCTTCTCGTCGTATCCAATGGCGACGAGCTCGTGAGGCGCGGGTTGCCATCCGAGATCGACGGGTGCGGCGAACGGAGCCTTCAGCTCGGCGACCTGCCTGCCGTCGAGCACGAGGTCGACTCGATCGACGTCGCCCGACGCTCGGATCTCGACGTTGAGGACGCCGTAGACGAGACCGAAGCAGAGAGTGGCGAACGAGATCACGTGCCCGCCTCCGACTCGATGCAGCGCACGAGACGTCGGCGCCGGGAGCCTCGACCTACGTCCCGAGCCGCGCTCATTGCACCCGCCGAATCCCGCGCGCGAATCGCGAGGTCTCGACCTCGTGAGGCAAGAGGGCGCCTTCGAGCCAGACGATCCTCTGCCGGTCGACCTCTTCCAGGAGGTCGCGCACGGCGTCGTCGAACTCCCGGTGCTCGTAGGCGGAGATCAGAGTCCGGGCGTTCCACCGCAGCGTCTCCGGCGAGCGCTTTCCGATCGACCAGACCTCGAGCCGAACGCCCAGACGCCGGAGGAAGCTCATGGCCTCGTCGGGTGTCAGCAGGCTTCCGTCCTTCGCCGTGGGACCGAGGAGGAGGACGACCGCCCGCTTCCGGTTCGCCTCGGCGGCCGTGAGGCCCGCCACGGCGACGGCGTCCGCGAGCCGTTGCCCGTCCCGGCTCCAGCCGGGCCAGTCGAGGAGCCAGCCTGCCGCGCGGCCGATGCTGCTTCTCTTCCGAGAGAGCCACGGCGTCGACGGGTAGACGTTCGCGACCATCTCGGTCTGCGCGGTCAGCCGCCCGACGGGCCAGAGGAATCGGAAACGAAGGTCCTCTCGGTTGAACCGCGCGCCGTTCCGGAGGTTTGCGGCGGTCTCCGCATCGTTCAGCGACTCCCGCCGGAACGCCTGCCTGAGCCCCGCCCGGGCGCTCCCCTCCGCTACGAAGACGATGTCGATCCCCCCGGCGTCCACGGCCGCGACCTCGAGCGGAATCCCGTCCACCTCGAACCATCCGGCCATCGTTTCGACGGGAGGGAGCGACGCCTTCCGCTCCAGCTCGACCGCCGTCGCCGTCAGCTCCGAGTGCGCCTCGACCGTCTTCGAGCCGCCGAAGATCAGCTCCGCGGTCGCGGAGACGCCCTCCCCGAACTCCAGGACCGTCTTCAGGAAGTGGATCCGGGCTGGCTCGTGGGGCGGCAGCTCGATGCGAGCAGGGTCGCTCACCGGGATCGGCGTCCCATCGAACGTCGCCGTTACCGAGGCCGGCGCCTCCCGCGCGAGAGCGCGCCACGTGAGCTGCGCGACCCGGCCGCTTCCCCCGTGTCCCCCTTCGAGGACGAGGCTCGCCTCGGCCGTCGGACGCGGGCGATTGACCCACTGCCGCGCCCTGCCGAGCTCCTTCCCCTCCGCGTCGTAGGCGACCGCCACGAGCTCGTGCGGAGAGGGTTCGCACCCCAGGTCGAGCGGCGCCGCGAAGGGGGCACGGAGCTCGGCGACAGGTCGGCCGTCGAGGATGAGCTCGACCCGGCTCACACCTTCGGAGGCGATCAGCTGCACGTTGACGACTCCGATAACGAACCCGACCCACAGAGACGCGAATGCGATCATCAGGCCCCCGCGTACCGAATAGGCTACGCCTGCGACCGCCAAGCGAGGCGCGTGCCAGCGAGAGATCCAAGCTCTTCGTGCCAGGCGAACGCCGACCGGCGCGGTCGTCGGTCAGCAGCCGTTCGGCGGAGCCCGCATGAGCGGCACGAACGACAAGGCCGGCTCGAGCCTGAACCTCCTCCGCTGGATCAGCCCGGGGACGATCAAGGAGACCTTCGTCCCGGCGACGGAGTGGCGCTACCCGTAACTGGAGAAGAAACCGGGGTCAGAAGAAATCGGTGCCAGGCGTGAAATCGTGTATTGTTTAAGGCAATACACGATTTCACGCCTGGCACCGGATCTTCCGGATCTGTCACGCCAGGCCCCGGGTCTTCTCAGAGTCTTCTGAGCTTTCGTTCCGCAGCTCACCGGCCGCGAGCCGCACGTGGCGCGGCACGTCCAGGGGGAATCCGGAGTGCCGGGCGGCGTAGCGCGCGAAGGCGAGGACCTCCGGCCCGGCGTTCAGCCGGTTCGCCATCTTCAGCGGCTTTCCCTTGCCGCGTGCCTCGAGGCGGAACCAGTCGTCGTCGTCCGAATCCGTCGACACGGTCATCGCGAGCGTGCCGCGCCGCACCTCGCGCCGGCGCTCCCAGGGGCCGAGACTCCGGATTCGCGCGACGAGGCCGGGACCGAGGAGCCAGGAGTCGCGCGCGAAGGCGGCCCAGCCGCAGAGGAGATCGACGGCGACCGTCGTGAGCCCGAGAAGGAGGGCGGTCCCGGGAGCCTCACGGCGAACGCCGGTGGCGAAGAGCGCGGCGACGAAGACCGTCGTCAGGACGACGGCGACCGTGAGCGCGCAGCCCGCGGTCCTCCGCGACCTCGCCGGGGCCGCCGAGAGGAGGACGCCCCCCTCGGGAAGCGGCCGCGCCGTCCAGTCCGCAGGGACCGGGGGCTCGCCGGAGAATCCGGCGTCCCGTCCTCCCGTTTCCGCGGACCTCGGCGCGGGGAGGCCGAGGGCGGATCGGAGCCGGGCGGCGAGCCACGCCGCGACGGCCGGCGGAGTTCCGGAGCAGAGGACCTGCTCCGAGCCGCGAACGACGGCGACGAGGCGCGAGCGGCGGACGTCGACGTAGACGGACGAGACCTCCGAGGCGGAGAAGTCCCTCGTTCGGCCGAAGGGTCCCGCGCTCGGCCGCAGGGAGAATCCGCCCGGGCGGGTGATGAACCGGTCGCTCCCCGCGAGGAGCCGGAGGAGCTGCCAGATCGCCGTCAGCCCGCCCCACGTCCAGAAGGCGAACCAGACCGCAAGGAAGGTCAGGACCGGCCACGGCGTCGAGCCCGCGACGCGGGGCAGGCGGGGCCACGAGCCCGGGAGCACCTCACGAAGCGCGGAGACGAGCGGGTCGGCGAGAGGGCCGAGGAGGATGAGAAGGACGAGGAGCTCTCCGACGGCCCAACCGCAGAGCCAGAAGAGAAGGAACGCGGCCGGAACGAAGCGGACCCAGCCCGTCGCCCGAAGGACGATCTCTTCGCCCTCCGGCAGGGGACGTACCGAGACCGTCCCTCCCGGCACCGTCGGAGGGGGAGAGCCGGGGCCCCACGCAGGCGGCTGTGGCGGCACGGTGGACGACACGTCCGCATGGTAGCGCCCGGCCGTGAGCTCGAAGAGAACGTGCTATCGCCACTACGTGTCATCCGTGCCGCGTCCTTGGTGCCCGTCCTTGGTGCCAGGCGTGAAATCGTGTATTGTTTTCAACAATACACGATTTCACGCCTGG